>Ga0265295_1000114_pt1 | contig 161495 bp, 167 predicted proteins | sample Munlansysbiofilm_FD_192503 | JGI IMG/M metagenome (GOLD analysis project Ga0265295, IMG submission 192503) | Leachate microbial communities from a municipal landfill in Southern Ontario, Canada - Methane capture system biofilm | ecosystem: Engineered > Solid waste > Landfill > Unclassified ...
ACTTGGTAAAACAAGAGAGAAAAGATGTAAAAGATGCAAAAAGTACAAAATATGTAAAAAGGGATGCTATTAAGAAGATAATAGCAGCTTGGATTATAACTGTACCTGCTGCGGCTATTCTTTCTGCAGCTATCTTTTTTATGATTAAAGGGTTTATGGCTTCAATTTAAAGTTTTAATTAGTTATAAAATATAGTCTAAATTAGAAATAAAAAAAAGTGATTTTTCCATTTCACTTACCGTTGTTTTTACTTCATTTGATGCTTTTTCATAAATGGCTAGTTCCATTATAAAATTGAAGATTGTTTGAGAGTCTTTTGTTGCGTTTCTGATTGTTATTGTTGACATTTTTGTTTTCCTATTATATTATTTAATCCCAAAAAGCACACGATAAAATTGGCATTTGAGGGAATCTTTTGTCTTTATAAAATTCAAACATAAATTCTTTTTCTCTAATTCTATTTCATAATTCAAAGTATAATTCTTTGTATTTATTGTATTTATCAATATTATAAATTAAGTTTCCTGACATATCAAAAATCTCAATTTTTAAATATCCTGAATATTTCATATGTCTCCAAAATTCTAATTCATTTGATAAAACTAAATCATAATTATGAGATGGATTAATAAAATTTACACCCGTAATCCAATATGGGAATAATCGTTTTTTATTAAAATTAATCTTAGCTATAATTTCTTGTGCTGATTCTATTGCTTCCAAAAAAGTATTTTCATTAATTTCATCAAAATATCTATGGTCTTTTTCTTTAAAATGAACAATATAAATATTTCTCAAATTTTTAGATGTTTTATACAAATTATCATTTACATTAAAATATTCAAATTTATTTTCTATTTTTGTATCTTTTATTTTACTTTTAGACCACTTTTCTTCTGAAATTAATAATTGATTTATGTAAACTTCAACTGATGTGACAATAGATAATAATCCATTTTTATAATACATATGTTTTTGGTGTTCAAATTTAGAATTTAAAGCTTTTCTATAAAAATAAATTCCTGAAGTAAATAACTCCCAAGCTAAGTTAACATTCCATTTCCAAACTTCTTCATTCATATGTACTCCTTTTAATTTTAACAAAAGTAAAAAACTATTATCCAATGACAGTTTTTTATAATATCAAGGCGGAGGGATTTTTTAGTGATTGAACGTACATTAAGTACGTGATTGAGCTAAAAAATTCTGACAACGCCAAGATTATGAAAAAATGGCGTTGTAGAATAGTTTTTAAAGTGCTTTTGCAGTAATTCTTGATAATCTTTGAGCAAAAGCTACAGTATCAGTAATTTCCATACCTTCACTTAGTTTTGCTTGGTCTAATAAAATCCAAGAAACATCTTCGATTGTTGATTCATCTGTACAACCATTTAATTTTTTTACGATTTCATGGTCTGGATTGATTTCTAAAATTGGAGCTGATTCTGGCATAGCTTGTCCCATTGCTCTAAACATATGAGCCATTGCTGCCATTTGAGCATCTGCTGCATCTTTTGTTACACAAGATGGAGATTCAGAAAGTCTTGAAGTAACTTTTACATCTTTAACAGCATCACCTAATTTATCTTTGATTTTTTTAGTGATGTCTTGGAATTTCTCTTCAACTTCTTTTTTCTCTTCTTCAGTTTGTTCAACTTTTGGAGGTTCACAAGCTGTGATATCTTTAAATTCCCACTCTTTATAAGCACCAATTGCAGGAGTTATAATCTCATCTATTTCTTTATCATCTAGAATTAAAACTTCAATATCATTTTTCTTATATGACTCTAAAAGTGGAGAATTTTTTAATACTTTTTCATTTTCTCCAACGATGTAATAAATAGCTTTTTGTTCAGTATTAGCTCTTTCTTTATATGCTTCTAACGAAGTCATTTTAGAAGCTTCTGTTTTTGTTGATTTGTATCTTAATAGTTCTAATATTGCTTCTTTATTTGTATGGTCTTGATAAACACCCTCTTTTAAAGGTCTAATATATTGAGCTACAAATTCAGCATATTTTTCTTCATCTTTAGATAGTTTTTTAATCTCACTTAAAATCTTTTTAACACTTGATTGTTTGATGTTTGCTAAGATTCTATTTTCTTGTAAAATTTCTCTACTTACGTTTAGTGGTAAATCTTCACTATCAATAATACCTCTAACAAATCTTAAATATGTTGGTAAAAGTTCTTTTTCATCATCTGTGATAAATACTCTTTTAACATATAGTTTAACTCCACTTTGGAAATCTGCTCTATACATATCCATAGGGGCAGTTTTTGGAATATAAAACAGTGTCGTATATTCACTAACACCTTCAGCTTTTGTATGAATTGTAAGCATTGGGTCTGAACTGTCATGAGAAATTGATTTATAAAAATCATTATAATCTTGCTCAGTTAATTTAGCTTTTGGTTGCATCCAAAGAGCAGTTGCAGCATTGATTTGCTCATGTTTTCTTTCAGTTTTTTTCTCAGCTTCTTTTCCAGCTTTTTTATCCTCTTCACTTTGTTCAACAGTTACTTCTTCGTTATAGTTTAAGAAAATTGGATAAGCGATATGATTTGAGTATTTTTCAACAATATTTTTGATTCTATATTTACTTGCAAATTCGTCTGCTTCTTCATCTTTTAATTTGATGTAAATAACTGTTCCAGAATCACCTTTTACACATTCACCTAAATCAAATTCACCACTACCATTTGATGACCATTTGTAAGCTTTATCTTCTCCAGCTTTTTTAGTAATTACATCAACATTTGATGCAACCATAAACACTGAATAAAATCCAACCCCAAATTGACCGATTAAATTTGAATCTTTTTTAGCATCACCTGTTAAATTATCAATAAATGATTTTGTTCCAGATTTAGCAATAGTACCAATAGAAGCGATTAAATCTTCATTGTTCATACCAATACCATTGTCTGAAATAGTTAAAGATTTATCTTTTTCATCAAAAGAGATATTAATCTCCCCTTTCCACTGCGCATATTTATCTTTTAAATTTTCATCTGTTAATCTTAAATAGTTTAATTTATCAATAGCATCACTTGCATTTGATACAAGTTCTCTTATAAAAATCTCTTTATTTGAGTATAAAGAGTGTGTCATTAAATGTAATAATTGTCCTACTTCTGTTTGAAATTGATGTTTTGCCATACTAATTTCTCCTATAAAATTTTTAATTTTTAAAAGATAATTTTATCGCAACTTTATAAAAGTTAGCTAAAGTTTTTCTTAAATTTAGCACTTTTTACATCTGAGTGCCAAATAATAATATTCTTAGTTTTTTTATTATATTATTCGATAAATTTTTAAAGGAGACAAACTATTATGAGTTTATCAAAGAAATTAGTTGCAGAATTTATAGGTACTTTTTGGTTAGTACTTGGTGGTTGTGGAAGTGCTGTTTTAGCAGCAGCTTTTCCAGAACTTGGTATTGGATTTACAGGGGTTGCATTAGCATTTGGACTTACAGTTTTAACTATGGCTTATGCAATAGGACATATTTCAGGTTGTCATTTAAATCCTGCTGTTTCATTTGGATTGTGGACAGGAGGAAGGTTTCCAACAGCTGAACTTATTCCTTATATTATTGCACAAGTTTTAGGAGGAATTGCTGGAGCATTTATTTTATATCTTATTGCTTCAGGAAAAGTTGGTTTTGATGTAACAGCTGGTTTTGCTTCAAATGGTTATGAAGAACATTCACCAAATGGATATAGTTTAACTGCTGCATTGATTTGTGAAATTGTGATGACATTTATGTTTTTAATAATAATTTTAGGTTCTACAGATAAAAGAGCTCCAGCTGGTTTTGCACCAATTGCTATTGGACTTGGACTTACTTTAATTCATCTTATTTCAATTCCAGTTACAAATACTTCTGTAAATCCTGCAAGAAGTACAGCTGTTGCACTATTTCAAGGAAGTTGGGCAATCGAGCAATTATGGTTATTTTGGGTAGCTCCTATTATTGGTGCTATTATTGCAGGTATTATATATAAATTCTTCGAAACAAAAGAAAACTAAAAATCCATCCCTAAAATGGGGATGAATTTTATTTTTTTATCCACTTCTTAAACTTTTCTCTCCACTTTATAAGTTATAATACTCACTTAAATTTATTACAAGAAAGATTTATTATGACAAAAGAACAATTTTTAAACGACTTACAAAAAATATATGATTTTTTAAATGACCAAAAAACAAAAACAAATGAACTAATAAAATTTTTAGAAAATAAAGAGTTTGATAAACTAACACTTATTGATGATTTTGCAAAATCTTTAAATCTTGAAATGAAAGATGATTTAAGATTTGCACTTGTTACAAGACTTGTAAATTTAAGGGATGATAGTTTAGTTCAAGTTCTAAAAAAACTTGAAAAAAATGAGAAAGAAATCATCTCTTTACAAGAAAAAGCTTATCAATTTGTGAAAGAGTATTGGCACGATATTCATACAAAATTTATTGATTTTATAGTTGAGAACAAACTTTTAACTCCTTTTTATAGGGAAGTATTTATTGGAGTTTATAACGTAGGCCTCCAAATGAGCGCATGGCAAACTTCTTGGACAGCTCATATTATAAATGGAATAAATAAAGAGTTAGTTGCCAAATTTGAAGGTGATGAAGCAAAGATTATGAAATATCTTGAAGATGAAAAACTTTTTGATTTAGGACATGGAGGAATTACTGCTGATAGATGTTACTCAGCTTTAGTAAAAGATGGGGATAAATACAAATCTCAAGCATATATAAAAGCTTTCAAAAAAGAGACAACTGAAGTTGTAGATGCTTTAGAAGAATTTGCAGATAAACTAATCGAACTTGAAGATGAAATCTATAACCAAAAATGGGATTATGTTTTATATATTCAAGCGCTTATAAAAGCATTTAGTGAAGATAGAACAAATGAATTAGTTTCAAAATGGGCAGATGTAGATAGAGCTTGGATGAAAATAAAAACTCCAATTCAAATCGGACATCCGCTGGAATACTACGAAGACCACTTTAGAAAAGCTGTTGCACTTGAATGGGATATAAGACTTACAAATCCAAAATTTGCACAAAATGACCATAGAGTAAATAAAATCAAATCAGCTTTTTCAAAAATATATTCAAGTTTTGAGCCAAATGAAAGTTACAAAAAAATCTATGATTTTTCTTTTAAATCACTTGATAAAGTTCAACTTTATGTGGGACGACCAGCCCTATTCTTTGGAGCAGAGTTCAATGGATTATTTTCAGCGCAAGTTGTACCAAATGATGAAGTTGTAAGCCTTGAAGAAGGTAAAAAAATCTTTGCATTTTCTGATGAGATTTTACAAACAAGCAGGGCTAAACCATTTTTAAAACTAAGCCAAGAGATATTTGGACAAGAACTTCTTACTCGTGATAGAATGTTCTTATTTAATGAAACAACATCTTGGCATCAAGTTTATGATATAAGTACAGTTGGACATGAATATGGACATATTTTATGGTGTGATGATGAAACTGAATCAGTTATGAATAAAACTGGAAACTTTAAAAACATTGAAGAGTTTAAAGCAACAACAGGTGGATTAATCTCTTATTTACTTGATGTTGATACTGACGAGTTACACTTAAAAGAGCAAGTTTTAATAGACCTTGTAAAAAGAAGTGTTGGGCTTATTGGTTGGATGGAAGTTGATGAAGTTCAACCATATTATTGTGAAGGATTAATTCACTTAAGTGGACTTTTTGATAGTGGTGTTTTATCTTGGGATAATGAAAATAAAAAGTTAAATATAGATATAAATGATGCAAAATTTGAAACTTTAAAAGCTTGGTATATAAAAAACTATACAGCTTTAGCAAAACACTATTTAGACAAAAAAGATGCTACACAATTTTTAAATAACTATGCAACAAAAAAAGAGAAATATTTTATGCCAAATGATGAAACTATAAATTCATTTGTAAAATATTATTTCAAAAGATACCAAGAAATTGGTCAAGAATTAGATACTTTCGATAAAAAAGAGAACTATATAAAATGAAGGTAAATCCAAAGATTTGCCCATTTTGTAAAAAAGAAAACCTTTGTGAAGCACATATAGTAAACAATAACTGCTGGTGCAACACAATAGAAGTTCCAAAAGAGTTAAGAACTTTAATCCCAAAAGAGTTACAAATGAAAGCTTGTATTTGTAAAAATTGTATTTTAGAATTTAAAAAAGATAAAAATAATTTCATAAAGAATCTAAATCCTTATAGATAAAATTTAATATTATATTATTATTTATTAGATACAATTCCCCAAATTTATGAGGAGAATTAGTTGAAATTTTTAAATTTATTTAAAGGTCTAACAAAAGCGTATTATTTTAGACAGTTATTTTTCGGTATTTTAATGGGAGCATTATTATTTTATGTAGATTATATTAGTAATTCTCCAAAATCAGGTTTGTTATTTTTAATAGTTATTAATACACTTTTATATCCTTATGCAAGATTTGCTTATGAAAGTGTTATAGACTTTATTATGGGTAATAATGTTTTCTTCTTTAATGCAATATTGTTTTTGATTTGGAAAATATTTACTATGATTTTATGTTGGTCATTTGCTATATTTATAGCACCAATTGGACTATTATTTATATATCTTTATCAAAGAAAAAGTAATGATTAACTCATTACTTTTTAAATAACCTTATAAATCTTGAAAAACCTAAATATATTTTAGATTTAAAACTTCTATTTTTATCTTGTTCGTTTAAATATTCAACAATTCTTGTATTTCCAAACATACTAGCAAATATCAGTGGAGTTGTTCCTAAACCATTATTTTCATGGATATTTGCTCCTGCATTTACCAAAATCTTCGTAATTTCAAAATATCCTTTAAAACAAACACCAGCAAGTGGCGTTTGTCCTCTATCATTTTTTTTATCAATCTCAGCACCAAAATCTACTAAAAGTTTAGTAGTTTCTTCATTTCCATTGTATGAAGCTAACATCAAAAGAGTATTTCCTTTATGATCAGACAAATTTACTGGCATTCCTGCATTTAACATCAACTTTAAATCTTCTGTTTGTCCATGTCTTGCATAATCAAGTGCTATTAATTGAAGTTCTTCATATCTGTTTAGTTCATTTATTGTTGCTTCCATATTAGATTCCTAAAGCTTTTTTAACTCCAGTAGCATAATCACTATGAACTTTTTCAAAAAGTGTTATTTGTCTATCTACAATATCTCTTGGAACTCCACTCATTGCTGCTGCAATATTGCTAAATAATTGTTCTTTTTGATTATTATTCATTAGATTAAACAACGCTGTTACTTGAGAAAAGTTATCATTAGCTTCTTGATGATTATATCTATTAGCCATATTTCCAACTTCAAGTGCAGGTTCCGCAAAACTTTTATCTTCAACAGCTCCATTAAAACTATTTGGTTCATAATAAGCATCCGTTGGCTCTTTTATTTCATAATTCATACTTCCATCAAGATGATAAGTATTAACCTCACCTATTGGTCTATTTACAGGCAACATTTCATAATGTGTCCCTACTCGATATCTATGTGCATCAGGATATGAAAAAATTCTTGCTTGTAGCATTTTATCAGGAGAAAAACTAATTCCTGGAACTATATTTGATGGACTAAATGAAGCTTGTTCTATTTCATTGAAATAGTTTTTTGGATTTTCATTTAATGTCATAACTCCAACTTTTATCATAGGATAATCACCATGTGGCCAAACTTTTGTTAAATCAAATGGATTGAAACTACAATTTTTTGCTTGTTCATCTGTCATTATTTGAATTTCAAAACTCCATTTTGGGAAATTTCCTGCTTGAATATTTTCAAATAAATCTCTTTGATTTGATTCTCTATCTTTTGCAATGATGACTTCAGCTTCTTTATTTGTGAGTGTTTCTATTCCTTGAAGCGTTTTAAAGTGGAATTTCACCCAAAATCTCTCACCACTTACATTTATCAAACTATATGTATGAGAACCATAACCATTTACATGTCTATATGATTTTGGGATTCCCCTATCTGACATCAAAATAGTTACTTGATGCAAACTTTCTGGACTTAAGCTCCAAAAATCCCACATTGCTGTATTACTTCTTAAATTTGAATGAGGATGTCTTTTTTGTGTATGTATAAAATCAGGAAACTTGTATGCATCTCTAATAAAAAATACAGGAGTATTATTTCCTACTAAATCCCAATTTCCTTCTCTTGTATAGAATTTAAGAGCAAATCCTCTTACATCTCTTTCAGCATCAGCTGCGCCTCTTTCACCTGCAACAGTTGAAAATCTAAGTAACATCTTAGTTTTTTCACCTTTTTGTAAAACTTTTGCTTTTGTGTATTTTGAAATATCTTCTGTTATTTCTAAAATTCCAAAAGCTCCACTTCCTTTTGCATGAACTACTCTTTCAGGGATTCTTTCTCTATTTTGGTGAGCTAATTTTTCTATTAATTGATAGTCTTGTAGTAAAACTGGACCTCTACTTCCAGCTGTCATTGAATTTTGATTATCCGAAATTGGATTTCCAGCAGTTGTTGTCATTATCTTTTTCATAGTTCTCTCCTTAATTTTTAAAAGGAAATTTTTTTTCCTTTGATAATTTTAATTCTATATTGAGAGAACTTAATTTTAGTTTAAAAAATATACAACTTTATTTAATACTTGGGCTTATACTTTTCCAATCTTCTCTTAATGTTTTTACTAAAGTAAACTTATCTTTTGGATTTGCTATTTCACCATATTCATAAGGAGTTACTACAACTAAACCACCTTTTAATAGACTTGTAAAAGTATTTGATTCAATTTTAGAACCACTAAAAATAGAGAATTTCATCTCAAAACCACTTATGTCATAAAATTCTGAATTTTTTCTAATAAGTTTTGTATATTTATCATAAATCAAACAATCAACTACAACTTTAGAACCATCTTCACTTAAGTCAATTTTACTTACTTTTCCTATTTGTACATTTTTATAATAAACTGGTGCATCAACATTCACGCTTGATGCTGTTAAATCTTCCACTTTAAATACTGTTCCAAATTGTGATTTTTCAACTGAAGGTTGAGTTTCTAGTCCAACAAATTTTGTTTGTCTATTTAAACTTTCACTTTTAATAACTCCAATATTTACAGCCATTACTGTTGAACCTGCATTTGCAATCTCTTGTAAAGATATTCTAGGTTTTTTTAGATAATAAACTGTTCCCTCTTTTGCAAAAGATGAATAATCATCATAAATCAAAGCTTGAACTTCAACTTTTTGTTTTTCATTTAGTGAAATTTTTTTAACTTTCCCTACATTTACACCTTTATAAGTTAGTTGTGAAAAGTTTTCTTGAAGACCTTCAACATCATCAAAAACTATAGTTACACTATTTATAGCTTTATTCATTTCATCTTCAGAAGCAAAGATTTGATATTTACTCAAAGTTGTAGTTGAAGAGTTATCTAAATGAATAGAACCATCAATCAAAGATGAAAAATTATCAACTTCAAATATCACACCTGATAAACTAGCTTTAAAATTTACAATTCCTTGTTTGAAAAACCTACTTTTATCTGTTATATATTTTTTATATGGAGAATAAATAAATAGATTAACTTTTGATTTTTTATCATCAAATTTTATATCTTTAACAAAACCTATCTCTTGATTTTTATAAACTATTGCCATATCTTGTTTTATTTCAAAGCTGTTATCAAAATCTGCTTCAATAGTAAATCCACTATTATAAAATCTTTTAAGTCTTTCCACATCTTTAAAAGAGCTATAAAGTTTAAACTCTTTTTTTGTAAGTTTTTCACCACTTCTTTTTTCAGCAATTAACCCGATAGCTCCATTTAACAACGGCTCTATTCCACTATAATTTACATTTAAATTTAAGCTTTTCATCTCTACAAGTTTTGAACTCATATCATAAAAAAGATTATGATCATTTATCAAATCTTTGTACTTATCATCAATAAAAATAGTAATTTTTACATTTTTCAAATCAGGTGTTAAAACATAACTATCAACTCTTCCTATTTCTATATTTTTATAATAAACCTTTGATTTTTCCGATATAGAATTCAGATTTTCACTTAAAAGTTCTACTTTTACACTACTACTAATCTTGTTTAAATCTTTTTTATTTATTGCAATAAAATTATTTGAGAAATCTCCTTTTTTATACTCTAAAGAGATAAAATTTCCTTTTACAATATTTCCTAAATTTTTCACTCCATCAAAAGAAATAGTTGGTTCTTCTACAAAAAATTTAGTTTTATTTGTTAATAAATATTTATACTCTTCATATACAAAAGCTTTTGTATTTAAAATATTTTTATTAAGATTAACTTCTAAAATTTTTCCTATTTCAATACCTTTAAAAATAATTGGCGTATTCTCTTCAATTCCATTTACATCAGAAAAGCTTATATTAAAATACTCTTTATTTTTCAAATCATCTTCTTTTCCATATAAAAGACAAACCTCATCTTTTGAGATTTTTTGTTCATCTTTATTTGGAGTAACTACAGTAACACCACCTACAAGAGCAGAATATAATGAACCTAATTCGATATTTAATCCACTTGCTCCATATTTTACTTTTAAAGCTTCATTTATTACAAATTTTGAACTTTTATTTACTAAATAATTAAATTTATCATAGATATAAACTGTGAAATATACTTTTTCAAAAACAAACTCTTTTGCCGTTATTTCACCAATTTGGAATTTATTATAAAATATTGGAGTTCCAACTTCTATGTTACTTTTATCATTTGCAATTAAAGAAATATAATATCCATTATCATCAAATTCATCATTTGGTTGAGAATCCAATCCCTCAAAATAGCTTTTATATGCACCTTTTGCATACTCTTCTTGAGTTTTAAATTTGGGAGAAAGTTCGATTTTATATCCACTAATAAGTGTATTTAATCCTGATACTTTTGTTAAAGAAACGGTAGGTTTTTTTATCCAAAAGTCTGAACCTTCACTTGCTACATATCTTGCAACATCATTATTTACTAAAATATTAACTTTTACGCTTTTTAAATCTTCATGCATAGAAATTTTTGTAACTTTTCCAAGTTGCAAACCTTTGTATTCCAAAGGTGTAACATTTTCTTTTAAACCTTCGGCACTTTTAAAAACAACAGTTATATTTGTACCTTTTTTCATATAAGATTCATAAGCAATCCAACCTAAAATTCCAAGAACTATTAAAGGTAAAATCCAAACAAAAGAGATAGATTTTTTCTCTTCAATTTTAGCTTTATAAACGACTGGTTCTTTTTGTTCTTCTTTTATCAAATCATTACTCATCCCAAATAATCCTTGTATCAAATCTATTTGCTGCAATCATTGTTAAAATCACCATTAAAGCAAAAGATGTAGCAGCAATTCCACCTTTTATATTAAAAATCTCATCAAGTTGTACAATTGAAGCTAAAATTGCCACAACATAAATATCAATCATAGACCATTTTCCAATTACTTCTATAAATTTGTATATTAAATTTTTTGTTTTATTTTCCATTTTTACATTTATTTTTAAAGATATAAATATAAAAAGCAAACCTACAAGTTTTATCATAGGAATAGCAACACTAGCTGTAAATATAACTATTGCGATAAAATAACTCTCCATATCTAAAAAACTAATAACACCTTCAAGTATGGTACTTTCCATATTTACACCAAGCTTTGTAACTTCCATAATAGGATAAAGCATTGCTGGAATATATAATAAAATTGCGCATATAATTAAAGCTAAAGATACTTGTAAAGAGTTTTTAATTCTTCTTGTAACTTTATGTTTACATCTAGTACAAACAAATTCATCATAATTTTCTTTTTCATAGACTTTATGACAATTTTTACAAGAGATTAAAACCATCTATTCTCCAAATACACTTTTACCTTCAAATTTTTTATTTGACATATAAAAACAAAAAACATAAGCTAACATTACATAAAATCCTATGTCAAATTTTGTTGAACTTACCATTCCTATTAATTTTATATATGTAACTATAATACTTACTATAAAAACCTCTATAAATCCCCAATGTTTAAAAAAATGAAAACTATCATGTAATAATGTTTTAGTAAAAAGTTTTATTTTTGTCTTAGCTTGAATAAAAGCAAATATTATTATTAATGAGTTCAAGATTGGTGCTAAAATAATAGTAAAAAAAACTATCAGTGCCACAAAAAAGAAGTTTTGTTCAAGTAAAATAGAAACTGTTCCAATTAAAGTTGCTTTTAATTCATTTTCATTAATATTCAAAGTTATTATTGGATAGATATTTAAAATTCCAAATAATAACAAAGATGAAATTGCATAATACAAAGAATCATTTGAGTGTTTTTTATGGATTTCTAATTTACTATTACATCTTGGACATCGTTGATTTATACCTGATTTTGCTTCTTTTTTTACAAATAGCCCACAACTATAACACTCTATTATAGAGTTCAAATCTTTACGCATCAAAATCCTAAATTTTTAATCTTGATATTTTATCATTAGTAAACTTTTTTTAATTGTAAAACTATTTAAAATCAAATATATTGTATTATATTAATCGCTTTAAGCGAATATTATTATTTTTTTAAAGGTTAATAAAATGCAATTTACTATAACTCAAGCACAGATTGGCTCTCGACCACCTGTTGTAAAACCTGACCCTAAAGTTTTAGAATTTTTAGGTGAAGATGGAATGAGAAAATTAATATCAGATCATTATGATTTGCTAAGAGTTAGTGATATAAAAGGATTATTTCCTCCAACAGATGAAGGATTTGCGTTAGCAAAACAACATTCTGCTGATTTTTTTATTCAAATTTGTGGAGGAGTTGATTATTTCAATCAAAATAGAGGAGCACCTATGATGGTTGGACGTCACCAACCTTTTAAAATAACTCCTGAAGCTAGAAAAATTTGGCTTGAATCTTATATCATAATTCTAAATAAACTTGATATGCCAGAAAATTTAAAACAATCTTTTTGGAATTATCTAGATATTTTTTCAATTTGGATGATAAATACACCTTCTGAAAATTAAGAAAATGGTTACTTACCATTTTCTTAATTAATAACTATTTTTGTCCTATTTTATATACTATTTTTATAAATTAATAATATTTTTTATCTCTAATTTTGTATAAAATAGTCAAATTTTGTGGTACCATAATAAATATATTTTTCAGGACTCATAATGAATAAAACTTTCAAAAACTATATTTTCTCTCGACAAATTATTTTAGTATCAGCTATATTTTTACTATGTTTTATCTTCAGTACTTATTTACATACAAGTCTTACAAAAGATGAAGCTTTAAATCACTCAAAAGCTATATCAAATCAAATTTTTTCTTCTATGTACCAAGTAATGAGAAAAGGATGGAGTAGAGATGATGTGATGATGTTTACAAAATCTTTAGAAGATAATTTTCAAAGTAGTAATTATGAGATAAATATTTACAGAGGGGATAAAGTAAAACAACTTTTTGGAGAAATTGAAGAAAAAGCAAAAGATGCAACATTAGTAGATGTTCTAAATGGAAAAATTGATAAATTAGATAGTTTTAACAATAACATAGTTAGAAATATTTTACCTTTAAAAGCAACTCAAGATTGTAAATCATGTCATGTAAATAGTCAAGTTGGCGATGTTTTAGGAGTTTTAGAAGTAAAACAAAATCTTAATTCAATATTTTTAGAATCAAAATACCAATTTATAGCATTTTTCTTAATAATAATCCCAATATTCTATATACTTGCATTTATCTCTTCAAGATATACAACTAAAAAAATCACAGATAATTTAGATTTATTCAATGAAAAAGTTGAAAATATAAACTCTATTCAAGATTTTAAAGAGTTTGATTCAAAAAATATTGATTTATATTTTAAAGAGTTTAATCAAATTATCAATAATATTGATTTTATGGCAGAAAGATTAAAAATAATAGCTGTTGATAAAGAATTACTTGAATTTGAAATAAAACTTCTAGATAAATTTATTATCACTTCTGATGTGGTAAAAGATTGGAGAGAATATATTTGTGATTTATTAATTGAGATTAATAAAATCATGGAAACATATACTTTAATGACTATTTTTAGAGTTGGTGAAGATCAATTTGAAGTAGATATTTTCTGGCTAGGAATTCCTGATAATTATCAAAAAGAAATGTTTGATAAATATATCAACAAAACTGTAAAAGAAGCTGACTATTTCAAAGAAATGACTGATTTTACTATAAAACATATAGTTGCAGATAATAATAGATGTTTAAGCGAATTAAAAGAAGATAGTGTTGAATATAGAACAAAATCTCTATTTTTAGATACTCCAAAAATTGGAGGAATTGTAGGTATAGGTTTACAATCTGTATTTTCAAATGACCCAGTAAGATATATAGTAATTGACTCTATTTTAACAACTATGGCAAACTTAGTAGGTTCAGTTAAAGCTATTCATAAATATACACAAGATTTAGAATATTATGCTGCACGTGATCCACTTACAGATTTATTTAATCAAAGAGTATTCAATGATATGATGGCATATGAAATTAAACGTGCTGAGAAACACGATTATCCATTTGCTTTAATGGTTATTGATTGTGATAATTTTAAACCAATAAATGATAACTTTGGTCATGCATTTGGAGATAAATTTTTACAAACTATTGCCGATATTTTAGAAGAAGAAAAAAGACCTGAAGATATAGTTGCTAGATATGGAGGAGATGAATTTACTATTATTCTTCCTGAATGTGATGAAAATGGTGCTTTAACTGTTGCAAATAGAATCTCTAAAAAAATTGAAGAAGAAAAACTTCTAGCTCCTGATGGCACAAAAGTAGGAATAACTATTTCTATTGGAATTTCAGTATATCCAACACATAGTTTATCGCAAAAAGATATGTTTGTAATTGCTGATTCTATGATGTATCAAGCAAAAGAAGAAGGTAAAAATTCTATAAAAATACCAAGTCAAAATGATATATCAAATATCTTAAAACAAAAACAAGAGAAATCATCACTTCTAATCAAAGCCATAGAAAATGACCAAATAGAAGCCTATTTCCAACCAATAAAACCATCTTCCTCAAATAATGATTTAGTAATACATGAACTTTTAATGAGAATACATCAAGATGGAAAAGTTGTATCTGCTTTTGAATTTATTGAAATTGCAGAAGCAAGAGGTTTAATCAATACAATGGATTTAATGGTAATAGAAAAAGCCTTTAGAAAAATTCAAGAGATAGGATATGAAGGAATTTTATTTATAAATCTATCTCCAAAATCTTTAATTATGGGTGATTTTATAAATAAAATAAATGGTTTTGTAAAAAAATATAATATAAAAAAAGAGAAAATTGTATTTGAAATAACTGAACGTGAAACTGTAAAAAACTTCTCATTACTTGAGAAATTTGTTCATAATCTAAAATCTGAAGGTTATAAGTTTGCTATTGATGATTTTGGTTCAGGATTTTCTTCATTTCACTATATCAAAAAATTCCCTATTGATTATGTAAAAATTGACGGCGATTTTATAGTAAATATAGATAAAGATATAAAAGATAAAGCATTTGTAAATAGTATAGTTACACTTGCAAAAGAACTAAAAATTCAAGTTATTGCTGAGTTTGTAGAAAATGAAGAAATTGTTATAGTTTTAAATGAATTAGAAATAGATTATTATCAGGGTTATCATATAGGAAAACCATCTTCAAACTTTGTCTCTTTACAATAAAGAGACTTAGTTACCAATAGCAAGTGCATAAAAAATCATTGTTTGTTCTTCTAAAAATTCACAAACTTCATCATCATAATAAGCCCCTATTCCACTACATCCTATCTCTAAATAGTTTGATGCAAGATATAATCTATGTCCGATTACTCCAGCTTTTTGATAGGCTTCTTGATAATTTTGGCTTTTTGAAGCTAAAAAAAATGTAACTGCACTTGATTTTCCTAAATCTTGCTCCAAACATAAATAACCAGCTTTTAGTGAAAAATCTCCATTTTTTATAAGTTTTCCATTTTTATAAAGCCCTATTTCTAAACCTTCAACTCTATTTATAGTATAAAAAATATCAACTTGCTCATCACAATCACTTGTAATTGCTTGATTTACAACATTCATTATTGATTCAAATTGAATTTTTGAAATACTTTGTTTTGTAAACTCTCTTATTGATCTTCTATTAAAAATCGTATCTTGAAATCTTTGTTTTTGAAAATTGAAAATTGCTCTATTTTCTTGGTTTCTTCTATTTCTTACGTTCAAAGTATCATCATAAGCTTTTTCAATTAATTCATTTTTTACAAAAAATGAGAGTTTCCCTTCATCATATGAACTTCCATCAAGAGTTGGAAGAATCAAAGAAAATTCATCTTTTTTATCATCTTTTTTTGTTCCAACCAAACAAATAGATGTAAAAAACTCTTTTTCATCAAAAGAAAAAAATTCATTTAATTTTTGTTTTGGAAAATCATATAAAATCTCAAACTCTTTATCAAACAAATAAGAACTAGCTTCAATACTTCCTATTAAATGTCCAGCATCAAGTAAACAATATCTAAATGCTCTATTTTTATATTTCCAAGAAGACCTAAAATATAAAGAAGAGATAAAAAATACAAAACCATCTATACTAAAATTCAAACCTAAAAGATTTTCTATTCCTTCATTTGTTTTAATTGTTTGTAATAAAACAACACTTGAACTAGATACTTCAAGATGATAAATTCCATCTTCAAAACCTTCTATATTTCTTACTTGAAAATATACTTCATTAGGATAAAGTGCTCCTGCACTTGGATTTACTCTTAGATAATATTCAATTCCCGGATATGTTTTTTTTGCAGTAATTCCAGAAATCAAATATAAAAAATTATAATTTGAATTTTTAGAATCTAAATGAATGCGTTTATAACTATCTGCATAGTTTTTGAATCTATTGGGAGGATTATTCCAATCAACTTGATTTGAATTAGTTCTAACTGATAAATAAGAGTGCTTTGTATTTTGGTGGTATTGATTTAAAGAGACTAACATATCAAAAGTTCAACCATTAATAGTTGAACTTTATAGCAAGATTTGAAGTGTCATAATCATAATCATTTGTTGAATATCTCATATTTGTAGTTTTATAACTACCTTCTATTGCTACATGTTCTGTTATTTTATACTCTAAAGAACCACCATAACCAAGACCTGTTGCTGAACTATCATCATAATATTGATAAACACCTGTTCCTATTGCAAAAGCTGTTAAATTATTAAATATTTCATATCCAGCTCGTAAATCTAAATCAACTGTTGTAACTTCTTTTCCACTTGTTACATTTCCATAATAAGCACTATTCCCAAATCCTAAAATTATTCCATTATTTAAAGTTGTATTTGCTGTATATCCTAAACCATATTGAGTATAAGTTTCTCCATCAAGTTTTGCAGATGTTGCACCTACTGATATTTTTGTATCAAAATCATTTGCATTTAATAAAGTAATAAAACTAGCTAATAATGAAATAGCTACATACCTTTTTTTCATTCTTTTTTCCTTTTTTATTTTTTATGAAAATTTCAGCAGTATATATCATCATAACTTAAAGATTTAAAAGCTAAAAAAAAGAGCTAGAATTTCTAGCTCTTAAATATTGAGATTTATTATTTTGTAGTAGAAATACCCGGTTGTTCATTTGTACCAACATAATCACTTGGTGCAGAAGTCGCTTTGAAATAAGCTATTAATCCCCCAACAACTAAACAAAGAATAATCACTAATCTAACTGTATTTCTTTTTTGTTTTGATTCATTCCCATTATAATCATCAATTTTATTTAAACTTGGTTCACCATTATTTAATTTACTCATAATAACTCCTTTATTAAATTTTCAATAAGTATACCTAATAAAAACTTTATATACTAATCATAAGTAAGACTTATATTAAAGAGACCATTAGTTGATTAACAGTTATTGCAATATCTTTTATATCTTTATTTTCTTTAGTCATAAAAATATCTAAATGATCTCTAATTTTATAAAACTTATCTTTTTCATTAGTTATAAAATTCGTAAAAGCTATATCTGGTGCTTCATTTACTCTTTGAAATTCCAATATTTTTTTTGTGTAATGCACAACAATATATTCAATAAATTGTAATATCTGATTTCTTAAAGCCATATCAGTTGAATTTATAATTTTAACTCTATTTAATTCTACTATTATTTCTAAAATATTAAATTCATGGATTAATGAATAAAATAAAACAATAACATCTTTAAATGAGTGAGGAGTATTCTCTTTTATAATAATTGCAGCAATTGCAAATCTTAGATAATCAATCACACTATAAAATTTATTAAATTCATCATCATTTTGTATTAGAATTTCTACTTTTTGTTTGTGAACCTCAGATAATAGTGCAAAAAGTTCTGCTTTATGGTCTAAAATATGAACTGAATCTAACTGATTTTTTTGAAGATATTTAACCATCCATTTTGTACTTGCATACAAAATATATTCTAATTTATTTATTAGTTTATATTGTTGTTCCACACTCATTTTTGTATCTTGAGCATAAATTTTTTCTCTTATTTCTTTTGAACCAAAAAGTAATTTTACAACTAAATATGATTTTATTTTTAATAAAAATTTCTCATTACCAAGTTTTGCATAATCTGAAAGAAAAGTAATACCTTGATGATTTATCACAATATCAGCCATCATAGTTGCAATAATTTCTCTTTTTAAAGGGTGATTTGCTATTTGTTGTTCATAAGCTCCTACAAATGATTGAGGGAAATATCTAAATAAATATTGTAAAGAAAACTGTTCATCAACTAAAGTTGAATCAAGTATGATTTTTTTGATAAAAATTTTACTATATGATAAAAGAGAACCTAAAACTGGTCTTACAATAGAACCATTTATATCTATAATATCACTTAAATTTTCATTTTTAGGTATGTAAAAATCTCTTCTATTAAAGGCTTCTACATTATTTTCTAAAACTTCTATTGATTTTATATAATCATTTGGATATTTTCTTGAAAATTGTTCATCTATTGAGATTACACAAGCTTGGTCATAATTACTTTTTAAAACAAGTTGAACCACTTGTTCTGTTAAAGAATGAAGTGTTTCATTTGCTTGTTTTTCATTTAATATCCCTTGATTTTTTATGATATTTAATAAAATTTTTAAATTTACTTCATGGTCAGATGTATTAACACCACCTGCATTATCAATTGCATCTTGATTAATTCTTCCTCCATTTAGTGCATATTCGATTCTTGCTTTTTGTGTAAATCCTAAATTTCCACCTTCACATACAATTATTGCTTTTAAATCACAGGCATCTACTCTTACAGCTTCATTTTGTTTATCACCCAAATCAAGATTATTTTCATCACTTGCTTTTACATAAGTTCCAACTCCACCATTAAAAAGTAAATCAACATCTAAAGTTAAAAGTTTTTTACACAACTCTTCTCCAGAAATTGTTTTTCTTGTACATTTAATAAGTTTTTGTATTTCTGATGTTAGTTCAATTTGTTTATCGCTTCTTTTGAATACTCCACCACCTTTTGAAATCAAAGATAAATCATAATTTGCCCAACCACCATCACGAGATTCAAAAAGTCTTTTTCTCTCTTTATATGCAAGTTCAATATTTGGATTTGGATCAATAAAAATTTCTTTTTGTGAAATTGCTCCAACAAGTTTGAAGTTTTCTGATTCCATCATTCCATTTCCAAAAACATCTCCACTCATAGAACCAATCCCAACAACACTTATTTCATCTTTATGAATATCAATGCCCTCTTCTATAAAAAATCTATTCGTTGAAACCATTGCACCTCGTGCAGTAATTCCTAAATCTTTATGTCCAAAACCATTACTTCCACCACTTGCAAATGCATCACCTAACCAAAATTTTCTTTGTTTTGCTATTTCATTTGCAACATCACTCATAGCAGCAGTTCCTTTATCAGCTGCAACTACAAAATAAGCGTCATCTTCATCATAACAAACAACATTTGGATTTTTTACAATTTTTCCGTCTATCATATTATCAACTAAATCAAGATTTGCATTTATAAACAGTGAATAAATTTGAGTAAAATACTCTTTTGAAATTTCACTTGAATCTTTATTTATTACAAATCCCCCTTTAGCTCCATCAGGAATAATAATAGAGTTTTTTCCTTCTTGAGTAATCATAAGAGATTTTATCTCTTGTCGATAGTCATCATGTCTATCTGACCATCGAAGTCCTCCTCTTGAAACCTTCGTCATTCGTAGATGTATTCCATAAAAATCTCTATGATATATAAAGTTTTCTATATTTGGTTGTAATCCTTTTAAATCTTTTGCAAAAGTTTTTGTATCAATCTTAAAAGCTAATGTCTCTTTATCTAAAAAATAGTTTGTTCTTAAAAGTGCTTTTAAAAATGAAACCATGATATTTAAAATTCTATCATCTAAAATTTGTGGTACAAGTTTTATTTTATCTTTAATTTTTGTTTCAATTTCTTCAAGAAGTTTTTCTTTACTTTTTATTTTTGGATCAAATTTATTCAAAAAATACTCCACAAAAAGTGCTGTAATTTCATGATGAAGTGTAAGTGTATTTAAAATTGCAGCTGTATTTATAGTCAAAACTGCTTGCCCTATATACTCTATAAATGCTCTTAAAATATTTATTTTTTTCAAATTTAGATTTTCTTCATATACTAAAGAAAAAGCTTTTGAGTGTTTTACTGTCGAATCTTGTAAGGTATAAGTTATAATATCTTCAATATTATTTTTTGCAATTTCAATTTTTTGTAAATCTGGATTAAAAAGATTAAATCTTGAAATATAAATCATCTCTTTTTTACTCATGACATTATAAGTCACTTCATCGATTATTTCAAAACCAATATTATGTAAAAGAGGTGTTATATGAGATAAAAAAAGTTGCTCTTTAGAGAAAATCTTTATATATTTCAAACCTTTGTTATCTAAAATTTTAGTTACTATTTTATCTTTTAAAACTTTTTGAAAAAGTTCTTCTTCTACTATCAAATCATCAGATGTTAAAATTTGTGAACAAATTGCATTTATATCGTGTGTAGTCATATATTCAAGTCCTTAAAGAAGATTTTATATATGATACTACCTTTTATATCTTAAATATCTATTAAAAAATAATTATTAAATTCATATGATTATGCTGTGATTTTTCTAACTTTTGCTTTTAATAATATTTGTAAATCTTTGGGTTTAACTTCTATATCAAGTCCTCTTTTCCCACCACTTACAAAAACTGTATCAAAACTATTTACACTATCATCTAAAACTGTTCTTAGTTGTTTTTTTTGCCCTAGAGGGGAAATTCCTCCAAGTAAATAACCTGTAATTTTTTGTGCTTCATCTTTATTTGCCATTACGGCTTTTTTAACATCAAAAACAGTTGCTACTTCTTTTAAACTCAATTGATTTGCTACAGGTAATACACAAACTACTAACTCTTTTGGTGTTAATTCAACAAGTAAAGTTTTATAAACTTGTAAGGCATTTAATCCTAATTTTTCTACAGCTTCTTCTCCAAAATTTGTACATTCTGGGTCATGGTCATATTTGTGTATTTTAAAATCACATTTGTTTTTTTTAAGTAAATTAATAGCTGGCGTCATAAACAAAAAACTCCTCTTTTACAAACTCTTCACCATTTATCAATAAAGAAATAAAATGTTTTCCTTCATAGTGTTTTCTTGTTGTCATATTTTTAAAATTCTGTTTTTTTATAAAGATTTTAGAAAATGATTTTATCTCATTTTGACTTATCATAAAAATTTTTCTATTATGAGTTTTATTTGATTTTAAATAATCAATTGCATATTCAACTCTAATATTTCCAATATTTTTATTTGAATTTAGTTCAAAAGAAAAAGTCAAATCTTCTCCTAATTTTACCTTTTTATCATAACAAAAATTTGTGATATTAATATGATTTACTTTTTCTAAGCCAAATAATTTCAAAATTTTTTCATCACCAATTTTAAGTAAAGTTCTACTTGCATGTTTACAAATCCAATCAAGTTCTTTTGAAACTCCTAGATTATTTTTCACAAAATCTATCACCAAATCTGGATTATCTTTTGAAATATCATTTAGATTATTTGCTACAGATTTTTGAACATATTTAGAAGAATCATTTTTTAGAAGTTCTATTATTTCCAAAACTTTTGTAGGATTTTTTTTGAATTTTGGCAAAGCAACTGCCCAAGGAAGTCTTGGACGACACCCTTCACTAGCTAATCTTCTTATATGTTCATTTTGTGACTTTGCCCAAATTTTCATTTGCTCCATCGTTTTATCTTCATATTTCAAAATAAACTGTCTTATTGCAAACTCACTACTTGAATTTATAGTAAAAACTTCTAAAGCTTTTAATGACTCTGTTAAATCATCAAGACCAAAAACCTCAACAAAATCTTGAAAAACCATAGCTTCAAGTCCACCAAAATCCTCTTTTACTTTTTTTAATATTTCAAGTTGTTCTTTATAAGATAAAGGTAAAAAAGTATTTAAGTTTAAAGAGATATGTCTCATCCTTGCTTTTAGTTCTAAATCTCGCCAAGTATTATCAAAGATAGAGTTTATAAACTTTTCTTTTTCAAATTTTGCGTAGGTTAAAAATAGTTTATTTGCTAATTTATCAATAAACTCTTTTGAATATAAATTTTTTAATTGTTCTGCCATTTTCTTCTTCTAATTTGATTTAAAATCACTTGATTCTAAAGTGTAATCTCTTTTTACCTCAACAACTCGTATTCTATAATCTTTAAAAATCGATTCTCTACCTTTTTTTTGTGCAGAAAAATGGTCAAGATTTTTCTTCCAATTTAAAATAGATTTTTCATCTTCCCAAAAAGATAAAGATAAAAGCTTATTTTCATTTATTAATGATTGAAATCTTTCAATAGATATAAATCCCTCTTCTTTTATTAACTGTTCTTTTAAAATAGCTGCTATATTTAGATATTCATTTTTTTTACTATCTTGAATCTCCACTTCAAATATTACTCCAAACATAATTTTTCCTTTTAAAATTTATTTTATTGTAGTGTAAAATAGTATTTACTTATATATTTATTCTTCTTTTATTCTCTTCTAAATATGGATACTCCATATGTTTTGCTGTTGCTTTTGAAACCTCTTCGCCAAAATACTTTTTTACAATATAAAGTGCCATATCAATTCCTGCTGAAATTCCAGCACTTGAGATGATATTTCCATCTTCTACATAGTGTTTATCTTTACAAACTTTTACATTTTCAAACTCATCTTCCATTCTTTGTAAACTTTTCCAATGTGTTGTAGCATTTACACCCTCAAGCAGTTTTGCACTTGCTAAAATAAGAGAGCCTGTACAAACAGAAGCTAAAAGTTTCACTTCTTTTGCTTTTTCTTTTATAAAATCCAAAACATTGTCATCATACATAAGCTTTCTGGTACCCATTCCTCCTGGGATTATCAAAATATCAAATTTTGGGCAAGTTTCAAAATCATAATCAGGTATTATTTTCATATTTCCTTTTGTTGAAACTACATCTTTAGTCATAGAAAAAAGTTTTACATCAAAAGGAGAAAGTGTTTCTAATCTTTTTGATTCATCGATTCTAGTTACACTTAAAACTTCAAATGGTCCACAAAAATCTAAAACTTCTATATCATTGAAAACAAAAATTCCGACACTTTTTTGCATGAAAACTCCTTTTTATAATAACTTTATCATATTCTAATTAAAAAACTTAAATAAATTTGCTTTAAAAAAATTTTTAGGATAGAATCAATTCAAAGGCAATATATAAGTTTGTAAATATATTGTTTTCTTTTATTTACAACTAAAAATAAACTCTACTTTATACAAATAAAACTTTTTATTAAGCCAAAGAAATTTAAGGAATTGCGATGAAAAAACAAAATATAAAACCTATAAAATGGTTAAATTTAGAAAAAATATTAGAGCCTTACCAGCGCCATGAAAAATATTAGATTTAAATATCAAACTATAGAGTTTGGGGAAGATGATATTCATCTAAGGACATTGAAAGATAGGCAACAATACAAAGATGAAGATAAAATAGCTGAAAAGCTAGGTATTTCAAGTGCATCTTGGTCACTTTTTGGAGTTCTTTGGCCATCAAGTGAAGTTTTAGCTAATTTTATTTATAACTATGATTTCAAAAATAAAAAAATTTTAGAAGTTGGTTGTGGAATAGGACTTTCAAGTTTGGTTCTAAATCGACTTAATGCTGATATAACTGCAACAGATTATCATCCTGAAGCAGAAAACTTTTTAGATATAAATACTCAATTAAATCAAGATGATGAAATACCCTTTGTAAGAACTAGTTGGAGTGATAAATTTACAGAAAAATTAGGAAAGTTTGACCTTATAATAGGTAGTGATTTACTATATGAAAGAAATCATGCTGAACTATTATCAGCTTTTATAAATGCCCATGCAAATCAAAAATGTAAAGTTATCTTAGTTAATCCAAATAGAGGACATCAAAGAAAATTTACAAATAAAATGGAAGAATATGGTTTTTCTTGTCTCTCTTTTGAGCCAATAAATACAGACTATTTAGATGAACCATATAAAGGAAAGATTTTTAAATATACAAGATAATAATAGCCTGTGGATTTGAAAAAAAAGACTAATTCTCATAATTATTTGTGTGACAAGGAAACGAACACATAAATATAAATCCACAGCGCTATGAAGTTAAGCTTATAAGTGTTTATAAACTTAAGTATGGATTCCAAAATATCTGAAAATTTGATGTTTTGTTTTGTTGTTGAATAATCAGTTTTTAGGAAAACTTAATATTTTGAAACCCATGCGTAAATTTATAAAAAGAGTTTTTAAACTCTCTTTATAATATTTTAAAACTCCATTTTCATAGAAAATGCAAGTGTTCTAGGGTCACCCAAAACAGAACTACTAGCCCAATAATCTTCATCTGTTAGATTTTGTACATTAACTATAAAAGTAGTTGGATATACATCAATTTTTGTTTTATATCTAAGCCCTGCATCAAATAATGTATAAGATGGGACATAGTTAGTGTTAGTTTCATTGGCATATTTTTTACCAGTGTAATATGCGCCTCCTGTTAAAAATAAACCTTTGATTTGTGGGATTTCATACTCTGCATATATTTTTGCCATTTTTGAAGCTGCATCCGTAGGTTTCTTACCTTCTAAATTTTTATCATTTGATGATTCAACACTTAAATCCATTAAAGTTATTCCAGTCATTACTGTTAAATCATTTGTAATCTTCCCTGTAGCTATTAATTCTATTCCTTGATGAATTTGTTCACCATCTTGAACATAAGTAGGTTGAGGAGTAGCATTATTTGAATACTGATTTGGTTTTTCTATTCTAAACAAAGCTGAGCTTAAAAGTAAATTTTCTGAAATAGAATATTTTGCTCCAATTTCATATTGTTTACTTTTTAAAGGTTGTAGAACTTCTCCTTCATTTGTGTATGGTGCACCACCCCAAGATTGAACAATTGCACCTTGTTCCAAACTCTCCATATAAGTTGCATAAGTTGTTAAATCTTTAAATGGTTTATAAATAAGCGATAAAGTTGGTGTTAACTCTGATTTATCATATTTTGTATCTAATTCACCATTATTTGTTCCACCAACTGTATTATGATAGTTTTCATTGATAACAGTTGCATAATTAACTCCTACCATAGCACTCCATTGCTCATTAAAAGTTATATCATCTCCTATTAATATATTTTTATATATTGTATTGCTAGTTTTTATTTTGGGATAAGTACCTAATGTTCCTATACTTGCCCAATCTGGTTTTGTTGTATTTTTAGCTTGTTCTAAAGAAATACCACTTTTTGTATACCCTAAAAAAGCATCTGCAGAATAAGAAAAATCTGAATAATTTTCTGAATACCCAATAGTTAATAAATGTTCGGTATTTAAAAGTGAAAATTCACTATCTAAATATATATTTCCTCCATAACTCTTAAATTCTCTTTCTCCAAAATTCCAAAAACTTTGGTCGTATAAACCATTTCCTAAATAAGAGAGATTTGCCATTGTTAAATTATAAGTTCCTTCTTCATAAAAAGCCGATGTTCTTAAAGTAAAAATATCATTTATTACCCATTCTAAACTAGGGATAACTCTATCATGTTCCTTTTCATCATTGGCCCAATCTGGTTTATATTGTTTTCCGACATCAAGATTTGGGTTTTTTCCTGAAAAGCCAGCAAATGCAATTTGATTATTACTTTTATAATATCTATGGTTATATTTAATATCTGCATATAAATTATCTGTAATATTCCAATCTAAAGCAACACTTGCAACTTTTTGTTCTTTATCAATGTTATTTGCAGGTGTTTCCCCATCTTCATACATCAAGTTTACTCTATAACCAAATTTACCTTTTTCATCAAACTTTCCACCTAAATCAATATGACTATAATATTGTTCTCCACCATAATTTCCAATAGTGATATTTCTTAAATCTTGTTGTGTTGGTGATTTAATTACATAATTAACTGCACCGCCAACTCTTCCACCACCATATAAAAATCCTGATGTTCCATTGATAATTTCAACTCTTTCGATTTCTTCCATACTCATAGAACCCAAAGATAAGGCATAAGGAATTCCATCTATTACAGGTGGATTTCCAGAAAATCCTCTTAAGGATACATTAACTTGGTCTTGATATTGTCTTCCCATATCTTGAGTAAGTGGGTTCATTTTAAAGATTTGTGACATGTTTACAGCAACACTATTTTCTATTAAATCTTTTGAGATTATACTCATTGAGTAAGGAGTATCTTGAAGTTTTCTTGTACCCCAAACACCAACACCTGTTATATCTTCACTTAGATATCCATTTTCAGTACTTCCACTTTTATATGCTCCATCTGTTACAGAAATCTCCTCAAGTACAGTTCCACTTCCAATAACTACTTTTTTCTTTATAATAATCGCACCATCTTCAAGTACAGCTTCTAAGCCACTATTTTCTAGTACTTTATCTAAAGCATTTTTTGTTCCTTTTATATTTTTTATAGCATTAGAAGTTTTACCATCTAAAAATGAACTATTTGCGATATATGGAGTGTTTGATTTTTTTGAAATAGTTTCTATAGCATCTTTTAAAGATTGTTTTTCTATTGAATAAGTCAAATCATCCGCCATTGCACTTGAATATAAAAGCAAAGCGACCGCAGGGCTTAATAATCTTTTTTTGAATAAATTCATTCTAAATTTTCTCCTTGTGTATTATAAAACAATTTTAATAATCATTCTTAATTACATAAGAGTAAATTTTAAAAGAAAAACGGACATAAATTTCAAAGAAATTTTAAATTTTCTTTGAAATCTTTATTTCTTTATCACTTTTGTCTATTTTTATAGGATATATTTTTGTTATTGTTTTCAAAAATATATCAAGTTGAGTTGAATAAAATTCTCCTGTTATTGAGTAGTTTTCAAGTTCTTTTGACAAAAAAGAGATATTTATATCACTATATTTTGAAAATTCTTCCAATGCTTCTTTTAGAGTTGTTTTATGTAAAACTATAAGATTTTCTCTCCAAAGTGCTATCTTTTCTGGATTGATTTTTTCTTGATTATTTATATTCCCTTGGAAATTTGAATAAGTTATACTATTGCTTTTAGTAAGCAATTTTTCATTTTGTTTATCAAAAAAATATTTAGAATAGTATGTTTTCACGATACCCTCTTCCACGTTTATAGTTGTAGTATCTTTTTTGTGTATTACTTCAAACTTTGTTCCAACTACTTCTATATTTATCTCCCCACTTTTTATGATAAATACTCTATTTTTATCTTTTGCAACTTCAAACATAACTCTTCCATCTTTTAAAGTTACTTCTCTTTTTCCATTAAAAAACTCTATATTTAGATTTGTTTTTGCATCAATAAAGATACTTGAACCATCAGGAAGTTGTTTTTTTAAGCTATTTTTATCTGTCATAAATGAATTTGAATATTGAACAGCAAAATTATTATCATAGATTTTAAAAGCTGAAAAACAAACTATTAGTAAAATTGTAGCTACACTTGAAAAGTATTTTATTTTATTTAAAAATTTTTCTTTTCTTATTTCTAAATGAACTTTATCACTTAAATTTTGTGCATTTTCTTTTGATATTGATTTAGCCATTTGATGAACAAATTTCATCCGATTATATATTTTTTTATTAATCTCCTCTTTTATCCAATTTTCAAACTCTATCTCTTGATTTTTTTCCAATCCCTCTTTCTCACAGGCAAGCCAATAAATTGCTTCTTCTTTGATTTTAGTTTCAATATTCACTTAAAATCCTCTCTTTGCTAGTTCTTCTTCTATTTTTATTGTTGCTCTTTTTATGAGTTTTTCAACTGCATTTGATGTTATATCTAAAATTTTAGCTATTTCTTTTCTACTATAACCATCAATAGTATATAAAATAAAAGCTTGTTTAACTCTAGGCGAAAGGTCTTCTAATATTTGCATAAAAATCTTCTCTTGATCTTCTTTTATTAATACTTCTTCTGGTTGTTCAGAGGTTGGTGAGATGTGAAAATTTTCCTCATATTCTGTACTTGGCATTTTTTGATTTTGTAAAACTTCGTTAATTACTATATTTTTTGCTATTTTATATAGATATGCGCGTTCATTATTTATATTATATTTATCTTTAATTTCAAGAAGTTTGATATAAGTTTCTTGTATTATATCTTTTGCTTTTTCCCTATCACCTACTTGTTTTTGGGCAAAATACAAAAGTTCATTATAATATTTGAGCATCTACACACCTAAAGTTTTTTGATAGACATTATCATAATGTTTCTTAAAAATATTTTTAAAAAATTTGAATCATGATAAATAACTTTCTAATTAACTTAACTATTTCCTTAATTATTCTATAATTCAAAATCAAAAAATATCATATATTGTATTAGGAAAATTTATGTCATACAGAACTTTAGAAGAAGAGATAAAAGTATTAGAGTTAGGATTACCTCCAGTTGAAGGTGATGGATTTATCGGTGGAAGATTAGACCCAAAAGAAGCTAGTTTAGTTTTAGTTCCAGTTCCTTGGGAAGCTACTGTTTCATTTGGTGAGGGAACAGCAAATGCACCTGATGCGATGAGAACTTCAAGCCATCAACTTGACGTTGAGAACTACCACTATATCAAACCATATACTGCTGGTATTGCTATGCTTGAAACTGATAAAAGTTTACATAAACTAAGCAACAAAGCAAGAAAAAAAGCTCTAAAAGTAATCGAAGCTCTTGAAGATGGAAAAACAAATAAAAAAGCACTAAAATATGTAAATGAAGCTTCAGCTACTCTAAACTCTTCAGTTTATGAAAAATCTCTTGAACAATTAAAAGATGGTAAGTTTGTAGCTGTTGTTGGTGGTGACCACTCTTGCCCACTTGGACTTATCAAAGCTTTAAGTGACACACAAACTGAATCTTTTGGGATTTTACATGTTGATGCTCACCACGATTTAAGAGAGGCTTATGAAGGTTTTACTTACTCTCATGCTTCAATTTTTTATAATGTTATGGAGAGTTGCGAAAAAGTTTCAAATCTTGTTCAGGTTGGTATTCGTGATTATAGTAAAGAAGAAGCAACTAGGATGATTGAATATGGAGTAAAAGGTGCTTGTTTATATGATACTTTAATGCAAGCCCAACTGGCTAGTGGAAAATCACTTGAAGAAGTTTTTGCACCATATATAAACCAACTTCCTCAAAATGTTTATTTATCAATAGATATTGATGGTTTAGAGCCATTAAACTGTCCAAATACTGGAACTCCAGTTCCAGGTGGATTAAGATATGGAGAGCTTGAACACCTAATCTTTATGGTTGTAAAAGCTGGAAAAAATATCATAGGATTTGACCTTTGTGAAGTTGGAGATAGTCTTGATGGTTGGGATGCAAATGTTGGCTCACGTGTTTTATACCAATTATGTGGTGCATTACTTGCAAGTCAAGGAAAAATCGAATACAAATAAAAGTAAGTTTTAAAACTTACTTTTAACTATTTAACTTTTTATATAGTTCGATTATTTCTTCTTTTTCTAACTCTCTTTTTAATCTATCAGATTCTTCTTTTATAACAAAACCAAATTTTATAGCTTCATCTTTACCCATATTTACACCCAAAAATTCACTTATTATAAAACTTGCTCCACCTTTTCCTGATTGAGAGTTTACACGTATTACTTTTTCATATCCTCTTTTTATATCTTTTGGATCAATTGGTAAATATGGCACATTCCAACTTTGGCTATTTGTTTGTCTATAAAAATCTATTCCTTTTTTTATAGCATCTTGATGTCCACCACTAAAAGCAGTAAATATCATATCACCTACATATGGATGTCTTGGATGCACGAATAATTGCGTTTTTTCTTCATACATAGCTTTTACCTCATCAATTATTGATAAATCAAGTTTTGGGTCAATTCCTTGTGAATAGATATTAAAAGCAAAATTTATTATGTCCAAGTTCCCTGCTCGCTCCCCATTTCCAAACAATGTTCCTTCAACCTTATCTGCTCCTGCAAGTACAGCTAACTCTGCACTTGCCACAGAAGTTCCTCTATCATTGTGAGGATGAACACTGATTATCAAAGCTTCACGATTATCTAAATTTTTACACATCCACTCTATTCTATCTGCATAAACATTTGCTGTACAAGCTTCTAGAGTATTTGGTAAGTTTATTATCATCTTATTTTCTTCTGTTGGTTTTACCACATTTATAACTTCATTACAAATTTTTACTGCAAACTCTAAATCTGTTTGAGAAAAGCTTTCTGGTGAATATTGATAAGTTACTTTTCCTTTAAAATCTTTTGTAAGTTCAACTAAATATTGCATAGCTTCAATAGCCATTTGAATTATCTCATCATCACTTTTTTGAAAAACAACTCTTCTTTGAAACTCATTCGTTGGATTGTATAAATGAAAGATTCCATTTTTTACATCTTTCATAGCTTCTACACTTTTTTTAATCCACTCTTTTTTTGCAGGAATTAAAATCTGAATAGCTACATCATCAGGCACTAAATCCTCTTCGATTAATTTTCTAGTAAAGTTAAAATCTGTATCACTAGCACTTGGATAACTAACCTCTATTTGTTTAAAACCCATTTTTACTAAAGCTTTAAAATACTCCAATTTTTGCTCAACTGTTAAAGGATTTATCAAAGCTTGATTTCCATCTCTTAAATCTACACTACAATAAATTGGTGCGTGTGTTATAGTTTTATCTGCCCACTCTCTTTTAAAATTTTTGACAATTGGATATTGTTGATATTTTTTGAAACTCATGGTTTACTCCGTTATAATTTTTGTTTTTTGATTTGTTTTTTTATGTTTTTAGTATTAGAAAGTTTTGAGGCAGAGGAGAGAAAAAGAGATAATTTGTTTTATAATATTTACATCCATGATAAACTCCTTTTTAGATTTTGCAAATTATAACTTTTACAAAAAATAAAATCTTGTACAAAATTAACATTTTGAAAATATATTTTTTTGATACTCTTTTGGTGTAATTTGAAAGATTCTTTTAAAGCTTCTATTTAAATGGCTTTGGTCAAAAAAACCACTATTTTGTGCTATTTGAGAGATAGAGATATTTGAAGTCAATAGCTCTTTTGCAAGATGAACTTTTTTATTTAAAATATATGAGTGAATTGGAAGTCCAAACTCTTTTTTAAATACTCGTATTAGATGAACAACTGTTAAATCAAACTTCAAAGCTAACTCATCTAAGATAAACTCTTCAAGATAATTTTCATCTAAATATTTTTTTATATTCATTGCTAAAGTCGATTCTTCTTTATAGTTTTGTTCTGTTTGTTCAAAAGAAAAAAATGCCAGACAAAATAGATAAAGGTTTTCTTCTTTTTCTATCAAAGAGACTTTAATATCAAGTAAACAATCACATAGTTTTATAAAACTTTTATAAATATTTTTATTTTTGATTAACTCAAAAGCTGATGAAAAATTAAAATCTAAATTCTTCAAGTAATCTTTTTTCAAGTACAAAACATAACCATCTTTTGAGATTTCATTTGTTGTTGCACTATGAGGAATTTGAGTATTTATGATAGCAATTTCATTTGGTTTTAGTTCAATAAAAGTATCATTGAAAATAAGCTTTAATGAACCTTTTTTTATTGCAGTGATTGTAAGTTCTTCGTGTAAATGCATCTTTACACAATCTTCAATATTTTCTACATATCTTAATTCTATAAAGTCTAATTTTGAGTTTTTAAAAATATCTGTTTTCATTTATAAAAAAGTATGGAAAAATCCATACTTCCTTTTATCCTAGATTTTGTGCTACAAAATCCCAGTTTACAAGTTTCCAGAAGTTTTCTAAAAACTTAGGTCTTGCATTTCTTACATCTATATAATATGCATGTTCCCAAACATCACATACTAAAATAGGTTTTAGATTGTCTGTTAGAGGATTTTGAGCATTAGAAGTTGATATAACTTTTAAATTTTGATTTTCATCTTGAACTAACCAAGCCCAACCAGAACCAAAATGACTAACAGCTTTTGCTGTAAACTCTTCTTTAAATTTATCTACACTTCCAAAAGCTTTTGTTAAAGCTTCTTCTACAGAAGTTGGAATTGCACCTTGAGTTGGAGTTAAACCATTCCAAAAAAAGTCGTGATTATAAACTTGTGCTGCATTATTAAAAATACCACCATCTGATTCTAAAATAATGTTTACTAAAGAAGAATCTTCAAATTTTGTACCAGCAATTAAATTATTTAAATTATTTACATAAGTTTGGTGATGTTTTCCATAATGAAACTCTAAAGTCTCTTTTGACATACATGGCTCTAAAGCGTCCATAGAATAAGGTAAAGTCATTAATTCGTGTTTCATTTTTATATCCTTTATTAAAAATTTTTCATCAATTCTAGGATACTACTTTTTTTATTTTTTTTTACTTAAGATAGTATTTAAAAATTTTCTATGGATATTTTTTATTATTTAGTTACTTTTAGATACAAAGCCAAAATTAGCTTTGTATCTAAAATTTAAGCAAATGCAGGTTCTAAGAAAGGAATAATTTGTTTTTTTCTTGATAAACAACCATCTAACCAAACTTTTCCATCTTCAAGTTTACAGTTAAATGCTTTTTCAAAGATTGTTGCATCATCAGAAGTAACTAAAACTTCACTTCCCTCTTTCATAATATCAGTTAAAAGTAAAGCAACAGTATGTAATCCTTGCTCTTCTTTTACTTTTTTAATATCAGCCATTAATTCATCTTTAATTGCATCAAAAACGCTCCCATCAACAACTTCAAGTTGCCCAACACCAACTTTAGACCCATGCATATCAAAGTTTTTATAATCTCTCATTACAAGCTCTCTTATTGGAGTTCCTGCAACTGCTGATTTTACTCTAAACATTTCCATACCAACAGCACCAAAATCTTCAATACCACAAATAGCTGCTAATTCTCTAACAGCTTTAATATCTGTTTCTGTACAAGTTGGTGATTTAAAAATAACTGTATCAGATAAAATCGCACACATCATAATTCCAGCAATATTTGCAGGAATTTCAACTTTATGGAAATCATACATCTCTTTTACGATTGTATTTGTACAACCAACTGGTCTAATCCAACATTCAAGTGGTGCTGAAGTTGTAATATCACCTAATTTGTGGTGGTCAACAATTCCAACAATTGTAGTTTTATCAAGTTCTTGAGGAGCTTGTGCAACATCTGAATAATCAGTGATAAACAGTTCATCACCAGCAAAAGATGTTTTTAAAACTGGTGCTTCAAATCCAAATCTTTCTAAAATATATTTAGTTTCAGGATTTGGTTCACCTTGACGTGCAGGAATTGCAGGACGTCCAATTTTATTTAATAAATATGCTAAAGAGATTGCTGAACAAATTGAGTCAGAATCTGGAATAATGTGTCCACATGTATATAATGCCATTTTATAAAGTCCTATATTTTTATTTTTGGGCATTTTATCTAAAAAGAAGTTATGTTACTTTTAAATAAAAAAATTACTCTTAATATCCCAACTCTTCATCAACTAGGATTATAATTATTCTTCCTTTTATATCATCACCTTTAACCCAAGAAAATTTATTTGCAATATTTTCAAGATTATATTTTGGTTCTTTGCCCATTTCTATTGCTTTGTTGTTTATTCGATTTATATTTTTAACAGCTGCAACTTCCATAACTCTTTTAAAACCATTTTCTAAAGTATCAACTATTTTATTAATTCCAACTATTAATAAAACATTTGTTGGTCCATAACAAAGTGCAGCTACTCTATTTCCACTTCCATCTGCATTTACAAGTTTCCCATCTTTTGTAATTGCATTTGTACTTGAAACAAAAATATCAGAAACTAAACCTTGTCTTCTTCTTTTGATATTTTCTTCCATTGAAATACCAGCTTCATATTGGTTATATAAAGTGATTTCTTTGTTATTTAGTAAATAATCAAGTAAACCAATCTCTTTTACACTTTCACTTCCACCAAGACCAACACTCATATCTGATTTTATATATGTTTTAGCCAAAGATAAAGCTTCTGCTTTATCTTTTACAAAATGTGCATCATAACCACAAGATTTTAAAACTTCTAAAAACTCTTTCATTTAAATCCTTTATGAAATTAAAAATTGTCCTAGTTGTCTATTTTTCAAAAGTTTAGCATAATTTGTCACACATCCGTGCATAGAAATATAAACTCCATTTGATATTGGTGCATTTAAAAATCCAATTGCTTGTGCGAAATTTAGAGTTGCTTCAACTTTTTTTATACTCATAGGAACCATAGCTCCTGTTAAAACTATCTTTTTATCTTTAATTCTTTCATCAATATATTTAGAAGTTATATCTATAGTATCTGTTCCATGAACTATGATAATATTTTCACTACTTTCATTTATAATTTTTACAAGATAATCTCTATCATCATTATCTATTTCTAAACTATCTTTTGAAATTACATTTTTAATTTCAAATTCAATATTAAAACAACTTTCAATTATCTCATCAAGTGCAATATTGTCTTTTGGAACTTCAAGTTCACCTTTTAAGGGATTATATCTTTTATTAAAAGTTCCACCTGTATTAATCAGCGTAATCTTCATTTTTTTCGTCCTTCTCATAATTATGTACCATATTTTTTGGTTGAAGTAATTCATCCAACTCTTCTTTAGTAAATAAACCTTGTTCTAAAATCAAATCATAAACTCTTTTGTTTGTTTTTAAAGCTTCTTTTGCGATACTTGAGCTTTTTTCATATCCTAAAATTGGATTTAAACAAGTTACTAAAGTAACTGAATTTAAGATATTATTCATACAAACTTCTTCGTTTGCTGTTATACCTTTTACACATTTTTCACCTAAAGAGTAAAAAGCTCTTCTCATCATATTTATAGAATTAAATAATTTATATGCAATTAAAGGCTCAAATACATTTAGTTGTAATTGCCCATGTTCACTTGCTATTGAGATAGTTGTATCTGCTCCAATTACTTCAAAAGCCACTTGATTTACAACTTCAGGAATAACAGGATTTACTTTTCCTGGCATGATTGAACTTCCTGGTTGTAATGGTGGTAAATTAATCTCATTTAATCCAGCTCGTGGACCAGAACTTAAAAGTCTTAAATCATTACAAATTTTTGAGATTTTTATAGCAACTCTTTTTAAAACTCCAGAAATATGTACAAATGCTCCTGTATCTTGAGTAGCTTCAATCAAATCTCCAGCACTTACATAATCAACTCCAGTAACTTCTCTTAAATTTGAGATTACTTTTCTTTGATAAGCTGGTTTTGTATTAATTCCTGTACCAATTGCAGTTGCTCCAAGATTTACTTCTTTTAAAAGTGCTTGACACTCTCTTAATCTAAAAATATCTTCATCAATCATAACTGCAAAAGTTTTAAACTCTTGTCCTAAAGTCATAGGAACAGCATCTTGAAGCTGAGTTCTTCCCATTTTAAGCACATCTTTAAACTCTACAGATTTATTTTCAAAACAATCTCTTAAAAATCTTAAACTATCTTTTAATCTGTAAATCAACTCATGTAAAGTTAATTTTATAGCTGTTGGATAAACATCATTTGTTGATTGACTCATATTTATATGATTATTTGGATGAATGATGTCATAAGAACTTTTTGGTTTTCCAAGAATTTCTAAAGCACGATTAGCTATAACTTCATTTACATTCATATTTGTAGAAGTTCCAGCTCCACCTTGAATAGGGTCAACTATAAATTGATCTCTAAATTTTCCATCAATTATCTCATTACAAGCTTGGATGATGGCATCTTTTTGAATATCTGTTAAATCACCTAATTCATAATTAGTTAAAGCACAAGCTTTTTTAACTTTTGCTAGAGACTTTATAAAATTTGGAAACAAAGAAAGACTTGTTTTTGTAATATCAAAATTCTCTTTTGCTCTTAAAGTTTGAATACCATAATATTTAGTTGTTTCTATCTCTTTTTCACCTAAAAAATCTTTTTCAATTCTATATTGCTTTTCCATAATTATCCTCTTGATTAATAATTTTAAAATATTATAAAATAAAAGTATGCAAAAAGTGTCTTTTATTATTTTTGTAAAGTATACCCTTCTTGAGGTACATTTTTGATTACGTTTATTGGTAATTTGCTTCGTAATTCTTTTATAAATGATTTTAGGGCATGGGTTGTCATCTCTTTATCATTCCACAGCTCAAACTCTATCTCTTCATATTTCAAAATTGAATCTTTTCTTTCATATAATAAATATAAAAAATCTTTTTCTCTTTTTCTCAATGGAATTATTTCGCTATTTTTATAAACTAATTCTCTTTTTTGCAAATCAAAAAGTAAATCTTCACTTAACATCACTGGTTTTGAAGATTTTACAAGATATTTTTCCAAAGCTTGTGACAATTTTTTTAGATTTAAAGGTTTTAAAATATAATGATTTACATTAGAATTTATTAATTCCATCAAATATTCTTCATTTGAGTGAGCTGTTAACATAATAATCATTGTTTCAAAATCATTTTCTCTAATTCTTTTAACTAATTCAACACCATTTCCATCTCTCATTTGAATATCTGTTATTACAATTTTTGGTTTATAATATTCATAAAGTTCAAATCCTTCATTTCCACTTGTTGCTTCATATACATCTTTAAAATAGTAATTTAAAGTATTTACAATTGTTTCTCTTATTCCATCTTCGTCTTCAACACATAAAATAGAGATATTTTTTAACTCTTCAATTAATTCTGGTTTCATTTTTATCCTGCTACAACTATTTTAAAAACAGCACCATCACTGTCGTTAGATACACTTAAATCTCCACCCATATTTCGCTCAATTATTAGTTTTGAAATATAAAGACCAAGTCCAGTTCCTTTTGATGAATCTTTTGTACTATAATATGGGTCAAAAATTTGTTCTAAATTTTTTTCTTCAATTCCACCTGCATTATCTTTTATTGTAATAATTGATAAAATACCTTTTGATTCTATATTTATCTCAATTTTTGGATTTTTTATATTTTTTTCAATTAAAACATCTTTAGCGTTACTTATAATATTTAAAATAACTTGAGAAAATTCTGTTGGATATCCAAAAATTTTTTTATCATCTTTTATATCCAAAATAAGATTTATTCCAAGATTTTCCAAAGTTGCATCTATAATATTTATCGCTTTTTTACAAGCATCAGAAACATAGAAATCCTCTTTTTTCTTATCTGGTTTATAGAAATTTCTAAAATCATCTATTGTATTTGACATAAATTCAATCATCTTATCACTTTTATCAATAGCATTTAAAATATAATCATTATCTACTTTTTTAAATCTTGTTGTAGTTTCTAATTCCATTAAAATTCCAGATAATTGACTTAAAGGTTGTCTCCATTGATGAGCAATCATACTAATCATAGAACCAATTCTTGCTAACTTAGCTTGTTCTAAGATTTTTCTATCTTTTTGTTTAGCCTCTTCAATCCCTTGTTTTACTTTTAAAGATAAATTTTCATTCAAACTTTCAAGTGCATTTTCTCTATTTTGAACTTGTAATTTATATTTTTTTATAACATCTTTTATAATTGATAACATTAAAAAAGTAAATAACATCATAAAAATAATAATTACTGATGTAACTGCAAGCATAAATTTTATAAATTTTGTTTTTTCATTTTGGTGATTTTGTTTTTTGATTTCTGAAAAACTACTTGTTTGCTTTTTATTGAGTATTAACTCTTTTTGGTAAGTTTCATCTGATAATTTTAAATAATATGAAATTGATAAAAAAGATACAAAAAATATAGCTAAAAAAGGTATAACTATGATAAAAAATGGTATTCCTTCTTTATTAAACATAAAAAACCTTTATTTATATCTTTTAGTTTATATGATGTCTAAAAATTGCTTAAAAGATTAAGAGTTAACTCTTAATCTTTTTTATCGTTGATATTATCAACAATCTCTTTCCAAGTATCTTTATCGATGTTAAATTCATTATAATCATTGTATCTAAGAACTGGAACTTTCCCTTCTTTTAATTGTCTTTCATAACCTTTGATTAATTGAAGTACTGGTTTATATAATATTGCAATAACAATCATATTTATAATTGCTAATAATCCCATAGATAAATCAGAGAAAGCAAAAATAGAACTTAAATCTTGAAATGAACCCCAAATAACAAGTAAAATACATAATATTCTAAAAATATTAAATACTGTTACATTTCCTTTACTGAAGAAATTTAAACTATTTTCAGCTAAATAATAGTTATAAATCATTGATGAAAAACCAAATAAAAATAGTGCAATAGTTACAAAGTATCCACCAAATGGTCCAATATGTTCAATTAAAGCATTTTGAGTTAATAAAACCCCTTGAACACCACTAATTCCTGGAGTATAAACACCAGATAAAAGAATAATAAATGCTGTACAAGAACATAAAATTATTGTATCAATAAACACTGAAAAAGATTGAACTATTCCTTGTTGTACAGGATGTGCCACATAAGCAACGGCTGCAACATTTGGCGCACTTCCAAGTCCTGCTTCATTTGAGAACATACCTCTTTTTGCACCTTGAATAATAACAGCACCAATTCCTCCACCAATTGCAGAACTTGGATTAAATGCTTCAGTTATAATCATAACAATTAAAGAAGGAATTTTGTCAAGATTTAAAACAATAACAACTAAAGCAATTAACAAATATCCTAAAGCCATAACAGGAACAATAACCTCAGACATTCTAGCTATTCTTTTTACTCCACCAAAAATAGTAATACCAAAAACTAAAGTTAATACTAATCCAGTTATGTATGTTGGTATATTAAAAGATGCATTAAAAGATGTAGATATAATAAATGATTGAGTTGCATTAAATGCAAAACCAAAAGTGATTAAAAGTAAAATAGAAATAACAATACCAAGCCATTTTTGTTTTAAAGCTTTTGTCGCATAATAAGCTGGGCCTCCTCTATAAAGACATGAATCTAATCCATCTTTTTCTTTATATAATTGAGCTAAAGAACATTCAAAAAAACTTGTTGCCATTCCAACAAGTGCAATAAGCCACATCCAAAAAACAGCACCAGGACCACCTAGCGTTATAGCAACAGCAACACCAGCAATATTTCCACCACCAACACGTCCAGCAACGCTAAGCATTAAAGCTTGAAAAGAAGAAATATGTCCCTCTTTATCTCTAACTGTTTCTCTTAAAATATGAAACATTTTAAAAAAATATCTAAATTGTACAAATCTAGAACTTACTGTAAAAAATAATCCTAATATAGGTAATAAATATATTAAAATAGAACCCCAAATAATATCACTTAAAAATGTATTTATTTCAGCTAACATCTTGTCTCCTTTTTATAATAGAAAACTTTATCATTGAAAAGAGTGTTAAAAGAGGGTTTTAAATTAGAAAAAATATACAATAAAGTTGAAATAATTATAATTTCAACTTTATTTTAATTAAGAAGTATTATTTAATTAATTCTTTTACTATTTTGATTAAATAATCAGCAGAATTTTTAGCACTTGATTTTAAAAATTCATCAAAATCAAATCCAGCATCCATATCAGCAGTATCAGAGATAGCTCTTAGTATAAAGAATGGAACATTTAAAGCATCACAAACAACTGCAACACTCGCACCTTCCATCTCTAAAGCATCTGCATTAAAAGTAGATTGAATAAAATCTTTTCTTTGTGTTGAATGGACAAACTGATCTCCAGTTGCAATTGTTCCAACAATAATTTTAAGATTATTTTCATTTGCAACTTTAATCGCGATTTCTCTTAAACTTTTTGTAGTTTCAACAAAAACCTTTCCACCTGGAACATATCCATGAGCATGACCAAAAGCAGTGATATCTAAATCATGTTGGCATAATTTATCTGCAATAATCAAATCACCAATTTTAAGTTTAGGATTAATTCCTCCTGCAACACCAGAAAATAAAAGTGTATCACAAGCAAATTTTTCTATCATTGTTGCAGCTGTCAAACTTGCAAATACTTTTCCAATTTTTGAATAAGCAATTACAATATCTAAACCATTATAATTTACTTCATAATATTTATTATTTGCAAACTCAACAATATTTACATTTTCAAAGTGAGCTAAAAGAGGTTCAATTTCCTCTTCCATTGCTCCCATAATTGCTAATTTAGTCATTTAATTCACCTATTACAGCTTCTAATGTTTTCATATCTGAAACATTAACTGTTGGTTTATCTGTGATTTTTTTATTTAAACCTTTTAAAACAATTCCATTCCCAAATTCAATAAATAAATCAACTTTATCTTCATGAGCTTTAATTGATTGTTTATATTTAACTGGGCTTGTAAGTTGCGAAGCTAATAATTCTATAGCTTCATCTTTTGTAGTATAAGCTTGAGTACTTACATTTGAAATAACAGGAGCAAATTCATCTTTTAAAAACTCTTGTAAATATGGTTTTAAATTTTCAACTGCACTTTTTAATAATTCACAATGTGATGCAACTGACATATCTAAAACAATGGCTCTTTTAGCACCTGCACCTTTAAATACATCAACTAAAGATTCTAAATCTGATTTAATACCTGCAAGTACAAGTTGTCCATCCATATTATAGTTTGCTGGCCAAACTTTTTTACCAAGTTCTCTTTGCTCAACACATACTTTTTCAACTGTAGCATCATCAATTCCAACTAAAGCCATCATACCAGCATTTCCACCAGCGCAAGCTTCACTCATAAATAAACCTCTTTTATGAACTAATTCAACAGCATCTAAATAATCAATAGCACCAGCAGCAACTAAAGCTGAAAATTCACCTAAAGAGTGCCCTAAAACAAATTCTGGTTTAATATCACATTTTTCTTTAAAAATTGCATTTGCAATTGAGCTTACTAATAAAATAGCAGGTTGTGTAAATTCTGTTTTTCCTAAATTTTCATTTTCTTCAAATAAAAGTTTTTCAAAATCAATACCCAATCTATCACTTGCTTTTGAAATCATATTTTTTGTAATTTCACTGTTCTCAAAAAAATCTTTTCCCATCCCAACTGTTTGACTTCCTTGCCCAGGAAATATAAAAGCAACTTTTTTCATTATAAATACCTCTTATATATAAATTTCAAATTTATTCAAAATCATTTTTTAAAGTTAAATTTCATAACCCTAAAAAATAATTTTGCCCAAATGTATAAATACACTTGGGCAAATTTTCAAATTTTTCTTTATATAAAAAAGATTAGTGACAACCACAACCACCATGAGAATGTCCGTGATCATGTCCAGTTCCACAAGAACCTTCACCATGTGAGTGACCTCCGCCACCACAACAACCACCACCCATAGCAGCCATACCACCAACAACACCTGTTTGAACTTCTTCTTCAGTTGCATCTCTTAAACTTAAAATTGCTACTGAGAACATTAAAGTTCTTCCAGCCATTGGATGATTATAATCAATTGTTACATCTGAATCAGAAAAAGATTTAACTACAACTTGTACAGTTTCACCATGTTCACCTGTTCCATATAATGACATACCTTCAACTAATTCAATACCAGCGAATTGTTCTTTTGGTAATGTTTGAACTGCTTCTTCATTATACTCACCATAAGCATCTTTTGCTTCAACCATAACATCCGCTTCTTCATTTGCTGACATTTCAACTAATTTAACTTCTAAACCAGGAATGATTTGTCCTTTTCCAGAAATAAATTCTAATGGAGCTTGACCAACATTTGTATCTAAATGTTCACCTGTTTTTGCATCTTTTAATGTATATTCTATACCTATAACTTTATGTGACATATTTTTTCCTTATTTAATTTTATAATTATTATAATTTAGCTAAATTTTTTTTTGCTACTTTTGCTTCACTTGAATCAGGATAAAGATCAATTAAAGTAGAATAAAAACTTTTAGCATTATCTTTATCTTTTGTATTTTCAAATGAAATAGCACTATGCAATAATAATGTAGGCATATAAGCTGCTTTATCGTATAGTATTGCAGATTTTTTAAAATGACTTATTGCAAGGTCATATTTTTTTCTTATATACCACATTTCACCTAAATAATAATTACTTTCAGCAGGTTTATAGTTAACTTCAACAAGTTTTTCATATTTAGGAATAGCATTATCATATTTTTTTGCACTAAAATCTTTTTTTGCATCAGATAATAATTTTGCTTTATCATCTGAAGTAAGATTTTTTTTGATTTCATCTACTTCAGCTGATTTTTTTTCGTTAGTTTTTGTAGGATTTACTTGTGATGTTTTAACACCAACTGCTTTTTTCAAGGCTTCAAATTCTTCTCTTGTTATAAATTGCTGCATATTTTTCTCAAGTTCAGTTGAAGACACATATTCAGAATTAATTTTGTTAACAAGAGCTGTCAATTTGCTAAGAGCAGCTTTTAAATTATTCACGGTATCAGTCAAATCATTATTTGTTGACTGAGTTGTAGGTGTTGTATTAGAAGCTAGATCTGAAGATAAATTTAGTTTCTGCGATAATTCATTTACTTTAAGTACAGTTGAATTTAATTTTGCAGAATCACCTTCATATGTAGATTCTAAGCCTTCTAACCTTCTATTAATTGATTCAACTAAAGTATTTATATCTCCTAATTTAGAAGATATATTACTTATGTTTGTCTGGTTTTTTAAAATATGCTTTTCTGATGAACTAAGTCCATAAGGACTATCAGCATTTAAACTTCCAGCTCCATAAACCGAAACCTCTTCGGCTACGGTTAATGAAGTTACTACTAATAAAGGTAGAAGATACTTATTCATCAGAATTATTTACTTAATTCGTGTTCAACTCTTCTGTTTTTTGCCCAACAATCTTTAGTTTTTTCAGTACAAACTGGATTACTTTCACCTAAAGATACTAAAGAGATATTAGCTGTTACACCATTTGAAACTAAAACATCTTTTACAGAGTTAGCTCTTTTTAAACCTAATGCGTAGTTATACTCATCAGTTCCCCATTCGTCAGTGTTACCGAAAACTTTAACTGTTGTATCAGCAGTTAATGGAGATAATTTAGAAGCATTAGAAACTGCTTTTTCTTTATTTTCAGCAGTTAAATCATATTTATCGAATCCAAAATAAACATGCTCAATTAACACTTTTTGTCCATTAATCATATAGTAATTTCCATTACCAACTTTTTCTAAAGCTGAGAAACTTCCATCAGCAATATTTGTATCTGGTGTACTAACAACTTCTGGTTGAGAAGCACCATTATCAACATTCATATCAACATTTTTTTCACTACAACCTGTAGTAAATAATAATGCTGCAACTAATACAGAGTAAATACCTAACTTTTTCATAATTTTTTCCTTGAAATAAAATTTCCTGAAATGATATTAAATTGAACCTTAATTATTGTTTAGATTTTAAATAATAATTAATTGATTCTTATTGCTTATTAAGAATTACTTATGTAATATCAAATAACATTCTATTTTAAGGAGAAAAAGATGGCAAGAGTAGGAAATTCAATAATAAAAGATATTGAAATAAGTGAAATTATTCATCTGTTAAATAGAGCTTATGCAGATGAATGGTTAGCATATTATCAATACTTTATTGAAAGTAAAGTTGTAAAAGGTATTATGAAAGATGCTGCAATTGTTGAACTTAATCAACACGCAACTGATGAATTAAGACATGCTAATATGATTGCAGATAGAATTCTTCAACTAGGAGGAACTCCTCTTCTAGATCCTAATGAATGGATAAAACACACAAATTGTGGATATGATGCACCAAGAAACTTTGATGTAGTAGCTATTTTAAAAGATGCTATAAAAGGTGAACAATGTGCCATAAATACTTATTCTAAAATTGTTGATATAACAAGAAATAAAGACATAGTAACTTATGATATTGTAAGCCAAATATTAGCAGATGAAGTAGAACATGAAGAAGATTTGCAAACACTTCATGATGATATTACAGAATTTATTGCCGATTTAAAGAAAAATCTAAATTAAAAAATTAAAGTATGGAAATCCATACTTTAATTAAACCCTACCAATCAATAGATTGAATTCGTCCTGTAGATAAAGGGAATAAAAAAGATTTACTATAATCTAGTCTAATTATACCAACAGAACTCACTCCTTCAAAAGTTTTAATAAAAAGTAAAGTTTCACCATCATTAGAAAATTTTGGAAATTGATTAACTCCACTAGATGTAAGTCTTTTTAAACTATCAGTTTTAGTAGAAATTAAATATAAGTTAAAACTTTTTCCACCTAATTCATTATTTGAATCTTTACTGCTATAAACAATATTATTTTCATGTGCAGTAGCTGACGAATTATTATTACTATGATAAACTAATCTTTCAACTGCAGTTGAGTTAATTCCTTGAGCAAAAATATTAGGATTTCCTAATCTATCTGATACAAAAACAATTCTTGAATCATTTTCAATAAATTGTCCACCTACATCAATTCCACTAAATCTGCTAATTTGAGTTTTCTTTTTCGTTCTAGTTTCATATAAGAAAATATCAGGTTGCCCTGTAGGTGATGCAGTAATTAAAAGTTTAGTTCCATCTTTATTTACATCAGAACAAGCTATCATACCATCAGAATCCATGATTATTTCTTTACCTCTATTATAAATATTTAATTTAACTAATGTAGGTTTTTTATAATTATAAGTAGTATAATATATAGTTTTTTGTTCTTTATCTGCCCATTTTGGGAAAATATTTAATCCACCAGTTACAACAGTTTTTTTATAAGTTAGAGTATAATCACCAATCATAATATCCGCTTTACCAGCTCCACGATATGTTGAAAATACAACAAATTTATCCATCCAAGCAATACTTGGAGCTTTAAAAAAATCATTTATTGATATTGCTGCTTTATGAGCTAAAAAAACGTATCTATCTTCTTGTGAAGTTGTAAAGTTTTTTTCTAAAATTAAAGCTCTTGCATTAATATCATACAATTTTGTCATCAAAGTATAATCCCCTGATGCTTCTTTTTTAGCTGATAAATTTAAATATAATCCAACACCTTGGTTTGATAAAGCTAAAATATCAGGTAAACTATCATAAGCAGTTTGGCTATTTACACTTGCTATTTCAAAATGACCACTTACATTTAGGTCATCAGATAAACTCTTTTTTATTTTATTAAGAGTTTCAACTTCCATTGCATCTGTAGCAACTGAAACTAAAACTTTTGGTACAGAGTTTGCTTTTTTAATTATTTCTAAATTTGCATCAACTTCTGCAAAAACTGAACTAAATATCAATGATATTAACAAAAATATTTTAAACATAATTCTCATCCTTCTGATTTGAAATCAACATTAATTTTAACTGCCTTTCCTTTTGTTGGCTTAGGATAAGCAATATTCTTTTGTTCTTCTAAAAAAACTTTTAAAGAAGTATCAAAAGTTTCATCACCTGATTTTTTTACAAAACTATAATCAAACTTACCATCTAAATCAATCATAATTAATACAACAGCTTTAAGTCCAGAACCAACAGGTACCCAAGCAGATAACATATCACTTATTTGAGCAAAATATTCATCTGTTTCAACACCTTTTGCAGCATTTGTACTTTTAGTATTAGTTGCTGTTTTTTCATCTTCTAATAATTTATCAATTTTAATATTTGAAGATTTTTTTTCTTTTTCAAATTTTGATTTAAATCTTTTAGGATCAATCGATTTTTGAACATTATTAACTTCTTCTTTTGTAACTTTAGGTGCTTTTTCTTTAACATTAGCAAATAAAGATTTTAAGTCAGGTCTCTTTTCATTTGAAGCAGAAGCTGATTTTTCTTTTACCTCTTCTTTTTCAATTATTTTATCTACTTTTCTTTCAACCATCTTTTTTTCAGCTTTTTCAACTATCATATCAAGTTCTATTGAAGTAGAAGTTGGCGTAATATTAATAGTATTTGGTACTGGACTCATTATATAAAAAAGTACCGAAAAAGCTAAAAGAAGATATAGAGAAATCGCAATTATACCTGAAACTGTAAATGAAAGATTATTTTGCATTTATTATCCATCTGTCACTAATGCCACTTTAAAAAAACCAGCTTCTTTAACTGATTTTAAAACATAAATAATATCATCATATTTTAAACTTTTATCTGCACGGATATAAATTGGTGTATTTTGATCTTTTCCATTTGAGAACTGTAAAAAACTATCTGCAAAGTTTGATATTTCAACTTTATTTTTATTTAATGTTACAATTCTATCTTTTGTAATAATAATATCAATTTTTTGAACATCTTGTGTTTGTTGTGATCTACTTCCTGTTGGAAGTGTAATTGGTTCTTCAAATTCGATAACAGGAGCTGTTACCATTAATATTGCTAATAAAACTAGCATAATATCAACTAAAGGAGTAATATTTAAATCTGGTTTTTGATTAAAATCATACACTATTTTACCCTTTAGCAATTAAAATTTGCGATTGTGCCTTAAGAAAAATATTAAGTTCATAAACTTTTCTTGTAAGTATTTGATGGAATGTATAAGCAAAAATCGCCACTAATATACCTGCTGCTGTCGCAACTAATGCTTCACTAATTGCAGGAGCAATTATTGAAAATGCAACTTTTGACTGATTTGCAAATTTTGCAAATGATTCTAATATACCAACAACTGTACCAAAAAGACCAATAAATGGTGAAGTTGACGATATTATAGCTAACCAAGAAAGACCATTACTTGCATCTTTAACTATATTAATTTCACATGCATGCAATAACTCTTTTGAAGTTGAATTATTTGAACACTTGTTAAGTGCTGACAACGGCGAAAATCTAGCTTCTCTTGAAGTTAAAGCTTCTAAAGATTTCTTCTCATTACTAAGAAGTGAATTTAAAATGCTATTTCTATAAAAGAAAACCCAGAATGTAATGATTAGATAAGTTGACAATAGTGCTAAAACTATATAAGTTATAGCACTACTATTTGCCAAATAATTTAGTAATGTAGTAATCATGTGCTTTTATGCAAATGAATTAATTTTTGCTTCAACTGAAGCAACAGAAATATTAGAATCTTTTACAGAATTAACTAATGCTTTTGCTGCTTCAATATTTTTAGCGATTTCTGAATCTTTTCCAGCTGTTAATGCAATAGCTCCATCTGCTAGCACATCAACTGATTTTTCATCTACTTTCACATGTCCCCAGTTAATAGCAACAGCTTCTGTAGAATTTGCTTTTTCAATAACGATAACACCAACAGTTAATGAAGAAATTAAAGATGAATGTCCTGGTAGAACACCGAACTCTCCCTCTTTTCCAGGAAGAGTCACAGTTTTCACATCATCATTAAATATTTCTCCATTAGGTGTAACGATTGATAATCTAATTGTATCCATGTTATGCCTTAATGGTTTTTTGTTATTTCATTTTCTCAGCTTTTGCTAGAACCTCGTCGATTCCACCAACCATATAGAATGCCATTTCAGGAATGTTATCATATTTACCATCTAAAATTCCTTGGAATCCAGCAATAGTATCTTTTAATTCAACATATTTACCTGGGCTTCCTGTAAATACCTCTGCAACGAAGAATGGTTGAGATAAAAATCTTTCAATTTTTCTTGCTCTAGAAACAACAAGTTTGTCTGCTTCTGATAACTCATCCATACCAAGAATTGCAATAATATCTTGTAAATCTTTATATTTTTGTAATACTGATTGAACACCTCTTGCTGTATTATAGTGTTCTAATCCGATAATATCTGCATTTAAAATTCTTGAAGTTGAATCAAGTGGATCAACTGCAGGATAAATACCTTTTTCAGCAATTTTTCTATTTAAAACTGTAGTTGCATCTAAGTGAGCAAATACAGAAGCTGGAGCTGGGTCAGTTAAGTCATCCGCTGGAACGTAAACTGCTTGAACAGAAGTAATAGAACCTTTAGAAGTAGAAGTAATTCTTTCTTGTAATTTACCCATTTCTGAAGCAAGTGTTGGTTGGTATCCAACAGCTGAAGGAATTCTTCCTAATAATGCTGACATTTCAGATCCTGATTGTGCAAATCTAAAGATATTATCAATAAACATAAGTACATCTAGACCTTTTTCATCTCTAAAGTATTCAGCCATTGTAAGACCAGTTAATGCAATTCTATTTCTTGCACCTGGAGGCTCACTCATTTGACCATAGCATAATGCAACTTTATCAAGAACGTTTGAGTCTTTCATCTCATGATAAAGATCGTTTCCTTCTCTTGTTCTTTCACCAACACCAGCAAATACAGAGTATCCAGAGTGTTTAAAAGCAACGTTATGGATTAATTCCATAATAATAACTGTTTTTCCAACTCCAGCACCACCAAATAATCCAACTTTTCCCCCTTTTGAATAAGGAGCTAAAAGGTCAACAACTTTAATACCTGTTTCAAACATTTCAGTTTTTGTTGATTGCTCTTCAAAAGTTGGTGCTGATCTATGAATTGACCATCTTTCAGTTTCTGCAGGAATTGCAGCACCTTCATCAACTGGATCACCAATAACATTAAAAATTCTTCCTAGTACTGCTTCACCAACTGGAACTTTAATTGGTCCACCAGTAGCATTACACTCTTGACCTCTAGTTAAACCTTCTGTCATATCCATAGCGATAGTTCTAACTCTACCATCACCAATATGCGCAGCAACTTCTAATACTAATCTGTCTTTATTAGCATCTGCTAATACTACATCAATAGCTTCATTAATTTCTGGTAAGTATCCGTCGAATTCTACGTCAACAACCGGACCCATTACCTGAATAATTTTACCTTTCATACGGGCAGCTCCTTTAAATTATTTTAATGCTTCAACACCACTGATAATTTCTATCAGCTCTGTTGTAATTGCAGCTTGTCTAGCTTTATTATATTCAACTGTTAAACTATTAACTTTTTCTTTTGCATTTTTAGTTGCAGCTTCCATTGCTTGCATTCTTGCACTGTGTTCAGCAGCTAAAGAATCAATCAAAGCATAATACATATTGAAATCAATATATTTATCAGTTAATTCGTTTAAAACTTCTTCATCATCATCTGGCTCAATATTTAACATAGATGAGTTATCTTCTATTTCAACAGCATCTAAACTAATTGGTAATAACTCTCTAACTCTAATTTCTTGAGATAGCATATTTAAGAAACCATTGTAAACAACTATTACTTTATCAGTAATTTCATTTTTAAAATCTTCAACAACACTATGAATAAACTCAGCAGCTCTATCATATTCAGGTGCAGATGATAAATCACTTGCTTTTTGCTCTAACGCAACACCTTGGAAAGAGAAGAAATCTACTCCTTTTCTTCCAGCAGCTCTTAATCTAACTTTTGAACCTTTTGCTTCATATTCTGAAATCAATTTACTAACAGTTTTAATTGTTGCCATATTAAAACCACCGCAAAGTCCTTTATCAGCAGTTACAAAAACAATATCAACTGTTTTTGGAATATCATTTTGTACAAATGCTCTACCAATATTTCCTTCGTCTTGAACTTTGCTAACTCTAGCAGCAATATCAGAAAGCACATCATTTATCTTTCTAGCATAACTTCTAGCTTGTTCAGACAATTGTCTTGTTCTAGTTAGTTTTGCAGAAGATACAAGCTTCATAGCTTTCGTTGTTTTCTGAGTATTTTTAACACTACCTATTTTTAATTTTATTTCTTTTAAGTTAGCCATTGACTAATCCTTAGTTTGCACTAAATACAGTTTTAAACTCTTCTAATGCAGCTTTTAATTCTGCTTCTGTATCATCATCTATTTTTTGTTTAGATTTAATTGCTTCTAAAATATTTGAATATTTTTGTTCAAAGAATGAATGTAATTCAGCTTCAAATCTAACAACATCTTTAACTGCAATATCATTTAAGTACCCTTTAGTACCTGCATAAATAATTACAATTTGTTTTTCAATCACTAGAGGTTTATTAACACCTTGTTTTAAAACTTCAACCATTCTTTGACCAAGTTCTAATTCTCTTCTAGTAGCTTCATCTAAATCTGATGCAAATTGAGCAAATGCTTCAAGTTCTCTATATTGAGCAAGTGATAATTTTAAAGTTCCTGCAACTTGTTTAGTAGCTTTAATTTGAGCAGCTCCCCCAACCCTAGAAACAGATAAACCTACATTAATTGCAGGTCTTATACCTGAGTTAAATAAGTTAGTTTCTAAGAAAATTTGTCCATCAGTAATAGAAATTACGTTTGTTGGAATATATGCAGCAACATCTCCAGCTTGAGTTTCAATGATTGGTAATGCAGTCATAGACCCAGCACCTTTTTCATCACTCATTTTTGCAGCTCTTTCTAATAATCTTGAGTGTAGATAAAATACATCCCCTGGATATGCTTCTCTTCCTGGAGGTCTTCTTAAAATTAATGACATTTCTCTATATGCAACAGCATGTTTAGATAAATCATCATAAATAATTAGTGCATGCTTACCATTATCTCTGAAATATTCACCAATAGTTACACCTGTATATGGAGCTAAGAATTGTAAAGCTGATGAATCAGCAGCAGATGCATTAACAACGATTGTATATTCCATTGCACCTGATTCTTCTAATGTTCTAACTACAGAAGCAACAGAAGATGATTTTTGTCCAATTGCAACATAAATACAAATTACATTTTCACCTTTTTGGTTAAGAATTGTATCAATTGCAACTGTTGTTTTACCAGTTTGTCTATCACCAATAATAAGCTCTCTTTGCCCTCTTCCAATTGGAACTAATGCATCAATAGCTTTAATACCAGTTTGTAATGGTTCATGTACAGATTTTCTTGCCATAATTCCAGGAGCTTTTTCTTCTACAAATCTATATTCAGCTGCTGCAATTGAACCTTTACCATCAATAGCTTCACCAAGAGCATTTACAACTCTACCAACCATTGCATCACCAACTGGTGTTTCTAAAAGTTTTCCAAGTCTTCTACAAGAAGTACCTTCTCTAAGACCTTCTCCTTTTCCAAGAACAACAATACCAACAGAAGATTCTTCTAAATTTGAAGCAAGACCTCTCTCACCATTTTCAAACTCAACTAGTTCCCCAGCCATAACATTTTTTAGACCGTAAACTTGTGCAATACCATCTGCATAAGAGATAATTTTACCTGTTTCATTTACATCTACATTTAATTCAAAGTTATCAATTCTTTCTTTTATTATAGAACTGATTTCATCAGCTTGAATTTTTGCACCCATTCAATTTCTCCTTTATAAGTTCTAAACTGCTTTTAAAATATGATCAATTAACTGTGATCTTAATCTCTCTTTAGAAAAAGAGATTTCTACCCCAAGTCCGTCAATATCTACTTTAATACCATCATAATCACAAACATTTTGTGATAATGATAATTTAACATCAAATTTTTTACTAAATTGTTCTTCAATTGAAGATACATAATCACTTGATAATTCAAGATTTGTATAAACAACACCTACATAACTATTATTCATTTTTGCAATTTGTGTATTTAACTCTTCTGCAATAAATGGTAATAAAGCTAATCTTCTTTTCTCACCAAGTAATTTAATAAAATTATTTAATGTATAATCTATACCATCAACTAAAGAGATTATTAAATCAATTTTTGCATTATCTGCAACTTCTGGTGAAGATATAATAAAATTAAATTTTTCATCAGCAAATGCCGAAGAAATTTCATTTAACTTACTACTAATAGTATTTATAGTGTTACTATCTCTACCATCAATTAAAGCTTTTACGTATCTTTTTGCTACTAAATCTTTCATTATGCTACCTTTTTAAGAACAATATTCGCTAACTCATTTTGAGTTAATTTAATATTTTCTGAATTTAATAGCTCTTCAAGAACTTCTGTAACAACTTGTTTTTTAGCTTTTGATGTTTCAACTTTCATCATTTCATCTAAATTTTTATTTAGATTTGCGATATCCGCATCAACAGCAGTTGCGACTTTTTGTTTAACTGAATCAATATCAGCTTTTGCACCTTCAATAATATCAGCAGCAATTTTTTTTGCTTCTTCTAATTTTTTTTGTGCATCTGAAACTTTATCTTGAGAAGCTTTTAAAGTCTCTTGAACTTTGTCAAGTTCCGCTTGAATAGATAAAGTTCTATTGGCAAAAAATGCTTTAATTTTATCAGCAAGTAAATACCATAAAATTCCAGCAAATATTATAAAGTTAACGGTTCTTTGTACTATATCAGTTTCAACCGCGCCTTCGTTTGCAAATAATGCAACAGGAGCTAAAGCTAACCCAAGTAATAACATTCTTTTCATATTCTCTTCCCTTTTAAATTGAGCTAAGCTTAGCTTTTAGGCTCTCATTAAATTGAGGCATAGAAGATACTAAAGAATCTTTTAAAGCTTTAGTCTCGTCTTGTAAGTTTTTAGCAAATTCAACAGATTTTGCTTCTAAATTAGATTTAGCACTTGCAAGTTTTGCATCAGCACTATCCTTTGCTTCCTTATAAGCTTGTTCTCTAATTGCAGCTGCTTCTTTTTTAGCTTTAGAAATAATTTCATTTGCTTCAGCTAACAAACCATCTACATCTGCACCATTTGACTTTGCATCTTCTAAATCTTTTTTTATAGAAGCTGCTCTATCATCCATGTGCTTTAATAATGGTTTGAAAAGACAACTGTTTAGTCTAGCAACAACTAAAAGAAAGATGATACCAGAGCTAAGCAATAATACAGGACTTATGTCTAACATTCATTCCTCCATATTTTTTACAGTTTAGTTTAACTAAAACTCTAATATTTTAGCAAAACAAAGTATAAAAATATATTAAAAGAAAAAATTAGCTTGGAAATTTTTAGATTTTGTTACAATTGTAAATTAAAGTAACTAGATATTTTGTCTATCTCTTCTTGCGAATTAAATTCAATTTTAAAATAGTTTTTTTCTACTTTAACTTTTAAATCATTTTCTTGAAGTTTTGCCATTAAATTTTTCAATGGGTCTATATTATAATTTGTAGAAATTATTTCTTTTTTAGGTTTTTCAGTATTTCTTTCTTTTAATTCTTTTACAAGTTTTTCAGTTTCTCTAACTGAAAGTTTTTGTCCTATAATTGAATCACAAACCATTCTTTGTTCATCGTTAGATAATCCAAGCATAACTTTTGCATGCCCTGCACTAATTTTGTCAGTTGCTAAAAATTGTTGTACATATGAGTTTAATTGTAACAATCTTAATGTATTTGTAATAGAAGTTCTACTTTTAAATACTTTTTTTGATAATTCTTCATGAGTGATATTATGTTCATTTAGTAACTGTGCGTAACAATATGCCAATTCGATAATATTTAAATCATCTCTTTGAATATTTTCAATTAATGCTAATTCTCTTAATTTTAATACATCAGTATCAACAATAATAGCTTTTATTTTATCAATTTTTGCAAGTTTATGAGCTCTTAATCTTCTCTCACCTGCAATTAATGTATATGTATTATCTTCATTTTCTACAACAACTATTGGTTGTAATAAACCATGTTCTTTTATTGATTCACTTAGTTCAAATAATTTATCTTCATCAAAAATTTTTCTTGGCTGATTTGGATTAGCTTTTATTATTGAAACATCTATTTTTTTTACACCTGATGTATTATTTCCTGTTGAATTTACATAAGCAGATTCAACTTCACCTAATAATTCTCCTAATCCTCTTCCTAGTGCCATATTATTTCCTATAAATAAATTATCCTGCAATTGCTCTTGCTAAGTTTGTATATGCTTTTGTTCCACTTGAATTTGTATCATAAAGCATGATTGGTTTACCAAAACTTGGACTCTCAGCTAATTTTATATTTCTTGGTATAACAACATATGAGTTATCATCTATTTTAAATAACTTATTTTCAAAATGTTGTGCTAAATCTGCAAATACTTGTTTTGATAAATTATTTTGAGAACTATACATTGTAGGTAAAAAACCTCTAATTTGTAAAGATTGATTAATTGTTTGTTTAACTAATTTTATAGTATTTAGTAATTGTGCTAAACCTTCCAATGCAAAAAACTCACATTGAATTGGTATTAATACAGATGTTGAAGCACTTAGTGTATTAATAGTTATTGGTCCTAATGCAGGAGGCGAGTCAATTATAATATAATCAAAATCTTTTTTAACTGGATCAATTTTTCTTTTTAATACCAATTCTCTTTCTTTTGTATTTTTATAAAATTCTTTTTCTATTCCTACAAGTCCAATATTTGAAGGTGCAACTTTTAAATTCTCTATTTCTGAATCTAAAATAATTTCATTTAATTCTTTTGTTCCTAACATTACATGATAAATGTTATATTCATAAGTATCTCTATGAAAACCTAATGATGTGGTTGCATTTGCTTGAGGGTCAGCATCTATTAATAAGACTTTTTTTCCCTCTAAGGCAAGTGCTGCACTTAAATTTACAGCTGTAGTAGTTTTACCTACTCCACCCTTTTGATTAGCTATTGAAATAATTTCTGTCATCTTAAACTAAATACCTTTTTGTTGTTTACTTGAATTGAACCATCTTCGTTTAATATCGCATTTTCGAGTGAAACTTTTTGATTATCTATGGTCGTTTGGAACTTTTTGCTAAGTTGAAATTCTATCTTAAAATCACTAAATATTTGCTTCCATAAAATCTTTTTTTCTATTTCAGAAAAATAATCTTTTAACATACTATTTATATCGACTTTTATATCTAATTTACCAAATTCTTCATCTACTTCTAAAAGATTTAATCCTATCCCACAATAGATTATATCTTTTGACATAGTTGTAATAGTTCCACCAATTTTTTTATTTTCTATATAAAAATCATTTGGCCATTTTATCCAAACTTTTGATTTTAAGTTTTTCAAAATATTTTTCAAAATATATGAAACATAGATTGAAATACTTTGCAAAGGCAAATCTTTTGGTAAATCTTTTATATTTAAAACAAAAGAAAAAAACAAATTTCCTTTTCTACCTGTCCAAGAATTTCCTCTACTTCCAATTCCATTTGTTTGAAAATCTGATACTATACATAAAGGTTCACTAAATCCATTTAAACTTATATATTTTTTTAAATACGTATGAGTTGAATCAACTTCATCTAATCTTATAATTTTCATTTTTGGATTATACATAATTAAAATAGAAGATATTATTAATTATAATCTTTGCAAAAAAGGTTAGTATGTTAGACCCTGTTTTACCGATTGCAATTTATTTAGCTTTGGGATACTTATTTAAAGTATTTTTTCATGATAATTCAAAGCAATTAATTGAATTTATCATCTACTTTTCTCTTCCGTCCATTGTTTTTTCAAAAATTTATCCTTTGATTATTGATCAAAGAATCATTGGATTAATTTTAATGTTTATATGTTTCATTTTATTTAATCTTACTCTAGCATATCTAGTAGGAAAATTAATGAGATTAAATAGAACATACTTTGCTACATTTATGATTATGGCAACATTTGGAAATACTTCATTTATAGGGTTTTCATATATAGATGCTTTTTATGGGCAAGATTTCATTGTGTATGGTTTGATATATGATATTTTTGGTTCATTTTTACTTTTAGTTTCAGTTGGTATGTTTATAATTACTTGGGGAAATGGTAAAAAAAATAGTGTAAAATCTATTTCAAAATCTATTTTTTTATTCCCACCTCAAATTATGTTTTTTGTTACATTAATTGCAAAGAATTTTGAAATACCAAACTTCATATTGTTAACTACTCAAACACTTGGTTCAACATTAGTGCCACTTGCTATGATTGCTATTGGTATGAAGTTAGAATTGAAAAATATTTTTGCAAGATTACATATTGTTTCTGTTGCAATGATTTTAAAAATGATTGTTGTACCAATAATAATTTTAATTGGATTCAAATACTTCTATGGAATAGATCAAACTTGGGTAAAAGTAACTATTATCGAAGTTGCAATGCCTCCAATGACTATGGCAACAGTTTTAGCTATAAAAGGTGGTTTAGATGAAAAAATCGCAATCAATTCTCTTGTATTAGGAGTTTTATTAAGTCTATTTACAATAACGATGTATACCACATATTTAGCGTAATTTTTACGCTAAATTTATACTAAAATATCTCCTACTTCAAGTCTTTGACCCCTTATAAAATCAACTGAACTAATAGCTTTTTTTGAAGGAGCTTGTAAAGTTTTTACTTTTAGACTTCCTTTTTTACATCCAATAACGATAAAATCTTTAGAGATTTCTAAAATTTCTCCCTCTTTATTTATTGATTCTTCTTCACATAATTCAATATCTTTTAATTTTAGCTCTGACTCTAAAAAAACTCCTGGCCAATAAGAGTAAGCTTTATATTTCAAATACAATTTTTTTGCATTTAAGAAATTTACTAAACCATCATCCTTTTTAATTTTTTTGCAAAAACTAACTTCTGATTCATTTTGTTTAAGGGGTTTAATATTTTCAAAATTATCTAAAGTAGTTATTGTTAAATTTGCTGCGATAATTGACAATTTTTCAAAGGCTGCAGATACTTCCATAGTTGAATTGATTTTTAAATATTGTAACCCTAAAATATCTCCACTATCAAGACCTTCTTCCATAAGCATAGATGTAACACCTGTAAAATAATCATCATTTAATAATGATTCTTGAATAGGACTTGCACCTCTATATTTTGGTAAAAGTGAAGCATGAAGATTTATGCAAGGAGCAATATCTAAAATCTCTTTTGGTAGAATCTGTCCATAAGCAGCAACTATTATAAAATCTGGTTTTAATTCTTCTATTTGTTTTTTAGCTTCTTCATTCCCTCTCAATTTAATAGGTTGAAAAATTGAAATATCTAAATTTTCATCTAAACAATATTGTTTTATATGAGGAGGAGTTAAAATCTGTTTTCGCCCAACTGGTTTATCAGGCTGAGTAAATAAAGCGACTACATCATATTTACTATTTATCAACTCTTTAAAAATTGTTGTTGCATAATCAGGAGTTCCCATAAATAGAATTTTTTTACTCAATATTTATCCTTTTATTTTTTTGATTGAAAAATTGTTCCATTTTTATGATTTCCTTCAACTAAAAAATCATAAGCATTTGTTAGATCAAATCCAGAAGATAAATACATAGGAATGTTATTTTGCATTAAAAAATCTGCTGCTTTAAGTTTTGTTACTATTCCACCTGTTGCAAATTGTGAATTTGCACTAGGTTTTTTTTCTAGTTCCTCGCAAGATATAAAAGAAATGTTTTTTTGTAATTTTGCATCTTCATATTCTCTTGGATTTTTGTCATAATATCCATCAATATCTGTTAAAATTGCCAACATATCTGCTTTAAAATAATAAGTTACAAAAGCTGCTAATTGATCATTATCTCCAATTAATTCATCTGTTGAGATAATATCATTTTCATTGATAATAGGAAGTACTTTGTTTTCTAATAAAATTTCCATTACATTTCTAGCATTTTGTAATCTTTTTCTTGAATCAAAATCATCAGCCGTAAAAAGAAGTTGAGAACACGATATCTCATATTTTTCAAACATATTTTGATATGTTTTCATCAATTTTGGCTGACCAATTGCTGCTAGTGTTTGTTTATTAGCTAAAATTTTCTTATCAAGTTTTAGTACTGTATATCCAGCACCAACAGCACCCGATGAAACTAAAATAACTTCTAATTTTTTTTCATTTTTTAATTTAGCTATTAAATTAACTAAATTTTGGATTCTTTCTAATGCAAGTTTTTTATTATCTTCAGTTAAAACTGCAGTTCCAACTTTTATAACTAATCTTTTCATTTATCTTGTTCCAATAAATTGTATAAGGCAAAACTTAATGGTTTAATATTTAATTTTGTTAAAGATGAAATTGGTAAAACAAAGTATGGCTTACTATTATCAAATCTTGAATAAATTAAATCTTGAATAAAATATGGGTAATCACCTTCAAATTTAAATTCATTTGAATTACTCTGTTCTAAACCAATTTCTTTTATAAAATTTTTAATATCGTTTTCTAAATCTTCACCAAAATATCCATCAACTTTACTTAGTACAATTGCAAAATTTCTTTTTGATAATTCTGTAGAGAACTTTGTAACTTCTTCTTTTAAAACTTTATATTGTTCAATCATTGTTCTATAATTTGCAACATCAATTACAAATAATAAAGTTTTTGTTCTTTCAATATGTTTTAAAAATTCAAGTCCTAAACCTCTTCCTTCACTAGCTCCATCTATAATTCCTGGAATATCAGCCATCACAAAAGAGTTAAAATCTCCAACATTAACAACTCCAAGTTTTGGTGTTATTGTTGTAAATTCATAATTTGCTATTTCAGGAGTTGCATTTGATGTAACTGAAATTAGAGTTGATTTTCCTACATTTGGATAACCCACTAATCCAACATCTGCAATTAGTTTTAACTCTAATCTAATGTTTTTTGTAACTCCTGGTAATCCTGGTTGGAAATATGTAGGTCTTTGATTTCTTGAATTTTTAAAGTGAACATTTCCTAATCCACCTTTCCCACCTTCAAGAAATAAAACTTTTTCTCCAGGAATTAATAAATCAAATATAATTTCATTTGTTTCATCATCAATAATTTGAGTTCCTGGAGGAACAACCAATACAAGTGTTTCTCCAGATTTTCCTGTCATATTCCCACCCATACCTTGCTTTCCATTATCAGCTTTAAAGAATTTTTTTCCTTTATAACTTGATAGAGTATCAGTATTGTTGTCAACTAAAAAGTAAACATCACCACCTTTTCCTCCATCTCCACCATCTGGTCCACCTTTAACAACAAATTTTTCTCTTCTAAACGAAGCGCACCCTTGTCCACCTTTTCCAGATGTAACGGCAAATCTAGCGCTATCTATAAACATATAACTTTCCTTTTAATAAATAATTAAAAACTAAAAGTAAAATTGTGATTTTCACTGTTAACTTTTAATTAGTTATGTTAATTTTTAAATAAAAAAAGGGTGTAGGCAAAGCCATACACCCTTTAAAGAAAATAATTTGATTCAGAATTACGATGCTGCGTAAACTGAAACTTTTTTTCTTTTTTTATCTTTAATTTCAAATTTAACAACACCGTCAATTAAAGAATAAATAGTATGATCTTTACCCATACCAACATTTTGACCTAAATGTACTTTAGTACCTCTTTGTCTAATAATGATATTTCCAGCTCTTACAACTTCACCACCAAATTTTTTAACACCAAGTCTTCTACCAGCTGAATCTCTATTATTCTGTGTACTTCCCTGACCTTTTTTGTGAGCCATGATTGTTCTCCTTAACTTTTATTATGCTTATGCAGCAATTTTTGTAATTCTAATTTTTGTGAAGCTTTTTCTAAAACCTCTTTTTAATTTTGAATCTTTTCTTCTTCTTTTTTTGTAAATGATTACTTTTCTAGCTCTATTTACACCAGTACCATCTAATACTACAACTGCTTCTACTTTTGCATTTGCAACTGCTTCACCAGTTTTTAATTCACCGTTGTTTACAGCTAAAACATCAGTAATTTCTAAAGTTTCTTTTGCAGCTTTACCAGTATAATCAACATCTAAGATATCACCCTCAGAAACTTTATACTGTTTTCCACCACACTTGATAATTGCGTACATCTTTCTTCCTCTAATTCAATTCTATATGCATAAGTCGATACTTTTTCATATTAACTCTATTTTTCGAACCGGAATAGTATCTTAATTTAGTTTAAACTTTCTTTAAGCCTAAGATTTCAATGATAATCATTTGCTAAAGCAATTGCATCTACCATTATCAAAGAATTCTTTGGTAATCCTTTTACAGAAATTGTGCTTCTTGCTGGTTTATGTTCACCAAATGCTTCAGCAAATAAAACATTAACTACTCCAAAATCATCTATATTTTCTAAATAAACTGATATTTTCACTACTTTTTCCATGCCACTATCAGCATCTTCTAAAAGTGTTCTAAGATTTGTTAATACTTGTCTTGTTTGAACTTTTATATCTCTTTCAATCATTGTACCATCTAAAGTTACTGGAACTTGAGCAGATGTATAAATCATACCATTTACCTTAACAGCAGGTGAATATGGTCCTATAGCTTGTGGTAAATTGTCACTTTCAATAAATTTCATCGGATTTTCCTTATTTTCCTTAAGAAGTTAAAATAACTTTTTGGAATTTTACAAAAAATAAACTACTAATAAAATTAATTTTAAAAATTAATTTTCATAGATTATAACTTACAAGTTTTCCTTGTTTTAATTGATAAATATTATCTTTAATTTTTCTAATCAAATTTGCTTTTTGTTTAAAATCTAGACTTTTATCATATGAAATTGCTGTTAATTTATTTGTATAAAATTTATATACCAATGTAAGAAGTTCTTGATTAAGTCTTTCATCATCATAATTTTCAAGTTTTTCATTTAAAATAATCGAATTTAAAGATGGATTTTCTATATCAGTTAAGACCAAATCAAATTCATTTTTATGAAATTCAAACATAGAAGTATCAACTATATCTAAAACTGAATCTAACCTTTTTGGTTTTTCAAGTATTGATTTTATTATACAAAGTTCAGCAATATCTATTTTTGATAAATTAACATCATTTATTCTGTGTTTATCTCCACTAATTTTTATTCTATCTTCTCTTATATTCAGTTTTTGTGCTAAATATCTTTTATATTCATCTTGATTTAATAGACTTAAACTTTTTAAATAATCATTTGCTTCATTTAATGCTTTTTGTTTTTGACTAGGTTCATTTATATCATATTTTGAAATAATATAATCTATAGCATAAGGAATAAAAGATATTGGATTTATAAAAATATTATTTAATTCTTCAATCTTTTTTCCCTTAACCATATCAGCAGGATCTTGTCCATCACTAAAAATTACAACTCCTCCTTCAAAATCACTTTGACTAAGCATTACAGATGCTTTAAAAGCTGCAGCAAGTCCAGCTTTGTCTCCATCATAAGCAAGTATTACTTTTGGCTCACCTCGTCTTAGAAGTGGTAAGTGTTCCATTGTAAGTGCAGTTCCAAGTGTTGCAACTGCTGAATTAAATCCTGCTTGATGAAGCATAATTACATCTAAATAACCTTCACAAACAATTATTTGTTTATTTTTATAAATCTTTTCTTTTGCTAAATGATACCCATATAAAAGTCTTGATTTATTAAAAAGTTTTGTTTGTGGGGAATTTACATATTTTGCATTATGTCCTGTTATTGTTCTTCCACCAAAACCTACAAGTTTGCCATTTATGGAATATATTGGAAAAGTTATTCTTTCTATAAATCTTGAATAAAGTCCATTTGTTCCTGTATCTATTATTCCTAAATCAATTGCTTCAGTTAAATTAAAATGATTTGATTTTAAAAAATTTATTGTATCAATAGAAACTGGAGCATAACCAATTTCAAATTTTTCTATTGAAAAATCAGAAATTCCTCTATCTTTTATGTACTCTTTTGCTACAGAATTATTTACAAAAAGTTTTTGATAAAATTTATTAACTTCTTCTAATACTTTAATATCTTGTTGTTTTTCATTATTATTTTCATACTCCAAATTAAAATTATACATTGAAGCTAATTTTTCTATTGTTTCAGGATATGATAATTTTTCATATTCCATAACAAATTTTATAGAGTCTCCACCTGCCCCACATCCAAAACAATGATATATTTGTTTAGCTGGGCTAACCACAAAAGATGGAGTTGTTTCACCATGAAAAGGGCAACATGCTTTGAAATTTGCTCCAGATTTTTTTAATTCTATAAATTGTGAAACCACATCAACTACATCAAGATGGTTTTTTAAGTTTTCAATCGATTCTTTTTTTATCATAAATTGGATTATACTCTTTTATTATTTTATATGAACTTTTATGTTAATATGCACTACTTTTAAGATAGATAACAAAGGTTTTTTTTGGATAATATAGTTTTAGAATATAGGGATCCTCTATTTGGAATAATACTTATTGTTGCTCTAATTTTTGTAATTTCATTTATTACATATTCTTATGGTATTTATAAAGAAAGAAATGCAAGAAAAGATTATAGAAAACTTTCATTAAGATTTGAACTTGGAAAATTAAAAGAAGAAGATTACGTTCATTTATATAAAACTTATAATCTTCCTTTTGATTCTATATTACTTTTAGCTTCAACTTTTTTACATAAAGGTGATTATAATAAAGCTATATCTGTTTATTTAACACTTCTTGAACATGTTAATGAAAGAGTAAAAAAAGAAGAATTATTAGAACTTTTAGGAACAACATATTTTAAAGGTGGATTTTTACAAAGATCAAAAGAGATATTTTTAAGAATATTAAAATTTTCTCCTCATAATAAAAATGCATTAACTTATCTATTATTGATAAATGAAAAATTAAAAGATTTTAAAAAAGCAAAAGAAATTACATCTTCATTAGAAGAATTAGATGCAAATATGGAAACTGACAAAATTTATCTAGATTCACTAATAATTTTAAATGATTCAATTTTATCGTTTGAAAGAAGGACAGAACTTTTATATGAAATTTTTAAAGAAAATAAAATTATTGAAAGAATTTTTATTAATTTTTTAATTCAATTTAATAAACAATTTTTTTGGGAACATATAAAAGAATTTGACTGTTCAAAATTTATTGATGTTATGTGGTATTTAAACTTTGATGACATTAATTTTGAAAAAGTTTTAGAAAATAAATTTTTAGTTGAACTTTACAATGCAAAAGGTTACTTAAACACAATAAAACACAGTGATGATTTCGATTTAGATATTTTAATTCTAATAAATCAACATGAACATAAAATCAAAGCTTCTTTAGATTTTGAATTTATTTGTAGTTCTTGTAAACACTCTCATCCTGTATTTGACACAAGATGTCCTCATTGTCATAATATTTTAACATTTAATGTAAAACATCATTTAACTAAATCGTTTTATGAATCTTATCAATCTTTACAATAATGTAAAAATAAAAAAATAACTAGATATAACATAATAAAATATGTGATATACTTCCAAAGAAATTAAAAAAAAGGAAATAAATGAGTGATTATTCTAAGTTAGAAAAGTGTTTGGATTATCAGTTTAAAAATAAAAATCTGATAATCGAAGCACTTACACATAAAAGTTATAAAAAACCTTACAATAATGAACGTTTAGAGTTTTTAGGTGATGCAGTTTTAAATCTAATTGTTGGAGAATATTTATATTTAAAATTCCCAAAATCAAATGAAGGTGAACTCTCTAAAATTAGAGCTAGTTTAGTAAATGAAACAGGTTTTACAAGACTTGCAAATGAGATAAAATTAGGCGATTATATTTTTATTTCTACAGCGGAAGAAAGAAATAAAGGAAGAACTAAAGCTTCTATTTTATCAGATGCTTTTGAAGCAATTATGGGTGCTGTTTACTTAGAATCAGGACTTGACGTTTTAAAACCTATTATTTTAAAATTACTTGAAAAATCTTATGTCAAAATAAATCTTGATGTATTATTTAGTGATTATAAAACAGCTCTTCAAGAGATAACTCAAGCAAAATTTGCATCAATTCCTGAATATAAAATAGAAGGTTCATATGGACCAGACCATAAAAAAGAGTTTGAAGTATCAATTTGGATTGATGGAGTAAATTATGGTTATGCTAGTGGTAAAAGTAAAAAACTAGCTCAACAAGCAGCTGCTAAAATTGCAATTGAAAAACTAAAAGGAGAATAACCAATATGAATACATTTGGTCATAGATTTAGGTTTACAACTTTTGGTGAATCTCATGGGAAAGCTCTTGGATGCATAGTTGATGGCGTTCCAGCTGGAATTAAAATAGATGAAGAATTTATCCAAAGTGAAATGAATAGAAGAAAGCCTGGTCAAAATAAATTTGCAACTGCGAGAAAAGAAGGTGATGTTGTAGAAATTTTAAGTGGAGTTTTTGAAGGAATAACTACTGGAACTCCTATTTCTATGGTAATTTTCAATGAAAATCAAAAAAGTAGTGATTATTCAAATGTAAAAGATTTATTCCGTCCAGGACATGCAGATTTTACATATTTTAATAAATATGGAACAAGAGATTATAGAGGTGGAGGAAGAAGTAGTGCTAGAGAAACAGCTGCTAGAGTAGCTGCTGGTACTATTGCAAAACTTTTATTAAAAGAGTTAAATATAGATATCAAAAGTGGAATTTGTGAAATAGATGGTATTCAAGCTTCAACTTTTGATTTTGAGAATGTTTCTAATTCTGAAATATTTGCCTTAGATAAAAATGTTGAAGAAGCACAAAAAAATGCTATTTTAGAAGCTAAAAATTCACATAATAGTGTTGGAGGAGTTGCACTTATAAATGTATCAAATGCTCCTATTGGTCTTGGTGAACCACTTTATTTTAAACTTGATTCTCAAATAGCAAATGCAATGATGGGAATAAATGCAGTAAAAGCTGTTGAAATTGGAGATGGAGCATTATCTTCAAGAGTAAAAGGTTATGATAATAATGACCAAATACGAAAATCTGGATTTAAAACAAATCATAGTGGTGGAATTCTTGGTGGTATTTCAAATGGTGATGATATAAATGTAAAAGTTTATTTCAAAGCAACTCCATCAATTTTTATAGAACAAGAAACTATTGATATAAATAATAATGAAGTAGAATGCAAACTAAAAGGAAGACATGATCCTTGTGTTGCTGTACGTGGAAGTGTTGTTGCTGAGTCAATGATGGCTTTAGTTCTTGCTGATATGGTATTACTTAATATGTCATCAAAAATGGAAAATGTTAAAAAAGTCTATAATAACTAATTTTTCTTTTTTGCTTATTCTTTCTTTCGATTTATTAGCAAATGATGCAAATAAATTTGTTCAAGCTTATCCAGATTATATAAAAGAGTATTCAAACAATTATTTAATCTGGAATGATAATGAAAAAATGATTTTTGATGACAAAATTGAAAATAAAACTTTTAAAGAAACACTAAAAAATGGTTCATTAAAAAATCAACTATCTATTAAATATATAAAAGTTTCAGAAAATAAAAACTACATTCCATCTAAAAATGAAGATTCTGGAAGAATAAGATATGAACCATTCTTTAAAAAAATGTACGGGCATAATGAAAAAGAAGTAAAACAAAATCTTGTAAAAATTGTATGGCTTCCTAATAGTGCAAAAAAAAATATTTGGGTTAGTAAAATAAATAATATAGATAAAAAATTAGAAGCTATTTCAAATGAAATTGAAAAACTTCCCAAAAATATTAAAATTTTTGCACAGCATCCAAGTGGAGTATTTAATTGGAGGAAAATAAGTAATACAAATAGACTGAGTGTTCACAGTTTTGGTATTGCAATTGATTTAAATGTAAAAGATTCGCATTATTGGTTATGGGACAAAGAAAAAGATAATTTTACTTACAAAAATAAAATTCCTTTACAGATAGTAGAAATTTTTGAAAAATATGGATTTATTTGGGGAGGTAGATGGTATCACTATGATACTATGCATTTTGAATATCGTCCTGAACTTCTCAATTAAAGAAGCATTTAACTTTTTTTAAATATAATACAAATATAAAGCAACTCTTTGGTCAAGGGTTGCTTTTTTTATTTATCTTCTTTTTAATTCAGCTTTTAACTCTTCAAGTCTTGCTATTCTATCTTCAGTTGTTGGATGTGTTCTAAATAAATTTGCAATATTTGATTTTAATCCTGAAAATGGATTTATAATAAACATATGAGCTGTTTGCTCTGTTGCATTATGAATTTGATGTCCACTTCTTGCATAATTCTCAAGTTTTGATAAAGCACTTTGTAAACCAGCTGGGTTTCCTGTAAGTCTAGCAGCTCCTTCATCAGCCATAAATTCCCTACTTCTACTAACTGTCATTTGAATAATTGAAGCAGCAATAGGAAGTAAAATAGCCATAGCTATCATCATAATGGGATTTGAATTTTGTCTATCACTATTATTTCCAAACATTGCACCAAATTGCATCATATTTGCAATCATTGCAATGGCTCCTGAAAAAACAGCTGCAATTGTACCAATTAAAATATCATAATGTTTTATATGAGATAACTCGTGTGCAATAACACCTTCAAGTTCTTCTTCATTTAACATCTCATATAATCCCATTGTAACAGCAACAGCTGCGTGCTCATAATTTCTTCCTGTTGCAAATGCATTTGGTGTATGATCAGGTATCAAATATACCTTTGGCATAGGGAGTCCAGCTTTTTGTGTTAATTTTTGTGTAATTCTATAAACTGGATGCCGAACGTCATCTAAAGGTGTAGCATCATAATGTTTTAACACTTGTTGATCTGAATAGTAATAAGCATAAAAATTCATACCACCAGCAATCAAAAATGCTATTAACATACCATTTGTTCCACCAAATGAATAACCTATAAATACGAATAATACCGTTAGAAATGTAAGTAAAAAAACTGTTTTTATTTGTTCCATAGTATCCTCCTTAATTTTCAACATTCTAACAAATATTAGTTAATAAAAATTAAACTAAATATTATTTAAAATTGACTCTTTTTTATAAGGAACCTTCGCACTAGGAGTAACTTTTGAAGTAGTTTCAAGATGTACATCTTGGTCATCAAAGAAAATATCAGCTCCAAAAGCTTTGACAACTTCATATTTATCAACTCCACCTAAAAAAAATGCTTCATCAAGTCTTACTCCCCATTGAGAAAGAGTTCGTATAACTCTTTCATGTGCAGGTGAATTTCTTGCTGTTATTAAAGCTGTTCTTATTGGTGTTTGTTCTTCTGAATATTTTGCTTGTATGTTTGAAATAACTCTTAATAATTGAGCGAAAGGTCCTGTTTTCATAGGATTTGAAGCATTTTGTTTTTCGTATTCTAAAAATGCGTTTAATCCTTGTGTTTTGTAAATAACTTCTGATTCTTCTGAAAATAAAACTGCATCTCCATCAAAAGCTATTTTTACTTGATTTGAAAATTCATCTTCCTCATTTTCATAAGGTAATATTCTAGCTGCTGCTATTCCTTCATTTATTGCATCTTGAACATCTTGTTCATTTGCAGATAAAAATAAATCAACTTTAAATGGTTTAAGATATTTTGAAATATCACTTCCTCCACTCCAAGCTGATCTTGCAATATCAAGTTTATATTTTTCTATTGATTTAGTAATTCTTAAACTTGTTGCTGAATTGTTTCTTGACATAATAATAACTTCAACTTGTTTATCATTTGGAAAATCATTATTTATTCTTAGTAAATTTTTTACAAGTCTAAAACCTGTCCCTTTTTTAAGTTGTATATCTTCATTTTCAATTTGATATTTATAATATTCATCAAGACCTTTTTCTTCGAATATTTTATTTTCATCTTCTAAATTAAATAAAGCCCTTGAGGAAATTGCAATAACTAATTTTTTATTTAAATCATATCCCAAAATAGTATCCTTATATTTTTTTTATTATACAAATTTTATAGAAAAAAAAGCATAAATCATTTAAAATCAAAGATAATTTTTAAGTAAGAGAGAATATGAAAAAACTTTACATTATAAGACATACAAAAAAAGAAAATGAAGATTTAAACCAAGATGATTATGATAGAAAATTGTCAGAAGAAGGGATTGAAGAAGCAAAAAAAATAGCTATAAAGTTTGCAAAAAAAAAGCCTAATATTGATTTAATAGTTTCAAGTCCAGCAAAAAGAACTAGACAAACAGCAGAAATATTTGCAGAAATATTAAATTATAATAAAAGTATTATGCTAAATGAAGTTTTATATATGGCATTTGTAAATGAATTACTTGAAACAATATCTTATACCTATGATACTGTTGATTCTATGATAATAGTAGGACATAATCCATCATTAACAGCTCTTGCTATAACTTTAGTTGGTTTTAAAGAGAAATTTGAAATGGGAGCAATTATGGAAATAGAATTTGATTGTAATAGTTGGATTGATATTTCTAAAGAAAATGCAAAACTGATAAATTATACTTTATCAAATTAAATAAGAAAAGTTAAAAACTTTTTCTTATTTATTCCAAATTTTTATTCAAAAGAACAACTGAAGCTAACTTTGTAAGTTCTTTTAATGTTTCTTTATTTAATTCTTGTTCTCCAACAACTGATGAAAATATCTCTGTAAAATTTTCCCTTGCCCAAGATCTAAGTTCAATTGCTGTCATAAATTTCTTTGTTGATAAAACTTTACCTTTGCTATTTGTAATAGTAACTTTTGCACTATCATTATTTTCAAAATTACCTTTTATTCCATCATTATTTGATATTTGATAACTTACTTTTGCCTGATATAATTTACCTTTTACAATAGAACCATCATCAATAACTTTCCGTGGGAAACCTGTTTCTTTAAAAAAACCATCCCATTGATCAGCAAATAAAGTAGAAAAACTAAATACCATAAAAATAAAAAATAAACTTTTTTTCATTTATTAACCTTTTTATTTACCTAAACAAAATTCACCAAACATAACATCTAACATTTCATCATTTTCATAAGGTCTAGTAATTGATGAAATATTTCCTAAGGCTTCTGTTATAAAGTGAGCAAAAAATTCTAATTCCCCACTTACTAAAGGTTCTTTAGCAAGATTGATATTATACAATGTATCTTCAACTGATATAACTTGTCTTTTTGAGATTAAAGTCATTTCATCACTATGTGTATTTGAATCTAAAAAATTCTCAACTTTTTTTATAAGTGGATTTATATCTTCTTTTGTTGAAAGTTCAATAAAATCCATAAGATTTGACTTATCAAATTTATTTTCTAAATCAGATTTATTTAAAACTTTTATTATCTCTTTATTTAAATTTTCATTTATTAATTCTAATATTTTTTTATCTTCATCATCACAAATTTTACTATTATCAAATAAAGCTATTACAATATCTGCTTCATTTATTGTTTGAATTGATTTTTCAATTCCAATCTTTTCAATTATATCACTCGCTGTTCTAATACCAGCTGTGTCAACTATTTTGATAATATGTGTACCAATTCTTACTGATTCTTCTATCGTGTCTCTTGTTGTTCCTGCAATATCACTAATAATAGCTCTATCATAGTTTAAAAGTTTATTTAAAAGTGAAGATTTCCCAACATTTGGTTTTCCAATAATTGCTACTTTAAACCCTTCAATCATCCCTTCCCGTCTACGACTAGCTTCCAAGGTATTTGATAGTTTTAAAATAATTTTTTGAATTTTATTCTCTATTTGCTCAAAAATATCAGAAGGTAAATCCTCTTCTGCATAATCAATAGAAACTTCTGTATAAGCTAACATAAAAAGTAAATCTTCTCTAATTTCATTTACAAAATTTGTTAACTCCCCTTTTAATTGCCGTGCAAGTAATTTAACAGCATCCGCACTTCTTGCTTCTATGATTTTTGATATTGCTTCTGCTTTAGTTAAATCTATTTTATTATTAAAAAATGCTCTTTTTGAAAATTCACCTGGATTTGCTAATCTTGCACCATATTTTAAAACTTCATCAACAATTATATTTGCAATTGCCACACCACCGTGACATTGGAACTCAACAACATCTTCTCCAGTAAAAGAAAATGGTGCTTTAAAATATAAAACTATTGCTTCATCAATAGTTTCATTATTTTCATCATAAATATACGAAAGTGTTGCAAGTCTTGGTTGAAAAGTATTTTTTTTAGAAATTTTTTTAGCTATTTCAAGAGCATTTACTCCTGAAATTCTAACTATTGAAATAGAACCTATTCCATTTGCTGTTGCAATTGCAACAATTGTAGCATCATCGAACAAGACTATATTTCTCTTGCTCTGTACTCATTTACAAGTACGTATTTGTCACCTCTGACATTTGTTTTTACTGCAACATATTTATCAGGGAATTCGTCTCTTAATCTTTTTAACGCAATATGAACTAAAATACCATCAAGTGGTTTAGTTTTAAATGTGCCTTTTTCTTTGATTATTTCAATAATTGGTTCTAAATAAGCATGAATTGCTTCTTCTTGATTTTTCAAAAATTGTGCAACTTCTAATCTTAACATTAAACCATATTTCTCATTTATCCAATTAAATAAAATGTATGATAAAGCCTTATACCTATAACCTTCTTTACCAATTAATAAAGCTGAATCTTCACCTAAGAATTCTATATATAAAGTTTCATCATCATAAAACTCTACATTTATTTCTTCAATTTGATAACATGTATTATCAAATAAAAGATTTATTCCTTCTCTTACTTCTTGTAGAATTTTATCTCTATCTTTTTTAATTACAATTTTTGAAATTTCTGATTGTGAAGACTCTTCATTATAAAAATTATCAAATATTTTATCTTTTGCACCAGCTGTTGGAACTTTAGATAAAACTTCTTTCTTCCCATAATTATTGATTTTTTCTTCTTCAAATTTATTTGAATGTTCAATTCTTTCAGAAACTTCTTCGATTCTTACATCTTTGTTTTTAAAAGTTTTTGTTTCTTGAACATACCTTTTACAATTATCTTTAAAACATACTTCAATAATTGCATTTTTCTTTCCAAAACCAAGAAAACCTTTACTTGGTTGTTGGATAACTTCAATCTCTAATTCTGTTATAGAACATTTAAATTCTGCTGTGGCTAATTCATAAACTTTTTCTAAACAATTTGCTTCAAACTTTTTCATGAGTTTTCCTATGCTTTTTCTGCTCTTTTTCTTTCAAATACTTTATTAATATAGTATTGTTGACCAATTGTAAATAAATTATTTATAAACCAATATAACGTTAGACCTGCTGGGAACCATAAAAAGAAGAATGTGAAAACAACTGGTAAAAACTGGAATATTTTCTTTTGCATTTCATCTTGCATAGTATTAGGTGTAATTTTTTGTTGTAAATACATTGTTGCACCCATTAAAATAGGTAAAACAAAATAAGGATCCATTTCAGCTAAATCATGTACCCATAAAATCCAAGGTGCACCTTTTAATTCAATAGCATTTAATAAAACTCTATAGATAGCAAAAAATACTGGAATTTGTAAAATTAATGGTAAACATCCACCCATTGGATTTGCACCATGTTTTTTATAAAGTTCCATCATATGCATAGATTGTTTTTGTTTATCATCTTTATATCTAGCTTGAATTTCTTTCATTTTTGGAGCTAAATCTTTTAATTTTTGCATAGAAACCATACCTTTATATGATAAAGGATATAAAACTAATTTAATTAAAATTGTAAGAATAACAATTGTCCAACCCCAGTTACCAATATAACCTTGAATGAATTGTAATAATAAAAACATTGGTTTTGCTATAAACGTAAACCAACCATAATCAATAACATCTATTAACTCAGGATTTAAAGCTTCTAAATCTCTATGATTTTTTGGTCCAATATATCCTGAAAAAGAGATACTATTTCCACCGTGAATAAAACCTTGTGGATTAGATGAAGAATCAGGCATAACTGTAACATTTAATGATTTTTCAAAATTATAAATTACTGTTGCATAATATCTATCAAAATTAGATATAAACTTAGCTCCAACTATATTTTCATTTTTATCTAAATCACCATCTTCTATCGTTTTTAAAGTATTATCATTTAACTTACTAATAAATCCATGAACAGCATACATATCAGCTAATACATTTGGTCTAAATCCATTTGAGATAAAGAATTGTTTATCATTTGTAGTACTAACTGTTAAATCGTAATGACCATCTGGATATATAGTAAACTTTTTTGTTAAAATAGAATTTGTTAAGTTTTGAGTTAAAATTAATTCTTGAACTTGTGTTGTTGCATCAACATTTGATGAACTTGCAATTACATTAACTTTAAATGCTTCTGTATTTAAATTTGCATCTGCAAATCTAACTTCTAAAGGTCTTAATTGATTTGATTCCAATAACTTTATTTGATTTGTATTTTCATCTTTATATTTTTTTTCAAGTAAAGTAACTTGTGCAACTCTTCCTAATGTATCAATTTCAATAACATTTTTAGCTGTTTTTATAACAGAAACAATTTGAGAACTAGCTATTGCTTTTGAAGATAGTGCATCAGCTGATTTTGACATATCAACTGGATTACCATTCACATCTGTTGATAACGTTTGAGCTGCAACTGTATTAACATCAGGTGCAGCATTTTGTTTTTGTGCTAATTCTTCTTTTGCTTTTTGAGCTCTTGCTTCTTGCTGTGGCTTTAAAACTAAAAATTCATAAGCTATAAAAAATACAAAAACTACCAATGTCATGATTAACATTCGTTTTTGCATACCGTTATTTTGATTCATGTTGTTCATTCTTCTTTTTCCACTCCCGATTCTTTACTACTAAATACTTCCCATTTTTTAATGGAACATACCAATATATTATTTTGATTTTTTTATAATTGATATTTTGATTTGCTTTCAACTTTATAATTGGATAATCAAATCCACCATCGAAAAGTTGATTACACTTTAATATGCGCAATATTGTAAAATAAATCGCCTTAAAAAAAGTATTATTGTCCAATTGCCACAATGCATATTGGGAACAAGTGGGATAATATCTGCATGATCCAAAAGATAAAACTGTTAAATATTTCTGATAAAATCTTATCAAATATTTAAAAATAAGCTTCATTTTAAAACTTCTAATCTTTTTAAAGCAAAATCAAAATCTTTTTTCAATTCTAAAAAATTTTTATCATGTAAGGCTATTTTTGCAACAAATATATAATTACCAATTACTAATTGTTTTTCATAAGAAGCAAATAAAGCACGCATTCTTCGTCTTGCTTTATTTCTATTTACTGCATTTCCAACTTTTTTTGAAGTAACAAAAGCAGCTTTTAATGTAGGGTTAGAACTAAAAAAAGCGACAAAGCTGGTAGTATGCCATCTTTTGCCGCTTTTATATAGTCTATTAAAGTCTTTTGGACTATTAAGTCTGTGGTCTTTGCTTAAACAGCTAATCTTTTTCTACCTTTAGCTCTTCTTGCATTAATTACTTTTCTACCATTTTTAGTAGCCATTCTTACTCTGAACCCGTGAGTTCTTTTTCTTGGAGTATTATGTGGTTGATACGTTCTTTTCATCTTAGATTTCCTCTATATTCACTAAATAAGTTGTGGATTATAGTTAAGTTTTACTTAAATATTCTTTAGGCAATGTTTACTAAAACTTCATCATCTTTCACATCAAACTCAACACTACTTCCTTCACCTATTTTATCTTCTAGAATTAAATCAGCAAGTTTGTCTTCTACAATCTCATAAATAGCTCGTTTTAATGGTCTTGCTCCATATACTGGGTCAAATCCAATTTTTGCAATATACTCTTTTGCATTTTGTGTTAAAGAAATTTTTATATCTTTTTCTTCAACTTTTTTCTTAATATTATTAAATAAGATATCAACAATATTTGTAATAGCACTTAAATTTAATTGTTCAAAAATAACAATATCATCAAGTCTATTTAAAAATTCAGGTCTAAAATGAGATTTTAACTCATCTAAAACTGCTTTTCTTCTTTCTTCTTTATCACTAATCTCAATTATTCTTGCACTTCCTATATTTGAAGTTAAAATAATAATTGTATTTTTAAAATCAACTGTAACACCTTTATTATCAGTTAATCTTCCATCATCTAATACTTGCAATAAAATATTAAATACATCAGGATGTGCTTTTTCTACCTCATCAAATAAAATAACACTATAAGGTTTTCTTCTTACTGCTTCTGTTAATTGACCACCTTCTTCATATCCAACATATCCAGGTGCTGCTCCAACAAGTCTTGAAACTGCATGTTTTTCCATATATTCACTCATATCAAATCTAATAAGTGATTTTGGGTCATCAAATAAAAACTTAGCTAAAGTTTTTGCACTTTCAGTTTTACCAACTCCTGTTGGTCCAAGAAATAAAAAACTTCCTATCGGTCTTGAAGTTTCACTTAATCCTGCTTTGTTTCTTTTAATTGCTCGACTTATTGCTTTTATTGCTTCATCTTGTCCAATAACATCTTGTTTTAAAACTTCTTCAACTTTTAAAACTTTTTGTTTTTCACTATCCATCATTTTATTTACAGGAATTCCAGTCCATCTTGAAACAATACTTGCTATTGCTTCTTCATCAACTGAATTTCTAAGAAGTGTTCCTTCTTTTTGCATTCTGTCCCATTTTTCAGCATTTTCTTTAATTTTTGCTTCAAGTGCAGGTATTTCTCCATATTCTATTCTTGCTGCTTCATCAAATTTTGATTCACGTTTTGCGATATTTGCTTTTGTTTTTAGCTCTTCTATTTTTGTTTTTAATTCACTTGTTGCATTAAAAGTTTGTTTTTCATTTTCAAATTGTGCTTCTAAACTTTGTTTTTCTTCATTTTTATTAGCTAACTCTTTTTCAATTTGTTCAATTCTTTCTTCATTCTTTTTATTTTTTTCCATTTTAAGAGCTTCTTTTTCAACATTTAATGTTTGAATCTCTCTTTTTATATGAGATAGTGCTGTTGGTTCACTCTCTATTTGCATTTTAAGTTCAGCTGCTGCTTCATCAATTAAATCTATTGCTTTATCTGGTAAAAATCTATCTGTAATATATCTATTTGAAAGTTTTGCCGCTGCAACTAATGCACTATCATTTATAGTTACATTATGATGAGTTTCAAGTTTTTCTTTTATACCTCTTAAAATTTGTAAAGCTTCATTTACTGTTGGTTCATCAACTTTAACTGGTTGGAACCTTCTTTGCATTGCTGCATCTTTTTCAAAATATTTTCTATACTCTTTTAGTGTTGTTGCACCTATAGTATGTAATTCACCACGAGCAAGACTAGGTTTTAAAATATTTGCTGCATCCATACTTCCTTCACTAGCACCTGCACCAATGATTGTATGAATTTCATCAATAAATAAAATTATATTTCCAGCTTTTTTTACTTCATCAACAACTGATTTTAATCTATCTTCAAACTCTCCTCTATATTTAGCACCAGCAATTAGTGCACTCATATCAAGACTTACAACTCTTTTATTTAGTAAACTTGTTGGAACATCTTTATTTACAATCCTTTGAGCTAATCCTTCAGCAATCGCTGTTTTACCAGTTCCAGGTTCTCCTAACAAAATCGGATTATTTTTTGTTTTTCTTATTAAAATTTGCATCATTCTATTGATTTGTTCGTCTCTTCCAATTACAGGATCAAGTTCACCATCAATAGCTTTTTTATTTAAATCTATTCCATATTTATTTAAAGCTTCTAAATTATCATCAGCACTATTACTTTCAATTGTTTTTCCAGCACGCATTGCTTCAAGTTCTTTTTTTGCTTCTCTTAAATCTATATATTTTCCTAAAATCTCTTTCATTATTGGTAAATCAAAATTTGATATAAGCCAAGTATCAATAGCTATAAATTTATCACCATTACTTGCCATTTGACCTTCTGCTTTTTGTAAACTTGAAAGTAAATTTCTAGATAATTTTATATTCTCTTTTGTTACACTGCTTACACTTGGAAGTTTTTGCGCATTTGATTTCGCTTCAAGTTCAATTGCTGCTTTATTAACATTCATTTTATTTAATAATTGATTTAATACAGAATTTGTGTTTGTCAATAAAGCCCAAAGTAGATGAACAACTTCTACTTCTTGATTTTTATTATGTAATGCAAGTGCAACACTTGAATCTATCGTTTCTTGCATTTGATTCGTCATTTTTTCAAAAATATTATTACTCATTTAGCACTCCTTAAGTTTAACTGCTAATAAAATTATACAACTTTAGTCTTTCTTTGTCAAGTTATATATGAAAATCCAAATTATATTTTTCATTTATTGGAATTTCTAAGATAACCATACAACCTTTATATACTTCATCATTCTTTATAAAATCCATATTCTTAATATCTATTCCTCCTTTCATATGCTCAACAATAATTTGATGAGACATATATAATCCTATTCCAGTTCCTTGAGATTTATGTTTTGTAGTAAAATAAGGTTCAAAAACTTTTGATATCACTTCATCTTCTACTCCACCACCATTATCAGATATTTCTACAAAACATTTTTTATTTTTTATATAAGTATTTATATCAATAAATCTTTTATTTTTATCTTGATTTAATAAAGCATCTTTTGAATTATTTAAAATATTTATTATTACTTGTAAAAATTCATTTGGATAACCATTTATTATTAAATTTTCAATATTTTTTGTTTCAATTTTTATATTATGATTTTCAATACTCGATTTCAAAAGGTTTAATACTTTATTAATACTTTTATTTACACAATAATTTTCAATATTTTTATCAGCTTTAAAAAAATTTCTAAAATCATCTATCGTTTTAGAAAGATACTGTGTATTATCAACTATTAAATTCAAAGATTCTACCAATCTTTCATCACTAATAGTTTTATTGAACTCTTTTTCAAATTTGATTCCACTTGCACAAGTGCTTATTAAACTTAAAGGTTGTCTCCATTGATGAGCAATATTTTCTATCATTTCACCCATTGCAGCCATTTTTGATTGTTGAGAAAGTAATTTGTCTTTATCTTTTAACTCTGTAATATCTATCAAAGTTGATAGTTTAACAACTCTACCATTTAATTTTAAAAATTTTCCTTGTCCTAGACAAGTAAATTTTTGATTATTTATAACTATTTCAAATTCATATGGTAAAGTATTTTTTTCATAATTTTTTATTAATAATTCTTTATAATTTTCATCAACAAACTCTAAAAGATTTTTACCTAATAATTCATCTTTATTATTTAATTGTAAAAATTTAATTGCCACATTATTTGCATCTACACAAATTCCTTTATCATGAATTATCATAATTTCCATAGTTGAATTAAATAAAGATTTAAAACTATCTAACGAAGCTTCCAAAGACTCTTCTCTTTTATCAATCTCTATTTTCATTTTATTAAAACTATTTAATAATAAATTAAATTCATTGTAATATGAATCTTTGATATTAATATCATAATTTCCATTTGAAATATTTGTTGTAGTTTTTTGTAATTCATCAAAAGAGTTAAAAATTCTTTTTGAAATTTTTAATGATAAACTAATAGCTAATAAAATGAATATCAACATACTCAAAAACATTACCAAAACAATGCCAGATAAAGACTTCAATATCAAATCATAACTCTCACTTACAACTATTTTCCAATCTGTTTTTTCTATAGTTGTATATGTTCCATATAAATTTTCATTATTAAGACTACTATTAAATATTGTAAAATAATATGATGGCAATTTATCTATTAATTTTGTAAATACTTCTTTTGTTTTCTCATTAAATCTTTGTAACACTAAATCTGGGTTATTCGGATTTAAAACTAAAATTCCATTTTCATCAAATATTTTTACCATATGAGTATCATTTTGATTTTTAAATCTTGAAATAAATTCAGAAATTTCTTTTAATCTTATCATCAATACAACAACTTTATTATCAAATTTAAAACTATAAGAAATTGCTGGTTCTTCATCAACTGTTGATAAAAAAACATTAGACCAATAATCACTTTTTCCTTTTTTCAAGCCAAGAAAGTAGTTCTGTTTTGAATAATCAAATCCTTTATAAATATTTAAATTCGTTGTTGCATAAAAATCTTTAATTACACCACTATCATCTAAAACTAAAATACTTGAAATATTTGTATTTGTTTCAACTATATTTTTTAAAAGACTGTTATTATCTTTATAATTGTTTTTTATATACAATGATATATTATAAATTTGAGTTAAAAATTTTTTTACTTCTGATTCAATTTGAAATAAAATCTGTTTTTGATTATGTTCTATTATCGTAAGTTTTGAAAAATAAAAATTTATTATTGAAAGTAAACTAATAGCAATAGTTATAAAAATAGAAAAAGATATTAAAATATTTTGAATATGCTTTTTTAAGCTTATCTCTTTTTTCATTTTATTTTTTCAAACTTTCCATTAATTATTTTATAAGTATTAAATTCTCTTACAACATCACCAAATTCATCAAAAGTTATAGTATTTTGAAGTCCATTAAACTCTTTTTTTAATAAAATATTTTTTTTAAGTTCTGTTTCATTTCCCATTTTTAGAAGTTCAATAATTATTTTGGCTAATTCATATCCCTTAACCGCGTACATCGAAGGAAAAGTTTTATATTTATTCTCAAAATTATTAACAAATTTTACGAACTCATCTTTTTTTGAGTTTTCATCATAATCGATATTAAAAATTATTCCTTCACTATATTTACCACTATTTTCTATAAATGTAGAAGTCATTGCCCATTCAGATGAAGCAATTTGAGTAAAAATTCCATTTATTCTTAAATATTGTACTACTCTTGCTGCATCTACTGAATTTGCACAAATAAGTAATAAATCTGGATTTTTTTCTTTTATATCTTTTAATAAAAAATCTAAATTTCCTATCTTTGAATACTGTATAAACTTCTTTCCTCCATGAAGTAAAAAACTTTTTTCAAAATTTTCTAAATAATCTTTTGTATATGTTACATTTTCAGGATCATAAATTCCATAAATTTTTTTAAAACCTGAATCTTTTATATATGTTGCAAAACTTGAAAATCTTTGTTCATTATTTGCTACATGAACTCTAAAAAACTGGTCATCAATTCCTGAAAATTCATTACTTGCTGAAGCTGCTGAAATCATAAACATATCTTTATGTTCATTGATTATTGACATTGAAATTTTTGTCATACTACTTGTTACATTTCCTATGACTATTTTTATTCCTTGATTTATAAAATCATTTACGATTTTTTTATTTACTTCTATATCTTTTTTATCATCTTTAAAAATAAGTTCTATTTCTTTTCCATTTATTTTGTAATTTTCTTCTTCAAAAGCTAAAATAATTCCATTCATCATTGCATTTCCTAAAACAGAATATTTTGCAGTTAGAGCTCCTACAAATCCAATTTTTATCACATCTTCTTTTTTATAAAAATAACTATATGATATCGTTATTATAAAAAGGAATAAAGTAAATATGATTAGAAAATAACTTTTTTTCATCTTATTTCCAGATAATATAATATTAAAAAACATTATATAGTTTTTTCTTATAGAATGTTATAATAAATCAAATTTAATAAGGATTTTTAATATGTTATGTGGCATTGATGAAGCAGGACGCGGACCAATTGCGGGTCCTTTAGTAGTTGCAGGTGCAATACTTCTTGAAAATATTGAAGGATTAAATGATTCAAAAGTTTTAACTGAAAAAAAAAGAGAAAAACTTTTTGAAGAAATAATTGAAAAATCAAAATATCATATAGTCTTTAGTGATGCTAAAATGATTGATGAAAAAGGAATTAGTTATTGTTTAAAAAATTCAATTCTTGAAATTATGGAAAAATTAAAAGAATTTAGCAATGAATTTTTAATGGATGGAAATACTTCTTTTGGAATTACAACTTTACAACACAAAATAAAAGCTGATGCAACAATAAAAGAAGTAAGTGCAGCTTCAATTTTAGCAAAAGTAAGCCGAGATAGATTTATGGATGATATTTCATCACTCTATCCAAATTATGATTTTCATAAACATAAAGGTTATGGAACAAAAGCTCATATTGAAGCGATTAAAAAATTTGGAAAAAGCGATATTCATAGAATCAGTTTTAAACTAAAAGCTTTAGGTGAAGTTGAAATAGGTATTCAAAAAAGTCTATTTTAGACTATTTTGAAACTTCTCCTATATGTTTTTCAACTGATTCTATTTTTGTTTTAAGTCTATTTTCATGACCTTTTCTAATATCAAATTTAAGTGTTGCATATACTCTATTACAACCTAATTCTTCCAATTTTGAATAACATTTTTCTACTAATTCTAAAGCCTCTTTTAAAGTATTTGTTTCAATAATAGTTGCCATAGCTGTTAACTGATAATTTGCTCCACTATCTCTTACTATTCTTATTACTTCAGCAACTTCTTTACTTTTACTTTCACTTTTATCTGTAGGGAACATAGACATTTCCATTAAAATACTCATTTTAATTACCTTTGATTTTTTATTTTATCTTACATAAAAAAGATAAAAAGCTTAATAAATAAACAAATAATAATTTTTTATTATCTATTTTTTAATCATAATTAAAAATAATTTTGATAACATATATTATAATTAAAAAAATAAGGATTGAAATGCAGTTAGACGTATCTGAAGAAGTTATATTATCTCAATTAGGTTATTCAAAAAGTGAAGCTTCATTGAAACAAGCTGAAAAAATGATTGAATCTACAACAAATTTTGACAAGTTTGCAAAACATATTTTAACATTAAATGATCATTTAAAAAAAATGAACGCTTATGTTGGATTATCAAATAAAACAAATTATTTAAAAATTAAATGTGATGAAAATGACTCTGAAGAGATTTTACAAGAGTTTCATGATGAAGTTTCACATTGGGCTAATAAATACAATGTAAAACTTCAAAGATTAGATAATAAACCTATATACTATATTTTAGGAACTATCTAAAATATTTTTTTATAACTATGACAATAAGGCATCTTTTGATGTCTTTCATAGTAATTTTGATGATATTCTTCTGCTTCATAAAAAGTTGTATAAGGATAAACAGAAGTAGCTACTTTAAACCCTTTATTTTCTAGTTCACAAATTAAATTTTCACTAATATCTTTTTGTTTCTCATCTAAACAAAAAATTGCTGATAAATATTGACTTCCAATATCTGGACCTTGTCCATTAGTTTGAGTAAAATCATGTATTTCAAAAAACAACTTAGCTAATTCCTCAAAACTTACAATTGTTTCATCATAAGTTATTTCTACTGCTTCTAAATGTCCTGAAAAACCACTACAAACTATTTCATAAGTTGGATTAGGAATACTTCCACCCATATAACCAGAAATTGCACTAATTACACCCTTTAATTTTTCAAAATGATACTCTACTCCCCAAAAGCACCCTGCTCCGAAGTAAGCTTTCTTAATGCCCATAAAATAGACCTTTTAATAGATTTTAGTTTCAATATGGTAATCTTTTAATCAAATTTTAAAAGCCCATTTTATGGGCATTCTTAAAATTGATTTCCAAACTGGTGTCCCATTTGGTGTCCCATTTTTTTATTCTTAAAAGGATTATATTTCAATACAACTTAAATACTTCCTAACCGTTTTTCTATCAAGTTTACATAATCTTCCAATCTCTGATAGATTAATTTTCTTATTTTGATTTTGAAATTCTAAAACCACATCTAAAACCTTTTTTTGATTCTCTTCTTGTTTCTTTATTTCATAATCTCTTTTTGCTTCTAAAAGTTGTTTTTTGTTTTTCTCTTTATCTCTAATAGATATAGTTCTAATTGCTGAAAGTTTTTGTCTTTGTTTTGTTTCAAGTTCATATTCTTCTTTTGATAAATTTTTCATTTTTGAAAAATTCATTATTCCCTCATTTATATCTTTTTTAGTTGTAATAGCTCCATATCTTATTTTTCCATTTTGCCAGTATTTAAAAACAGAATTTGAAATTTGTTTTAATTCACTATTTAAAAGATTCACTTGTTTTGATTCATTTATATCTATTAAGTAGTTTAATATATCATTTTGAGTTATTGATTTTTGATTTTTAGCAAATCTCATAGCATATTTAAAAAGTGTAGTATTTCTTTGTCCCTCTATTAATTCTTCTTCATTTATTTTTACATTCAATCTAATAGAATGATTTTTATATTCAATTTTTGGCAATAGTTCTTTAAAATCTTTTAATTCATAGTTTATTTGTTCTGAATAATAACACGGATGTAATAATGGATTTCTCCAAATTCCCCATAATCTATTTGAAGCAATAGAATCACATTTTAAAAGTTCTGTAATTGCTTGTTTAATTGATAATAGATAATTAAGAGGTTTATTTTGATTAGTGAAGATATGATTTTTTAAATGATAAGCAAAATGAAAACCTTTTTGCGTTTCAAGTATATAAGTTGGTTCAAGTCCAATTTTTTCAGATATATATTCATAAAAACCATCAATATTTTTAAAATACTCTTTTGCTGTTTTATCTTCATATTTATCTATATCAAATACCATAAAGCTTATTTGTTTATCACTATTAAAGTTTATGAATTTACATTTATCAAGGGCTTTTACTGTTTGATATTCATATATATTTGATAAATGTTTTTCATTTCCACCTTTAATTTTTGTTGGAAGATTTTTTATTAGAAGTTCTTTTAACTCTTCATTTTTAGATTTATATTTTTGTAGTGTTGTCACGGGTTGCTCCTTTTGGTTTTTTTTGGGGGAGCAACCCTTTAAGGATTGGAAAATTTTTTTAATTCATATTTTGTATATAGAAGTTGTAAGCGTGAGATTTAAAAAAAGTTCAATTATGAAAAAGAATTTTGAAATTTGTCCAATCAAGATAGTCTTACTGTATTACTTGCCAGATTCTTTAAGTAGAAGAATAAAAATAGTTTTAATAAGTAGAATATTTAAAGATATAAATAAAAATTGTCCTTTTTGATTTAAAAAGGCTATAAATAGGGATATTGAATTGATAAATCAATAATTAAATTAACTCTTCTTATCTTTTTAAATTTATATTTCATAACAGAAGAAAAACTTATCTATATCTTTTTCAAATTCAAAAAAATCACTCTCTTTTAGTTTTGCTTTTTTTTCATTTCACTTTATTAGATTATTTACTGATACAAAAATAAAATCTTCATACTTCTTATTTATATTTTTCTATAAGCAAAAATCTAAACATTACAATCAACAAAAGCCCGAAAACTAACGAGAGTGAAAAATTTTTGAAAGAAAAAGAGATAAGTTTTTTAACTTCTTTAAATTTAAAAAAGAAGAGAAAAAACAAACCCTCAAATCTTCAAAAATGAAAACATTAAAAAAGGATAACAAATGAATAGAGAAGAGATTTTAAAAGAGTTTAAAGGTGTAGAGGGAATAAATGAAGCTAAAAAGATTTATAAAAATCTTGCTAAAAAATTACACCCTGATATGGAGGGAGGAAGTGAAGAGAGTTTTAAAATTTTAAACGCAATCTATACAGATTTAATAGAACATAAGATTTATTTTTCTAATGATTTTAAAATTGATATAGAACTTGAAAAGGTTATTAGTTTAATATTACATTTTGAAAATATTACTATTGAACTTGTTGGGTCTTGGGTGTGGGTGTCAGGAGATACAAAAGAGATAAAAGAAAAACTTAAAGAGCTTGGTTTTAAATGGGCTTCAAAAAAGAAAATGTGGTTTTATGGAGAAATGAAAGGAAGAAATCCACAAGAAAAAAGTATGGAAGAGATAAAAAGCAAATATGGAAGTGAGACTTTAAAGAGCAAAGAAAAAAAACAAATAGCAAGTTAAACACTTGCTATAAATCATTTTTTGTAAATTGTTTATAACCAGCTTCAACAAGTTGAAGCACTAAATTAGAAATAGTAATCCCATTTTTTTTGGCTAATTTTTCAATCTTCTCTTTTTGCTTTGATTGAAGTTTGGCAGTTATTGTTGCTTCCTTAATTTGTTTTGTTTGTATTTTTACAGCTGTTTCCTTATTTTGGTTTTTTATAGACATTTTAGACTCCTTTGGTTTTAAGATTTGTATATCATTCCATAATTTTAAAAATTAATTAAGCCCAAAATCATATAAATTTTGAAATTCTTTTTTAGGTATAGTTTTTATAAATAAATTAGATATAAAAGATTAAAACATAGGTATAAAAAAGATATACCTTTTTTATATGTATAAGTTTTTTATATGAAATATCTATAAAAAGGAATAAGAAAGATATATCTTTTTTTAATTTTAGAATTTAATAAATTTATTTTTTAAAAAATGATATAATTTAAAAAAACACAACAGTTGTGTTTTATTCTCAAAAGGAGAGATTATGTCTCAAAAAGTTAGAAGTAATGTTTATTTAGATACTGAATTAAAAGAATCAGCAAGAGAAATGTTTAAAAATTATGGATTAAGTTTAAGTGACGGTATAAATTTTTTATTAAAACAAGCAACAGAGAAAAAAAGCCCTATATTAGATTTAAACATTGAACAAATTAATCCAAATGACCCTGATTATAAATTAATAGAAGAAGCAAGAAAAAACAGAGCAAATGGAGAAAAAATCTATTCACTTGACGAAGTAATGAAAGAATTTAATGTTAATTGATATTCAAGATAGTGCTTATAAAGATTTAAAAAAGATTGATAAATCAGAAGCTATAAAAATATTACAAACAATTAAAAAACTTGAAGATTACCCACATATTACAAATGTAAAGAAATTAACAAATCACTACCCACCTTTTAGATTAAGAATAGGAGATTATAGAGTTTTATTTGATATTGAAGAAGATAAAATTATTGTATCAAATATTAAACATAGAAAAGAGGCTTATTAAAAAAGTGAATTAAATTATAATTCTCTTCTTTTTTTGGCTTTTTCTAATATTTCTTTTTATTTTTTTAAGAACTTCAAAAAGCTAGAGTATCAGCAAATCATAAAAAAATATTTTTTATTCAGTCCTTTTTAAATAATAATCTGTGATTTCTTCCCGTTTATGATTTAAAATTTCACTAATTTGTAATTTAGCTTCTTTTTCAGAAATTCCAGAGTTTATTTTTTCCTCATATTTATCTCTTGCACTTGTAAATCTAAAATCGTGGGAGCTAATATCATATTTTTGTAAATCTTCATAATAAGTAGATTTTGAAATTAGTTCATCAGTATTATTTAGAATTTTTTGTTCAAGTTCAAAAGAAATTTCTTTTGATTCATAAGTGTGATTTCCTTTTCCTACCAAATTTTCAACTCTTCCATTTTCTATGTATTTTAAAGGATTTGAAACAAGTTCAAAAGCTTCTGCTTGTCTAATTGATAATTCATATTGGCATTGAGCTATTAAGCCCGTGATAGCTCTATCTTCATATAAATTTGAAATTATATTTTCAACATTATCAATATAACGATTTTCTATAATGATTTCTGCTTGGTCTTTTAAAATAGATACTCTATTATCAAAAAAGTTTTTATCTTCATAATGTAATGGAATATGAATATTTTGCTGTTCTAATCCCTTTAACATTGAAGAAAAGCCCCTTAAATAATTTTCTTGGGTTTTGCTTGATAAATCTTCTAATCTTTGATTAAAAAAGTTATCAAGGTTATCTTTTGTGAATAGATTATTTAATTTATCATTTAGATTTTGAGAAGTAAAATAATTAGAAATATCTTTTAAATACATAATGCGTTTTTCTCCTAATTTTAGACTATGAGTGAGATTATCATTTTTTCCAACGCGTCCAACTCCAAAAGCTTCAAGACGGTGGAATGCGTCTTTAATTTGTTTTTCAAAATTTCCACCTTTTAAATTTGCCACTATTTTAACTTCCTATAAATTATTTTGTTTATAGAATTTTTCAATAGTTCCACGAGAGATTTTAACTCTATGATTTTCAAAAAGAAAATTAGCAATAGATAAGCTTCCACTTCCATTTTTTCTTAAATCTAAAATTGTATTAGCATATTTTTTAATATGTTGATTTTTAACATTATCAAAATTAATCAATGATTTATTTTTATGTGCTTCTTTTTGAATTTCAACTAATATGAAAAATCCACTCATAATTCTATTTTTTGTAAGGGTTTGATTTTCAAGATATTTTAAATATCTTTTTGAAAACATTTCAAAATCTTCTATTGTTTTAAATCCTAATATTTTTGAATAATAGGCTTTTTTCTTTTGAGTAAACATTTTTATAACTCCTTTAATTGGTTTAACCAATAAACTCTAAAAGAGAATGGATTTATTTTTGTTTATTTCTTAACAGAGGTTTAGACCTGTGATTTATTTATAGACAATATCAGCGAAATGTCAAGTAGCAATGATTGAGCAATCAAAAGGCAGTGAAAAAGTAGAAATAAAAAGACTTAAAAAACACGGGCAGAAGATTGGCGTGGGTGTTTTTGGTTTAAGTATTTGTTAGATTTAAAAAAGCGATTAAGCAAAATTTAGCATATTTTTATACAAAAAATAGCAAAAATAGACACGATAAAAGTGCCATATTTAGCCTATTTTTTGATTTAACCGCGATTTATATACCGCTTCCTATCTCTGTTTAAAAAATTAAACAGAGATAAGGAAGCTCCCTCAATGTTAATTTCTAATACAAATAACGGGGTGCCACCCCCGTTTTTGTTGAAAATGTTAGCTAAACATTTCCACAAAAATTTTTGTATTAGTAATTACAGTAGATAACGAATCTAATATAACAATAATTGTTAGTATGATAGATTTGTTCATATTAGAACTCCTTATAAAATATTATTGCCCTTATGGGCTATGATAAGTTATAAGTAGCTGGATTTAAAAAAAGTGCGATTATTTTGGCTTTTTTTAGTTATTTTTCTTTTTTAATGATGTTATCATTAAAAATTACCTTAAAAGTATATTTTTATGGTCTAAGGTATATTTAAGCTAAAATAAACTATACTTTCTTTGTTGATTAAGTGAAGAACTTAATTGCGAGTCAATCTTTTGATTGAATATTTACAACTTATTGTTAAAAATTTTTTTAAAAGGAATTATTATGTTAGAAATAAATCTAAACATAAATAAAGGACAAATAGAGAGAATGATTCAATTTTGTAATGAATTTATAGAAAAATATAGATTGAAATTTTCATTAGAACAGTTCATATTTAATTTTGATAGAATAACTCCAATGATAGACGCAAATGAAATTATTGTGAAAGTCTATGGAAATTTAAAAGAAGAAATAGAAGATAAAAGAATTAGAATCCCTGCTCCAAACAAAGATGGTAAAGAAATTGTAGGAGCTAAGATTCTAAAAAAAACTAAAAAGCAGATTTTCTATTTTGGAAAAAAAGACAGAGATAAATATAGAGAAGATGAAAGAAGAATAATCTATACAGAAGTCATACAATTTTGTAATTATTTAAGGCAATTAAAAACTTTTTTAGAATTAGAAGATGAAATATCAAGATTGGAAAATGTTTCAAATGATATTGAAAAAATGATACAAATAGGTTTTTAAACAAATAAAGGGGGAATTAATCTCCCTTATTTTTTCCACTAATTTTATGGTTTAAGAGTGGAAAAATATACTTTAAAGGAGTAATTATGAATTTTGAAATTAACGATAAAATGTTTTTACATTATATAAATGAAATGTTATTGGATTTTAAAAGTTATCCGTATCAATTAGACAAAGGTAGCAAAACGCTTATGAAAGATTTAGAAACAATTTTAATTAAAAAAAGTATTTCATTAATATTAATTGATAACTTAGTTTCTTATTTAATAAGTCAATTTGAATATTATGAAAATCTTCCTTATGATTTACAAAATCAATTAAATAGAAAATCAATATATGAAGAACAAAAATATATTTTTTCATACATTCAAAAATATTTTCACATAATAATAATAGAAGATGGTGTTATATCAATAAATTCTAATGAAACGATTAAATTAATTAAAAAGGGGAACAAATGAAAAAAATCAATGAAATTATTAGATTTAATTTAGGAAATAAAGAAATAGTAATTAATATAAAACTATTGAATAAAAAAATTTATTCTAAACCAATTAATATTTTAAATCACTATGGAATAGTTTTAAAACGCTATTTTAATTATGTTATTTTAGAAAATGATTCAAATTTTATTGAATTCCTAAAATTTAATGAAAAAAATAATGAATATGTAAATGATTTTTTAACTGAATGTTCATTTTTTAAAGATACAACTAATTTTGTTAATTTTGAAACAAAACACGGTAAAGATAAAGCCCTATGTTATGGATTATTTACAATTAATAATAGATATTATTGCTATGCCATAGGCGGTTCAATTTTAGTAAAAGATATTAATACAAATAAAGTTTATTTTTATTATTGTGATTGATAAAGAATTATTAATAAAGGTTTTAAAAGAGAATTGGAATTAATAGAAAAAGAAATTTTTTCTTATTTTTTCCATATTTTTTGAGGTTAAAGGGTTGAAATTTATACTTTAAAGGAGTAATTATGTCAAAAAAAAGAATTAGAAGAAAATGTAATTGTTGTGGAACTTGGAAAAATGTATTTGTAATGTTTGGAGTATGTCATTGCAACTCTTGTTTTAATATAGTTTATAAAAGATCAGAATTACATTTAAAAAATACGGGAGAATATTTAAGCTTGAGTAATTTATATAAAGAACTTAAATTAGAAATTGAACAAATTAGAGAAAGTTCTACTTATTCTTGGTCTTAAAATTTGAATAGTATTTAATTATAAAAAAGGAGCTAAAAATGTATTTAACAATGAATGATAAAAGTTTTATAGGAACAAGAGGTGGAGAGATTGAAAAAGGAATTTTAAAATATATTGAAATTCCTAATGATTTGTTAGAACAATTAGATTTTGGCTTTATTGAAAATTTTAAAACTATATTAAGAGCCAATGAATTTAGAAATATAAAACACAGAAAAAGAGAGCCTAAAATTGGAAATAAACTTGATTTTTTTAGTTGGGTTAAAAAAGATAGGAGTTCTATTCCTATCTTTGATTATGATATTTGGGATAAGGATATTAAAAAAATTTTAAAATATGAGGAGTTAATATGAAGTTAATGAGAAAATTAAGACATGTATGATGAATTGTCAAAGTTAGAAATAGAAAGCACACAAATAAATTAAAAATTGTTATAAAGATAAAAGTTATATATTTATAGCCATCAAACAATTTGATGGCTATATTTGGGAGTGATATTTTAATTGTTAAAATTGATGTAAATCTTTATCTAAATAACAAAAGTGGAACTTGAGAATTCAACAACATTTTAGTTGTAAAACTTCCAAAAATTGCACTCCTAAATCTATTATGACTATAAGCTCCCATAGCAATAATATCTATTTTATTCTCTTTTTGATATTGTAAAAGAGCTTCAACACTATCTCCACTTAAAGATTTTGTTTCAACATCTATATTTGAATTAGCAAACAGTTGTTTTGCTTCATTTAAAAGTCCATTTGAAACAATAATATCTTTATTTACATTTACAATATGTCTAATTACTTTTGGAAAGATTGGATTTTGCTTTGCTATTTTTATAGCTTTATTTGCATAATCGCTTCCATCATAAGCCATTAAAATTGACTCTATTGCTTTAAACTCTTTATTTACTAATAAAATAGGGATATTTAATGTTCTAATTAACTCTTCAATATGACTTCCAATATTTGAGCTACTTTCACCTTTTAGTCCAATAATTGCAATTTTTAAATCATTTGAAAGTTCATCTAATGTTTCATACAAAGTTCCATGTTTTTGTAAAGTAGTATAGTTTGTTAAATTTTGAGATTTAACATACTCTTCCATCTCTTTTAAAACAGCTTTACCTTTTGCAATTAGCTGTTTACTTTCATTCATCTCTTCATTGGCTAATTCATCTAATAAATCATCTTTAGAACCAAGTCCAATATTTCCAGAGAGATTAATTTTCTTAGAAATATGAGAATGTTCTATTACATTTAATAAGACCAAAGGTAGATTAAGTTTTTTTGCTATATCTATCCCATAATCACAAACTGCTTTTGAAAGGTTTGAGCCATCAAGGCAAACTAATACTTTATTCATTTTTAGTGTCCTCCCATTACTTTTTCAATTTCTTCTGGTTTATCATAAACTCCAAATCTATCGATTATTGTTGAACTTGCTTCATTTTGTCCAATAACTTCAACTTCAGTTCCTTCTCGTCTTAGTTTTATAACTGCTTTATCAAGTGCATAAACAGCTGATATATCCCAAAAGTGAGCTCTTGTTAAATCAATTACTACTTTATCAACAACTTCTTTAAAATCAAATATTTTATAAAATTTATCTGCACTATTAAAAAATATTTGACCAACAAATTTATAAGTCTTAATTGTATTATCTTCACTATATGAAGTTTCACAATACATAAAGTGAGATATTTTATTAGCAAAGAATAAAGAAGCTAAAAGAACTCCCGTAAATACACCTGCTGCTAAGTTATGAGTTCCTACTGTAACAGCAACAGTGCCTAACATAACAATATTTGTTGAAAGAGGAAGAGTCTTTAGTTTTTTAATTGAACTCCAATCAAATGTTCCAATTGATACCATTATCATAACAGCCACAAGTGCAGCCATTGGAATAATAGAAATAATATCACTTAAAAAAACAACCATTAATAAAAGATAAACTCCTGCTAAAAAAGTAGATAATCTTCCTCTACCACCTGATTTTATATTGATTATAGATTGTCCAATCATAGCACATCCAGCCATTCCACCCATAAGACCTGAAGCTATATTAGCAACTCCTTGACCTTTACATTCTCTATTATTATCACTTGTAGTATCAGTTAAATCATCAACAATAGTTGAAGTCATAAGTGATTCAAGAAGTCCAACAATTGCTAAAGAGATAGAATAAGGTAAAATTATCCATAATGTTTCAAAATTTAAAGGAATATCAGGAAATAAAAATATTGGTAAAGTATCAGGCAGTTGTCCCATATCTCCAACAGTTCTTACATCTATTCCCATAAAAAACACAACAAGTGTTAAAACTACAATAGTCACAAGAGGTGATGGAAGCATTGTTCCAATTTTTGGAATATATGGGAAAAGATATATTATTCCAAGACCAGCAATTGTTAAAGCATACACATGCCAAGTTACATTAGTTAGTTCTGGAAGTTGAGCCATAAATATTAAAATTGCCAAAGCATTTACAAAACCTACAACAACAGCCCTTGGAACAAAACTCATAAATCTTCCCAGTTGTAAATAACCTGCTATTATTTGTAATACACCTGTTAAAAGTGTTGCTGCTAAAAGATATTGAAGTCCATGGTCTTTTACAAGTGTCACCATTAAAAGAGCCATTGCTCCAGTTGCCGCACTAATCATTCCTGATCTTCCACCTACAAATGCAATTACAACAGCTATACAAAAAGAAGCATATAATCCAACTTTTGGGTCAACTCCTGCAATAATTGAAAAAGCTATTGCTTCTGGTATCAATGCTAATGCTACTACAATACCAGCAATTGCATCACCTCTTATATTTCCAAACCATTCATCTTTTTTAAAATATGTTTTTACCATTTAGTTCCTTGTTAATTTAAATTTTTGATTAATTGATATTATGAAAATAAATAGAGTTAATATAATAGGTATAAAATAATTTGTTATAGAAAAAAATAAACTAAGTAATAATAGGGATATAGTTTATGTATGGCGGAATAACAAATACAAGATTAATACTAAAATAGTTGTTTAACAATATCTATTTTCAAAAATATTCTTCTTATATTTGTTATAATCACATTTTTGGATTCGCCTTTTTAGGTTTTCTGAATTATAACCAAATGTTAATAAAATCTAAATCAATTTCAAAATTTTTGTATGCTATCATTACCTTACTATCAAGTCATTGACATAAAATTCTAAATAACTCAAGTTTGAGGGGAGGGGTCTATAATATCAAGGGTATAACCTAAACAGCTTTCAAAAATATCTTTTAAAAACCGTCTTGATATTTTTCCTCTTTTACTGTTTTAATATAATCAACTTTTGCTAAAAACTTTTGATATTCAGCCCACCTAAGAGCCACTAAACTTTCGTCTTGTTTAATACTATTTAATACTGATTTTTGGAACATTGACAAAATAACAACCTTGAAAAAAATATATTTTATAAATTATTATTATTTTATCATATCAAAGTAATAAAGAAAATTAGGATTTTATAGTTTGTAATTTACAGAGCTATTTTTAGCTCTAGCAAATTACAAAGAGAGGGGAAAAAGAAGTTTTATATCTGTAATTCTCTTAAAGGTTCTCCAATCTTTTTAAGCATCAATTCTCTTACAACTTCATAACCCTCTTTTATTAAAAAGTCTATTTCATTTATTTTTCTTTTAGCACCTAATAATGCTAAATCTTCTTTGAAATATGTAGAAACTGTAATATCACTGTCAAGTTTTTTTGCGGTATGTCCAACTAATTTTTTTAATTCTATCAATTCAGATAATGAAGCTTTATCTTCCAATTCTTCAACTGCTTTAAAAATTACTTGATTTTTCAAAAATCTTGAAATAAAATGACTTCTTAATCCATGAAATGAATACCTGTAATTATCAAGACTTGGATAAGCAATTTTCATATACTTTTTTATATCATCATTAAAACTTCTTTGAAATTCTTTTCTCTTATTATCTTTATTTATTTTTAAATCAAATAAATAATCAGCGTTTAACGCTTTTCTTCCTTGAACATAATTAAAAAATCCTATTTCTATTAAATCATTATGAATTGGCATTATACGGATTGAAGATAAATTTTTCATAGATTGATTTTTATAATCTGTTATACAAAAATCAATATAATAAATACTTTCATTTTCTATTATTGATTTTTTTATATCCCCTATTCTAAGTTGTGCTAATTCTTCTGCCCTTGCTCCTGTGTATATTCCAAGCATTAAACTCCAAAAAATATGAGGTGATGAATTCATATGTTTTGTAAAATTTCTTTGTGCTGTTCCTTTTCTACCATTTTCTTTATCTTTATATCTATTTATTAAAAAACCATTTATATATTCACTTAAAAGAGGAGATAATGAATTTTCTTGATTATATTGTTTATCTTCGGCACTTAAATCATTCCAATTAACGCTTAATGTTTGTTCCCATAATTCAATATTCAAATCTCTATATTTTTTTTCTGTCATTTTTAGAAATTTTAGAAATTTTATAATTACTTTTATTTTGCTTTTTATTCCAGACAAAAAGATTTTTGGATATTTTTGTCTGTCTTTTTTTGTAAGAAATATTGTATAAATAATTCCAGTTTCACGCCAATTTTCAAGTATAGAATTATCTTTTGTATTAGTTAAATTAGGTAATTCCATAAAAAGAATTTTTAAAGATTTTATATCTTCTCTTGTTGCAGTTAGTATTGTAGTTTCTGTAAGATATTTCTTCTTTACATTTTTATCTGCCGTTTTTAATTCAACATAAAATGCTTTATCACCTAACAACATTTGTTTAAATTGAACAAGGGCAACATCCTCTCCTCGCAACCTATTATCATTAGCATTTGTCATATAATCATCTAAAAAAGAATTTATCAAATAATCCCAATTATCTATTTCATCTTCTTTTTGAGCTTTTATATTTTGAACAGCAACTTTAAAATCGGGGTGTTGAGCTAATAAATCCAATAATTTTTGTTCATTAAGTCCATTAGAATTACTTTCTTCTTTTTTTCCAAAAATAGAGTTATAATTTAATTTATCCTGATTTAAAACAATAATTTCTTTTTTAACTAATGCTTCTTCAAAATCTATTTTTTCAGATAATGTTAAATATTCTAACTGTGCTATTTCATTTTTTGAAAGAATATCTTGCCTATTTAAAATATCTTTTGCTTTTTTACTTAATAAATTTCTATCTTTACTATCATAAGCTTCTTGTAATATACTTATTTCTTTATCTAATGCTTGTGGAGTATGCCCAGCCCATAATCTTGAATTTTCGTCATAAAAATCTAATGAAGCAAAACGCTTTTCTTCAATTTCTTTTTTTCTTGTTCCAAGTTCATTTACAAAATCATTTTTAAGCATTAAAGCTTCTTCTTCATATTTATTAAGTATTTTTATACAAAAATCAGTTAGTTCAGCCAATGTTATTTTTCCTTTTTGAAATAAAAACAATTCTATGTTATTGTTTAAATAATTAGTAATTGTAAACAAACTTCCTTGTATTAAAGCTTTATAATAAGCTTGACTTCCAAGAAGTCTTTTTAATGACATTTTAAATGATATTTCTTTGTTATGTAGAGTGTATTGCTTTAATATTCTTTTTCTAAAATACCAACTGTTTTGTCTTTGAAAACAGTATAAAGATATTCCTTTCATTTTTTAATCCTAATATTGAATTAGAATAAAAAAATTACACTTGGTGTCCCATTTGGTGTCCCAAAAAAGAATACCATTTTCAAAATGGTATTCTTTTATATATTCAACTATTCCCTAAATAAAGGGTTTTTGAGCTATTGAATAAGCCACCTCCCCAAAAACAACCTGCTGCGAAATATGCTTTATTTATCATATTAACTCCTATTTTTATATTTTATTCTAACAAAACTTTTTTTAGTTTATTCTATTGACTTGCGTTATTTATTTAAATATACTACGTAATTCATTTACTTACTATTTACATTTTTCACATCAATATAATAAGTAAAGGAATAAAATGGAACCAAATAATGTATTCATTAATTTAAAACACGAAACAATCACAGATATAAAAAGTTTTAGTAACTGTGATCCTACACAAAAATTTAATGCTGATGGTGTAAAACCTATCATGATTGATTTTATCTATCCAGAAGTACCATTTCCTCCAAAAACAATTTTTAAAGAGTTTGGAGAAGAAAATATAAAAAGAATGGTTTTTCATCATCATAATCTATTAAAAAAAAGTTCTATTGGTCATCTTTTTTCTCAAAATGATGAAATGTTTGAAATTGTAACAAACAGAACAGCAGAATTTTTCATGGAAGCTTTAGGAGCACCAGAAAGATATACTTCACAATATGGACATCCTCATCTTCGATCAAGACATTTTCCATTTTCTATAGATGAACAAGCAAGAGATATATGGTTAATGTTTTATAAAAAAACATTAAAAGAAGTGAATTTTCCAAAAGCATATATTAAAGAATTTTGGGAATGGATTGAATCTTTATCTTTAAGAATGATAAATCGAAGAACTATGATGGAAGCACCTAAAAGATACCCTTATAAAGATATTGCTCATGAATTTGAAAAAGGAGAGAAAGATGAAAACTAAATTTTTATTTCTATTATTTATAATATTTAATATCTCTTTGTATTCAAAAACTATTGTAGATATGAGTAATACAAAGGTTGAAGTTCCAAATAAAATAGAAAGAATATTTGGTTCAGCACCGCCTACAACATTTTTAGTTGCATTATATAATCCAAATTTATTAGTTGGATTAAATTTTCCAGCAATTAATGAAAACAATATTGCAGATGAAAAATATTTAGGAAAATATTTTATGAATCTTCCTGTTATTGGTGGTTGGCATGGAAATCAAAAAGGTGCAAATTTAGAAAAACTTTTAAGTTTAAATACTCAAATTATTTTGGCTTGGCAAAATAACTTTTTATTCCAAAAAGTCGAAAATAGCCTTGGAAAAATTGATATTCCAATTGTTATGATTGATGCAGATAATTTACCTAAAACACCCCAAACCTTTAGATTTTTAGGAGAATTACTTGATAATCAAAAAAGAGGTGAAGAGTTAGCAAGTTATGCAGAAGAGACTTTAAATTATATTGAAGAAATGACAAAAAATATTTCAAAAGACAAAGAAGTAAGCTTTTATTATGCTCAAGGACATAATGGTTTACAAAGTGATTGTCAAGATTCTTTTCATACAACACAATTTAGATTTATTAAAGCAAAAAATATTTTTGAATGTGTACAAAAAAATATTGTTGGAATGGAAAATTTAAGTTTTGAAACTATTTTAAAAGCAAATCCAGAATATATTATTGTTCAATCTCCCCAATTTTATAAACAAATTTTTACAGATACCAACTGGCAAATGCTAGATGCAGTAAAACAAAAAAAAGTATATTTAGTACCAAGAGTTCCATTTAATTGGATTGATAGACCACCCTCTTTTATGAGATTACTAGGTATTCACTGGTTAAGTTCTATTATGTATAAAGATTATTATAAAAAAGATATAAAAGAAGAAATTAAAAAGTTTTATAAACTTTTCGTTAATTTTGATTTAGATGAAAAAACTTTAGAAAATATTTCAAAAGGTGCTTTATAAAATTCAGAAAATGATATTTTTTATACAGGTTTTATGTTGTTTTAATTGACTTTTTTTTCGTTGTATATTAGTATAAATAGCGAAAAATGTATCTAGTTTGAAAATGAAAAGATTTTTATAGCTTTTTATAATAAATCTTAAATAGATTAAAAAAATAGAATCAGGGGGAAAAAGATTGTTATTTAATTTTAAATATAATAAATATTTTGGTGAATACTTACGATGAAAGCTATTATAGTATTATTTATAATTCTTATTATACTTTCATTATTTTCACTAACTTTAGGACAATATGATTTATCAATAAAACAAATTGTTCAATTTTTATTGTACAAATTGGGATTTGAAAATATACCAAATTCCCAATTGATACAAAACATAATTGTAGAAATACGATTTCCAAGAATAGTTGGTGCTATTTTAATAGGTGCATCTTTAGCAATTTCAGGAGTTGCATTTCAATCAATGTTTAGAAATCCTTTGGTATCTCCTGGTATTTTAGGAGTATTATCAGGAGCTTCTTTTGGAGCAGCTTTAGGAATGATTTTTTTTAAAGATTTTCTTTTCATTCAAGCTTCTTCTTTCATTTTTGGAATTTTAGCAGTTTTTATTGCTTTGTTTATTTCAATGTTTAATAAACAAAATCAAATAATTTTACTGATTTTAGGTGGAGTAGTAAGTTCTGCTTTTTTTAGCTCACTTTTATCAATTACAAAATATATGGCTGACCCTTATGACCAACTTCCTGCGATAGTTTATTGGCTTATGGGAAGTTTAGCTTTAATTGATAAACATACTATTTATATAGTAACTATTCCTATATTACTTGGAATTTTTTTAATGATATTTTTATCAAAATATCTAAATATTTTAAGTCTTGGTGATGAAGAAGCAAGAAGTTTAGGAATAAATGTAAAACTTATTCGTTTTGTCATTATTTTAATTGCAACATTTATAAGTGCATTTACTGTTGTACTTGCTGGAATGATTGGTTGGGTTGGACTTGTAATTCCTCATATTGCAAGATTATTATTTGGTTCAAATAATATGATTATTGTACCAATTAGTGCCCTACTTGGTGGAATTTATCTTTTAATCATTGATAATATTTCAAGAACTTTATTTAGTGTAGAAATTCCTATAGGAATTTTAACTTCGCTTATTGGTATTCCATTTTTTGCATATGCTTTAAAAAATGTAAAAAAAGGATGGGCTTAATGTTTAAAGTTGAGAATTTAAAATTTTCTTATGGTAAAAAAGAGATTCTAAAAGGAGTTGATTTTGAGATTAATTCTAGTGATATTATCTCAATTTTAGGTCCAAATGGTTGTGGGAAAACAACTTTATTAAAAATCTTATTAGGTTTTTTAAAACCAAATTCTGGAGAAGTTTATTTTGAAAATAGACCAATAAGAGAAATAAAAATAAAAGAATTTTGCCAAAAAGTTGCTTACATTCCTCAAATTCACAATGGTGCATTTGGCTACTTAGTAAAAGATGTAGTTTTAATGGGAAGAATGCCTTATAAATCACTCTTTTCTAATTTTAATAAAGAAGATAAAAAGATTGCTTTGGAAGCTTTGGAAATAATGGGAATTGCCAACTTAAAAGATGAAATATATACAACTTTAAGTGGTGGGCAAAAACAGTTGATTTTAATAGCAAGAGCTATCGCTCAACAAGCAGATATATTTATTATGGACGAGCCTGTTAATGGTTTAGATTTTGGAAATCAATATAAACTACTAAATAAAATAAAAGAGTTATCTAAAAAAGATTTAACTTTTATAAAAACAAGTCACCATCCAGACCATGTTTTTTTTGCTTCAAATGAAGCAATATTTTTAAATGAAGGAAAGATTTTAGAAAAAGGTAAACCAATAGATATTATCAATGAAGAAAATATTGAAAAAGTTTACAATTTAAAATCAAAAATTGAACATTTGCATGATAGAAAAATTTGTATGGCTATTTAAAAAATTTTAAATAGCGTTATATATAAATATATATAAAGAAACATAGAAAATAAAAGGAAAAATATGAAAATGAAATTATCATTAATCACTATTCAGATGTGTGCTTTTGTTGCTTTTGCAGCACAAGATACAAAGATTGAAGAGATTAAAATCAAGGATTCTGCACTATTAGAAGAATCACTAAGTAGTTCAAAATCAACTATTAATGTTGAAGAAAAAGTTGTTAGTTCAATGAATGATGCTTTAGATAAAGAGTTTTATGTTGAGTTTAAAAAATCAAGTTCTTATGCATCAGAACCATATATAAGAGGTAGAGGAAATAAAGGTGTTCCTGTTTTTATAGAAGGTATGAGATTAAATGCAGGACATGATGATTCAACAAATTTATTTAGTATGACTGATGTATCCGAAATTGAAGTCTATAGAGGTGCAAATGGTGCAAAATTAGGTATGGGAGCTATGAGTGGAGCTGTTGTTGTAAAATATAAAGAACCTGAATTTAACTCAACACAAGATTTTAAAGTATCTGGATTTTTAAATGGAAAATATGAATTTTTATCAAATGATGGTTATACAAGCTCAATAGGTACTAGTTTATATAACAACTTAATCAACGTTTCATTAAGTGCAGGAATGAGTGATTTTGATAATTATGAAGATGGAAATTCAGATGAAATATTACACGCTGAATATGAAACGCAAAATTATAATGGAAGTTTTGCAATAAAAACAGGAGATGATAGTTATATCTACACAAGATATACAAAAGATAAAGCAGATTCACAAGATCCATATACAAGATGGTTTAATGCTACAAATGGATTTTGGACATATACAGATAGACCAAATGATGAAGCAAAAACTTATTTTATAGGTTATAGAGAGGATGAAATTGCTGGTGGTTTTACTAATTTTGATGTTCAATATTTTAATAATAGATCTCATTATGATTTAAATACAAAAAGAGAAGCTACTATATCTGAACAACAAGAATTATTTAGAAATAGCACAACAGAAGGAATCAAAATTTCTGTTGATAAAGAGTTAGGAAATCACTATTTAAGTCTTGCAGGAACTTACTCTGATATGGACATTACAAATGGAGTAAGAAGTTACAACTACAATACTAAAACTTGGGGTAGTTGGATGAGTGCATTTGGAATAACTGGTGGTGGAATAGAGACTTATAATCTATCTTTAGCAGATGATATTCATTATGACAAATTATTTTTTAACTTAGCTGCTGGTTATGAATATGCTAAAAGAGATGTAACTTCTAATATAAATACAAATAAATATATTAATGATGGACTAATTCCAACTGCACTTTTAGGTGAAATTGTAAAAGAAAATACAAATGAGAAAGACAACTTAGTATCTCTTAGTGCAACTGTTGGTTATGAAGTTTCAACTGCGTTTATACCTTATTTGAAATTATCAAATGCAACAAGAACTCCTTATTTCAATGAACAATATGGAAATAATCCAAGTAATGGTTCTCAAATACCAAATCAAGATTTAGAGAATGAAAAAGTATATGGTATTGATATTGGAGCTGATGGTCAAATTGGTAAGGCTTATTATACGAGTGCTTTATATTATCAAGAATATAAAGATTATATTGAATTAGTAAATACGGGATATAAAACAACTGCTAATTTACCTATAAAACAATTTGTAAATTTAGATGAAGCTTCTATTTATGGAGCTGAATTAATGCTTGGATATGAACTATTTGATGATATTTATGCAGAAGCTTCTTACACATATACAAGAGGAAAAAATAAAGATGATAACACTCCATTAGCTTATATAACTCCACAAAAAGTAACTTTAAGTCTATCACAAAAAAAAGCAAAAGGTTTAAGTTGGAGAATAGAAGAAGAATTGGTTGATAATCAAGACAAAATTTCAAGTATTAATGGAGAAAAAGCAACTTCAGGTTATGGACTTACAAATGCTTCAATTGGTTATGGTTTTACTAATTTTGGGATTTTTAAAACAGCCAATATCTCTTTTGAATTAAATAACATTTTAGATAAAAATTATAGAGAACACTTAAGTAAAGCTTCTTCTACTGCTTATTATTTACCAAATGAAGCAGGAATAAATGGTGCTTTAGCAATAAATCTTAAATTTTAAAAAAAGGGAAAAATATGAAAAAAACAATTATCTACTCAACACTAATAGCATCTATTTTATGTGCTAGTGAAAATGAACAATTTACACTAGGACAAATTGACATCAGTGAACAAAAAGATGTAAATAATTCAACTGAAATTCTTAGTGAAGATATTCAGTTACATAACTATACTGATATCTCAGAAGCATTAAGTAACACATCAGGTGTTTATTTATCAAATACAGGAGCAAGAGCTGAAAAAACAATCTCTATTAGAGGTTTTAATTCTACAAGAGTTGCTGTATTTATGGATGCTATTCCTATGTATGTTCCTTATGATGGTAATTTTGACTATGGAAGATTTACAACTGCTGATTTATCTAAAATTGATATCTCAAAAGGTTTTTCATCTGTTAAATATGGTGCAAATACAATGGCTGGAGTTATAAATCTTGTATCAAAAAAACCTACAAAAGAGTTTGAAGGAGATATAAGTCTTGGTACAACTTTTGATAATGATTTTGGATTAAGTCAATATACAACTGCTCTAAACTTAGGGACAAAACAAGATAAGTATTATTTACAATTTTCTGGAAGTATAAAAGATAGAGACCATTTTGATTTATCTGATGATTATAAAGCAACTTCAAATCAACCAGAAGGTGAAAGACTTCACTCAAGTTCAAATGATAAAAAATATAGTTTAAAAGCTGGTTGGACACCAACTGATGAGAGTGAATATGCAATTATGTATTCTAAAATTGATGGTGAAAAAGAACAACAAAATACTACAATAGATGACAATTCATTAAGCCGTTCAAGATATTGGAATTGGCCACAATGGGATAAAGAAGGATTTTATGCTTTTACAGATAACAAATTAGGAGATAATTATCTAAAAACTAGATGGTTCTATGATAAATTTGATAATTATTTAGAAAATTATAATACAGATTGGAAAAAAGTAACTTGGGGAAGTAGATATGAAGATTATAGTTATGGTACTTCTATAGAATTTGGTATGCCATTTAAAAATCATGAATTAGTATCTTCTGTTAGTTATAAATATGATTCTCATAAAGGTTATGATGAAAATGATGTAAAAAATGAAGATTATGCAGACAAAACAGTTTCTCTAGCACTTGAAGATACATACTCTTTAACTGATTCATTAGCTCTTGTTACAGGAATTAGTTATGATAGATTAGATGATGATAAAATCTGGGATGAAGATGGAACTTTCAACATAGGAAGTATGGATAGTTTTAATCCACAAATTGGTCTTTTCTATGACATAAACGAACAACAAAAAGTAAGCTTTACAATTTCAAGAAAAACTCATCTACCAACAATGAAAGAGAGATATTCTGAAAAAATGGGAGAAGGTTTAGCTAATCCTGATTTAGATGCAGAAAAAGCTACTCATTATGAAATTTCTTATTCAAATATGCTTACTTCAAACTTTGATGTTAAAACAAATCTATTTTTATCAGATTATAAAGATGCAATACAATCAGTAAATGTTGGTAGTTTAACTCAAAATCAAAATATTGGAGATTTTAGACACAAAGGAGTTGAACTAGAATTAAACAGTTACTTTGATAAGTTCTCATCAGGAATCAACTACACATATATAGATATTGAAGATAGAGATGATAGCGAATATAAAAGAACTGGAATAGCTAAACATGCAACCTTTCTTTATGCTAAATATGACATCTTAAAAGATTTGTATATTTATGCAAATTTGAAAAATGAAAAAGATATATATCTTCAATATAGAAATAATACTTACGATAAAAGTAATTTTACAACTGTTAACACAAAACTTTCATATGAATATAAAGATATAACTTTTGAAGCTGGTGTGAAAAACTTATTTGATGAAAATTATTACTATGATTTAGGATTTTATGAACCAGGTAGAGAATACTTTTTCAATATGAAATATAGCTTCTAACAATTTAGATTGAAAAAAAGGGAAAAAATGAAAACCAATTATTTAAGAAATAAGACTTTTAATTTAGTTGCAACAACTGCAATTTTATTAGCTAATAATGTAACAACTTTACAAGCAGATGAAACAAATATTGCAATAGATCAAATCAATATAGAAGATAGTAGTTACAGTGATTATGAATCTAGAGAAGATTTAAAACTATCAAGTACAAAAAATCTTTATAGGGTTGAAAAAACTGCACAATTTGGTACAGAAGTAATAACACAAGAAGAGATAAAAGCTCAAAATCCAAAAGATATTTTTGATTTATTAAATAAAACTGCTGGATTAGATGTTACTTATCAAGGAAGAAAACATCCATATTTTGTAAATATGAGAGGTGGAGGGAATATCACTTATATTTTAGATGGAGCAATTTTAACTGGTACTGCTGATAGAATTTTAGTAAAACTTCCTATGAGTGCAATTGAAGAGATCCAAATAGTAAAAAGTTCAACATCTTTAACTTTAGCTCCTTCAATAGATATTGGTGCATCAAATAGTGGTTCAGGAAATAGTATTGGATTTATTATAATCAGAACAAAACAACCTAAAAAAACTGAAGGTGTTATTTCTACATACTATGAAAAAAGCGAAAGTCATCCAAGTGCAAATGGTCAAAATATATATGCAGGGACAACTTTTGCTAAATCTGATGATTTAAGTGGATTTGTTGGAGGGATGGTATCAAGATATGATAGACCTAGTAATAATGAATGGTTTGATGGAAGTGATGCAAAATCAGGTATGATAAATGCAGGATTTACTTATAATAAATTAAAAATGAATCTTATGGGTTATAAAGATGAAGGGATGTTTGAATTTCAAAAAGGTGTGGATAAAACAGGAGCAATTAGCACAGTTGAATGGTATTATGACCCTTTAAAAACAACTATTCTTTCACTTGATGGTAATTATGCTTGGAATGAAAATCAAATAACTCTATTTAGTTTATCAAATAGTGAATATAAACATACAGAATATACTCCAAATGCAAAAGATTATGAAGAAAAAACAAAAACATATAGTTTAAGACATAATATGACTTTTGACGATACTTTAATACAACTTGGAGGACAAATAACAAATAGTAAAGGTAATGGTTCTAATTTATCATATAGCTATAATTCATATGATACAAGTGTATATGGTGGTGCAATATCTATAGAGCAAGGATTATTTGATAACTCCTTAATTTTAAATGCTGGATATAGAATTGATCAAAAAAAGATTGATCATTCAACATCAGCAAAAAATCAAACTTCCTATAATAATTTAAAAGATGCTAATAACAATAGTGACCTTCCTGAAGCAAAAGTTCTAGCTTTAGGAGCGATGTATAACTTTGACAATATACATTCACTTAGTGTTAGATATTTAAAAGCAAATGAAGGTGGAGGAGATTTTGATTTAATTACAAATGATGGTTCTGAACTTCATGAAGAGAAACAAGATAGGTTTGAAGTTGGAATAGAAGGGAAATATTCAAAAGCTTTTAATCCAATGATAACTTATTTTGATGTTGACATAAAAAATGAAAAAAGTGTTGCAACAGATTCTAGTGGGAATACACTATATTACACTGATTCAAGTGGAAATGAATACTATTATTATAACGAAGAAGACTCAAGAAGAAAAGGTTTAGAATTTGCCATAAAAGGTACAATAAATGGCGTAACAACATATAAACTCTCTTATACAAGAATGTTAGATAACACAACAGATAATGAAGATAGTATTGGTATTGATACACCAAAAGATCTTTACACAGCTATGATAAGTCATACTTGGGATAGTTATACATTTAATGTTTCAGCTAAAAAAGTTAGTGATTATACAAGTTCATCTAGTGCAATGGGAACTTCTACAAATGGTGACTTAGGAGATTATATAAGAGTTGATGCAAATGTTTCAAAAGACTTTAAAATCTTTAATTTTGATTCTATATTTAAACTTTATGGAAGAAATATTACTGATGAAAACTATGCAACTAGATATACAACAGGTTATTACTATGATAGAGGAAGAGTAAAAGGTGCTGAATTAAGCCTATTATTTTAAGGCTTTATAATGTTACGTATTTTTATTATAAGTGTGGTTTTTCAAATTATGTTAGTAGCTCAAATAAAAACAGTTATTGATATGTTCAATAAAGAGGTTGAAATTCCCTCAACAGTAAAAAAGATTTATGCTCCATCACCTTATGGCTCACTTGCATTATATGCGATGGATTCATCTTTACTTACAGGATGGATTTTTGAAATTGATTCAAAAAACTATCCGTATTTAAGTGAAAATATGAAAACTCTTCCAGTTATTGGAAGAGTTTTTGGAACAGGACAAAGAGCAAATTTAGAAGTTTTATTATCCCAACATCCTGATTTAATACTTATGTGGTCGCATAATGATGAAATTTCACAAAAAGAAGAGGAACAACTAAAACTTTTAAACTCCCCAATTATTTATGTAAAGGAAAAAAATCTATTTGATTATCCAAATATTTTTAAATTTTTAGGAGATACTCTCAATTTAGAAAAAAGAGGTGAAGAATTAGCTTCTTATACACAAAATGTTTTTAATAAAGTTGAAAAAACCTTAAAGGAAATTCCTAATGAAAAACGTCCAAAAGTTTATTATGCCCAAGGTGTAGATGGACTTGCAACAGAATGTAATGATTCAATTCATGTGGAACTTTTACAAATTGTAGGAGACGTAAATATTCATAGATGTCAAACTTCAAGCCATAAAGGTTTTGAAAAAATTTCTATGGAAAAAGTTATTCAATACAATCCTGATGTAATACTAATTCAAGAAAAAATATTTTTTGAAAATATAAAAAATTCTGAACTATGGAAAGATATAAAAGCTGTAAAAAATAATAAAGTATTTTTAATTCCTAAAAAACCATTTAATTGGTTTGATAGACCACCTTCATTTATGAGAATTTTGGGACTTCAATGGCTAATGGCAAACTTATATCCAGAGTATTACATATTTAATAAAAATGAAGAAATCAAAAAGTTTTATAAACTATTTTTAAATGTATCAATTACAGATGAACAAATATCAAACATCTTAAATGATTTATAAAAGGAAAATAATGAATGCACATATAAAAGGAGCAAAAGATCCTAAAGGTTTTGACAATATTGTAAAAGAAATTTTCGCACCAATATATCCAGTTATTTCACAACAAATTATAGAAAAAACCTCTTTAGTTGAGGGTAAATGCCTTGATGCAGGTTGTGGAACTGGAGCATTAGGAAGAGCTTTTGCGAAAAAAACAAAAATGCAAATCACATTTTTTGATAAATCACCTGAGATGTTAAAACTTTCAAAACAGTATGTAAATGATGAAAATCTATCTAATCGTAGTTCATTTCTATTTGGTGATATTCATGATATTCCTTGTGAAAATGAAAGCTTTGATTTAGTTATAAGTCGTGGTTCAACTCCATTTTGGGATGATTGGTCTAAAGCTTATGATGAAATTTTTAGAATCTTAAAAATTGGAGCTCAAGCTTATATTGGTGGTGGTTTTGGAAACAAAAATCTAAGAAATCAAATACGAAAAAAAATGGAAGAAAAAGAACCAAATTGGAGAAACTCTTTTAAAGATAGATTGGAAGAAAAAAAAGAGACTCTTCCAAAAATCATAAAAGATTTAAAACCAACATATTTTGAAATTATAGATAATGAGAGTGGATTTTGGCTCTATATGAAAAAATAAAAAAAGGATTTTAGATGAAATTTGGATTATTATTACTATTTGAATATGAAGAAGATTTTCAAAATAGTTTAAAAAAACAGCTTGAATTAATAAAACTATATGATGATTTTATAGATACTATCTGGGTAACCGAGCACCATTATAATCCATTGAGGATTAATTCAACTCCTTTGATGTTACTTAATCATCTTGCAACTCATACAAATAAAAACTTAGGAGTTGCAACCCTACTTTTAGGTTTATATGATCCTGTTTACATTAGTGAAAATATATCAATGCTTGGTAATTTAACAAATAGAAAACTTTTCATAGGAATCGCAAAAGGTGGAAGAAGTGAAGTAAAAAATTCTCATTTAAATTTAAATGAAAAACTTGCTAGAAAAAATCTTATAAAAAAATATAAAGTTGTGAAACCTTTACTTGATAATAAAACTATTTCATTTAAGAAAAAAGAGTTTTTTATCTCTCCTAAAGTAACTAATGAAATTGAATTTTCTGTTGCTTCTTTACATGATAAACTAATTAAATTTGCTGCACAAAATGATTTACCTTTGATGGCTGGACATAAATGGAGTATAAAAAAAATTGAAGATTTAATTTACACTTATCAATCTTTTCACAAAAAAAATCAAAAACCAAAAATCATTCTTTCAAGAATGTTTTGCCCAACAAATGATAAGCAAAATATTATCAGTTCAATCAAAGAAAAGATGCAAAAGCAAAAAGAACTTGTAAAAAAATTTAATAAAAATCATGAAACAAAAATTTTGGATGAAACAATTTTTGATGAGAGTTTGATTGGTTCTCCAAAAGAGATAAAAGAAAAAATTGAGTTTTTTAAAAATCTAGGAATTGAAGAGATTATTTTACGACCTATTTCAGAACAGATTAATTTAAAAGATATTAAAGCAACAATAGAAATAAAAAAGGAAGAAATATTATGATAGATACACTAAAAATTTATATTGAGTATAGCATTATTGGAGTTTTAGCACTTATGAGTTTTTTAACTCTATGGTTTGCTTTTGAAAGATACTTTTTTCTTTCAAAAATAAAACTAGAAGATTATAAAAAAGTTGGTGAATTAGAAAATGATTTAACAAAAAATATCACTACTTTATATACTATTGCTTCAAATGCTCCTTATATTGGACTTTTTGGAACTGTTTGTGGAATAATGATAACTTTTTATAAAATTTCTGAAAGTTCTAATTTTGATACAAATAGTGTGATGATGGGATTAGCTTTAGCTTTAAAAGCAACGGCTTTAGGTATTTTAGTTGCTATTTTTACAACAATCATTTATAACGCAATAGCTAGAAAAATCGATGTTTTAATGGCAAGATGGAGAGATTTAAATGAAAGTTAAAAAATTTGACTCTATGAATGTAATCCCATTTATAGATATTATTCTTGTTTTATTAGCTATTGTTTTAATTTTTTCTACCTTTATTGCACAAGGTAGAATAGAAATAACTCTTCCAAAAGCGTCTACAAATGAACAAACAGATTTAAAATTTAAAGAGTTGATTATTGATGCAAATGGTCAATTAGTATTTGAAAAAGAAAATCTTGAAATAAAACAATTAAAACAATTACTACAAACTCTTCCAAAAGATACACCTATATCTTTAAAAGCTGATGAAAATACTCCTTTTAAAACTTTTGTACAAATAATAGATATTTTTAAAGAGTTAAAAATGGATAAAATATCTATAATTACAGAGTTACAACGATGAATAATTCACTAAAAGCTTTTATAATTTCTTTGTTAATTCATGCCTCACTATTTGCAATGATATTCAATTTTGAAGAGCCAAAGCCAGAAAAGAAAGAGCTTATAATCTTAAATATGAATATGATTCAAAATATATCCCAAGTTCAAAAACAAGAGATTCAACAAATACCAGAAATTGAAAAAAAAATTGAAGAAAAAGTTATAGAACCTGAACCTATAAAAGAACCAACTCCAATAAAAAAAGAGATTCCTAAAAAAATAGAAAAAAAGACTGAAAAACCAAAAATTAAACCTCTAAAAAAAATAGAAGAATCTAAAAAAATAGAAGAATCTAAAAAAATGGAAGAAATCACAGAAAAAGTTATAACAAAAGAAGAAATAAAAAAGATTGAAAAAGTTAAAACAGAACCAAACTATCAACAAAAATATCTAGATGACAATCTTGCTAGTATTATTAAAGCTATAAAAAAATATAAGAAATATCCTCTACAAGCTAAAAAAAGAGGAATGACAGGAAAAACCTTAATTCAATGTACAATCACTACAAGTGGAAAACTTATAAATATAAAAATATTAGAAGGTTCAAAACATAATTTGTTGGATGAGAATAGTATAGAAATTTTAACGAAAGCTTCTAAAGAGTTTGTAGCTCCACAAAAAGATGTTACTTTAACCATCCCTTTTAACTACGAATTAAATTAATTTTAAATCATCATATAAATAACATTTAGATGTTATTTATATGAATATGCGAAAAATCAAAAGTTGATTAGATTGTTTCTACACTTTTAGCTTGTTCACCTTTAACACCTGTTCCAATTGAAAAAGTAACTTTTTGACCATCTTCTAATGAAACTCTACCAAATCCACTTTTTTTTACTTCACTATGATGTACGAATAAATCTTTATCACTATCATCTAATTGAATAAATCCAAAACCTTTTTCATTGTTGAACCATTTTACAGTTCCGTTATATCTATCGTTCATAGATTTTCCTTGTTTATTATACTTCTTTTATTAAAAAGTATAAAGTTAATATATATAAAGCTAAAATTGAGTTATTAATTTTTGAGAGTTTTGTATGGTTACTAAAAATCAAGTCAAAGAATTTATTACAATTGGTTATCTTTAAGTTTAGTACTTTATCTGAAAAAAAAAATAAAAGCAAGCTTTTACTCTTTTTTTTAAGAAATATACAAAATTTTAAGCTTTTGCTTCAAAATTTAAAGAAATTGAATTTACACAATGTCTAGTATTCTTAGATGTAAATCCTTCTCCTTCAAAAACATGACCTAAATGTCCTCCACAAGAAGCACAAACTATTTCTATTCTTCTTCCATCTTTATCTAAAATTCTTTTTACTGCACCTTTTATTTCATCATCAAAACTAGGCCAACCACAACCTGATTTAAATTTATTTTCTGATTTATATAAAGGTGCATTACATTTTTTACATGTAAAAATACCTTCTTCATAAAAATCATTATAGATTCCAGTAAATGGATATTCTGTTCCTTTATTTTCAATTACATATTTTTCTTCTTGAGTTAATTCATTATATTTCATTATATTTTCCTTTTTATTTATCAAATCTTATACTATATTTTATTCCATCTTGAGTTTTTTCTATATTTAATAATCCAAAATTTTTTTCAATAAATACTTTTACTAAATAAAAACCTAAATCAAAATTATCATATTTAAATAAATTTGGAGATGCAAAAAACTTTTTTATTTGATGTTCATCGTAATTATTTGAATTATCTTCATAAGTTATATAAACTGATTCATCAATATTTTCAAAAGAAATATCTATTATTTTATTTGTAACTAAATTTGCAGATTTAAAACTATCAATTGATTTTGAAATTAATTTAGTAAAAATATGTTTTATTTCATCAAATACAATATTTAATGATATTAAATTATCACCTTTTATATTTATTTTTATATTCAAATTGTTTATTTCATCTCTGTGTAAAAAAAGTGCATTATCTAAAGATACTTTTAAATTCACATCTTCCTTATTTTTATGATTATTAAAGAACTTATGAAAATCGCCCATAATTTCATCTAACTTTTTTACTTCTACTAATGTTTTATTGAAAATGTTATCTGACTTAAAATCTTCATTATCCGAAAATTTAAAATCTAAAGATTGTAAATAAAGCCTTATTTTATCAACTGGTTCTTTCCATTGTAAAGAAATCACATCAATAATTGCTGCCATTGCATCTATTTTTGAATGTTGGACTATTATTTCATCTTTATGCCTTAGCTCTTGGACTTGCTCTTTTACCTTTTGATTTAGATTTTTATTCATATGTTCTAATTCTTGCATAACACTTGCTAATTTTAGATGAACCTCAACTCTTTTAAGTAAAACTTCACTATAAAACGGTTTTGTTATATAGTCAACTGCACCTAATTCAAAACCTTTTACTATATCTTTTTCATCATCTTTTACTGTTAAGAAAATAACTGGTATTTTTTTTGTATTTTCATTAGATTTAATTTTTGAACATACTTGATAACCATCCATAATTGGCATTACAACATCAAGCAAAATCAAATCAAATTGATTTTTTTCCAATAATTCTAAAGCTTTATCTCCATTTTGCGCATAAATTACATTATAATCTCTTAAAATACTCATAGCAACTTGTAAATTTTTAGGGTCGTCATCTACTAATAAAATCTTATTTTCATACTTTTTATGCATCTTTTACCTTTTATAATCTATTAAATTTATCTTCTAATTGTTTAAGTTTTACATATGAATTTGCCTTTGTAATTAACTCTATGTTGATAAAAGGTTTTACTACATAATCAAGTCCACCACTTTCATAGGCTTGTTCTATATCTTGTGTCGAATCTTTTCCTGATAAAAAAATTACTGGAATATTTTTTGTTTTTTCATCACTTTTTAGTTTTGAGCAAACAGCAAAACCATTCATATCAGGCATCATAATATCAAGTAAAATTAAGTCAAAATCATGTTCATTTACAAGTTTCAATGCCATTTCTCCACTTTTTGCATAATACATTTTATGACCTTCATTTTTTAAAATATTCATTGCCATTTGAATATTTTTAGGTACATCATCAACTATCAATATTTTACTTTCCATTTTCAAGTTTTACCTTTAAGTTATCAATTAATTCTATATAAGTATTCATTAAATAATCAACTTTTTCAATATCAAAAGCTTCAATATTTTTTAATAATTCTGAAGAATAATCTTTTAATAAATAGATATCTTTTTGTATAGATAAATCATATAATTTCTGTGCAAATTCTTCAATTAAAGAAAAATCTCCTCCATCTTTAATCTCTTTCCATTCATCTCTTAACTCATTTTCTAATTTTTCAATAACCTCTTGTAGTTTTTTAATATCAATAACTTTATATATATCTTTTTCTAAGAAATCTTCGTTTACAAAATAATATTTTAAATATTTACCTAATTCTTCTATTAAATCATCTAAAATAACAGGTTTTCTTAAATATCCATCAAAACCATATTTTGATACTTTTTCTAAATCTTTTCCCATTACAGAAGCTGTAAGAGCTATCAAAGGAGTATTTTTTAATCTTTCATCATTTTTTATTATCATAGCAGCTTCATACCCATCCATTACAGGCATTCTTAAATCCATAAGTATTAAATCAACACTTATATTTTTTAATTTATTTAAAGCTTCTTGTCCATTATTAGCCATTATCAAATCTATATCATAATCTTTCAGACTTGCTTGTACTAATTTTCTATTCTCTTCTACATCATCAACAACTAATATTTGAGCTTTTTCAAAAGCAATATTTGAAGCTGATAATTTATTTGAAATTATTTCTTCTTCCATAGAACTAACAGGAATATCTCGCAAAATTACTCTAAAAATAGAACCTTTATTTTTTTCACTTTGAACTTCTATTTCACCATTCATCATATGAACAAGTTTTGCACAAATTGCAAGACCTAAACCTGTACCACCATATTTTGCAACATCTTGATTTTTCACTTGTTCAAAAGCATTAAAAATTGATTTTAAATTATTTACATCTATGCCAATTCCTGTATCTTCAACACTAAAAATTAAATCTATTTTACTTTTTATATTATCTTTATATACATTCTCAACTTTTAGTTTTATATGACCTTTTTCTGTAAATTTAATTGCATTTCCAATTAAATTAAAGAGTATTTGTCTTATTCTTACTCCATCCATTATTATATACTTTGGAATTGTTTTATCAATTTCTACAATAAAAGTTATATTTTTGCTTATAATTTTTGAATGAAAAATAGATTCAATTTCTAAAAACATATTTGTAGGATTTATTGATTCTTGTTTTATTTCAAGTTTTCCTGCTTCAATTTTTGAAAGATCTAAAATATCATTTATAATTCTTAATAAAGAATCTCCTCCTTTTTTTATAGAACTTAAATATTCTTTATGTAAAGGATTTTGTATTTCTTTATCTAAAATTTCTGTAAATCCAATAACAGAATTCATAGGAGTTCTTATTTCATGGCTCATATTTGCCAAAAACTCACTCTTTTGTCTAGCGATATTTTCAGCTACGTCTTTTGCTTTTTTTAATTCTTCATTTAAAGAATTTATATTATTTCTCTCTTTTTCTAGCTCTTTTTGGATTTTTTCTTTTTCTTTTATCTCTTGTTTTAGTTTTCTATTCCAATAAAAAATTATGCTTAGAATAATAAAAGATATAACACTTATTTTCCAGATTAAATCATAATCAATATTTTTTCCACTATCAATTTTTATCCATTTTCTATAAATTTCATCTTTTCTATCTTGGGGAATATGTTTTAAAATTTTATTCATAATTGATACTAAAATAATATTATCTTTTTCAACACCAAATCTATATTCAGTGTTGTATCCAGTAATTCCAACTATTTTTAAATTACTTAAACTATATATTTTGCTGTAATAATCAAAAGTTGGGATATCTAATATAAAATAATCTATCATACCTGTTGATAATGCTTTTAATCCTTCTGGTATATCTTTAAAAGTACCAAAAATTTCTAAATCAGGATTATCTCTTTTTATCATTTCAGTTATAAAATGCCCTTCAACCAAACCTAGTGTTTTATTTTTTATATTTTCTAAATCTTTTATAGAACTGATATATCTTTCATTTTTTTTATTCCCAATAATTACAATTTGAGAAGAAAAATATTTTGAAGTAAAATCTAAGATTTTTGACATTGAAGGAGTTATTGTAACAGCATCAAGTATTTTTATTTCTTTATTTTTTAGTAAATTAACAGAATCTTGCCAACTATTTGTATCAAGATGTGAAAAATTAATTCCACTAACTTCTTTTAATAAATTTAACATATCAGGAATAATTCCTACATATTTGCCATCTTCATAAAAAGAAAAAGGTGGCCATTTGGGATCACCAGATAAATATATTATTGGATTTTGTTTTAACCAATCCAATTCTTCTTTTGAAAAATTTATTAATCTTTCTTTTGATTCATTTTCTAATATCCATTTTTTATTTATTTTATCTTTTTCTTCTTCGCTAATACTATCAAGAACTTTTTGAATTATATCAAATAAAATTTTATTCTCTTTTAAAACTGCTATTGATAATTTTGCACTTTCAAAATCTGATTTCATCTTTATTTCTAAATTTGTAAGTAAATCTTTTTCTATAAAATATGTAACAACAGCCAAATTTCCTAAATAAAAATCTGCTTTTCCATAAGAAATAGCTTTAAAAGCTTCTTCATTTGACTTAACAAAATAAAACTTCATATTAGGAAACATTCTAGATAAATCTTCATATATATAATTGTTTTTTTGAACAGCTACTTTATAATTTTTTATTTCATCAAAAGTATTAAGTTTTAAATCTTTTCTTCCAACAACAACTATTTCAACATCTAAATAAGAATCTGTAAAATTAAGATAACTTTCTCTTTGAGAAGTTTTTGCAGCACAAGCTAATAAATCTAGCTCTTTTTTTTGAATTTTATCTAATACATTTATCCAAGCATCAGAATATATATCAAATCTTAAACCTGTATATTTAGTTATAAGATTTAAATATTCAGAAGAGACTCCTTGATGTTGACCAGTTATATCTATGTAGTCAAAAGGAGGCCAATTTGCATCTACCCCTACTTTTATTTTGGGATTATTTTTTATCCAAGTTAATTCTTCTTTTGTAAAAATTAAATTATTATCTCTTTCAACATTACAGAAAAGCACAGAAACAAATAGTAGTAAAAAAGTTATATATTTCATTTTAAGCCTTTCTTTAAAAGTTAAAACAAAATATTATAACATAAAAAAATATTTTTTAAAAAACTATAAACTCTTCTTCTAAAATTATTTTATTATCAAAAAGTATTCTTCCAAGAAAGACATCTCCAACTTTAAATGAACCAACACCTTTAGGTGTTCCGCTCATTAAAATATCACCATCTTCAAAACTTAAAAATGTTTTTGCTTCATTTATAATCTCATTTGGTTTATTTATCATCAAAGAATAATCACCTTTTTGTTTTAATTCACCATTTATGTAAAGTTCAATTTCTAATTTTGAAATATCTTTATCAAAACTAATAAATTTTGAAAAAACAGCAGCTCCATCAAAAGCCTTTGCTCTTTCCCAAGGTAAACCTTTTGCTTTTAATTTACTTTGAACTTCTCTTAGTGTTAAATCTAAACCAAATCCAACAGCGCTTATTTTATCATCTTCAATTAAAAATGAAATCTCAGCTTCATAATGACAAGAATTTTGATTTTTAGGAAAAACTAATCTATTTGAAACTGCTGAATTTGGTTTAATAAAAAATACCATATCTTCTGGAACTTCGTTATTAAGTTCATTTATATGATCCATATAATTCCTACCAATACAAACAACTTTTGATGGAATTATTTCAATATCATCTAAAAATATTTTATTCATAATTTTCTCTTCTTTTAAATAAATGTAAGTAACATTTTAATACTTAAAAGCATTAATAAACAAGCAAATACTTTTTTTACAATTCCAACTGGTAAAATATGTACCAATTTAACACCAATTGGTGCAGTTAAAAAACTAAAAAAAGCAACTATTGCAAATGCAGGCAAAGATACATAACCTAAAATTAAATCATCCAAATTTGTGTGAGACCAACCATTTATCATATAACCTAAAGTACCACTTATTGCTATTGGTAAACCAATAGCAGCACTTGTACCTATAGCTTTTTTAAGTTCTACATTTTGCCATAATAAATAGGGAACACTAAGTGAACCTCCACCAATAGAAACCATTGCTGAAATTGCTCCAATTAAAGAACCAGAAAAAAACTGAATAATAGGAGAGAAAAGAGTTCTACTTGGTTTTGGCTTTTTATTTAAAAACATTTGAATAGAAACATATGCCATAAAAACTGAAAAGAATATGGCCAAAAATAACGAACTTAAAATTGAAGCTAAAAATGTAGCTAAAAATGTTCCTATTAAAACTCCAGGTGCCATCATCTTAACAACATCCCAAAGAACACCTTGTTTTTTATTATGTGCTCTTAAACTAGAGATTGAAGTAATAACAATAGTTGCCATTGAGGTTCCTAGTGCTAAATGTACAACATTTTCACTAGAAATCCCTTGTGCTAAAAATAAAGCTGTTAATACTGGAACTATTATTCCACCTCCACCTATTCCTAATAAACCTGCTGCTATCCCTACTATAATACCTAATAAAGCATAAGCAATTAAAAATTCTAATCCAAACATTTAAATACCTAAAATATAATATTTATTGATAGAAATTATAACACTGTATTATTATGTTATAACTTATATATAAAAAATATAATGATTATTATATAATTAAAAAAATCTATTATAAGGTTAAAAAATGAAAAATAATTTATTAATTGTTTGGACAAATGGTGATATTGAAGTTGCAAATAAATTTCCACTTTTATACTCTTCTGTTATATTAGATAGAGGATATTGGGAAACAGCCCATTTAATGCTATGGGGACCATCTATTTTATTAGCAAAAAACAATCCACAAATCCAAGAACAACTAAAAAAAATACAAAAAACAGGTGTAAAAATGAGCGCTTGTATTGTCTGTGTAGAAGACTTTGAAGCAACTTCCATTTTGGAAGAATTAAATATAGAAATTACTCATACAGGTGAACTTTTAACAAGTGCATTAAAAGATGATACTTACGCTGTTATGACTATTTAATATTTATCAATAACATCTTTTATTAAAACTGAAGTAATTCCCCAAATTACTTCTCCTTCATACTCATAAACCCAAATTTTATGTCTTTTATTTCCCCAAGGTTTTTTATAAGTATCAGGAAGCCCAAGTTCTTCAACAGGAAAAAATATCTCTTTATTTCCATTTTCATCTATTTTATATGGCTGAATTTCATGAGCTAAAGTATACTCTTTTGGTTCATTATCTTTAAAAAAAGAGATAGGAATAACTATCGTTTTTTCAACTTCATTATGATCAATCTTCATATTATTATAAGCTTTTTTCTTAACTCTTGCTACAAAAGATTCAATTATTGCACCAATTGGAGCTACATAAGTATCAAGTTGTCCTAAAATTTTTATATCTTTTTTAGGAATTCCTAACTCTTCATAAGTCTCTCTTAAAGCTGTATCTTTAAAATCTTTATCAACATCTGATTCAAAACCACCACCAGGGAAACAAATATCTCCACCTTGTCTAATATGTGCAGCTCTTTTTTGAAATATCAAATGATATTCACCATCTATTTTTACAAGTGGTATTAATACAGCACTATTAAAAAATCTATCCCTTCCCAAAACATTTGGATGTTTTGGAAGTTTTGATACTAATTTTTTTAAATTATTTTTTTTCATTTATTTTTTCTTTATAGATTTTATAGCATCACACATTGTTCTAATTATTTTTATTAAATTTTTTTCTTCTATTGTATATGCAACTATTGAATAAACAAGTGTTCCAAAAGGTCTTATCCAAACACCATTTTTTACGCAATAATCTTGAATTTCTTGTGCAAAACAATCCTCTTTTAATTCTATTATTCCTATTGCACCTATATTTCTTACATCTTTTACTAAATCTAAACCTTTAATTGTTTCTAATTCTTTTTTAAAAATTTCTTCTATTTTGTTTACTTTTTTTTGCCAAGAAGAACTTAGAAGTAAATCAATGCTAGCATTTGCAACACTACAAGCAAGTGGATTTGCCATAAACGTTGGACCATGCATTAAAACACCAATTTCACTATCAGAGATAGTATCACTTATCTCTTTTGAAGTAATCATCGCAGCCATTGTCATATAACCACCTGTTAAACCTTTTCCAACGGTGATAATATCTGGTTTAATATTTGTCCATTCAAATGCAAACATACGCCCAGTATGACCAAAACCTGTTGCAATTTCATCGAAAATCAATAAAATATTATATTTATCGCAAAGTTCTCTTGCTTTTTCTAAATAACTAGGATTATAAATTCTCATTCCACCTGCACCTTGTACAATTGGTTCTAGAATAAATCCTGCAATTTCCTGATGATGTTTTTCTAAAATATTTTCTAAATCTTTAATTTCTTTTGAACAATCACTATCAAATCCAAGAGCAGGAGCAGTTGTAAAAATGTTTTTACTCAAATATGAACCATATATAGAATGCATTGAATTTAAAGGATCACAAACACTCATCGCCCCTAAAGTATCTCCATGATAAGAATGTTCCAATGCCAAAAATTTATACTTATTTAAACCTTTTGCTTTTTGATATAAAATTGCCGTTTTTAATGAAACTTCAACAGAAACTGAACCACTATCACATAAAAAAACTGAATTTAATCCTGTTAATTTTACCAATTTCTTACATAAGATTGAAGCTTGTTCATGAGCTAATCCTCCAAACATTATATGAGGCATAATATCAACTTGTTTTTTTATCGCTTCATTTAATTTTGGATGATTATAACCATGAATTGCACTCCACCAAGAACTCATACCATCAATTAATTCAACACCTGTTTCTAAAAAAATTGTTGTATTATTTGTTTTTTTTACTGGAAGAATTTTTGTTTTGCTAGGAAGAGCATTATAAGGATGCCAAACGTGTATATTATCTATATCTAACCAATTCAAATAGTTTTCCTATATTTTAATTGGTTAAATTATATCTAAAGATTATTACAAAATTGATAAATCTTTTACACTACGCAATCTAAGATAATTAAAAGTAATGTACCTTTATATTTTTCATTATTATATTCAAACTCAGTATTTGAAATATCAATATAACCATCCATATGTTTATGAATTATTTCTTGACACATATAAAGTCCAATTCCTGTGCCTTGATGCTGGTGTTTTGTAGTGAAATATGGTTCAAAAACTTTTTCTATAATTGCAGGAGGAATTCCTCCTGCATTATCCCTTATTTTTATCAAAGCTTTTCCATTTTCTCTTGTAATATCAATAAATATTAATCTATTTCCATTTTCCACTGATAATAATGCATCTTTTGCATTATTAAAAATATTTATCAATACTTGTATTAATTCTGTTTCATATCCATTTACTTTTATATCATTTATATTATAAATTATTTTTATCTTATTTTCTATGAAATTTGCACTTAATAAATCAATTGTTTTTTTACAACATCTTTCTAAATAAAAATCCTCTTTTTCCTTTTGTGGTTTAAAAAAATATCTAAAATCATCTATTGTATTTGACAAATATTTTGATGTATTTAAAATTGAATCAATTGTTTTATAAAAGAACTCATCATCTAAATCATTAACTTCTTTTTTTAATTTAATTCCACTTGCATTTGTTGTTATTAAAGATAATGGTTGTCTCCATTGATGGGCAATATTTTCTATCATTTGTCCCATAGAAATCATTTTTTGTTGTTGAGATAAAATCCTATCTTTTTTTAGATTTTTTTCAACTTCTTCTTTGATTCTATCTTCTAATTGATTATTTATTTCTTTTAATTTTTTTGTTTTTTCATTAACAACATTTTGTAATTTTTCATTTAATTTTTTTAGAAGTCTTTGTCTATATAAAATTCCTAAAAAAAGTATAAATAAAACAAATGATACTTTCCAAATAATAGAATAATCAAACTCTTTTTTATGTTCAGTAAAAATCCATTTATTTAAAATTTCATTTTTAACTAAATCATCAATACTTAAAACAGCTTTTTGAATTATTCCATACAAAATATTGTCACTGCTATTAATTGCAATTGAAACATCCATTGTCTCATCTAATTTTGCTGAAATGGCAATTTTTGTAAGATATTTTGTTTGTATTTTATACCAAGATGTGGAAATAGTATCTATATGACCAAATGTTTCTTCATTTAAAAGCTTTTTTATTCCTTCATCTATATTTTTAACAGTTACAAAATCTATATTTTTATATTTTTCTTTAAAAGTATTAATAAGTGCAAAATCTTCAACAATTGATATTTTTTTCTTTTTTAAAGAAGATAAATTATTTATAAAAGAAACATCACTCTTTGTCAAAAGAACCAATGGAATACTCAAATAGGATTTCGTAAAATTAAAAAACTTTTCTCTATCTTTAGTCCAAATAGCAGATGATAAGATATCACATTTCTTATTTTTAGCCAATTCTAAAGAATCATGCCAAGTTTCAGTTTCAATCAATTTTATAGGTTTTTTTATTCTACTTTCAATTAAAGAGATATAATCAGCAACAAAACCAACAAATTTTCCATCTTTTATATCACTATAAGGCATAGAATTAGGAACAACACACATATTAATAATATCTCTTTGTTCTAAATACTTTAATTCAGATTCAGAAAAAGTTAAATTTCTTAAATTATTTAAATCAAAAACAAATTTATCTAAATCAATTGGTTTTGGAATTAATCCCATAAGATTATATAAATCATATATTCTTTGTATTTTATCTTTTTTTATTTCTCCTAAATTTACTGTATTAAAATAAGAGAGTTTTCTTAACTCTTTAGATTCATAAATAAGTTCATCTTTTTTTAAATTTTGAGTATCATATTTATTTATAATAACATTTGAACTCTCTTCAATATTTGAATATGCGTATTCCCAACCTTTTAAAGAGGCTTTTTTAAATAATAAAACTGTGTTTAAATCACTATTTATTAGATTCTCACTTGTATATAACATATCACTATACATATCAAAACCATATCTTTTAGGATCAAAAATATTATATTTTATACCTTCTTTTTGGAGTTCATATGGTGCTTTAGAAATATATCCTGAAATAATGTCTGTTTTTTTGTTTATTAAATCATTAATATTATGAGTATGTTTCATAAACTTTAAATTATCGATTTTTATTTTATTTGAAATTATCATTGCTTTTAAAGATACTTCACTAGCATCATCAATAGTTGTCATAATTTTTTTATTAGAAAAATCATTTATACTATTTATTCCCGAATCCATTGTGCTTATTAAAATCAAAGGAGTTGCCTGAAAAAGAGCATATAAAGCAACTATATTTCTATTTTTAGTTCGTTCTAGTATTAAAGTTTCACGACCAACTGCAAAATCAATTTTTCCATCACTAACTTCTTTAGGGATATCTATTCCAAACTCAAAAGGTTTTATTTCAACATCTAAACCAACTTCTTTATAAAAACCTTTTTCTTTCGCCATATAATAACCAGCAAATTGAAACTGATCAAACCAAGAAAGCTGTAATGTTACTTTTTTTAATTCTTGCGAATAAGATATTGTAGAAATAAATAATAATATATAGAAAAAAGATTTTAAGAATTTTATAAATTTCAAGTTTAACCTCAATATAATTGTTATTGAGTATATCAAAAAATAATTTATAAAGTAAATAAAAAATGTCTAAATTATGACAAAATAAGAAAAGTAATTATCCAAAATAAAACTGATTATCATATATAAATAACTAATTAATAAAAAAAGAGAAAATTGAAAAATAATTTATCAATTTTCTCTTATAAGCAATTTAAATTAAAATTTATTTTTAGTGTAAAAAGTGTCTAATTCCTGAGAAATATAAAGCCATGTCATATTCATCAGCAGCAGCAATAATTTCATCATCTCTGATACTTCCACCTGGCTCAATTACACATTTAACACCAGCAGTTGCAGCTGCATCTATACTATCTCTAAATGGGAAAAATGCTTCAGATGCCAACACTGCACCAGTTACATCAAGTCCCATATCTTCTGCTTTTCTTAAAGCTGCTTTTGATGCATCAACTCTTGAAGTCATACCCATACCAACAGCAACCATTGCAGAATTTTTTACATAAACTACACAATTTGATTTTGTTAAAGAAGCAATTTTATAAGCAATTTCCATATCTTTTACTTCTTGTTCAGTTGCAATTCTTTTTGACATAAGTTTTGAATTTCTTACTTCATCTTCTTGTACTTTATCTGCATCTTGGAATACAAATCCACCATCAACTCTTTTGAAGTCAACTTTATCATTTGCAAGTTCTAAATATTGTGTTCCTTGTTCAAATAATTTGATTCTTTTTTTAGCTTCAAATACTTTAATTGCATCTTCAGTAAAACTTGCGGCAAAAATAACTTCTAAGAATATTTCATTCATTTTTTCTGCTAATTCTTTATCAACACAACCATTAACAGCAACTACTCCACCAAAAGCAGAAACGGGGTCACATTTTAATGCTTCAACATAAGATTCTAATAATGTATCTTTAATTGCAAATCCACAAGGATTTCCATGTTTAACTATGCAAATAGCTTTTTCTTTTCCAAAAGCAGCAGCAATTCTAGCAGCTCCACTAATATCACCCATATTATTGAAACTTGCTTCTCCTTTTATAGTTTTAAACTTGTTTGTAAATTGTGAATCAAACTCATATAAAGCACCTTTTTGATGTGGATTTTCACCATATCTAGTATCAAATACTTTAGAACCAACAATAAATTGCTTATTTCCAAAACCGTTGTTGAATCTTTTATTCATATAGTTTGCAATCATAGAATCATAAGCAGCTGTATGCTCATATGCTTTAATCATTAAATCTCTTCTAAATTCAACTGTGTTTGTCTCATTTTTAAGATTATTTAATACTAAATCATAATCAGTAACATCAGTAACAATAATTACTGAATCAAAGTTTTTAGCAGCACTTCTCACCATCGCTGGTCCACCAATATCAATGTTTTCAATAATTTCTTCAAAATCATCAGTTTTTTCAATAGTTGCTTTAAATGGATATAAATTTACACAAACTAAATCAATACCTTCAACTCCTAGTTCTTTTGCTTGATCAAGATGAGATTGTTTATCACGTCTATGTAAAATACCCCCGTGAATATACGGATTTAATGTTTTAACTCTTCCTTCAAAACATTCTGGAAATTTTGTAACTTCATTTGCTTCAATTACAGCTATTCCTGCATCTTTTAACTTATTATATGTTCCACCTGTTGAAATAATTTCATAACCCAATGATACTAATTCTTTGGCAAAATTTTCAACACCACTTTTGTCACTTACACTAATTAATGCTCTCAATTTTTTTCCCCAAGTCTTATAATTTTTTGTGATTATACAAAAAAACCAATTAGGACTTGCTTCATCAAAAATTGTATATTTTTTATTTACCAATAAATTATTTTCTGTGATAAAATGGTATTTCTAGCTATTATAAGAGGAGTTTAATATTGGAAAATTTTAAAGATTTGAATCTTCTATGGATATTAGTTTGTGCATTTTTAGTTTTTATGATGCAACTAGGTTTTGCTTTAATTGAAACAGGTGTTGTTAGAAGTAAAAATACTATTAATGTAGCTATGAAAAATCTTATTGATACTGTTTTTAGTATTATTTTTTTCTGGTTATTTGGTTTTGGAATTATGTTTGGATTAGATAAGTTTGGATTATTTGGAACAACAAATTTTTTAATAGATGGAAAGGATTTTAATATAAATGGATTTTTTTTCTTTCAAGCTATGTTTGCTGCAACTGCAATAACTATTGTATCTGGTGCAGTTGCTGAAAGAATTAAGTTTAATGGTTACATCATAATCTCTATTATTGTAAGTTCCATTATTTATCCTATTTTTGGTCACTGGGCTTGGAATGATAATGGTTGGTTAAATAATTTAGGTTTTATTGATTTTGCAGGTTCAACTGTTGTTCATTCAATTGGTGCGTGGATTGGACTTGCAGGTGCAATAGTTTTAGGTCCTAGACTTGGAAAATTTAGAAAAGGGAAAACAACATATTTTGCTCCAAGTAATCATAATTTTATAGTTTTTGGAGTATTTATACTATTTTTTGCATGGTTTGGTTTTAATGCTGGAAGTTTGTTGTCTTTTGAAACTATTGTAACTTCTATTTTATTAAATACCCTACTTGCTGGTGTATTTGGTGGATTTAGTGCTTGGATTATCACTTTATTTAGTAAAGATAAAGTTGGCGTAGAAATTTTTAGTTTTGGAATAATTGCAGGACTTGTAGGAATTACAGCTGGTTGTTATGAACTAAATGCAATACAATCTGCATTTATTGGTTTTATTTCTTCATTTATAATGCATTTTTCTGATATTTTTTTAACAAAAAAATTAAAAATAGATGATCCATTAAGCGTAGTAAGTATTCATGGCTTTGTTGGCGCTTGGGGAACTATTGCAGTTGGAATTTTTGCTGATTTACCAGAAAATTTCACTAGATTTCATTTTATATATGTTCAAACATTAGGAGTAATTATTGCTTTTTCTTTTGCTTTCACTTTTGGTTTATTAATTTTCTTTTTTCTATATAAAATTAATCTATTAAGAGTTAAAAAAAGACATGAAGTTTTAGGATTAAATAGAAGTGAACATAATGCAAAATTACCTTGGGTTGACACTATACAAAGTATTATACAAATAATGAAAACAGGTAATATTGATAAAAAAATTTATGAAGAAAGAGATACAGAAATTGGAATAGTTTCAAAATTTTTCAATTATTTATTAAATATTTTAAGAGAAAAAAATGCGGAACTTAGAAATTCAAATAAAAATTTAAGTGTCAAAGCATACCATGATAATTTAACAAAAATTTTAAATAGAAATGGACTTTTAAAAAAACTTATGGAAAAAAATAATAAATATACTCTTGCAATAATAGATATAGATAAATTTAAATTAATTAATGATAATTATGGACATGATGTTGGAGATTATGTATTAAAAGATTTAGCAGCATTAATTTCAAACAAAATTAGAAGTACAGATATTTTTGCTAGATGGGGAGGAGAAGAATTTGTATTAATTTTAGATACAGCTGATTTACTTCAAGCTCAAAACATTGCTGATAACATAAGAAAAGAAGTTGAAATTTTTAAATTTAAAACTGTTAACAAAGTAAGCATTTCAATTGGAATAAGCGAATTTAAAAATAAAAATGATACATTTGAGGATATATTTAAAAAAGCGGATCAAGCCTTATATCAAGCAAAATCTACTGGAAGAAATAAAGTTTATGTCTATTAGGAAATCTTACTTTCCTAATAGACTTTATTTATTATAAATCTTGCTCAATTACTTGTTTGAATCTATTAAAATAGATAAAACTAGCTTTATCTAAATCTTTATAGATATCATTGATAGAAATTTTATCTCCACCAACTTGACCTATTTTGCTACATTCAATATTAAATGATTTTGCTACTTTTTCAAATGCTTCACAGTTTTCAGGTCTTACTTCAACGATAGCTCTACTTAATGATTCAGAGAAAATATCTTTTGAATCATTTAATGAAATAGAGATTTCAATTCCTTTATTACCCACAACTGCCATTTTAGCTGCACTAATTGCAATACCACCAATATTTACATCTTTTGCAGATTTTAATAAACCTAATTTATTTGCTTCAATTACTGTATTCCATAGAGCTAACTCTTTTTCAAAATTTACTTCTGGATGAATTCCAGCAACTTTTCCATACATTTTTTTCATATAAAGTGATGCACCAAATTCTGATTTTGTTTCACCTAAAATATATAAAATATTTCCATTTTCTTGCACACTTGATGGTAATACTTTATTCGCATCTTCATTCACTCCAACCATTGCAATTGAAGGTGTTGGGAAAACCCCTACTCCATTTGTTTCATTGTATAAAGATACATTTCCACCAATTACAGGAGTATTTAATTCTTTACAAGCTTTTTTAATACCTTCACAAGAAGCAGCAAATTGCCACATAACTTCTGGATTCGTTGGATTTCCAAAATTTAAACAATCTGTGATTGCTTTTGGAACAGCTCCAGTCATAGCAACATTTCTTCCTGATTCCATAACAGCTGCTGCTGCTCCTAATTCTGGGTTAATATAACAAAGTCTTGTATTACAATCTGCACTCATAGAAAGAGCTTTTCCAGTCTCTTTGATTCTTATACTTGAACCATCAAGTTTACCTGGACCTTTAATAGTGTTTGTTTGAACCATTGAATCATATTGAGAATAAACCCAAGATTTATCAACAACTTCCATATCTGAGAATAAATCATCAAATGAAACTTGATTTGAAATTTCTTTATCTAATTTAATATTTTCAATTCCATCTAAATAAGCTGGTTTTTTTGTTGGTCTATCTAAAACTGGTGCTTGTTCACTTACAGGTTGAACAGGAACTTCTGCACATTTTTCACCATGCCAGAATAATTCCATATTTCCAGTTGCAGTTACTTCACCAATAACAGCAACATCTAATTCCCATTTTTCAAAAATATCAATAATTGCTTGTTCACAACCTTTTTTAGCACAAATAAGCATTCTTTCTTGAGACTCCGAAAGCATAAAGTCATAAGGAGTCATTCCCTCTTCACGTGCTGGAACTTTATCTAAATGCATAATCATTCCAGAACCAGATCTTCCAGCCATTTCAAAAGAACTTGAAGTAAGACCAGCAGCTCCCATATCTTGAATACCAACGATTAAATCTGCTTTAAACAGTTCTAAACAAGCTTCAAGTAATAATTTTTCAGTAAATGGATCTCCAACTTGAACTGTTGGTCTTTTTGATTCAGAATCTTCATCAAAAGCAGCACTTGACATAACTGCACCACCTAGACCATCACGTCCTGTTTTGCTTCCAACATACATTACTGGGTTTCCAATACCTTCTGCTTTTCCATAGAAAATTTCATCAGCTTTTGCTAAACCTAAAGTAAAAGCATTTACAAGGTTATTCCCAGCATAACACTCTTCAAATGTAGTTTCACCACCAATTGTAGGAACTCCCATACAATTCCCATATCCACCAATACCAGCAACAACACCTCTTAAAAGAAATCTGTGTTTTTGAGCTGTTTCACTATTTCCTTCAATTGAAGCAAATCTGATTGAATTCATATTTGCAATTGGTCTTGCTCCCATTGTAAATACATCTCTTAAAATTCCTCCAACACCTGTTGCTGCACCTTGATAAGGCTCAATAAATGATGGATGATTATGTGATTCCATTTTAAATACAGCAGCATATCCATCACCAATGTCAATAACACCAGCATTTTCACCTGGACCTTGAATAACCCAAGGAGCTTTTGTTGGGAAACCATTTAAATATTTTTTACTTGATTTATATGAGCAATGCTCAGACCACATAGCAGAGAAGATACCAATTTCTACATAGTTTGGTTCTCTTCCTAAAATTTCTTTGATATTTTCAAATTCTTCAAGTGTTAAAGAGTGAGCAAGTGCTATCTCTTGAAGGTTCATCTCTTGTTTTTGCATCTTTCGCCTTAAAATATGGTTGTTAAGTTAATGGCGATTATATCTAAAAAGAGTTAAATATTTTTTTAATCTTCTGATAGAATTTTTAGCTCATTATTTGCAACTTCAAAAAATAACTCTTTTTTTCCGTAAAATCTAACACTTGGGCTTAGATACTCTTCATCCATTAAAACTTTATACATTTTTTTGCCTAAAGAGTTAGGATAAGGTGATATATCTATATTTGAGAAATTTATTGTTTTACTTTCATTTTTTGCAAATATTTGCTCTTTATAATCTCTAAATTGATTAAAATTTGATTTATCAGATCTTTTAAAATCTTTAGAATAAAAAGATAAATAATCTTCAATTTTTGAATATTTCCATGCATCTTTCCATTTATATATTGAACTTAAAATCAAAGCAACATCATCTTTTGAAGCTTTTGGAAAATCACCTTCACTTGTTAATAAAATTGTTTTTTTATAATCAATGTTTTTTTCTAAATTTTCTAATTCAGTATTATCTAAAGCTATACATCCTTTTGTAAATTTTTCTCTATCCCCATCAAATGGCATACCATGAATCCAAATTCCTGAACCTTTTTTATCTAAACTTTTATCAAATGAATTTGGATATGAAGTAACTAATGCAAATGGACCATAAAATTGATCAACTTGGCTTTTCTTCTCGATTAATTCATAAGCTCCTTCAGGTGTTTTCTTGTCACCTTCTGTATATTTATCACCAGAATTTTCTCCAACTATCACACTATTTCTTAAAACTAATTTGTAATCATTATTAACAATCTCATATAAAGACATTTCTGTCTGTTCTTTTTGAGTTAAAATTACATATTTTTTATATTCATAATATCCATAATCAACATTTTTATTTTCTAAATAATTTTTCCAATAATTTACATCTTTTAAACTATTTTCAATAACTTTTTCTACAGCGCTAATTCCTTCAAATCTATACACATTTACTAAATCATTTGCATACATATTAAAAGCAATAAATACAAAAAATACAAATTTAAACAAGCAATACTCCATCAATATTTAAGTTACGCAATTGTATAATACTTGCCCTAATTATTTAATAAAGAAGAAGTGAAGAACTATGAAAAAAATTATTTTAACAATCATTATTTTATTTAATTTTTTATATTCGGCACAAGTTGAAGAACTTTCATGGCCAAGAGGAGAAAGCTTTTTAACATTTTTAGATAAATACAAAGTCCCTCAAAAATTATATTTTGATTTAGAAAAAGAAGACAAAGAGTTATGTTCAGAAATTGAAGCAGATAGAAGATTTTACTTATATACTGAAGATGATGGCTCACTAAATCAAGTTTTAATTCCTGTTTCAGATGATATTCAACTTCATGTCTATAAAGATAGCAACAATGAATATAAATTTCAAACTTTACCTATTAATTATACAGAATATACAGAAACTGTTGCTATAAAAATCACAGAATCTGTATCTCACGATATTCAAACTGCAACAGGAGATGTTACTTTATCATCAGTATTAAAATCACTTTTTCAAGATCCTAGTGTAAATTTTAGAAAAATGAAAAAAGGTGATTTTATTGCTTTAAAATATACTCAAAAATCTTATCTTGGAAGACCACTTGGAATGCCTGATTTAACAGCTGCAATGGTTCAAATAGCTGGAAAACCTTTTTATAGATTTAAAAATGATAAAGATGATAAATATTATGATGAAAAAGGTGTTGGATTTACAAAATCTTATTTCTTTCAAATGCCAGTTACATTTCAAAGAATTTCTAGTGTATTTACAAAAAAACGTTGGCATCCAGTACTAAAAAGATTTCGAGCACACTTAGGAACTGACTTTGCAGCACCTACAGGAAGAAATATCTATGCAGCAGCAGATGGAAGAGTTGAATTTATGGGAGTAAAAGGTGGTTATGGTAATGTTATTATCATAAATCATGGAAATGGATATAAAACATTATATGCTCACCAAAAAGGCTTTGCAAAAGGTATTAGACAAGGTAGATCAATAAAAAAAGGAACACATATTGGATATGTTGGAAGCACAGGACTTAGTTCAGGTCCACATTTGCATCTAGGATTATATAAAAATGGAACAGCTATTGATCCAATGAGTGTGATTACAAAACCAAAAATTGAAGGTTTAGATGGAAAAGAAAAAGCTTCTTTCTTAGCTAATACTCAAAATATTATAAAAAAATTCAATAATGAAATTGAAAATGAAAATAGAACAATTCCTACAAGATTAGAAAGAATAACAGATAGAAGTGAAATAAATATACTATAAAAAAGGTAAATAATCATGGCTTTACTAAATAATGATAAAGATATATTACCTTTAAGTAGTATTTCTGAACTCTTAAGTGCAAAAATAAGAACTTTAAAAATGTATGAAGATAAAGGCTTATTACCTCAAAAAAACAACAAAATAAAAAAATTGTATTCAATTAATGACGTAAAAATCATTGCTTTTGTACACTATCTTGCAAATATAAAGAAAATAAATGCAAATGGCATAAAATATATTTTAGAGATAATCGATGAAAATATGGATGAACAAAATAGAAATAGTTTTTTAGATATTATTGAATCAAAACTAGAAAATATTTCTGAAAATGATATACAAGACTTAGAATCTTTTTAAATAATATTTATCTTCAATAATTACTTTTCATTTCTACAAATTATATAATTTAACCAAACTAACCAATTTATCATAACTACAGCTTTATTTTTTTATTAATATTTCCTTCAATTTAAGTTTAATTTAATACATATATGCTATAAATTTACACATATTTAGTAAATATTTAACATACTAGATGTAAAATATTTACATATTATATGGTAAAAAGGAGCAATATGAATGGAATAATATTTTCAAAACCTTGTATAGAAAATTCAAAAGATATTTTTAATTTAATAAAAAGATGTGGCACACTTGATTTAAATTCAGAATATCTTTATCTATTACAATGTTCTCATTTTAAAAAAACTTGTGGAATTGCTATTTTAGAAAATGAAGTAATTGGTTTTGTATCTGGATATTTTATTCCTGATAAGAATGATACTTTATTTATTTGGCAAGTAGCAGTTGATGAAAAATTTAGAGGACAAAATATTGCCATAAAAATTATTATTGATATATATAATAGAAATAATATTAATAATAAAATCAAATATATACTATCCACTGTTTCACCAAGTAATAACTCTTCAAAAAGAGTATTTGAGAAACTTGCAGATAATTTTAATACAAAGATTGAAAATAAAACTCTTTTTTCATTGAGTGATTTTTTAAATTCACATGAAGAAGAAATTCAATATCTAATTGGACCAATAAACAACTAAAAAAAGGAGTAAAATGAGAATATTTGAAAATTTAGAATCAGAAGTAAGGGGTTATATTAGAAGTTTTCCAACTATTTTTAAAAAAGCAAAAGGTGCTATATTAACAGATGAACAAGGTGTAGAATATATAGATTTTTTTGCAGGTGCTGGAACTTTAAATTATGGCCATAATAATGAACATATCAGTAAAGCTCTAATTGAATATTTACAAGAAGATGGAATAGTTCATGGTCTAGATATGGCAACAACAGCGAAAAAAGAGTTTTTACAAACTTTTGAAAGCTTAATCTTAAAACCAAGAAATCTTGAATATAAATTGCAATTTACAGGACCAACTGGTACAAATGCAGTTGAAACAGCACTAAAACTAGCAAGACTTGTAAAAGGTAGAAGTAATATTGTAGCTTTTACAAATGGCTACCATGGTTTATCTCAAGGAGCTCTTGCAATTACAGGGAACAATGAATACAGAGATGAAAGTTATATAAGTAGAACCAATGCAACATTTATGCCATTTGATGGATATTTTGATGATACTAATACATTAAAATATTTTAGAAAATTTTTAGAAGATGGAAGTAGTGGTGTTGATTTACCAGCTGCAGTAATTCTTGAAACAATTCAAGGAGAAGGTGGAATAAATGTAGCCTCTAAAGAATGGTTACAAGAACTTGAATCAATTTGTAGAGAATTTGATATTTTATTAATAGTTGATGATATACAAGTTGGTAATGGAAGAAGTGGAGAATTTTTTTCATTTGAATTTGCAGGTATCACTCCTGATATTGTAACTTTATCTAAATCAATTGGTGGTGGGTTACCAATGGCTCTTCTATTATTTAAACCCCAATTAGACCAGTGGAAACCAGGTGAACATACAGGAACATTTAGAGGAAATAATCTTGCATTTGTTGCTTCAAAAGTATCACTTGAACATTATTGGCAAAATGACAATATCTCAAAAGCTGTTTTTTATAAAGAAAAAATTTTAAGAACAACACTTGAAAAAATTGCAGAAAAATACAAAGACACTTATGAAATAGAAATAAGAGGGAGAGGTTTAGCATATGGATTTGAGATAAAAAATGACAAATCAATAGCTAGCGATTTATCTTCAATTGCCTTTGAAGAACAATTGATTGTTGAAACTTGTGGAAGTGAAGGACAAGTTGTAAAATTTCTTCCACCTTTATTAATAGATGAAGAATTATTAATAGAAGGATTAAAAAGATTTGAAAAAGCTGTAGATAGACTTATTATTGAAAGAAAAAATAATTTAAAGGGAGAATATTAAATGATTGTAAGAGATATAAGAAAAGAAATTATTGGAACATCAAAAGAAGTATTTGCAAAAGATAATCAATGGGTTAGTAGAAGAATGTTATTAAAAGAAGATGGAATGGGCTTTTCATTTCATGAGACTATAATAAAAGCTCATTCAAAAACACATATTCATTACAAAAATCATTTAGAAGCTGTTTATTGTGTAAGTGGAGATGGAAAAATTGAAGATTTAAAAACTGGCATTATCCATGAAATTTATGATGGAATTATGTATGCGTTAAATGAAAATGATGAACATTATTTATATGGAGGAAATGTTGATATGAGATTAATTTGTGTATTTAATCCTCCACTTACAGGAAAAGAAAATCATGATGAAAATGGTATTTATCCATTAATTGATTAAAAGGAGAAGAATGAAAGATTTATATCCATCAAGAGGCAAAGAAGAAAAAATCATAAAAAGAGTTGATAAAGTTGTTTATTCTAAAGAAAAAGTTGGAAAATATTCGTTAAATGAAAAAGATATTATATCATATGAAGAAAATGGTTTTATAATAATACCTAATGCATTTAATGAAAAAGAAATTAAAAAATTTAAAGAAGAGTTATCCATACTTGAAAAAAATGAGAAAAATAGAAAAAATAGTGAGTTTATAACAGAACCAAATAGCGATAAATTAAGAACTATTTTTAATCAGCATTTTTTTAGTAAAATCTTTAAAAATCTATCAAAAGATTCAAGGATATTAGATAAAGTTAAACAAATTCTAGGAAGTGAAGTTTATATTCATCATGGAAGAATAAATATAAAAAGAGCATATCAAGGAAAATCTTTTCCTTGGCATAGTGATTTTGAAACTTGGCATAGTGAAGATGGATTACCAAATTGTAGATGTCTGTCTGCGTGGATTATGTTAAGTGATAATACAGAATTTAATGGTCCTTTATATTTAATAAAAGGTAGCCATAAAAAATTTGTATCTTGTGAAGGTATTACACCAAAAGATAATTATAAAAAATCTTTAAAAAAACAAGAATACGGAGTTCCTAGTATAAATGCAATCAAAGAGTTATCTAGAAAAGATAAATTAGTTTCAGCATTAGGAAATGCTGGTACTTTAGTTTTACATGATGGTAACATATTACATGGAAGTCCTGATAATATTTCACCTGATGATAGAACAAATATTTTTTATGTTTACAATAGTGTAAAAAATATTCCACTAAAACCTTTTGCTTCAAAATCTCCAAGAGCCGATTTTTTATGTTTAAAAGATTTTAAACCGTTAAAAACAATAAATCAATAGAATTTCTATTGATTTATTTATGAAGAGATTGAGCAACTATTGATAAAAACTCATCTTTAGTTGTTTTATTTGTTTTAAAAAGCCCTCTTAAAGCAGATGTAACAGTAGTTGAACAAATTTTTTCAACTCCTCTCATTTCCATACACATATGTCTTGCATCAATCATAACTGCAACACCTTTTGGTTTTAAATGTTCATTTAAAGCATCACAAATTTGCTCAGTTAATTGTTCTTGAATTTGTAATCTTCTTGCAAAAACATCAACAACTCTAGGAATTTTACTAAGTCCAATAACTTTTCCATTTGGAATATAAGCAATATGTGCTTTTCCAATAATTGGCAACATATGATGTTCACATTGAGAATAAAATTCTATATCTTTTACCACAACCATTTCATCATTTGTTGATGTAAAAAGAGCCTTTTCAATTATTTCTTTCGGGTCTTGTTTATAACCACTGCACATAAATTCAAAAGCTTTTCTTACACGACTTGGAGTATCAATTAATCCTTCTCTATTAATATCTTCTCCTATATGCGTAAGAATTTTTTTCACAGCATTTTCAAATTCAATTTCTTTAGTCATTAAAATTTTCCTTTAAACTTTTATTATATTATTTTGATAAGATTTACTAAATCCAACCTTTCTTTTTAAATATTAAAATTGGTGTTATTGAAGCAATTATCATAAAAACTATTGAAAATATATATCCATATTCCCAATGAAGTTCGGGAATAAACTCAAAGTTCATTCCATAAATACTTGCTATTAATGTTGGAGGAAGAAATATAACATTTACAATTGTAAAGATTTTTATAACTTTATTTTGTTCAATACTCAAAATACCAATAAAGATATTTTGTAAATAATCTAATCTTTCAAAATTAAAATTTGTATGATCAATCAAGGATTTAATATCTTTTAACATAATTGGTAATTCATTTTTATCATCAACAAATTTTTGAGATTTTAATAAAGAGTTTAAAATTCTTTGTTTATCTGTCAAATTTTCTCTAATTTTCATATTTAAATCTTCAAAGTATGAAATCTTTTCAAGAATTTCTTCATCATCATTTGAATAATCTGTAAATACATGTTTTCTTATTTTTGTAATTTCTTTTGATAAATTTTCAATTGTATCAGCATCAGCATCAATTCGAATATCTATAATTTGACAAAAAATAGAGTAACCATTTTTAAACTCTCTTGGAGAAATTAAAAGTTTTTTAGTAAAAGTATTAAAACTCTCCAATTTTTTATATCTAACAGAAATCAATAATGTACCTTGTAATATAAATGATACCGTTTCATTGAAAGCTGATTTATTATCATTTATCAAAAAGTAACTATTTATTTCTATTCTATTATTTTCTTCCCAATATCGAGAACTCAACTCAATCTCTTCACTCTCTTGTTTTGTAGGGAATTTCATATCAAAAAGATTTTCAACTGCTCTTATTTCATCAATTGTTGGTAAAAGCATATCTATCCAAATTACACTATTTTTATCTTCATTGCTATCAAAAAATTCTATTCCTTCAATAACATTAAGTCTATTTCCTTTTTTCACATAACAATTAATCAAGGCTACTCCTTTTTAAATGTTTATCATATTTCCCATATCCCAAATAGGCATAAATATTGCCAATACTATCCAAAGAATTAATCCCATAATTATGATTAAAAATATAGGTTGTATTAAAGATATTAGTAAATTCATTTTATCATCAAATCTATTTTTGTAAATCTTTTTTATTTCATCTATTGTAATACTTAAAGAGTTAGAAACCTCACCTGTATTAATCAGATTTAAAACTATATCATCAAATATTTGTGTTCTTAAAAAAGAATCATTGATACTTTCACCATTTTGTAATAAGTTATCAATTATATATATTTTATCTAAGAGATATTTGTTTTTTAATAAAATTTTTGAAGAAATAAAAGCTTTATGAAATTCATAGTTCGATTTTAACATTATATCTATTACTAAAAATAGTTTATACAGTTGCATATATAAATAAATATCTTTTATTAAAATTATTTTTTCAACAAAAAACTTATCAATTTTATATTCAAAATTACTATTTTTTTTATAAAAAAAACTTATTAATAGTAAAAATAACAAAAAAACTAAAAATAAATATAAAAAATAGTTTTCAAAAAAATATTCAGTTTGTAATAAAATCTTAGTAGCCAAAGGAAGTTCATTTTGAGTTTGAGAAAAAATTATTTTAAATTTAGGAATTACAAAACTAAAAATTGCAAATAAAGAAAGGAAAAAACTTATAACTAAAATAATTGGATAAAATATCGCCTTATAAAAACTCTTTTTTATCTCTTGGTTTTCTATCAATAGTTTACTTAAAGCTTTAATATTTAATGCAATATTTCCTGTATCTTGAGAAATTTTTAAAAAAGATAAAATTATTTGATTTATCTTAAAGTTTTCAAGATTTTTATCTATTGCTTTTCCATTTGATAATGAATATTTTATTGTATTTAAAAACTCAACAATTTGTTTATCTTTTTTATTTTTAATTAAAATATCTAAAGCATCAGATATATTTATATTTGATTGAAGCATTAAACTTAGTTCATAAAAAAGTAAATTTAATTTTTTTTCATTTATTCTTTTTTTTCTTCTAAAATCTATTTTCAAATAATTCTTGTATTCTTTAATTTCTATAATATTTTTTGGTAATTTTTCTTTTGATAAATCTGAAGTTTCTAAAATGATTTTTTCTATTTTTTCTTCACTTTGATATTTAATTTTATATTTTTTCACTACAATGTAACCACTTTATAAACTTCCTCTAAAGAAGTAAGATTTTGTGATACTTTACTTTTTCCATCATCTAAGAGTGTTTTAAAATTTACTGTTTTTAGATATTCTTTAAATTCAGAAATTGAAGCTTTTTTGAATATCAAAGATGAAATATTTTCATCAACTTTTAAAATCTCAGCGATACAAGATCTATCATAGAACTTTGTAAAATTACATTTTATACAACCAACTGAACCGCAAAATTTACAATAATTTAAAACTAATCTTTGAGCCATTATAAGTTTTAAGGTAGTTGAAATCAAAAAAGGATCAGCTTCCAAATCTATAAGCCTTGAAATAGTTTCTATAGTTGAATTTGCATGAATACTCGCAATTACCAAATGTCCAGTCAAAGAAGCTTGTAAAGCAATATTTAGCGAAAATTTATCTCTTATTTCTCCAATAAATATAATGTCAGGATCTTGTCTTAAAATGTTTTTCAATACAACTTCAAAACTAAGTCCAATCTTTGAATTTATAGGAATTTGACAAATAGAATCAATTTTATATTCAATTGGATCTTCAACTGTAATAATCTTTTTTTCTTCACTATTTAATTCTTTTAATATGGAATATAAAGTTGTAGTTTTTCCACTTCCAGTAGGACCTGAAATCAATATTAAACCTTGAGTTAATTTCAAACTTTCTTTCAGAACATCCAATAAATTTATAGATAAGCCTAAAGTTAGAAGATTTTTATTTATATTTTTATTATCTAAAATTCTTAGAACTATTGATTCAGCTTCTAAAGTAGGCATTGTTGAAACTCTAAAATCATATTTTTTATTTTCTATAGTTAAAGAAAATCTTCCATCCAAAGGAAGACGTGTCATGGTCATATCCAAATTAGAAATTAATTTTATATAAGATGAAATCAATCTAAAAAATTCTTCTTGAAATGTAAAAAAAGTTTTTAATTTTCCATCTACTCTAAATTTAAATACGACTAATTCTTTATATTTTTCAATATGAATATCACTTGCACGAACTTCTATTGAAAAGAGCAATAATTCATCCAAAAATTGATTTACATATTTTTCAAAACTATTTTGAAAAATAGATTTTGTGCATAATGTAAAAAGAGAAATTTTTCTATCTAAATTACTCAGAATAAATAATAATTCTAACTCATCAACCTCTTCATAACTTATTAATTTTACAAAATCGTTCTTTATACTATTTAAATTTGAGCTTTTACAAACAGCTACTTTCAAATAAATATTATCTTCAAAAAGAGGAACAATTTTATTTTTTATAAAATACTCTGTGTCATATCTTTCGAATAATGAATAATCAATCAAGTTTTTTAAGATACTCTTCATTTAATAACTCCAATTTTATCTCTTCATTTCCATTTTTTAAAACAACAAAATTTCTCTGTATTTTTATAAGTTCTAAACCATTTATTTTTTCATTTTTCTTAACCCAAATATTATTTATAAAAGCATAATCTGCAATAATCGCATTTATTTTTAAATCTTTTTTTTCAAATTCTTTATTAGTTAATTTGTTTATATTTTTTTCATTCTTTATTTTTGATATATTTTTAATATAAAAATTATTTAAATCTATATTTAAATCAAACAAAAAATCTCCAGTATTTTCTTTATTATTTAAAAGTAAAGAATTTATTTTTGTAAAATTATTTATATTTTCTATCTCTTTTAAAAAAAATAAAATAGATTTTTCTTTAGATAAACCTTTTAAATTTATAAAATTTTCATCTCTTTGACTACTAAGAATTGTGATATTATTATTTTTAGATAAATTCTCTAAAGTGGAAAATAATTCCAAAAATGAGCCATCAAATCTTTCATTTTTTTGAGTAAAAGAATTTAGTTTATAAGAAAAATCATCTTTTTTATCATCAATATTTTGAATAATGAAAAAATATAAAGAAATAAAAATTAATAAAGGTAAAATATAAAGTTCAATTTTTATTTTTTTAGAACTATTTATAAATTTATTATTCAAAAATTTTAACATTAATAATTACTTCATAAAGATTTTTTTCTTCTTGGAAATTTATAGAAGAAGAAATAATATTTTTTCTATTATTCTCAAAAAATTGATAAATATTTTCCTTAGTAAATGAATTTAAAATAACTTTTGCATCATTTTTTCTATATTCTAATTTTATCAATTTTAAATTATTTAATTTTATATCTCGTAATAAATAATCTAATTTCTCTTCTAAACTAAAAAAAAGATACTTATTATTTATCGTTTCTTTTTCTATTTTATTTAATATTTCTGAATTTTCTATTTTATTTTTCTGAGGAAAAATAATAAAAAATGAAAGAATAATAAAAAAAACATATCCTAGATAGAAACTAAAACTATAATCCTTTTTTAAATTTATATTTTTTAAAGTTGTTGTTATTTTTTTTCTTTGATAAAGTTCTTTTAATTCATCTAAATATTTATTATCAATTTGTTTGTAATTTTCTATTTTAATTTTTAATTTTTTATTTAAGTATTCTATAAATTCTTCTATGGATATTTTCAAACTTATATTTTGAAAATAATAAAAGAAACCATTTTTATATAAACAAAAAAAATCATCACATATATATAAATCTATTTGATTTTTAATTATTTGATTTTCATAAAAAAGTTCAAAAACTTGGAAATCAAAATATTTGTACTTATTTTTTAAAAGAAATACTTGATATAAACTCAATTCTGTTATAAAATTTAAATAGATTTTATCTGTTTTATTTAGTGTAATATCATTTATTTTCATGGAGCTATTAAAAAAGTTTTTTAGATTTTTATCTTTGATCTTTTCTGAAACTTCAATTTCAAAAAAAGCAAATTGTTTTAAAGGAGAGAATTCATTCATATTAATGCTCACATTTTTATAACTTTTTTAATTATTTAAGTATATAAAAATGAAGCTTAATTATAATAATATATATTATTATAATTTTAAAAAGATTATTATAAAGTTATATCATAACCTAAAGCTTTTAATCCTTCTTTATTTTTTGTCCAACCTTTTTTAATTGAAACAAAAAGTTCTAAGTAGCATTTTTTACCTGTTAATTTTTCTATTTTTGCTCTTGCATCTTTACCAATTCTTTTTATAGCAGTTGCACCTTTACCAATAATCATACCTTTTTGAGTATCTTTTTGTACAATTATTGTTGCTTTGATAACATCAACATTACTTTTTTCTTCTACTTTATTTATCATAACATCAGCTTCGTATGGAATTTCATCACTAATATTTTCAAAAATTGCTTCTCTAATAAATTCTTTAAAGATATCTCTTAAATGCTCAGTAGTTATAATCTCTGGATCAAATAAATAAGGGTGTACAGGTAAATATTTAACAACATTATTTAATATATCTGATTGTTTTGTTTGTTTTTTTATAGAAATAGGAATAATACATTCATAATTATTACTAAATTTTTCATACTCTTTCATCTTTTCAATAATCTGTGCATTTGATACAAAATCTATTTTTGTGAGAAGTAATATATGTTTAACATTTTTTTTATTTTTTTCTAAAAAATCTTCATAATAAGAAATTTTATCTGTAATTGGAGCTAAATATAAAATTAAATCACAATCTCCCATAGCTTTTAAAGCTTCATCTAACATATATTGATTTAAAAGTTTTTCCGTTTCATGAATACCTGGAGTATCAACAAATATAATTTGATCACCATTATGCATAACTATTATATTTGATCTTTTTCTTGTAGCATTTGCCTTGTGAGAAACCATTGCAATCTTTTCACCTACAAGCCAATTTAAAAGAGAACTTTTTCCAGCATTTGGACGACCAACTACTGAAACATATCCGCATTTTGTCATTATTTACCTTTATTAATTAATAGTGTAATATTACCATATTTTTATTCCAAAGGGCTTTAAATAGTCCTTTTATCTTCTTCTAAAATTTAAACTTTGTAAAATATCATTTTTTGTAATTATTTCATTATCATTTAGATCAGCAATTGTTCTAGCAACTTTTAAAACTTTATTTATACTTCTAAAAGATAATTGATAATTAAATCTTGCTTTTTCCATAATAATTTGGCTTTCTTCATCTAAAATACAATATTTTTTTATATCTTCATCAGCTAATTTACCATTTAATTCTTTTTGACCTCTATTTTTTTGTTTTGTAAATGCTTTTATTACATTTTCATGCAATTCTTTAGATGTCACCCTATTTTTAGTATCATTAAAACTATCATTCATAACTAAATATAAATCTATTCTATCTAAAAATGGTTCACTTAATCTATTTTTATACCTTTGGATTTCAAATTCATTACATCTACACTCTTTTACACTAGACAGAAGATTTCCACATGGGCAAGGATTCATAGCTGCTATAAAAATAAATTTAGTTTCATATAATATTTTATTATTAACTCGAGAAATCAATATTTTATTATCTTCCAATGGTTCTCTAAGTGCTTCTAAAACTGATTTTGGGAAATGAGGTAATTCATCAAAAAATAAAATACCATTATTACTTAATGCAATTTCTCCCATCCTTGCATTTGAACTTCCACCGCCAAATATTGAGGATTTGGTACTTGAATGATGAGGAGAACGAAAAGCTCTCAATGGAATAAAATCTACTTCTTTAAAATCCAATGCTTGGAGTTTAGCTTTTTCTAAAATTTCTTCTAAACTCATTGGTGGCATAATATATCTCAATCTTTTAGAAATCATAGATTTACCACAACCAGGACTTCCCTCCATTATCAAATTATGATTTCCAGCGGCACTTATCATAGCAGCGAATTTTGCCATATCTTGACCTATCACATCTTTGAAATCTTCCAAATAATTTGTATCATAAAAATACTTTTCATCTTCTATTTGTAAAGTTTTATATTTAATATCTTTTTTTTCATATAAATATTTTTCTTTATCTTCTATTTTTACAAATTCAATAGCATCATTTAAATTTTTTATTTTATAAATTTCTAAATTAGGAATATTTACTAATTTTTTTGCACTTTCTTCACAAACTACAACTTTATTAATTTGCCCTTTTTTTGATAAAGATAAAACTAAAGGGAAAATCAAACTTGTATCTTTAATATTACCATCGAGTGCTAATTCACCAAAAAAATAATAATCACTAAAATCAATTTTATTAGTATCAAAAAAAGCTATTTGTAAAGCAATTGCTAAATCAAAATGAGTCCCTTTTTTAGATATTTCAGAAGGAGATAAATTTATTGTAATTTTCAAAGGAGGAAATTTAAAACCATTTATTAAAAGTGCTGATTTTACTCTATCTCTTGATTCGCTTATGCTTGTACTAATCATACCTACTATTGTAAAATTTGGTAAGCCTTTGGTAAAAGTTGATTCAACATCTATACATATTGCATCAATTGTATCTAAAGATGCTGATTTTATGATTTTCATATTTTAAACCTATTTAATAATATTATAAATTATATTTTACCTTTAAAAAAATAAAATACATCTTTTATATTAAAAGCTGAAAATTCTAGTTTTATAACTTTTTTTTTAACTTCACTTGATATAATAGGCAAAAAATCTAGGAAGACTTTATTATGTCAGAAATTATGAACTGCCCTGAATGTAATCATGAAATATTAACAAGAATGGGAACAATTTGTCCAAATTGTGGTTATACTGTGGGATATTTTAATGGAGATGGTAAAAGAAAAAAATATGGTAAATTTTTTGCATTAACTGTATTCATACCATTTATCTCTTTTGTAACTATTCTATTTGCACAAATGAATAAATATACAATGATAGTTGGAATTGCAATATTCTTTTATTTAGCAATAAAATCTTGCCCATTATTATTTAAAGATATATTTTTAACAAAATTTGAAAGAATATTTTTTTGGTTAGTTTGGATTTTTGCAAATAGTTTGTTATTTGCTTTAATATTTAATATTTTAAAGAAAGGATTTGAAGGATAAAAATTACTTTTTATCTTTCATTCTCTTTTTCCACTCTTTTTCAAATTTTTTTCTTTTTAAAATAGATAAATTTTCAATAAATAAGTGTCCTGATAAATGTTCCATTTCATGTTGCCAAGCAACAGCTAAAAAATCTTCACATTCCATCGTTTGTTTATTTCCATATCTGTCGAAATATTCAACTATGATATGTTGAGCTCTTGTTACATCTTCACTAAATCCAGGGACACTCAAACAACCTTCTGTGAAAATTTGAGTTCCATCTTTATGTGTAATTACAGGATTAATTGCTTCAATTAAATCTTTTTTATCTTGAATATCTTCTTCATTAGGAATATTTATTATTAAAACATTTAGAGGAAGTGCAACTTGAATTGCAGCAAGCCCTACCCCATTTTGAGACATCATTGTTTCATACATATCATCTAAAAGTGTATGCAGTTCTAAATCAAACTGTACTACATCTTTAGATTTTAATCGAAGTAATTTATTTGGATAAGTTATAACTTCTCTAACCATACTATAATTTCTTATTTATGTTTTGCTATAACTTCGTCAATTAAACCATAAGCACAAGCTTGTTCAGCACTCATAAAATTATCTCTATCTGTGTCTTTTTCAATAACTTCTAATGGTTGTCCTGTTTGCTCAGCTATCATAGCATTTAAAGTATCTTTCATTCTTTGAATCTCTTTTGCCTGAATTTGAATATCAGTAGCTTGACCTTGAGCTCCACCTAATGGTTGGTGAATCATGATTCTTGAATTTGGTAAAGAATATCTTTTTCCTCTCGTTCCAGAACTCAATAAAAATGCACCCATTGAAGCTGCTTGTCCTATACAAATAGTACAAACATCAGGTTTAATATAATTCATAGTGTCATAGATAGACATACCACTTGTAATTACTCCACCTGGAGAGTTGATATATAAATAGATATCTTTATCTGGATCTTCAGCTTCTAAGAAAAGTAATTGTGCAACAACAGTTGAAGCTACTGCATCATTTATCTCTCCACTTAACATAATAATTCTATCTTTAAGAAGTCTTGAATAAATATCATAACTTCTCTCTCCTCTTCCTGTTTTCTCAACTACATATGGTATATAACTCATAATTAATCCTATATTATTTTCCTAATTTTTCATCTAATAATTTAGATATAACTTTCTCTTCAATCATAGACATTTTAATTGCAGGTAAATATCCAGCTTCTTGATATTGTTTTACAATTTCTTGTGGATTTTGTCCCATTTGCATTGCTTCATAATAAAGAACTTGCATAACTTCTTGATCACTTACTGTTACGTTTTCAGCTTTTGCAAGAGCATCAATAATAAATGTTGCTTTTACTGAATTTACTGCATCTTCTTTTAATTCATTTCTGATTTCTTCTACTTTTGAAGCGTCTTCTTTTAATGTATTGATTTCGTCTTCACTCATTGCTCTAATTTTGTTATTTAAAGCAAAATTGATTTCTTGATCAACTACAGAATTTGGTAATGCAAATTCTATTCTCTCAACTAAAGTTTCTAAATACGCAGGTTTTAATTCTTCTCTATAATATTTAGATTTTGCTTCAGCTTTCATTTGCTCTTTAACTTTTTCTCTTAAACTATCAATTGTTACATTTTCTTCACCTGGTAACATTCTTTGAGCAAATTCATCATTTAATTCAGGAGCAGCTTTTTCTTGAATTTCATGTAAAGTTACTTTAAATACAGCTTCTTTTCCTGCTAAATTTTTTGCTTGATAAGATTCTGGGAAAGTTACAGTAATATCTTTTTGCTCATCATATTTCATACCAACAACCTGTTCCTCAAATCCTGGGATAAATGAACCTGAACCAATTTCTAATGGATATTTTTCAGCTTTTCCACCTTCAAATGCAACACCATCAACGAAACCTTCAAAATCAATTAATGCATAATCTCCATCTTTTACAGCTCTTTTTCTTGCAATTTTTGCTAAAGGAGCAGAAGATGCAGCAATTTCAGTTAATCTTGCATCTATTTCTTTTACATCTATTTCTTTATCTTCTACTGCTGGAACTAAAGATTTATAATCACCTAAATCAATGTTTGGTTTACAAGCAACTGATACTTCAACTTCAATTGAACCATCTTCTTTTTTATCAAATTTTGTAATACTTGGTTCACCAATTAGATCTTCATTTTTGATGTCTAATAATTTTAATCCATCATTTAAAACTTTTCTTATAGCATCAGATTCTGCATCTTCTCTTAATTTATCTGCAAATCTTTGTTTTACAACAGCAACAGGAACTTTACCTTTTCTAAATCCTTGAATGTTCATAGTTTTAGAAGCTTGTTTTGCAACTTTTTCTAAATTCGCTTCTATAATCTCTTTTGCAACAGTTGCAGTTATAACTGCATTAGCTTCATCAACTCTATTTGCGTTAAATTCCATTAAATTTACTCCGATTGTTATAATTTTAACCGAGATTTTATCTAAAAATTACTAAGGCTTTACTAAAATACCTTTTTTTAAGGAGTCTAACTTGCATTTCATCTATTATAAAGTACTGTTTTTGATGTTAATACCTAGTTTTATATTGATGTATTTTATATTAACTAAACATAATAAATTAGAAAAACATTTTTCAAAAAATGCTTTAAAAAAATTAAGTATTTCAAATCAATACTTTTCAAATAAAAGTAGAAACATTACTCTTTTTTTATCTTTAATTTTTATGATTATTGCTTTAGCTCGCCCAGTAACACATGAAAAGATAAATAATTCGCAAACTCAATTAACTCCTATAATAATTGCTATTGATGTTTCAAAGTCAATGAAAGCTGTTGATTTATATCCAAATAGATTAGAATTTGCAAAGAAAAAACTATTAAATATTTTGGATAATTCAAAAACTCAAGCCATAGGATTAATACTATTTGCAAAATCTTCATTTTTACTTTCTGCTATAACTGAAGATTTTAATTCTCTAAAAATCTTAATAAATAATCTAGATTCTGGGATTAATTTTGATAATGGAACAAATATATATTCAACTTTAGAAACAACAAATAAATTGTTAAAAAATTATTCAAATAAGAATCTTCTTTTATTAACTGATGGCGGAGATAAAGAAAACTTTGAAGAGGAAATAGAATTTGCATTAAAAAATAAAATAAAAATTTATACATTAGCTCTTGCAACAAAAAAAGGTTCAGCTATAAAAGAAGAAAATGGAAATTTTTTAACATCAAAAGATGGAGATATTGTAAATGTTAAACTGAATCAAAATATAAAAGATTTAAGTTTAAAAACAGGTGGGGGTTATATAGAATATTCATTAAACGATAGTGATATAAATCAAATTCTAGAAGATATAAACTCTAAGTCAAATAAAGAAAGATTTGAAGATAGAAAATATAAAACATATACTGAACTCTTTTATTATCCTTTAGCAATCGCTATATTTTTACTTTTGATTGCTTTTTCATCAATGCCAAATCTAAACAAAACAAAACTTGCAATTTTTATTTTATTTATTAATTTTAATTTTACAAATTCACAACTTTTTGCCTCATCAATTTTAGATTTTGATACGATAAAAGAGGCAAATAAAGCTTATGAAAATAAAGAGTATAAAAAAGCTTCAAAAGAGTTTGAAAAACTTGATTCAAATGAATTTAGAGATTATGATTTAGCAAATAGTTTGTACAAAGAGAATAAATTTAAAGAAGCTATTGAGTTATATAAAAATATTAAAACTTCATCAAATGATTTAGAGTTCAAAAAACTTCATAATTTAGGAAATGCTTATGCCAAAAGCAATGATTTACAAAATGCAATAAAAAATTATGAAGAAGCATTAAAACTAAAAAATGACTCAAAAACTAAAGAAAACTTAGAATTAGTAAAAAAACTTCAAAAAAACAACCAAAATCAAAATAATAAAAATGATAATGAAGAAAATAAGAATCAAGAAAATAAAAACCAAGATGATAAGAATAATCAAGAAAATAAAAAGCAAGAAGATAAAAATCAAAAAAACAATATAAACTCAAATAAAAAAAATAAAGAAGAATTAAAAAAAGATAAGGAATTAAATAAAAATCAACAATCAGAAAAAAAGGAAGAAATTTCAAATTTTGAAGAAGAAAAATGGATTAAAGAGTTAGAAAATCAAAAAACAAATTCTTTACTAAAAAAAATGGAATCTTCAAAAGAAGATTCCATCTCAAATCCTTGGTAAAACAAAAGATTAATAATCTTTTGTTTTTCTCATTTGTAAAAGTTCTCTTTGAACAGAAATATTTATATCTTCATTTGCTTCAAAATCTAAAGAATAATTTCTACCATCATAATCAACAGAATTTAAAATAATCTTCATAGCTTCTAATCTTGCAAGATGTTTATCATCACTTCTTACTATATGCCAAGGAGCACTTCTTGAAGTTGTTCTTCTAAGCATCTCATATTTTTTTTCAGAAAATTCATCCCATAAATCTTGTGCTTGCATATCAACTTCAGAAAATTTCCATTGTCTTAAAGGATCATGAATTCTTCTATCAAATCTTCTTTTTTGTTCTTCTTTTGAAACAGAAAAATAAAGTTTAATTAAAATCATTCCTTGTCTTACTAAATCTTGCTCAAAATTTACAATATCTTCCATAAAAATTTCATGTTCTTCAGGAGTACAAAATCCAAAAATTGGCTCAACCATTGCACGATTATACCAAGATCTATCAAATAAAACTATTTCTCCACCTGTTGGGAAATGGGTAATATATCTTTGTAAAAACCATTGATTTTTTTGAGTTTCTGTTGGTTTTCCAAGAGCAACAATTCTGTAATGCTTATTATTCATATATCTTGTGATTCTTCTAATTGCTCCACCTTTTCCAGAAGCATCTCGCCCTTCAAAAAGAATAATCATTCTTTTATTCTCTTTTTCAAGCCAATCTTGAAGTTTTATTAATTCTATTTGATACTTTTTCAAAGCTTCTAAATCATAAATCTTTTGAACACCTTCTGTTAAAACTTGTGAATTTAGTTTTTTATAATCACCTAATATTGACTTAAGAAATTCATTTTCTTCTTGTAATTGTTTTAAGGCTTCATTATCTTTCACTACCAATTTTTCTTCCTTTAAAGCATTTGTTTCTTCTGTTTTTGATACAATTGAGTCTTTGAATGCTTGCATTAAATCTACTGCATCTTTTCTACTTAAATTATCTCTTTTTGCATAACCTAAAACTTTTACATATCTCTTTTTATCATGTTGAAATCTAGCAATATATTTTTTACCAAATTCAGGATGAGCTTCTTTTGAAATATATAATCCACTATAATTTGTTCTTTCAAATTCATTTAAATTCATTAATGCAACCTTGCGAACTTATTCTCATGTTCCATATTTTCTATTTCTGCTGTACCACTTATCAATATAGAATCATCAATTTTAAATATATCGTCATTTGTTTTTTTATCATAATTTATATTTTTTAAAATATGTCTAATACAATTTAATCTAGCTTTTTTCTTATTATCACTTTTAATTACAATCCATGGGGCAATGTCTGTATTTGAGGCCATTAACATAGAAAATTTAGCTATTGTATATTTTTCCCATAAATTCTGAGATTCTTTATCAACAGGAGATAATTTATATTGTTTTAATGGGTCAACTTCTCTTTTTTTGAATCTTTTTAGTTGTTCTTTTTTTGAAACTGAAAAATAAAATTTCATCAAAATAATTCCTGATTTTACTAACATTTTTTCAAATTCAGGAACTTCTCTTAAAAATTCATGATGTTCTTCTGTTGTACAAAATCCCATTACAGGTTCAACTCCTGCTCTATTGTACCAAGACCTATCAAATAAAACTATTTCTCCTGCACTTGGAAGATACTGTGTATATCTTTGAAAATACCATTGAGTTTTTTCTATATCACTCGGTTTTTCTAAGGCTACAACTCTTGCACCTCTGGGATTTAAATGCTCAGTGATTCTTTTTATAGTTCCACCTTTTCCAGCCGCATCTCTTCCTTCAAAAATCATTAAAATTTTAAGACCGTTTTCTTTCACATAATTTTGAAGTTTTAAAAGTTCAATTTGAAGTCTTGTTAATTCTTTTTCATATTCTAATGTATCTTTCTTAACCCAAATCTGAACTTTTTCAACTCCATCTTCTTCTTTTTCTTTTAATTCATTTCTTTTTCTATCTCTGTTTTTATAATCATGTTTTATCGTTTCTTCCGCATCAATAACTTCCATATCAGAAAATTCATGACCTATTATATTTCGTTCTTGCCCCGACATTAATCTCTCCTTGACTCCTATGAAAGTCTTTCTTTGTAATCATTATATCCAAAGTTTTTAACAATTTGATAACAATTATTGTCTTGTTTTATTACAATTGAAGGCAATTTTATACCGTTAAAAGTTGTTGTTTTTACCATTGTATAATGAATCATATCTTCTAAAATAATTCTATCTCCCACTTTTAAAGGCTCATCAAAAGAGTAATCACCAATAATATCTCCAGATAAACAAGTATTTCCACCTAATCTATATGTATATGCTTTTTCTTGTGCAACACCACTATTTCTAATCATAGCTCTATAAGGCATAGCTAAAGTATCTGGCATATGAGCTTCAGCACTTGTATCTAAAATAGCTAAATCCATACCATTGTGAATCACATCTAAAACAGTTGCCATCAAATAACCAGTTTGCCAACCGATTGCTTCACCTGGCTCCATATAAACTTTTAAGTGTGGATATCTTAATTTGAAATCTTTTAAAAGTTTGATTAATCCTTCAACATCATAATCAGCTCTAGTAATATGATGACCACCACCAAAATTTACCCATTTTAGTTTGTCAAAATATTGGCTAAAGTTTTTCTCAAAAGCTGCAAGTGCACCTTCAAGTGCATCAACATTTTGTTCACAAAGTGCATGAAAATGAAAACCATCTAAAAATTCAAGTTGTGTTTCATCAAAATTTGCTTTTGTTGTTCCCATTCTTGAAAATGGTGCACAAGGATTATATAAATCTACTTCAACTGAAGAGTATTCAGGATTTAATCTAATACCTAATGACACTTTTCCAAAAGCTTTATCTTTAAATCTTTTTAATTGACTAAAAGAGTTAAAAACAAGATGATTTGAAATAGATATAATTTCATCTATCTCTTCATCTTTAAAAGCTGGACTATAAGTATGAACTTCTCCACCAAACTCTTCTTTTGCTAAAATTGCTTCATGAAGTCCTGAAGCACAACAACCTTTAAGATATTTTTTACATAAATCAAAAGTTGAATGCATTGCAAAACCTTTAAGAGCAAGAAGAATACTGATATCAGCTTCATCTTGAACTCTTTTTAAAAGTTTTAAATTTTTTTCAAGTAATGCTTCTTCACAAACAAAAGCTGGACTTGGAAGCTTATCAAAGCTATCTACTGTTGTATAACTATTCTTCATAGGCTATAAAATCTTCTTTCCCTACTCCACAATCTGGACAAGACCAATCTTGGGGTAAATCTTCAAATGCAGTTCCTGCCTCAATCCCACTATCAGGATCACCAACAGCTGGATCATATATGTAGTCACAAGCTGTACAAATATATTTTTGCATAATAAACTCCTCTATTTAAGATTTATTATAACTCTAAAATTTTCCAAGGAAGACCTTGAGTCATTAACTCATCCATAAATGGTTTTGCATCAAACTCTTCAATGTTAAATACTCCTGTATTTTTCCAAATACCTTTGTAAAGTAATTTAGAACCAATCATTGCAGGAACTCCTGTAGTATATGAAACAGCTTGTGCTCCTGTTTCTTTATAACACTCTTGGTGGTCACAAACGTTATAGATATAAACTTTTCTTGGTTTTCCATCTTTAATACCTTCAATGATACATCCAATATTTGTTTTACCAACAGTTCTTGGTCCAAGGCTTGCTGGATCTGGTAATAATGTAGTTAAAAATTCAATTGGAGTAATCATCATACCTTTATGTTCAATTGGCTCAATTCCTAACATTCCAACATTTTGTAAACAATTCATATGTTGAATATAAGCATCACCAAAAGTCATAAAAAATCTAATTCTTTTTAAACCTTTAATATTTTTTGATAAAGATTCTAACTCTTCATGATATAGTAAATAAGATGGTTTTACACCAACTTCTGGATAATCATGCTCAACTCTAATTTCTAAAGGAGTTGTTTCAATCCATTGACCATTTTCCCAATATCTACCATTTGCAGATACTTCTCTTAAGTTAATTTCTGGATTAAAATTTGTTGCAAATTTATAACCATGGTCACCAGCATTACAATCCATAATATCTATATAGTGAATCTCATCAAATAAATTTTGTTGAGCATATGCACAAAATACTCCTGTAACACCTGGGTCAAAACCTGAACCTAATAATCCCATGATTCCAGCTTCTTTAAACTGCTCATCTCTTTCCCATTGAAGTTTATATTCAAATTTTGCTTCATCTGGATGTTCATAATTTGCAGTATCTACATAATCAACTTTACATTTTGTACAAGCGTCCATTATTGTTAAATCTTGGTATGGTAATGCTACATTTAATACTAATTTTGGATTTACTTTTTCAATTAATTTTACTAATTCATCAACACTGTCAGCATTAACACTTGCTACATCGATTTTTACACCTTGATTTTTTAAAATATCAGCAGCAATTGCTTCACATTTAGAAACTGTTCTAGAAGCTAATGTAATATGTTCAAATGTGTCAATATTCATTGCACATTTAACAGTGGCTACTCTACTTACACCACCTGCCCCAATAATTAAAATACCTTTTTTGCTCATTTTATTCACTCCGATATATTTTTATGTAACCATTATACAGTTTTAAAGTATAAGAACTATTGAAAGAAAAACTCATTCGTTATTTAATAACAATTCGATTACAATTAACAAGCTTTTAATAATTTGTTATGTAAACTTCGTCTTTAAGTTATGGGGATGACTTGGTATCGATTAGAGCAGTGAGTATTAGTTGCATGTCGGCCTGAACATGCCGTTACGCGGTTCATTTTTTTTAGACGCAAACAATACAAATTACGCTCCAGCTTACGCAAAAGCTGCGTAAGTTTAACAACTTATTGACTCGCCTAACGGCTTGAGTCTCGGAGGCTAGCACTACAGATTCTATCTATGTAGATTATCGCTGGTTCACCCTAGATAGATTATTTTTGAAGGATTGATTGAACTTCAAAAAGAAATTCCAAATCTTAGCTTTTTGATTGCTTCGGGAGTTGAGTTGTCATTAAGTGAAATTTTTCAACTCTACTAAGCATGTAGACGCTAATATAAGCTGTTTTAAGACTGCGGTTCGATCCCGCACATCTCCACCAACAATGAAATACAGATAAAATCTCACTTATAAATGATGATTCAAAGATATAAATCCAAAAAAAGAACTTTTATGGCATATAGATAAAGAAAGTCAGTATGCTTCTTATGAATATGAAGAATTACTAAAAAGACATGGAATAATTCAAGGTATCAGTCGAAAAGGAAATTGTCATGTTCTTGTACTTTCACTCTCTTCGAGAATGCAGTTACAGAAAGTTTTTTCCATACATTAAAAACTAAATTAATACATCATGAGATTTACCATATAAAAGAACAAGCAAAAAGATCTATATTTAAATATATAGAAATATTTTATACTAGAGAAAAGTCATAATGCAAATAATAATTTATCACCTGTAGAGTTTGAAGAAAAACAAAAATTGATACAAAAGGAAGTTTGAAATTTCATTGTCAATCTGATAAAATAATATCAAGAATTGACACAGATTTTCTAATACTCCACTGAGCGTCACATTAGTAGAAATATATTTCTTTTCATCTGTTATCCTATTTTTTACTTTCTCTACCTATTTTAAATCTGTACTCCATTTTACTTTTTCTACATAATCTTTTTGTTCAGCTGTTAAATCCCCTATGTAATCATTAAAATGACAGAAAAAAACCATATTTCAATGAACAAAGAATCCTTGAAAGACTTTATGAAACTGGAACTTGTGATAAAAAAGCTACAAATGAAGCTAATATTGAAGTTTTACTAGGAAATAAATGGATACCTCAAGAACAAAGTTGGAAAATTATAAAAAATAAATAGATTTAAACAGAACTGTTACTTATTTAAATCTTACAAATGCTTATAATGGATTAAATAATAAAAAATCAATTCTAATAAATATAACTTACTCTCATTTAACCACTGAAAGTGTAGATTAATAGGAGTTGTGTTAATCTCATAATATTTTATTTTCAGGATTAAAAAAATATGAACAAAAAATTGTTTACGCTAAAAGATTTATGCAAAGATTATGAAAATACTCCAATTTTAAAAAATATAAATCTAGATATTTATGAAGGAGAATTTCTTACTCTTTTAGGTCCTAGTGGTTGTGGGAAAACAACTATTTTAAGACTTTTAGCTGGATTTGAGAATCCAAATAGTGGTGAAATTATTTTACAAGAAAAAAATATAAATACTATACCACCAGAAGAAAGAGAAATAAACACTGTATTTCAAAGTTATGCTCTTTTCCCACATATGACTATTTTTGAGAATGTTGCTTTTGGATTAAAGATGAAAAAAACTCCAAAAGATGAAATAAAAAAAGAGGTAGAAAATGCCCTTACAATGGTTAAATTATCGAAACATTCTCATAAAAAACCACACGAATTAAGTGGAGGTCAACAACAACGAGTTGCAATTGCAAGAGCAGTTGTAAATAAACCTTTAATTTTATTATTAGATGAATCACTTAGCGCTCTTGATTATAAACTTAGAAAAGAGATGCAAATTGAACTTAAAATGCTACAAAGAAAACTTGGAATTACTTTTTTATTTGTAACTCATGATCAAGAAGAAGCTCTTTCTATGTCAGATAGAATTGTAGTTATGAATAAGGGAAAAATTGAACAAATAGGAACTCCAAAAGAGATATATGAAGACCCTAAAAATCTTTTTGTTGCACAATTTATTGGTGAAGCAAATTGTTTTGAAACAAAAATAATAGAACAACAAGATGGTCTTATGAGTCTTCAATACTATGAAAAAACTTTTCATTTAAAATCAAAAAAGATTTTGACAAATTATTGTACGATACTTATAAGACCTGAAGATTTTAGAGTTGAAAAAAATCTTGAAGATGTTAAAACAAACAACTATTTTGTAGGAGAATTAGAAAATATTATTTACAAAGGTACAACTATCGACCTTTTGGTGAAACTTGAAGATGGAAAAGAAGTTATTGCAAGTGAATTTTACAATGAAGATAGTGATGCGTTAGGTTATGCAATTGGTTCAAAACTTTATTTGTATTGGGTTGATGGATGGGAGGTACTTTTAGGACATGAATAAACTATCTTTATTTTCTAAAATATCAATATTTTTTATTGTTTTTTGGCTTTTAGTTTTTGCATTATTTCCTAATTTACTTGTAATAGGAAGTAGTTTTTTAACAAAAGGTGAAAATGAATTTTTAATCTTTACTCCTAGTTTACGAAGTTATATAAAACTTTTTGATCCTATTTATTTATCTGTATTTTTGGATTCAATTTATTTAGCAGTTGGAACTACATTTTTTGCACTTATTTTAGCTTATCCTTTTGCATATATTATTGCAACTACAGCAAAAAAATATAAATTTTTACTTCTTTTACTTGTGATTATTCCTTTTTGGACAAGTTCACTTGTAAGAACTTACGCCCTAATTGCGATACTAAAAACAAAAGGTTTATTAAATGCTTTTTTATTAACTATTGGAATTATAAATGAACCTTTAGAGATTATGTATACCCAAACAGCCGTTTTTATAGGAATGGTTTATACACTCCTTCCATTTATGATTTTACCTTTATATGTTTCAATTGAAAAAATTGATTTTAAACTAATTGAAGCAGCAAAAGATTTAGGAGCTTCAAAATATAATATTTTTAAAACAATAATTATTCCTTTATCACTTCCTGGAATTATTGCAGGTTGTACTTTAGTATTTTTACCCTCACTTGGAATGTTCTTTATTCCTGATATTTTAGGTGGAGCAAAAGAGTTGATTTTTGGAAGTTTTATAAGAAATCAATTTTTATTATTTAGAGATTGGCCTTTTGGTTCTGCTGCTAGTGTTGTTTTACTTTTAATGATGTTCATTTTATTGGCACTTTTAGCAAAATCACAAAAAACAACACCAAAGGAGAATAGATGAGAAAAGTTTATGCAAGTTTTATCTATTTTCTTTTATATTTACCAATTGGTGTTTTAATCATTTACTCTTTTAACTCTTCAAAATATAGTGTTGAATGGAAAGGTTTTACTTTAAAATGGTATGAAAGTTTATTAAATCAATCTGCACTTTTAGAAGCTGCTTGGCATTCTATAAGTGTAGCTTTTGTATCAGCAATAATAGCTACAATTTTAGGAACTTTAGGAGCACTGACACTATATAGATATGATTTTTTTGGTAAAAAATTTATGCAATCCTTAGTTTACGTTCTTATTATGTCACCTGAAATTGTAATGGGAATTTCACTTTTAATGCTATTTGTTTTTATTTCTCTTCCTTTAGGATTTTTTACTCTTTTAATAGCTCATATTACATTTTGTCTTCCCTTTGTAATAGTTACTGTAATGGCTAGATTAAATGGTTTTGATAAAAATATTATTGAAGCTGCAAAAGATTTAGGAGCAAGTGAATTTACAACTTTTAAAACTATTATTTTGCCAAATGTAATCCCTGCAATTGTTTCAGGATTTTTATTAAGTCTTACCTTATCTCTTGATGATGTTGTTATTAGCTTTTTTGTGACAGGTCCTGATTATGAGATTTTACCACTTAAAATTTACTCGATGGTGAGACTTGGAGTAAAACCTGAAATAAACGCGCTTTGTACAATCATGTTTATTTTCACATTGATTATGATATTATTTTCACAAATTTTGATTAAGGAGAAAAAATGAAATCCATTTTTATGATTGTTTCCCTTGTAATTTCCCTATTTGCAAGTGAAAAAGTTCTTTATGTTTATAACTGGTCTGAGTATATGCCTGAATCCGTTTTAGAAAACTTTACAAAAGAGACAGGAATCAAAGTAAAATATTCAACTTATGATTCAAATGAAGCAATGTATGCAAAAGTAAAAACTGCTGGAAACTCTGGTTATGATATTATCGTTCCATCTACTTATTTTGTAAATAAAATGAGTAAAGAAGGTTTATTAGAAAAAATTGATAAATCAAAACTTCCAAACTATAAAAATCTTGATTCAAAACTTTTATCAAAACCTTTTGATCCAAATAATAACTATTCTATTCCTTACTTATGGGGAAGTACAGGTATTAGTTATAATACTTCATTAGTAAAAGAAGATATTAATTCTTGGAAAAATCTATGGAATCCAGTATATAAAAATTCTATTTTATTAAATGATGATATGAGAGAAGTTTTTGGTATGGCACTTAAAGTTTTGGGATATTCAGCAAACTCAACAAATCCTAAAGAAATAGAAAAGGCTTTCAATAAACTAAAAGAACTTTTACCAAATGTAAAAATGTTTTATTCAGAATCTCAAAAACAAGTTTATCTAAATGAAGAGGTAAAATTAGGGATGAACTTCAATGGTGAAGGATTTATGGCAAATGAAGAGAATGAAAATATAAAATATATTTATCCAAAAGAAGGAGCACTTTTATGGATAGATTCATTGGTTATTCCAAAAGGTGCAAAAAATATTGATAATGCTCATATTTTTATAAACTATTTATTAAAACCTGAAGTATCTAAAATAATAAGTGAAGAGATAGGTTATCCTTCTCCAAATGCAAAAACTCTTGAACTTTTAGATGAGAAAATAAGAAACAATAGAATCATCTATCCAAATGAAGAAGATTTAAAAAACAGTGAATTTCAAACAGATGTTGGTGAAGTTTTACCTACATATGAAAAATACTGGGAAATGTTAAAAACTTCTAACTAAAAAGAAAAACTATCTTCAAATTATTTTGAAGATAGTTTTATCATAATTGTTTAATAAATCTTCTTTCTATCTCTTGTTCACTTAACTCTAAATTATCTTCATTTAGAAAACCATAAAAATAACTCTCATCATTTTTTTGAACTTCAATGATTAAAATATTATCTTCTTTATGATTTTCTACAAATTTTTCTACTGCTTCAAATGCAGAATTTTTCCAATATTTTTCAATTTCATTATTATTTCCTGCATCATAAAATAAACAATCTTCACACATTGAAAATAGATAGTTTCCTGCTCCTTCATAAATTTCAAAAGAGTTATTATCATTATCTAATTTTTCATTTGTAAAAGGGCAATTTAAAGTAAATGTTCCCATACTTTTTGGTTTTATTACTATTTTATTCAAAACTCAATCCTTTTTTAGTGGAATTATACAACATCAATTGTTTATTTTAAAACCACTTTTATATCATCCATACTTTTAAAATCTATAAATTCATTTAATAGCGCAACAAGTTGTACAACTTCACTATTTTTCATTCTGATACAACCACTTGATTCATAACTTCCTATCGTTTTTTCATTAAGTGTCCCATGAATTCTAAAAGTCTCTTTTCCATCTACTTTATGCGTTAAATTTATCTTAGCACTTCCCATATAATTTAGCTTATCTCCACCTTTTACAACTTTTGGTAAATCTATTCCTCGTTTTTTAAAACTTTGTATTGTATCAGCAGTTGGATACCAAACTGGATTTAATGTAATCGAAGTTATATTTCCAACACCTAAAGGTTTTTTTATATCTTTCTTTGCTGTTGAGACTTTGTAAGTTTTCAAATTTTTAGTTTTGTTATCATATTTTGCTTTTACATACATCAGATTTTTTGAAGAATCAACCTCAATAATCAAACTATCATAAGCTCCCATTTCAGATAAAAGATTATCAACTTTTCTAAAAGTAGATAATCTTGGAGTATATCTATCAAAAATTTTTGTTCCAATAGTTGAAAAATCTTTTAAAAATGTTTCTTCATCAAAAGAGAGTTTTTTCAAACTTATTTGTTCTTTTAAATAATTTGAAGATTTTTCTAAAAACTCTTTTGTCTCTAAAATTGAATCTTTTTGATTAGTTGCACCATATAAATAAAGAGAAAAAATTAGAAAAAAGAAAAAAAACTTTTTTATCACTCTGTCGCCTCATGAATTGATTCTTTTACAGAGTGATAAACATCACTTGAAGTATCTTTAGTTGCTTCCCAAGCTCTATTACTATCCTGTTTTATCCCAGTCCAAGTTGCACAACCTTGAAAAACAACTATAAGAATTGTTAATAATATAAATTTTATCATTACTTAACTCTCCTAAAAAATAAAATCATATTCATAGTTATACCATTTTTTAATATTAAAGAAAATTAAGAATTTTAGGCATTTCATTAATTAGTTTTTAGATACAATTGCCAAAAAAATTTAGGATTATTATGACTGAACAAATAGAAACATCTTTATGCCATATTTCTTCTTTTGCTCCTTTTGATGATATAAGTGGTGCTTCACATTTCCCAATTTATAACACTGGAACATTTGATTTAAAAAAACAAAAAGGTGATAAAATTTATGATTATACAAGAAGTGATAATCCAACAAGAGAAGTTTTAGAAAACTTATTTACTCATGTTGAAGGTGGAGCTGGATGCGTTTGTACACATACAGGGATTGCTTGTGTTTCACTTCTTTTTGAGACAGTTTTAAAAGCAAATTCTCAAATTTTAGTTGAAGCTGATTGTTATGGTGGAACTTTCAGACTTCTTAAAATTTTTAAAGAAAAATACAATATTCAAGTACATTTTGCAAATTTTTGCGATGTTGATATGATTGAACATATTTTAAAAACTCATGATATTGATTTAGTTTTATGTGAAAGTCCTACAAATCCAGGATTGAAAATCATTGATTTAGAAAAAATAGCTCAACTATCTCATAAATATAATGCTTTATTTGCGGTTGATAATTCTCTTGCAACTTTTATAAGTCAAAGACCTTTAGAGTTTGGAGCTGATTTTTCACTTTTTTCAACTACAAAATATATAAGTGGTCACGGTAGCGTTGTTGCTGGAGCGATTGTTGCAAAAACAAAAGAGTTAAGCCAACAAATTCATTATTATGCAAATGCCCATGGAAGAAGTCAAAATCCTATGGATGTATTTTTAATAACTCTTGGTATTCCAACTTTAAAAATAAGAATGAGAGAACATCAAGAAAACTCTATAATCATCGCAAAGTTTTTAGAAGAACAAGATTATATAGTAAAAGTTACACACCCTGCACTTCCAAGCCATCCTCAATATGAACTTGCACGTAAACAAATGCAGTTTATTCCTGGAGTTTTTTGTGTAGATTTTTCAAGTGCTGAATTAGCTGAAAAATTCATAGAAAATACGAAAATTTTCGGTGAAAAATGCTCTTTTGGAAGTCCAGATAGTAGAGTTGAAATTCCTGCAAAAATTTCACACGCAAGTTTTTCAAAAGAAGAATTAAAAGCTATCGGAATAAGTGATAGCACAGTTAGATTTTCTATTGGTTTAGAAAATGTTGAAGATTTAATAAAAGATATAGAACAAGCAGTAAAATAAAATGAATAACAAAACTTTCAATCACATCCCTTGTGGGCAAACTTTACCTTTAAACAATATTCATGCAGTTTCTGTGAGTATGCCAAGTTTACAAGATGTGATTGATTACGAAGAACAAACACCTGAGATTTTAGAAAAAATTACAACAGCATATCCAAGATTTATTATTCATCCTTATTTGAAACTTTTAGCAAATTATTTAAAAGAAAAATATGAAGTTTGTGATAATTATGAAATAATTCTTTTAAGTTCTCAAAAGGCTGTAAAAGCTGTGAGTTGCAGATATTTTATACATAATAAATTTGAGTTTGATGAACCTTTTGGAGTTATAAAAGTTTTAAAAGGACGACAATATCAAAAGGTTTTAAAATTTATTCAACATCTTGGATACAACTTATCTTCAAGATTAGCACAAGATTATTTATATAAAGTTGGAAGAATCCCAAAACTTCACGATGAAGAACTTGAAAACAAATCAAAAGCAAAAGAGATTTTAATTTCAACATTAGCAAAAGCATATAAACAACCTTCACAAAATGTCTGTTTAAATCCATCTGGAATGAATGCAATGTATTGTGTTTTAAAAGGAATCAAAAATATTCAAGCAAGAAATGGAAGAACAGTTTTAGTACAACTTGGTTGGCTTTATCTTGATACTATGAATATAGTAAATCACTATTTTGAAGAGAGTAAAATCTTTTATGATGTTACAAAATTAGATTTACTTGAAGAGTTTTTGAAAAAAGATGGATTAAAAGTTTCAGCAATAATAACAGAAATTCCTACAAATCCACTTGTACAAACAGTGGATTTAGAAAGACTAAAAAATCTTTGCAATACATACAATATTCCTTTGGTTATTGATTCAACTTTTGCAACTCCATATAATCTTGATTTAAACTCTTATGCTGATATTTATGTGGAATCTTTAACAAAGTTTGCATGTGGAAATGCAGATGTTTTAATGGGTGCAATTATCTTAAATCAAAATTCAAAAATTTCACATATCTCTTATGAGTTTTTCAAACATGCAGATGAACCATACATAAAAGATATTCAAAGAATGGCTTATCAAATAAAAGATTATGAAAAAAGAGTAAAAAAAATATCTTCAAATACAAAAAAACTTGTAAATTATTTACAAAAAGCTTCTTTTATAGATGAAGTTTTTTACTGTTTAAGTCCTGATTTTAGAGAAAATTATGAAAAACTAATGATAGATGAAAATTCACTTTGTGGGATTGTTTCTGTAACTTTTAAAAAAGATTTTAGAACTGTTTATGATAAGCTAAATTTTGCAAAAGGGCCAAGTTTAGGAACTGAATTTACACTTCTGATGCCTTATACTTATCTTGCTCATTATGATTTGATAGTTTCACAAAAAGGACAAAAACTTTTAAAACAAATTGGATTGCCAACTAATCTTTTAAGAATCTCTGTTGGAACTGAAAATATAGAAGATATTATAAATGAATTTGAAAAGATAAATGAAATCTAATTTCTTTATCTTTTAAAAAACTAGCTTATACCCTATTCCATACTCTGTTAAAAGATATTTTGGATTTGTTCCATTATCTCCAAGTTTTATTCTAATATTTTTAATATGATAATCTAAGCTTCTATCACTTTGGATAATTGAAGATAAAAAATCCAATAATTTTTCCCTATGTACAGTTTGATTTTTGTGTTTAATTAAAAAAGACAAAATTTCAAACTCAGTTTTTGTCAATTTTAAAGCTTCTTCATTAAATAAAATTACATTATCATTTATCTCAAATAATGCTTTTTTACTTGTATTTGATACAAAATTGGAACTATTTCTTAGTTGAACCCAAATTCTTGCTTCTAACTCTTCTGGATCGATTGGCTTAACCATATAATCACTTGCACCTAATCTAAAAGCTTGAAGTTTTGTATTTTTATCTGAATATGCACTTAATACTAAAATAGGAATATTTATTTTGTTTTTATTTACAAATTTTAATACTTCAAAGCCATTAAAATCAGGTAAATTTATATCTAATAAAACAATAGAGTATTTATTAAAACTTATATTTGAAACAGCATCTGTAACTGTATTTACAATATCAACATTAAAATCATACTCTTGTAAAAAATCGCTGATTAATAAAGCACTATTATCATCATCTTCTACTAATAAAATTTTATATTCCAAATTATTTCCCTATACTCTGATTCCTCAGATTTTACTATTAGTTGACTTAGATTTTAATACTACAATTTCAATATAGGTTAAGAATTACAATATTTACATAATGTGATACTTAAAATTTCAAATAAAGGATTCAAAATGTTAAAAAGAATTAATACCAAAAAAAAGTTATTAATCTTTCCAGCCGTGTTTATTTTGATTATGCTAATTTCAGGTATTACATATAATTACTTTAGTAATTTAGAAAATTCTAGAAGTAAAATTTCTTTAGAAACAGAAGAATTTATCCAACAATTACTAAAAGGAAGAATATCAGTATATCAATTTTTAAGAAATCCAAATATTGAAAATGCACAAAAAGTTAGAGAAAACTTCAAAACTTTAGATGATAATGTATCAAATCTAAAAGAACAAGTTACAATGGAACAAAATAAAGTTTTATGCGATGAAATAGTTACTTATTCAAAAGGATATATTACTAATTTTGATCTATTTTCAACTAAATTAATAGATGATTTTACAAATAATAAACCTGAATCACAAGAAGTTAAAGACATCATAAAAAAAATGGTTGATGTTGGAATTATGTTAGAAAATAAAATTAACGAAATAAATAAAAGTGCTTTAGAACTAAAAGAAGAAGCAAAATCTTTATTTAATACTATTTTAACTTCAATTGTTATTTGTTCTATTATTTTCTTTATTCTAATTTCACTATTCATATCTAAAATGATTATTAAATCTTTAGAGAACTTCAAAATAGGATTAATATCGTTTTTTTCATATCTAAATAGAAGCTCAAAAGATATTTCATTATTAGATGATTCTTCAAAAGATGAATTTGGGGAAATGGCTAAATTTGTTAATGATAATATTA
>Ga0265295_1000115_pt1 | contig 161287 bp, 152 predicted proteins | sample Munlansysbiofilm_FD_192503 | JGI IMG/M metagenome (GOLD analysis project Ga0265295, IMG submission 192503) | Leachate microbial communities from a municipal landfill in Southern Ontario, Canada - Methane capture system biofilm | ecosystem: Engineered > Solid waste > Landfill > Unclassified ...
ATGCTATGTCGCGCCCGTGCATCGGTATACACCCCCAGGGGAGATCTGCAACTCATCGTAGAAGAGATAGAACCAGAAGGTGTTGGCTCACTCCAGGTCGCATTTGAGCAGCTGAAAACCAAGCTGGAACATGAAGGACTCTTTTCGGATGACTGCAAAACCCCTCTCCCCCCCTATCCCCAAACCATCGGCATTGTCACCTCTGCATCCGGGGCTGCCATCCACGATATCTTAAACATCCTTGAGCGCCGTGCCAGCGGACTGCGTATTATCTTGCGCCCTACCCCCGTCCAGGGAGACGAAGCCGCAGGCAGCATTGTTGCTGCGATTGAGGAGTTTAATACTACAGCTATTGTCGATGTTCTGATTGTAGGGCGTGGAGGCGGCTCACTCGAAGATCTGCATGCGTTTAACACCGAAGAGGTTGCCAGAGCGATCTTCGCTTCAAACGTCCCCGTTATCAGCGCTACGGGGCACGAAACCGACTACACCATCGCAGATTTTGTTGCTGACCTGAGGGCTCCAACCCCAAGCGCAGCTGCAGAACTGGTGGTAAAAAACCGCAATGAAGTTGAGCAACATGTGGATCAGCTACGCCTGCGCCTAGACACCTCTATTAATCATACCTTGGCGCGCGCCCATGCAGCACTCGACGCCATGCGGCACAGGCTCAAATCGCCTGAGCAGCAACTGCAATGGCGTAAGCAGGAACTTACAAACCTGCGCCAACGTCTGGATGAGGGGATTAAACGGAAACTTGAAGGATGCCATTACCGCCTCGATATCTGCGCCCGTGCTCTTGAGGCCCTCTCTCCGCTCCAGACCCTGAAGCGTGGCTACACCGTAGTGGAGCAAAAAGATTCAGCAAGAATCATCACTAGCGTAGCAGACCTTAAAACAGGCCAGTCTATTAAGATTCGCTTTCATGACGGAACCGCATCTGCAACAGTTGAATAAATGTCCCCCTTAGCGCTGGCTGCTTGACTATCCTAATTTAGTCCTGACATAATGCCAAAAAGGGGCAGATCACTCTTGTATTAAACATATTCATTTTCCCTCCCTTGCCCCCGGCAAGCGCAGCGCTCAACTTGGGCGTTTTTTAATTGGTGGGCAAACAAACCACAAAGCGGGCATAAACCTAAAGCACCGAAAGTGATACACATGGGCAAAACAATTAAGTTTGAAGACGCGTTAAGTGAATTAGAAGCGTGCGTACGTAAAATAGAACATGAAGAACTGAGCATTGAAGATGCGTTTACAGTATATGAAAGTGGCGTAAAAAACGCAGCTCGGTGCCAGAAAGCTCTGGAGCAGATTGAAAACAAGATTGAGTTGCTTCAGCAAGATGCAAACGGAGCGGTAACTACGACAGCTACTACCCAAGAACAACTCAAGGATCAGTAAGATTATGGAGCTCAAGAGATATCTAGCACAGCAGCAGCAACGCGTTGAGGCGACCCTAGAGGAGCTGCTACCTAAAGGTGAAGGTCCGAACGCAAACTTGATTGAAGCGATGCGCTATTCACTCTTTGCAGGGGGAAAGCGCCTGCGCCCTATTTTAGTCCTTGCTGCCTGTGAAGCGGTGGGAGGGGATATTCAACCTGCCATGCGACCTGCATGTGCACTGGAGATGATCCATACCTACTCACTGATTCACGATGATCTTCCTGCCATGGATGATGACAATTTCAGACGCGGAATCCCTACTAATCATAAGGTTTTTGGCGAAGCCAGTGCTATATTGGCTGGTGATGCATTGCTTACCGAAGCCTTTGTTCTCTTGGCACAGCCTAGTCCAGGACTCTGTGCCACCACCCAGATTAAACTTATCGATATTGCTGCGCGCGCTTCAGGCCGAAACGGTATGGTTGGAGGTCAAATGGCGGATATGATCGCCGAAGGGCAAGATAGCACCATAGACACCGTCAACTACATCCATAAACACAAAACAGGAGCCCTTGTTCTTGCAGCGCTACAAATAGGTGCAATTATCGGGGGAGCTGACGAAAAACAACTGCAGCACATAACTACCTTTGGTAACAACGCGGGGCTGGCGTTTCAGATTGCAGATGATCTGCTGGACATAGAAGCTACTAACGCTCAGCTAGGCAAGGATGTAGGCAGTGACCAGCAACGGGGCAAAGCCACCTATCCTGCTATTGTCGGTGTAGAGAAAGCCCGGCAACAGGCGGCTGAGCTACACCAGGCCGCGCTCGATGCCTTGGTTACGTTTTCTGCTGCAGCTGACCCCTTGCGCCGAATATCGGCGTATATTATCAACCGTAACAAATAAGGCGTATAGCTGGCATGCCAGCATGAATAACTATGACAGACTTCTTATCCCGCATAGAATCACCTGATGACCTTAAGCAACTCTCGATTGCTGAACTTGAGCAAGTCGCCGCGCAATTGCGCCAAACTATAATAGATACGGTTTCGTGCACTGGGGGGCATCTGGCTAGCTCACTCGGCACAGTAGAGCTCACAGTTGCGCTGCACTATGTGCTGAATTCGCCTTCAGATAAGATAATTTGGGATGTGGGGCATCAGGCTTACGCCCACAAATTGCTCACCGGACGCAAAGAGCGTTTTTCAACTTTGCGCCAATTACATGGCTTGAGTGGATTTCCCAAACGCAGTGAAAGCCCGCATGATTGTTTTGATGTAGGGCATTCTAGCACCTCCATTTCCGCTGCTACCGGGATGGCTATTGCGCGTGATGCGCAGCACAAAAACCATAAGATCGCTGCAATCATCGGAGATGGCTCTCTAACTGCGGGCTTGGCTTTCGAGGCACTTAATCACGCCGGGCACTTGGATAGAAATACCATTATAATCCTCAATGACAACGAGATGTCTATCTCCAACAACGTTGGTGCATTGTCATCTTTCTTAAGCCGCAAGATGACCTCGCGCCTGTTTGTGCGCTTCAAACGGGAAACCGAAAACTTTCTTAACAGCGTACCCCATTTCGGCAAAGATCTGCTGCAACTAGCAAAGCGCACAGAAGACTCCTTCAAAGCGTTTGTCACCCCAGGAATGTTATTTGAGGCGTTCGGCATCGACTATGTTGGCCCCATTGATGGACATCAGATTGAAGAGGTTATAGAAACCCTGCAACATGTAAAAGATCTGCAGGGGCCGGTGCTGGTGCATGTTATCACCAAAAAGGGACGTGGCTTTACGCCAGCAGAGGACAACCCTGCCCAGTATCACGGTATAGGAATTTTCGATAAAGAAACCGGCAAGGTGCGGGTTAATGGTGGAAATGCGCCCAGTTACACCAGTGTATTTGGTGATTATTTATGTGAAATAGCGCGCCATGACAAACGGATAACAGCAATAACTGCAGCTATGAGTTCAGGTACCGGACTTAACAAATTTGCCAAACTATATCCAGAGCGCTTTTACGACGTCGGAATTGCAGAGCAACACGCGGTAACCTGTGCGGCGGGGATGGCAGCAGAAGGGTTGCGCCCCGTGGTAGCGATATATTCCACCTTTATGCAACGAGCCTATGACAATGTGCTTCACGATGTGTGCATGCAAAACCTGCCGGTCACCTTTGCCATCGATCGAGGCGGTCTGGTCGGAGCCGATGGCCCCACCCACCACGGAGTGTTTGATTTTAGCTATATGCGCCACATCCCAAATCTCACCATGGTTGCACCGAGAAACGAAATCGAACTCAAGCGCGCAATGCTAAGTGCTGCCAGCAGTACTAGCCCGTACGCCTATCGCTATCCGCGCGGTGCTGGATTAAACCTTGAGGAACCCAAAGAAATAACTCCTTTTGCACATGGTAGCGCTGAAGTTATGCGAGATGGCGCAGATGCAGCCATCATAGCACTGGGACCGTGTGTATATACCGCACTGGAAGCGGCCTCAATCCTTGCTTCTGAGGGACTCAACATTGGAGTGATAGATGCGCGTTTTCTAAAGCCTCTGGACGAAAAAACCATTAGCGCATATGCACAGAAAACTGAGGCGATCATCACCCTGGAAGAAAATGTGTTGGCAGGCGGATTTGGTAGTGCCGTGATGGAGATGCTGGAACAACACGAGATTGTGATTTCAGTGAAACGGATTGGACTGCCTGATCATTTCGTAGAACAGGGGACCCAGGACGAGTTGCGAAGCATATACGGTCTAGACTATGAGGGTGTAGCAAACACTGTACGCACCTTTATTGCAAAGCTTCGAGCACAGCAAGGGAAACAGAAAAACCGCAACCAGCGCAGGAAATAAGAGCACAGGCAATATCTAGGCGTTAACCTCCCCCCGGGGCTAAAGAGACCGGGGGGAGGTAGTGACTATCTATCATCTGTAACCAAGCGCATCAGATATCATACTGACTTCCTGTTCAATATTCACGCCCGCATTCAAATGCGCCTGCATCAAGATCAGAGCCTGAGCCTGACAATTTCACCCTTTCGCTTGCTGCAAAAACTTACTTTGTTTCGCGGGTAACAAACTCTTGCGCCAGCGCAACTTCTTTTTTGCTCCCTATAAATACCGGCGAACAGGCATCTATGGCGCTTGGTACAATGTCGAGAATAGGCATTCTTCCATCAGAGGCCGCACCACCCGCCTGCTCTACCAGAAATGCCATAGGATTCAGCTCGTATAGGAGGCGCAACTTCCCTTCTGGCTTACCTTTTAGGTGCGGGTACATGAAAATCCCCTTCCCCTTAATTAAAATCTGGTTAATGTCAGGGACAAATCCACCGCTATAGCGCAATTTAGACCCCTGCTCTTCGAGCAATCGCACATAGCGTTCAGTCCCCTCCGTATACAGATTGCGCTGGCCGCCAGGAGAGTAAATCCCTGCTCCACCGTCAATGGTGATATTTTCTTGTACAAGGGTATACTCCATAAGCTGGTTCATAGCGAACTCATGTACTCCATTCCCAGTGGAGTATATTAAGGTGGTTCTGGGGCCATAAAGGATGTACATAGCTGCCACCTGATCACGCCCCCTACCAAGCAGTGCATCGCCTTTGCAAATTGATAGGATCGTGCCAATTGCCAGATTCACATCCACGAGGGAGGAGCCATCAAGGGGGTCGTATGCAACTGAATAACACGTGGAGTGTTCTGGTTCGAAGCTAATTATTTTATCTTGCTCCTCCGACACAACACTGGAAACAACCCCTGAATGTTTCAGACGTTTTTCCAAGATGCGGTCTGCAAGCACATCCAGGGCTAATTGTTTTTCGCCATACAGATTTGAAGTACCTGCAACTCCAAGATCGCCTGTGCGGATGGAGTTGATAATATATTTAGACGCCTCTGCTATTTCGCAAATCAGGCGGATAAGATTGCGCTCAACACCACTTTCACGCAAATGGCGGCGAAGATCGACTTGAAATTTAGTGCTCCCACGTTCTTCTAGCATACGAAACTCCTGTGTGTGGTTATCGCTGAAAAAAGGTAAATAAAATTTTATGTATAGATTTGAACTTTACTGTTGTCAAAGCTACTGAAAAACAGCCGGATCCATATTATCCACACAAAAATGGGTGGCTGCTACTACCGCTAACGGAATAGTCAGAAACTGAAGTAGTGGCACCATCAGGATAAGCATTACCGCGATCCCAAATCCAAGCGCCTGAAAGCGGTAGGATTGGATAAAAGCGCGCTGCTGTGCAAAACGGACCCTTTTCCGTGAACATACAAAGCCGGTGTATTCTATAACTAGAAAATACAAGGTAAGAAAAACCGAGCACACCACAAACACTGGTGGACCAACAAAGGGGATGAAATTAATTACCAGAAGCATCCCCATAGCGACAACAAACAAAAAGAGTTTTTTTACTTCATCAACCAGGCTGCGCACGGCGTCACTAAATATCAACACAACAGAAAAAGGTTCACCGGAGCTGGTGCCGCGAATCATCTGTTCAGTTTTTTCGGAGAGTACATCGTTAAAAGGGGCGGCAATAAGATTACCCACAACAGTAAAGGCAAAGAAACTGATCACCAGCATCACCACTAGCAGCATAGTTTGGGCAAGCCACTCCAATGCCCGCCACCACCACGCCTCTCCATATATAAGGTATTGATCGACAATCTTGGAAAAGTACTCGTTGGCAAAGTAAAGTGTAGCACTGAAAACTACAACATTAATAACAAAGGGGGCTATGGCGTAGCGCAAGAGTTTAGGGTTGCGATATAGAAACACCCCCGCTCGAGCAATAGCAAACAAGCCGTTGAAAAAACCACTTATCATTACAGCTTCCTTAGGTTTCTTGACGCAAACCAGTTTTGAAGCGCGTACGTTCTTAGGTCGCGGATAATCTAAATAGTACAGGACGCTAACCAGGCTGTAAGCGCGCTCCGTCACCGCTAGAAATCCACGCTAAACCTTAATTGTACCACAAGAGCAAGACAAAACTCAATGCACGCATCTATTTAAAATGAAAGCAGATTTTAAATATTAAGTCGCCCTTTTCTCCCTTGCATATCGGAGGTAATTTTCCTATACTCACAGTCAAGGAAACGATTAGCTCTCTGCCCAGTGCGTGTATTCTAAATGCCCACGCGGAATAAGCAATACACGGGGTTTTTACCAATAGCACTGTGTGCCAGCCCTTCTTGTAAAGGGACGCCTGACGTGCTAACAAAAAACCCCACCTGGTAGTCTCTCGCAGTGAGGCTAAAGATTCACGGCTGGTGTGGAGAGCTTCTCAAGTAAAGACAAAAGGCATCAGGATTAATCCGATGCCTTTTGTTGCGTTTTAGACCCTCCAGTGTCAATTTTCGAAGCTTTGACAAACAAAAAAATTCTGGACGTAATTCTACACTCATTCCTTATCTATCCAATTCTCACCTAGCGATCATCCTTGTATCACCACAACTGACAGGTGATCGCTCTACTTTCTAAAGGTCAACTTATCCCATGAGCCAAGAACAGAATCTGGAACAGCCCAGCCCAGAGCAGGATCTGCACCGTCTACACGTGAATGGACGCGAGATTATCCTTATCGGCACTGCCCACATCTCGCGTGCCTCGGTGGAAATGGTTACGCATACCATAGAAACGGAAAAGCCCCATAGCGTGTGTGTGGAATTGGACGAACAGCGCTATCAGCATTTGACAGAAAAGAACCGCTGGGAAAACCTAAATATAATTCAGGTGATAAAACAGGGGCAAATCCCTTTTTTGATGGCGAACTTGGCGCTGTCATCTTTTCAAAAACGGATGGGTTTACAGACGGGGGTAAAACCTGGGGAAGAACTTGCAGCAGCAGCGCAAAAAGCCACTGAACAAAATATACATTTAGCTCTGGTGGATAGAAGCATCCGCATTACACTTCTACGTGCCTGGCGCAAGACTGGGTTCATGCGCAAAATGCACCTCGTTTCCACCATGTTTGTTGGACTGTTTGAGAAGCATGAGCTGGACGAAGAAGAGCTGAGCCGGATCCGCCAAACCGACACCCTTTCAGCCATGCTTGATGAGATGGCAGAAGTTCTGCCTCAGGCTAAAATAACCCTGGTCGATGAGCGAGATCGCTGGATGGCACACCACATTATCGCAGCGCCAGGAGACAAGGTGGTTGCCGTAGTGGGAGCAGCACATGTTCCTGGAATTATTCGCCACCTTGAATCGAACTCCCCTATTGATATCAGTGGGCTTGAAACTATCCCTGAAAAGCCGGCAATTTCCAGGGCGGTTCCATGGATAATTCCCGTCATTGTTGCAGCCTTATTCATCGGAGGGTTTTTTTTCTCCGACAGATCACAGCTCTATGAAGCTGCTGCAGCCTGGATTTTAGCCAACGGAACTCTCTCCGCCATAGGTGCAGCATTGGCATTTGGCCATCCTCTGACAATAATTTCTGCATTCGTTGCTGCGCCTTTGACCTCCTTAAACCCCACCATTGGTGCCGGATTTGTTACAGCCCTGGTCCAGGCATATTGCTCTGCACCAACCGTAGCAGATATGGAGAGCGTCGCCGACGATATCGTCAACATACGTGGCTGGTGGCACAACCGCGTCACCAGAATCATCTTAGTGTTTTTCTTCTCTTCTTTAGGCTCAACTATAGGAACATTTGTCGCCTTCGGATGGCTCAAGAACTTGTTCTAGGCTACCCTTCCAAAACGCGAAAAAACTTCACCAAATAATCCAGCCCCGACCAAAGGGTCAAAAATAGAGCGATATAGAAAAAGAATGTCCCCACATTATGAAAATCTGCGCACAACAACGAGATATCAAGGCCAAAAAACCAACAGTAATCGTAATGGATTAACAGTCCTATTATGGCGACCATCTGAAAGATGGTTTTATATTTGCCCAGATCACTTGCCGCGATCACAACCCCTTCAGATGAAGCAACAGAGCGCAACCCAGTAACAATCACCTCTCTTGCGATCAGGAGAAAAACTGCCCATGCTGGCACTCTACCGAGTGGAATCATCATAATTAGCGCTGCCATCACAATCAACTTATCCGCCAGCGGATCCAGAAACTTCCCCATAACTGTCACCAGATTCAGTCGACGCGCTAAATAGCCATCAAGCCAGTCGGTGATGCTTGCAAGCGAAAAAATCAATGCTGCTAGCAGGCTCATCCCTGGCGTATCTTTAAGCAAAGTCAAAACCAGAATCGGAATGCAGGCTATTCTGGCTAGTGTCAACATATTGGGTAAGTTAAAGGGACCGTTGTGCGACATATTTGATTATCTCTCTTCCGCCATATTGCGATATTGGTTGAAATATTTTTTAACTCTTTCCAGATATTTCTGTGTTTCAGCATAAGGGGGCACCCCACCATACTCATCCACTGTTGTGGGGCCGGCATTGTATGCCGCCAGAGTCAGATCAAGGTTGCCACTAAAACGTTTATACATCTGGCTTAGATAACGACTTCCGGCAGCAATATTCTGGGATGGATCGAATAGATCATAAATTTCCATTTCTGCAGCTGTAGCTGGCATAACTTGCATAAGGCCCCTAGCACCGGCGGATGATATACAATCTGGATCGAAATTGCTTTCTGCCTTCATCACTGCCTTCACAAGATTGGGGTCCAAAGCGTGTTTTTTAGCATAATGCTCTACTAAAGTATCAATAGAAGATGATTCAAAGTTAGCGTCAGATGGTTCTGCACAATAAAACGTAAACCCGCTCTGAACCGGGACGTTGGAAAAATGCACTCTGCCTGCTGCATCGATCCATTTATACACCGCACAAGAACCTGACTTTACCCCCGTGCACATCAGGATAAAGAGTACAGCCACAAGCCATCCTGTAATGTCTTTGCTACCCCTGCAATAAGACCACACTGATGATTCTCCTCCTCAAGTTATGCAAGAGCTATGCTGACATAATACACATCTATCAAACAACTTGACAGAATTATAGCCAGTGCAATAATGCCGAATGGGTTTTTGACGCCAGTATTCTATTTACATTTATTGCTTTACGATTGGAATCTCACAATGAAAATTACATCTGACTTTCTGGTTATCGGTGGTGGAATCGCCGGGCTTTCATATGCACTCAAGGTTGCTGATCATGGCACAGTGTCTATTATAACCAAACTAGAAATTGGCGAAACGGCCACATGTTACGCACAGGGAGGGATAGCCAGCGTTTACTCAGATCAAGATTCTTTCCAATCACACGCAGAAGATACCATCGTAGCCGGAGCATACCTGTCTAATCCCGACATTGTTGATCTCGTGGTACGCAGCGGACCTGAAGCAATCCGCAATCTGATAGAGATCGGCACGGAGTTCACTAAAAACGAAGAAGGTAACTACGACCTCACCCGGGAAGGGGGACATAGCCATCGGCGGATCCTCCATGCCTCTGACATAACCGGCAGAGAAATTGAGCGTGCCTTAGTGGCTGCAGCGCAAAAGCACAAAAACATAACCATCTACGAACGTCACTGCGCCATTGACCTCATCACCGAGGCCAAAATGCTCCATCGCAGACTGCAGAATAATCGCTGCTTAGGTGCGTACGTACTCAACAGTGAAACCAACAAAGTAATTACTTTTAGTGCCACCATAACCATGCTTGCTACAGGTGGTGCGGGCAAAGTGTACTTGTACACCTGCAACCCCGACATTGCTTCTGGCGATGGGGTAGCTATGGCATACCGCATTGGCGCAAGTATTGCCAATATGGAGTTCATGCAATTCCACCCCACAACTCTGTACCATCCCTACGCTAAATCATTTCTTATTTCCGAAGCAGTGCGCGGGGAAGGCGCTATACTGCGCCGCGCAGACGGCACTGCATTCATGGAAAAATATCATCATCTCAAGGATCTGGCGCCACGCGACATTGTCGCGCGCGCCATCGACAACGAGATGAAAACCCATGGAGATGATTGTGTGTATCTGGATATTACCCATAAAAGTGCAGAGTACATCCACAACCGCTTTCCCAACATCTGCTCTACTTTGAAAGAATATGGGATAGACATGATCAACGAATCTATCCCAGTCGTACCCGCAGCGCATTATTTGTGCGGCGGAGTTGTGGTTGACACTAACGGCGAAACCGAAATTAAAAACTTGTTTGCTGCCGGTGAAGTTACTTGTACCGGTCTCCATGGAGCAAACCGTCTTGCGAGTAATAGTTTACTTGAAGGTGCAGTCTATGGAACATTATCTGCCAAAGCCTCCATCAAGCGTATTCAAGAGCAACATCCCCCCTGCCCTCCCATTGAACCGTGGGATTATGGTAAAGCAATAACCAGTGATGAAGAGGTTGTTATTGCACAGAACTGGGATGAGATTCGGCGCTGTATGTGGAACTATGTTGGGATTGTAAGAACCAATAAACGCCTTGCACGAGCTCTACGACGCATCAATATGGTTGAGGAAGAAATTACCGAATACTACTGGGATTTTTATGTTACATCCGACCTTATAGAGTTACGCAACCTTGCCACTGTCGCAGAATTGATTATTCGCAGTGCTATGGAACGTAAAGAAAGTCGCGGCTTGCACTACAATCTCGACTATCCGGAAACCGATGACGTGCGCTGGAAGAAAAACACAATTATAAGAAAATCGTTCTGAGAGGAGCAGCATATTGACTATTGAAAATCTACGCGTAGAGATTGATGCTCTGGACGAAGAACTGTTGCAAATTTTCAACAAGAGGGCTGCATTAGCGTTACAGATCGGACATATAAAAAAAAGACTTGATATGCCGATTTACAATCCCAAGCGCGAACAGCATATCTTTGAAAAAATGCAGCAGCTTAACCCAGGGCCATTAGATGATCAGGCGATTAAGCGTCTGTTCGAGCGCGTAATTGACGAATCTCGCACACTCGAGCGTATAGAATCGAAGGGGCGCTAAAAATGTTAGTGGTTATGCAGAAAAACACAACGCAAAGCGAAATCGACCAGGTAAAGCAATATCTCATAGACAATGACTTTGACTTCCACCAGTCCACTGGTGCTAACCATACTATCATCGGCGTTATTGGTGATACCGCAGCATTTGCCACCACTGAGCTCGAGCGATTACGCGGGGTCCTTGTGGTGTTCAAAATACCTGAAGAAAGCGCATAAACATTTTAGTTCTGTATACTTAGCTCTGCGTACAGATCAACTACCGCACCAAAAACCATTATCGCGGGCCTTGCCATCGCAGAACAAGCAGTGTCAAGGTCCGCTAAACAGGTGATACAAACATCTTGATTTGATCTGGTTGCGTTAGAAATAACTGCAACCGGAGTTTGTGGGTAGGCGCCAGCGTCCAAGGCGGCAGCTTTAATCTTTGCAGCAAAGCTCAATCCCATTAAAACCACGGTGGTGTGACGCTGCTGCAATAAGAGAGGGATCCAAGCTGTATTAAACTTACTCCCCGCCAGATGTGCAGATACCACAGAGAAACTGGTAGCATATCCACGTGCAGTGAGAGGAACTCCCGCCAAAGCCGGACCTGCAGTTGCTGAACTTATTCCCGGCACTACAGTCACCTTGATCCCAGCACCGAGTAGATATTTGAGTTCCTCAGCACCTCTACCAAAAACGTACGGGTCACCACTCTTCAGGCGTGCCACACTTAAGCCCTGCCGGGCATACTTTAGGATAAGTGCATTTATCTCCTCCTGCGTATAGCTATGCCGCCCCTTCTCTTTCCCTACATAGTGTTTTTTAGTGCTCTCAGGCACCAAATCTAAGATTTCGGTACTAATAAGATGGTCATAAAGCACTACATCAACCTGATGCAAACATTTGTAACCCTGCACCGTCAATAAGTCAGGATCACCCGGTCCGCACCCAAGGAGGTAAACCCGCACAAAGTCGCGGTTAATCTTCTGCCTTGAACTATCGGGATCTATAATGCCCCTGTGGCGCTGTGCTGCAATTGCATTCAACGTATCGCCAATTTCATGCGGAAGGATACGTTGGATTTTATCCCGCACTATCTGGCCTGCCGCTGGGCTTGCACCATCAGTAGAAACAGCTATTTTCAAAGGGCCATACCGCAACAGAGATGAAAAGTAAAAATCACATTGATCCGGCTTATCTACCCTGTTTAGCAGAATGTGCCGGACAGCTTTTACCTCTCTGAGTAGCTCGCCAACTTGATCATCGCCAGTTGCATCTACCACAATATTAAAACCATCAATGTCGGGCGCTTCGATCTCTTTACATTCAATTTCTATGTTCAAGCGTCCGAACTCGACAGAGCTTTTTTTTGCAATTACGTGAAACTTAACTCCATTATCCCGCAGCACCTTGGCTTTCTGTGCCGCAACAGAGCCGGCACCGAGCAAAAGAATATTGGGATTACGCAACAATATTGGCAAAGTACTTATCATAGAGACATCTCACGAAAAAAGCGCCCTGCAGGCGCTTTTCTTCTAGTATCTGTGTTGTGCACAAAAATCATACATCAAAAGCCTCTCGACTTTCTACGTATATTTCATCAAACCCTTCCAGAAGTTGGTCGACCTTGGACTGATCAAGTCCCAGATAGATTCCACCCGGAGTTTGAGTCAGATCCATCTCTTCATCCGGCACTCTAGTACCAATTCCGTGTTTGTAGCACATGTTAACCCCAAGATTGGCAATTGCAGCAAGCAGCAACACATCCGCATCTGCATCAACTTGATCAACATCGACATGTCTACGCACTGTCTCTACAAGCAGCTCAGCAATCCCCCAAGAGTGAAGAACCGCGGCGCCTACGTGGTTATATGGGTGGGGGAAATAGTTATGTTCCAATTCCACATATTTGTTTGACCCATCGTTGTACAAAGCTTCTGTCAGCTTTTGGTACTCATCAGGGTTATTGTTGTTGCGTACAACTTTCCCTAGGTTGCTGAACAAACCCGCCAAAAAAGCCTCCTCACAGTCACCTTTGCCTAGACTCTTGCTTATATATCTAGACGCAATAGCGCTACCGACAGATTCTTCCCACAGTAATTTTTCCAGCAAACCGAATTGTTTATTGACACTGCACATGCTCGAAGCCAGCACCAGACTGCGTACAGTACGCTCCCCTAAGAGTACCAAAGCGTTTTGGAGTGTAGTAATTTTACGCACCAAACCATACACCGACGAATTGGTGATTTTCAAAATACGTGCAGACACTGCAGGATCCATAGATATGGTATTTGCAAGCTCCTTAATGGAGGTGTCAGAATCCTGTAGAAGTTCAAGAGACTTAATTGCCACTATAGGCATTGCGGGGAGATCACCGATCTCTCCGGTTATTACGTTGTAGTCAAGCATCTACCCACCTGTTCTAAGAAATCCGCCTACGTTTTGTGCAACGTAGGCGGGATGTACGCAAACCTAAAATCTACCAAATTCAGAATCATCCAATGCGATATGGATATCATCCTTTTTGTTGCTTACAGAGGTACCCCATCCATCAGAACCAGCTTGAATGGTTTTAGGTTTTGTTGGAAGCGCTTTTTGTTCTCTGCGGGGGGCGCCAGTATTTGACGCAGAAAAACTACGGTTACCACGGTTCATTGCAGCTGAGTAATGATCTAAACTTGCAGCCTCACGCAGTTTAAAGTGCGCCAACAGCCCATTCAACTGTGACGCCTGGCTGGAAAGTTCTTCAGCAGATGCTGCGCCCTCTTCTGCATTAGAGGTGTTCTGCTGCGTTACATCGTCAATACGTGCAATCCCATCGTTTATTTCCGAAATACCCTGCGCCTGTTCGCTACTAGACGCTGCTATTTCTGATATAAGATCATTGACCTTCTGAATCTGGTCAACTATTTCAGTGAAGGCAGCTGAAGTGCTATTTGCAATAGATACTCCATGTTCTGCTTTCTCAACCGAACCTTCAATCAGTGCAGCAGTTTCCTGGGCAGCTTTTGCACTACGAGCGGCAAGATTCCGCACTTCTTCAGCAACAACTGCAAATCCTTTACCATGTTGACCAGCTCGTGCCGCCTCTACCGCAGCATTAAGCGCCAACAAGTTAGTCTGAAAAGCGATCTCATCAATTACCTTAATGATTTTAGAGATATTCTGCCCTGACTCGTTAATATCACACATTGCAGCAACCATCTGCTGCATCTGTTGGTTACCATCGTCTGCAGCCTTATGTGCCTGCGAAGCAAGCTTGCTGGCCTGATTGGCGTTATCGGCATTGGCTTTAGTCTGTCCGGATAATTCACTCATCGACGCCGATATCTCTTCCACAGAACTGGCAGAGTTGGTTGCACCCTCAGACAATGATTGACTTGCATCTGAAACCTGCGAAGATCCTGCAGCGATCTGATTTGCCCCCACCTGAACTTGCAGCAACAGTCTTGTAAGGTCGTCGCGCACCTTTTGCAGTGCGATACGCAGGGAATCATCTTGGCTGCGCGGTTCAGATTCAAACGTCAGGTCGCCGGAAGCTAACTTCTGTAGAGAAACCAGGACATCGTTCTGCAAGAAGTCAGCAAAATTGTTTATAGTGCCGCTGATGTGTCCAATCTCATCCTTAGTCTTGACCTCCAGCCTGCTGTCAAAACGCCCAGCAGCCATCTTATTAAACATCCCTTCCACTGCGAGAAGGGGCTTCTTAATCAACAATCCAAGCAAGAAGAAAATGGCCAACGCCGACACAACAATTCCGCCAAGCCCAGTAAAAGCTAACGAGGTTAACGCACTCCCAAGTTGTTTATCCATTTCACCCCGTATTGACTCGCCTAACTCATGCAGATGTTTCATGTCATAGCGCAAAAAGAAAACTCCGGCCAAGTCACCAGACTTAGAGGTGTCATGACACACAAGACACTGTTCAGTAAGGATGCTTGCCTGAGTGACAATCATCTCCGAGTCGGTTTCAAAGAGCTGAACCTCACCATTACTGCGTGCGCGCGAGAAAACATCACGGTCAAAGTAGCGTCCATTTAAGCTTTCTTCACTGGAGTAGTTTACCTTTCCGTTCGGAGCAATAATACCAAGCTCATTGACATACTCTATCGCTGAAAGTTCCACGAGCAGGGCTGCAAAGTCATCCATTTCTCCCAACTCAACTGAACTTCGCGACCCAATTTCGAAACCATGAAATACTGTTTCAGCCTGTTTCGCATTTGCTGCATGAAGCAATTCAATTTCGCCGTCAACCTGAGCGTTAAGGAGAGTATGTATCTGCACATTAACCACAAAGACAATGGTGCCCATAACCAGAATAAGAAGGAGTATGAGAATTCCAGAAACCTTATTTTGTATACCCATAGTAATATCCTTAGATAAATAGTAAAAATGCATTCCAGTTCGCATACAATTAAACAGACACTTACTCTGTGATTTCATCGGACACAGGCAACTTCGAAAGCTTGTGGTGAAGATTCATCTACTGTTCAACAGTTTCAAGCTCTGAGTCATACAGAAGTTTTCCAACATTCAAAAGGATCTTGACCTGTTCTCCCATTTTCCCCATCCCCTGAATGTACTGCGAATTTTCACCTGCAGTTGAGCGGGGGGGTGGTTCAATGTTCTTTTTGGGGATATCCGCAACTTCATTGACCTGATCAACCACAAGCCCTACCGAGGCGTCATTATAATTTACGACAATGATACATGTGCGCTCGTCATAATCACGCGATGGGAGGTGGAAACGTGCCCGCACATCCATTACAGGGATAACCTTGCCCCGAAGATTTACAACCCCTTTTATAAAGGGGGGCATGTCTGGGACTTCAGTAATACGTTGAATGCCGATAATTTCTGTCACATGCCGAATTTCGATGCCGTAATCTTCTCCCGCCATATGGAAAGTCAAAAACTTTCCTTCCTGCGTATCTTCAGATTCAAAATCTATTTCATTCTCCTGGGCGGCCTGACGGTTATTATTCATTTTTCCCCTCCCGTGCAAATCTACTCAGCATTTCTTTATAGCGACTATGCCATTGAGTTTAGTGCAGCAAATAGCTTGCAAAATTACCGATAAAGTCTTGCTTCTAGCTGGATATAGGCGGTGCTACTCCTAAAAGCTGTGCCTTATAAAGGTATATATTACCTAACTCATCCCCCAGTGTACACATTTAATCCAAACACACAACAACATTAGCCTGGTGATTTATACTTATAATGTATTAAATGAAATTTGATCTTAAGGGAACAGAGGAACTACGTCCAAACCAGCTGTTTCGGCAAACGCACACATGATGTTCATATTCTGTATTGCCTGCCCCGCTGCTCCTTTAACTAAGTTATCGATAGCGCTAATCACAATTACCCGTCCGGTTCTGGTGTCTACCACCCAACCCAGATCAACAAAGTTGCTCCCCTGGATATATGCGGTATTGGGCAATTGACCTTCAGGACACACGCGTATAAATGGTTCATTGGCGTAGCTATCCTGAAACGCCGCTGCAATCTGGCTAGAGGTCACATCCTCGGCAATAGTGGCATAACAGGTGGAGAGAATCCCACGATTTAGCGGTAACAGGTGGGGGGTAAAATTGACTTTTATCTCCTTTTGCCCCACTTCACTTAAAACCTGCTCAATTTCAGGTGTATGTCTGTGACTTGCAACTGCATACGCTTTAAAGCCTTCATTAACTTCACAGAACAAACTTGCAGTTTTAGCGCTGCGTCCTGCCCCGGTAGCACCAGATTTGCTGTCAAGAATTAAAGTATCTGCAACAACAAGGTTTCGCCGGAGCAAAGGGGCAAGCGCAACCGCGATACTGGTAGGATAACAACCAGGGTTTGCAACAAGTTTCGCTCCTTTAATTTGCTCGCGATACAGCTCCGGCAATCCATAAACCGCATCCTGTATCAATTCAGGACAGGAGTGGGCCTGATACCACTGTTGATACACATCAACATCCTGCAGCCGAAAATCTGCTGATAGATCAATTACTCGAACACCGCGTTTCAGCAGCTCTGGCACTACATCCATAGCAGTTTTGTGAGGAACGGCAGTAAACACCACATCGGCATTTTTCGCCAGCGCATCGAGATCAAGCTCTGCGCATACTGTGTCAATATGACCTGCCAGAGAGGGGAAGATGTGCGCGATGTTTTGATCGGCATACTGGCGCGAACTAAGTGTGGTAATTTTTACCTCAGGGTGACGCAGAAGCAAACGGATAAGTTCGACGCCGGTATACCCGGTAGCACCTACAACAGCAACCTTCAACATAGGACAATTTCTCCCGCAATATAAAGTTTAAAGAAAATCAAGACCCGCTTTCAGCTAGCTAAAGTACGTAATTAAATCTGACACATAGGGTAGCAGAATAACCTATTTTAGTGCAGGCAGAAGTTATGCTGCACTTCGAATAAAAAAAGGGTGACCACAGGCCACCCTTTTTCAATACTACGCTTAACTCGCTGAAAACCACTACAATTGATATTAACGCTTTGAGAACTGGAAGCTACGGCGCGCTGCAGCACGACCATACTTCTTACGTTCTTTTATGCGGCTGTCGCGCGTAATGAATCCAGCTTTTTTGAGAACGGGACGCAATTCTGCGTCGATCTCCAGCAGGGCCTTGGTTATGCCGTGCTTGATGGCACCTGCCTGCCCGGAAGGACCACCACCCCGTACGTTAACAAGTACATCGTACTTGCCGAGGGTGTCTGTCAACTCCAGCGGCTGACGAATAACCATTTTAGAGGTTTCACGTCCGAAATAGTCGTTATAATCTTGCGTATTTACTACAATACTGCCACTGCCCGGCTTCATCCGTACACGAGCTACGGAAGTTTTGCGTTTACCGGTGGCACTAAAACACTGTTCAGCCATATTCTGTCAATCTCCTGCGCTATTGAATTTCAAGTACGTTGGGTTTCTGAGCAGCATGCGGATGCTCAGAACCGGCATAAACCTTCAGCTTACTCAGCATCTGGCGCCCCAGTCTATTTTTGGGCAGCATGCCTCTAACGGCCTTGAAAACCAAATCTTCCGGTTTTTTCTCCAGTTGCTGTGCAGCATTGATAGAACGAATGCCCCCCGGATACCCAGTGTGATGGTAGTACATCTTGTCGTTGATTTTATTGCCGGTCAGGAGCAGCTTCTCGGCGTTTATAACAACAACAAAATCTCCCGTGTCAACGCTGGGGGAAAAAATCGGCTTATGCTTACCACGAAGAATACGCGCTATTTCTGTGGCAGTACGACCAAGTACTTTGCCATCCAGATCGATGACATACCAGTTGCGTTCAATCTCTTTAAGTTTAACTGTCTGCGTGCTCATTGTTATCCTCTCGTATGTATATAAATTCTGCGTAGCTGTACGGGGCTCACAGAAGCGCAAAGACTAGCCGATCTATACAGTTACGTCAAGTATTTATACCCTGCTCTATGCCGTTTTTTAATAATCAACGCGCACCAGGCATAAACCCGCCGCAGGAGCGGTAAACACTGCGCGCGGGCGTTGTTGTTGCTCAAGCATCTGTTGTGCCGCTGCCAGGCTAATTTTACCTCTACCCGTGGCCACAAGCAGCCCAACAATTATACGCACCATGTTTTTCAAAAACCCTTCTCCGCATACGTCGACCGTAATAAAATCCCCCTTTTGCTCAATCTGAATAGAGTGGAGGGTGCGAATTGTGGTCTGTGCTGCACACGAGGAGGTGCGAAACGCGGCAAAATCGTGTTTACCCTCCAAGATGGTAGCAGTCTTACGCATGGCACCTAGATCCAGGCTGTGACGCACGTGCCAGGTATACAGGCGCTGTAATGGGGAGTGGATCGAGGCAGTATATATAGTATAGCGATAGAGTTTACTTACGGCGTCAAAGCGCGCATGAAAATCATGTGCTACAAAAACAGCTTTGTTGATTGCAATATCTTGGGGCAGGCGCGCGTTCACTCCTTCGCAATAGGCAGACTCTGGCAAAATGGTTGAAGTATCAAAATGGGCTTTCATCCCAAGTGCATGGACGCCAGCATCAGTACGCCCAGAGGAATGTAGCCGTACCGGATGTTTTACAATCTTTTGCAGAGCGTCTTCCACTACTGCCTGGATAGTCTCTCCTTGACTGCATGGCTGGACCTGCCAGCCATGATAGGCAGTGCCATCATATTCTATAGTTAAGCACACACGTGCCATCAGACAACAATCTCCTAATTCAGGGGTTTAACTCACTCCACACCCTATCTTAAGCCAGCATTTTATATACTGTCTCTATCTTGCTATAAACAACTCTGCTATCTGAACTGCGTTGAGGGCGCTACCTTTGCGCAAGTTGTCAATTACAGACCATAAATTAAGGCGTCCATCCCCCCCCATCTGCGTTAGACACACAGGGATAGTATCGTGCTCAGGCGCGACGTTAGTTCCGCAGGTATCTAATGGCACAGGAGTAAGAAGCTCTAGCCCCTGTTGCTCTTGCAACGTGCGGCGCACTAAAGCTTCATCTACCTCGGCATCAAGCTGACAGGTCAGGCTTAAAGCGCTGGCATAAAAAATTGGCATCTGGATCAACTCCACCTGCAGCTTCACATCTGTATCTGCAAGCAACTGGCGTAATATGTCCCCTATTTCATCTGCTCCTGCATAGTTCTCTCCCCCTGCATTTACTGGAACAAGATTATATGCCAATTGCGCGGGGGTATTAGCCTCTACCTCTGCACTATCCAGAGGGCGAGCGTTAAGCAACGCCCCACTTTGTTTGCGCAGCATCTCAACGCCAGCGTTTCCCAGAGCTGAAGCGCTTTGCATCACCGTAAGGGAAGCCTGCTTGAGACCAAACTTTTCCTGCAGGGGTGCCAAGATAAGCGCAGCTTGAATTGCCGCTACCGGAGGGTTGGCAACCCTGTTCAATGACTTAAGCAATCCAGTTGAAGATAATTCTGACACTATGCATGGGACCGCACTGTCACCAATACTTGCTCGGCTCAGATCAATACAAAAAGCTCCAGCCTGTGTTGCTGTCTGCAGGTATTCAGTGGTGATCTGCGCTGGAGTACAGAAAAAGACAATATCAGCACCAGTAAAAGCGCTGGAGTCGAGCTCCTGCACCGCAATCTCTTCACCGAGAAACTCCACACTTTCAGCAATGGAATCCTTCGATGCAAAAGCAAGCAACTTCTTAACTGGGAAAGAGCGCTCTTCAAGCTCTTTCACTACCTGACACCCAACTTGGCCACTGGCACCAACGACAACAATATTGTATTCCATCTATGTTCTCATCCTAAGCAATGTAGCTTTAACGCACTGCGGGCCGACCACATGGCCGACCCGCAGCGTTTATCGTAAGGCTTCTTTAGACGATTTGCTATCCTTCAAGCAAGACACGAAGCATGCGGCGCAGCGGTTCTGCCGCACCCCAAAGCAACTGATCTCCACAGGTAAATGCAGAGAGGTACTCTGGTCCCATTTTCATTTTGCGTACCCGCCCTATAGGAATATCTAAACTACCGGATACTGCAGTTGGGGTTAGCCCCTGCAAGGTCTCCTCCCTAGTGTTTGGAATCAACTTAACCCAGTCGTTGTCTGAGGCGAGTAAATGCTCCACCTCAGCGATGGGGATATCGCGCTTCAACTTGATTGTGAGCGCCTGTGCATGGCAACGCATCGCCCCAACCCGCACACACACACCATCAATGGGGATTGGTTGCTCGGAGCGCAAAATTTTGTTGGTTTCAGCATATCCTTTCCACTCTTCACGACTCTGACCATCCTCAACTTCACGGTCGATCCAAGGAAGAACACTACCAGCAAGGGGGTATCCAAATTCCACCATTGGGAATTGATCTCCGCGCAGGGTTGCAGTTACTTTGCGATCTATATCAAGAATCGCTGAACTCGGATCTGCAAGAAGTTCGGCAACCGAGTCTCTTAATACCCCCATCTGGGCTAAAAGCTCACGCATATTGGGGGCACCGGCACCAGAGGCAGCCTGGTAGGTCATGGAAGAGACCCACTCCACGGCTCCGGCGCGAAACAACCCGCCAATAGCCATCAGCATAAGACTCACGGTACAGTTACCCCCAATGAAATCTTTGTGCCCGTCATTAAGGGCTTGATCTATAACTTGGCGATTAACCGGATCTAGAATAATTACTGCGTCTGAATTCATGCGTAAAGAACTGGCGGCATCAATCCAGTACCCATTCCAGCCACTCTGACGCAATTTGGGGTGAACGTCCTTGGTATAGTCTCCCCCCTGACAAGTTATAATTGCATCAAGCTCTTTTAGTGCATCTATATCTGTTGCATCCTGAAGCGTACCCGCATTAAACGGAGCCTTGTCTCCAGCTTGAGAAGTGGAGAAAAACACCGGTTCTATGAGAGCAAAGTCATTTTCTTCCTGCATCCGCTGCATCAGTACAGATCCAACCATACCGCGCCAGCCAACAAATCCTACTTTCATAAGCGCATCCTTTATAGTCAATTGAAGCTAACCGGATGTTGCGCGGCAAAATTGCATAACATATGCAAACCGCCATCGGCAACACTTCTGTTACGCTCGTACTTATACACCAAGGGCTTTAACTATAGCATCACCCATCTGTGCGGTGTTTACCTTGGTCTCATTTTCTGTACCTTGATGGATATCACCTGTTCGAAGCCCCTGATTAAGCACCTCTTCCACCGCTTTTTCTACCGCATCTGCGGCATCCGGCAGGTTAAATGAATAACGTAGCATCATTGCCGCAGAAAGTATCTGCGCAATGGGATTGGCTATCCCCTGCCCTGCAATATCTGGGGCGCTACCGCCAGAAGGCTCATACATCCCGAAGGTACCTTCAGCAAGGGATGCGGAAGGGAGCATGCCTAGAGAGCCGGTAAGCATCGCAGCTTCGTCAGAGATAATATCGCCAAACAGGTTGCCACACAGCAGAACATCAAACTGTTTGGGCCAGCGCACTAACTGCATCGCGGCATTGTCTACATACATATGATTCAGTTCAACGTCTGGGTAATCCTTGGCTACACGTGTTACAACCTCACGCCAGAGCACAGAAGCAGACAGGACATTGGCCTTGTCGATACTACATACTTTTTTATCCCGTTTGCGTGCCACTTCAAAGGCAACTCTGGTAATGCGCTCAATCTCGGGTTCGGTGTAGAGCATGGTATCAAAGCCACGGCGCACGCCATCCTTCTCGTCAATTCCGCTTGGCTCGGAGAAGTAAATCCCGCCGGTGAGTTCACGCACTACCAGAAGGTTAAACCCACCTGCAATGACAGATTCCTTGAGTGACGAACTCCCTGTTAAAGCAGGAAAAATTATCGCCGGACGCAAGTTGCAAAATAGACCAAAAATCTTCCGTAGTGGCAGCAAAGCCCCGCGCTCGGGCTGTTCATTTGGGGGAAGAGATTCCCACTTAGGGCCACCAACACTCCCGAATAAAATAGCGTCAGACGCTTTACATACAGCAATTGTTGATTCGGGCAGAGCTTTACCTTCATTGTCAATTCCGGCGCCCCCTACATTTGCATGGGTGTAGCTGAACTTAGCCCCAAACTTCTCTCCCACTGCATCCAATACTTTCAGTGCCTCTGTCATCACTTCCGGACCTATCCCGTCTCCCGGAAGTACAGCAACATTCCATGATTTATCTGCCACGTGTCTCTCCTAACTAGTAAATAAAATCGATGTGCATTCTGCATGATGCAGTTGCAACTGCGGAATAAATAGTGTTGTGCAGAAGAATAAATGTCAATTACTTTACTGCGATAACTTCAACACAATCAATACATGTGCCACATGCGACACGGCAGCTGCGCCAAAAATGACACAGCTGCCGTAAACCAATTACACTATAGCTCTACACAACATCAGAGTTGTAGTTGCTATCTAATCAATAGCGCGCATCTGCAAATTCAACCCAACCACCGGCTTTAACCAGCGCTTTGTCAAATTCAGAAATCTCGAACGGAAATTCACTTTTCTGTCCCGCTACGCTGGCCTGTATAATCTGCGCATCGACATCGACATCAACGGTTACGCTACCTAACTTACTCAATTCAAACAAAGCGTCAATATCCTGTTGCGGTAGCTCGACGGCAAGCATGCCGCCGTTAAACATATTCTGCCGAAAAATCCGCGCATAGCTCTGCGCAATAATGGTATGAACGCCATTAACCTCAAACACCCATGGCGCATGTTCGCGTGATGAGCCGCAGCCAAAATTCTCCCGCGTGACAACGACACGCGCGTTTTGCAGCACTTCCCCGTCGGGATCAAAACCATCTAACTGCAGATCTTCAAGGATATAGGGTTTGAGGGCTTCTTTAGTTACCTCTGTAAGATACTTAGCCGGGATAATTTCATCGGTATTAATATCGTTTCGATCCAGAAAAAGTGCCGGTCCTTTGAAAGTTTTTTTCATAATTCCATCCATAAACTTAGGTTGCATCGGTCCACAATCTGCTCATCTTTCAAACTACAGAGTGCGCGCGTCAGTTATAACTCCGGTTACAGCGGTTGCCGCTGCCGTTGCCGGACTCATAAGGTGGACCATACCACCCTTCCCCATCCGTCCATTAAAGTTGCGGTTACTTGTGGAGGCACACACCTCACCGGGAGCTAGCACTCCGTTACTCATTCCTAGACAGGCTCCGCAGGTTGGATTGGTTACGCAAAACCCAGACTGCATAAAAATCTGGATAATTCCCTCATCAAGAGCCTGGCGGAATATTTTGGGTGTCGCAGGCGACACTACTCCCCGGACTGAGTCGGCAATGGTGCGGCCGTCAAGAATTTTGGCAGCTACACGCAGATCCTCAATACGCCCATTGGTACAAGTGCCAATGTATACCTGGTCTACCTTGGTTCCCGCCAACTCACTCACAGGTTTAACACAGTCAGGTTTGTAGTCGTAGCTGACCTGAGGTTCCAGATCAGAGAGATCAAAATCAAGAACCTGCTTGTACTCAGCATCCGGATCGGAGTGCCATTTTTTGTAATCTTCTACCGCCGCCTCCTTACTAGGATACTCGTCCTGAATAAAGGGCCATAGATAGTCCGCGGTAATTTCGTCCGGCATACAAATCCCGCACGTACCACCAGCTTCAATCGCCATATTGCACAGGGTCATGCGTGCTTCCATACTCATGACGTCTACAATTGGTCCGGCAAATTCCAGTACTGCGTCGGTAGCACCGTTCACCCCGAGTTTGCCAATCACGTATAATATTACGTCTTTTGAATACACTCCCGGTTGCAGAGTGCCGCGCAGGTTTACTCGGATAGTGGCCGGATGGCGAAAGGCGCACACCCCTTTCAAGATACCAACCTCCAGATCTGTAGTACCTACTCCAGCAGCAAAGGCGCCAAATGCGCCATGGGTGCAGGTATGGCTGTCTCCCATAATTACGGTGAAACCAGGGCGAATATACCCTTTCTCAGGGAAAAGGGCATGACACACCCCATTTCTACCAACGTCAAAGAAATCTTCCAGTTCATGACGCCGCGCCCAGTCACGAATCATTTTAGCCTGGATCGCGGTTTTAGTATCTTTGGAAGGGGTTACGTGGTCGATAACTGCTTTAATCTTGCTTTTATCGAACACCCGATCCTTGCCACGCCATTCAAGATCGGCGATAGCGATCGGCGTAGTGATCTCATGGCACAGCACACGATCGAGATTGAGCACTTTAGTGCCCGCAAACGGTTCATCTCGCAAGTGTGAAGCAAATATTTTATCTGCGATTGTCTTGCCCATACTCTCTCCTACTTTTTACATATACACATTAATATTCCAGGAAGCCCCGGACAAATACAAGGCAGGACGTAACCTCAATCCGCTACGTCCTGCCTCACCGTGGCGTTACTATAACCAAAAGCAGCAACAAAAGACATGCTGAACCGCATATGATTTATGTTGCCAGCTCAAACTACACATTCACCCCTGTGCGCTTTCGGATTGAAACGATTTTATTCAAAGCATTGATGTAGGCTTTCGCTGCCGCAACAATTATATCGGGATGCGCTCCCTGCCCCAACTGCTCGCGCCCATCTTTCTCCAGACGGACGGTACACTCACCTTGAGCATCAGTACCGCCAGTAATTGCACCTACAGAAAAATGCAGCAGATGCGCGTCGGTCCCAGTGAGAACCTTAATCGCCTTAAACGTTGCATCAACTGGGCCGTCCCCAATCTGAGCGTGCTTAACCACCTTGCCATCAACCTCCATCTGAACCGTGGCGGTAGGAGCAGCAAAAGATCCTGACGACACGTTGATCTGGAGCAACTTATAACACTCAGGTACGCGGATAATTTCGTCAGCGATAATCGCATCGAGATCTTCATCGAAGATCTCTTTTTTCATATCTGCCAAGTCTTTAAAGCGCACAAAGGCTTTCTGAATATCTTCAGTGGAGAGATTGTAGCCTAAGTCCTTTAAACGCATAGTGAATGCATGGCGTCCGGAATGCTTGCCCAGCACCAGTTTGTTCTGATTCAACCCGATAGACTCAGGTGTCATTATTTCGTAGGTTGATTTGTCCATCAACACCCCATGTTGGTGAATACCTGCTTCATGCGCGAACGCATTAGCACCAACTACAGCCTTATTCGCCTGCACTTGCATGCCAGTTACTGTAGTCAACAGTCGGCTTGTAGCGTAGATGTGTTCAGTGACAACATCGGTATGGAATGGGAGGATATCCTGACGTGTGCGCAGGGTCATTACAACCTCTTCCAACGAACAGTTGCCCGCACGCTCCCCAATACCGTTTACGGTACATTCGACCTGTCCAGCTCCTGCCTGGATTGCCGCAAGGGAATTAGCTACTGCCAAACCCAGATCGTTGTGACAGTGGACAGAGATAACAGCCTGATCAATATTGGGAACTTTGTTTTTCAAGTAGGTAATAATGTCATAATACTCTGACGGGATGGTGTACCCCACTGTATCCGGAATATTTACTGTTTTGGCGCCCGCCTCGATCACCGCCTCAACCACTCGCGCCAGAAACGGCAACTTGGTTCGCACCGCGTCTTCAGCGGAGAACTCTACGTTCTTGGTATACCCGGCAGCCCGCTTTACCGCTTTTACCGCGGTTTCAACCACCTCATCCTCTGTCATTTTAAGCTTGTACTTCATGTGGATGTCGCTGGTAGCAATAAAAGTATGTATTCGTCCGCGCTCACCTGCATACTGTAGCGCTTCCCACGCACGATCAATGTCGCCGTCACTCGCACGTGCAAGACCGCAGATCTGCGGACCTTTTATACTTTGAGCTATGCGCTTAACTGCCTCAAAATCACCTTGTGAGGCAATGGGGAAGCCCGCCTCTATTACATCAACGTTCATCTTTTCAAGCTGTGCGGCTATGCGCAATTTTTCGTCAATGTTCATGCTCGCGCCCGGAGATTGTTCCCCATCGCGCAACGTAGTATCAAAAATTATAATTTTTGTTGTGTCACTCATGCTGTTTCTCCCGGTTCATTGCCCCTAGAAAAGGTAAAGGGTGGCTTATGAAATACGTTTCTATCACTTTAACACACTGACCTTGACCTGTTAGGTCACCTAGGTCCGATTCCATATAACCACCCCCTTTCGCTGGATTGACTGAACACGAATATTTTCCATTCAAACCAAATAAAAAGCTCTCGCCCCTGTATGCTTGCATACAGGGGCGAGAGCTTCACAGCTTCGCGGTACCACCCTGATTCCACCCATGCGATACGTGAATGTACCGAAGAGTGCTTACTTAGCCGGTTACGTCGGCGTTACGGCAGCAACTAAACCTACTTACAAACAAGACATAGATTTCATTGCTGCGGCTCCAAGGCGAGTTCAATGCTGTTCTGTGCTGACTCACACCAACCGTCAGCTCTCTCGTCAGAACATAGACATCTACTACTCCTCTTCATTGCCTTTTGTAGTGTTTTTTAAATCTGCCTGTTTTTCTGATGACAGTCAATGGTTTAAATGACAACTACTCTATTTAAAGTCATTTTTTAATTTTCCACAAACTATGTTCTGACTCACTAAACTTTAGCTTCTCCTTTTGTTTTGGCTTTTCGGTATCTGCGTAGTTGCGCTAAACCTGCTAACACCGGAGTGAACAGTGTATAAATAAGGCAGAGAATGAAAATCATCACCTCAGGGCGAGCGACTACAATCAAAATGATAAATACCGCCAACACCAGATTCCAAAACGGACGCCGCTTGAACAATGCTGGGTCTTTAAAAGAGTAGTAAGTAATGTTGCTTACCATCAGAAAAGCAAGGACATAAATGAGGATTACTACCGAAACCATGCGAATAGTACCTGAGCCACCGAGGTAGTAAAACAGCAAAACGCATGATGCTACTGTACACGCTGCTGCCGGAATAGGCAGGCCGATAAAGTTTCTCGACTCCACCGTACTCGCCTGCACGTTAAAGCGCGCTAGACGCAATGCCCCACATACAACATACAAAAAAGCTGCGAGCCACCCAAAACGTCCAAATGGTTCCAGCGCCCATGAATACATGAGTATCCCGGGAGCAACTCCAAACGCGACCAAATCTGAAAGAGAATCATACTCTACCCCGAAACGGCTAGTTGTGCCGGTCATGCGCGCAACTTTACCGTCAAGGGCATCAAACACCGCGGAGATCAGCACAAACCACGCTGCTATGTGGAATGAGCCTTGAATACTCGCGATTATGCCATAAAACCCCGCAAACAATCCCCCTGTAGTGATCAGGTTCGGGAGTATGTACACCCCTTTGCGAAGGCTACCCCGCTTTGTCTCTACCTCTTCTTCAATCATCCTAACCTACTCAGAACGGTTTCACCGCCGACACACCGATCACCAAGGCTAACTTGAAGTTGGGCCTCAACCGGCATATACACATCTACGCGCGAACCAAAACGGATAAGGCCATAACGTTGTCCCTGTTCGAGCATTTCGCCTATAATGGGATAGGTAACGATACGGCGTGCCACTAGACCGGCAATCTGCACCACAAGAAAACGGTTCTTCTTTTTGTCTTCGATAACCATCCCTGCTTGCTCGTTTTCGGTGCTGGCTTTATCCAGCGACGCATTCATGAAATTCCCCTTGGTGTAGAACTGATCCACTACTTTGCCAGAAACGGGAACTCGGTTTACATGCACATTAAACACCGACATGAAGATACTAACTTTGTACACCTCCCCATGCAGGAACCTGTCTTCATTCACCTTCCCAACATACACTATCTTGCCGTCGGCCGGAGCCACTACAATATCCTCACCCTGTGGGACAGTGCGATCTGGGTTGCGGAAAAAGTACACCGTAAAAAGGGTCAGAAATAAGAAAATGAGTGCGAGGAAACTCCAATCCAACAGTGAAAACACCAAAGTTATAAACGCAAATAACGCAATAAAAGGATAACCCTCAACTGCAACTGGCTGGTTCTGGTTTCGCATATATTCCATCCTATGATGATTGGTACGCTAAGAATTTTAAACGTCGTCAATATACACCAATTGCATGGGGTACGGCAAAATATTTAGCATATCCAGAAAACAGCACGGGCCTCCCGCGGTAAATCTGGAGGCCCGTGCTACACGCTATATGAACAAAGAGTCTTTTCTAATCTTCGTTCCGCCATGCTTTCGGACCACGCCCAAGCACTACAGGTCCAGAGCGTACAATCTCTTTCAACCCCATGGGACGTAAGAGCTCAATCATAGCGTCAATTTTCCCCGGTGTACCGGTAACCTCAATAGTGTAAGATCGGGGAGTTACATCGACCACTTTGGCTCTAAAAATATCCACGATACGTAATATTTCCGCACGTGCCTGCATGTCTGCAGTTATTTTCACCATGGCCATCTCACGTTCTACAAAAGGTTGATCGGTAAAATCGATCACTTTGATTACATCGACAAGTTTGTTCAATTGTTTAGTAACTTGCTCTAGGATGCGGTGATCACCACTGGTTACAATGGTCATACGTGAGATGGTTTCATCTAAAGTTGGAGCCACAGAGAGGCTCTCAATATTAAACCCTCGTCCGGAGAACAGCCCGGAAACTCGCGGAAGGACACCAAATTCGTTTTCTACCAGAACTGAAATTGTATGTTTCATGCTAAAACTCCCAGCTTAATATACCCACACTTTGGCGTATGAGTATTCGCATTTGTATTTACTCAATGCTTGCATCTAGGTCAGGATGCAAGCACCATCTCGTTCAGCCCAGCCCCTGCAGGCACCATGGGCAAAACATTTTCCTCCCGTGCTACCTTGAATTCCATAATAACCGGGCCGGGAGTTTCAAGACCCTGGCGCAACACTTTCTCTACATCTTCGGGCTTGGTGGCTCTAAAACCTTGCGCACCATACGCCTGTGCGAGTTTTATAAAATCTATAGGAAGTTCCATGCATGTCTGGCTGTAGCGCTTATCAAAGAAAAGTTGTTGCCATTGACGCACCATCCCTAAAAAGTTGTTATTCAGAATCACTATCTTAACTGGCAGACGGTACTGCACCAGAGTGGCGATTTCTTGGGAGTTCATCTGAAAGGAACCGTCACCAGAGATGTCTATTACTTGGCGCTTAGGGAAAGCAGCCTGCGCCCCTAGGGCAGCGGGAAGACCAAACCCCATAGTCCCAAGTCCGCCAGAGGTTATGAATGTGCGCGGCACAGTAAAGTCATAGAACTGTGCAGTCCACATCTGATGTTGCCCTACTTCGGTAGTGATGATGGCATCATCGTCGGCAAGTTCACACAGTTTTTCAATCACGTACTGTGGCTTAATGGTAGTTTTAGTATTTTTGTACGTCATTGGATGCTGTTGTTTCCACGCATTCACCTGATCACGCCATCCCTGCGTTGCGGCAACAGTCTCATCCAGGACCGCTTTTTTCTTTTTCAAACCTTTTACTAAAGCTGGTAGTACCTCAGGTAACACCCCTACTACAGGCAGATCAACGCGGACGTTCTTTTTAATTGAGGTAGGGTCCACATCTACATGAATAATCTTGGCGTTAGGAGCAAACGTGTCGATCTTTCCAGTAACTCTGTCGTCAAAACGTGCCCCAAGAGCAATCAAAAGATCGGAGCTGGTAACCGCCATATTCGCATAAAAAGTTCCATGCATCCCTAACATCCCCATAGAGAGCGGGTGGGTTTTGGGAAAACTCGACATCCCCATCAGGGTCGTAGTAACCGGAGCCTGTATTGCCTCTGCCAAAGCGAGCAGTTCTTTATCCACATCTGACAGAGTCGCACCCCCACCCACATAAAGTACCGGCTTGCGCGCTGCCAACATCATCTCCACCGCTTTATCCAACTGGCGTGGATTTGGAGTTATGGTGGGCTTATATCCGCGCAATTCGACCTTATCTGGATACTTAAAGGTTGTGCTGGCAACTTGGATATCTTTGGGCAGATCAATCAACACCGGCCCAGGCCGCCCGGTACGGGCAATGTGAAATGCCTGTTTGACAATCCGCGCCAGATCTTTGATGTCGCGCACCAAGTAATTGTGTTTGGTTATGGGGCGCGTAATCCCCACTATATCGGCCTCTTGAAACGCATCGTTGCCAATCAAAGGCGTAGGGACTTGGCCGGTGATTACTACCATGGGGGTTGAGTCCATGTATGCGGTAGCGATTCCGGTTACGGTATTGGTCGCGCCGGGACCGCTGGTTGCAATAGCAACCCCCACCTTGCCTGTAGAGCGTGCATATGCATCGGCAGCATGGACAGCAGCTTGTTCGTGGCGTGTAAGGATATGGTTGATAGGCGAATCCATCAAATCGTTGTATAGATTGATAACGGTACCGCCTGGGTAGCCAAAAATCGTTTCAACTCCTTCGAGTCGCAAGCATTCGAGTAAAATCTGAGACCCTGTCATCTTCACTACTTCACCTCCCGCAAAACTAATCAGATATGTAATTGGATAAAATAACTTGTTGAAGTTACGCTATGCAAAGCATCATTTAATCTATACGCAGTTGAGTTATGTCGCGTACCGCACCCTGCGCAGCACTGGTCGTGGTGGCTGCATACGCCTGTAGCGCTCTACTTACTTCCCGTTTTCGCTCCAGCGGACGCCATGCTTCCTTACCGCGTTGCTGCATGCGGGCACGCCGTTGCTCCAGTTCTTGTGCCTCAATACGAATATTGATGCTTCTGGCTGGGATATCGATATCTACGATATCTCCAGCCGTGAGAAGCGCTATAGCACCCTGTTCCGCTGCCTCAGGTGAAACATGCCCAATAGACAGCCCAGAAGTGCCACCAGAGAAGCGTCCATCCGTAACCAGAGCACAGACTTTCCCCAAACCTTTGGACTTTAGGTAACTTGTTGGATAAAGCATCTCCTGCATTCCAGGTCCCCCTTTTGGACCTTCGTAGCGGATTATAACGACATCTCCTTCAACTACTTTACCAGCTAAAATCGCGTCAATCGATTCCTCTTGGCTCTCGTAAATCTTTACCGGACCTGAAAAGGTGAGGATAGATTCATCCACGCCGGCAGTTTTTACAATACAGCCATCGGGAGCAAGATTGCCGTACAACACTGCCAGGCCACCATCGTTACTGTAAGCATGTTCCATAGCGCGGATACAACCGTTTTCTCGGTCCAGATCCACCTCAGACCAGCGCTCCTCTTGGCTGAATGGAATCAGATTGCGCTTTCGCCCTGGGGCGGCAAGGTACATCTGCTTTACCTCAGCCGAATCAGTACGGCGCAGGTCCCAAGTATCGATCGCCTCCCCCATGCTGCTAGCATGAATAACTGGAACATCGCGTTTCACCAGACCTGCTCGATCCAATTCACCCAGAATGGCAAAAACCCCCCCAGCGCGGTGTACATCTTCAATATGGTAGTGCTGTACTGCAGGAGCTACCTTACATAGATTAGGGGTCTGACGTGACAAGGTGTTGATATTCTCCATACTAAAATCCACCTCGGCCTCATGTGCAACCGCCAGTAAGTGCAGCACCGTATTGGTCGATCCCCCCATTGCGATATCCAGACGCATAGCGTTTTCAAAAGCATCCAAGGTAGCAATAGAGCGTGGTAGCACGGAAGAATCATTCTGCTCATACCAGCGTTTAGCCAAAGAAACGATCTCTTCACCGGCACGCAAAAATAGCTGTTTACGTTCAATGTGAGTGGCGAGCAAGGTGCCATTGCCAGGATAACTCATCCCCAGAGCTTCAGTGAGACAATTCATGGAGTTCGCCGTAAACATCCCCGAACACGACCCACACGTGGGGCACGAATGCTCTTCATACTGATCTACCTGCGCATCAGTGACATTGGGATCAGCAGCGGCAACCATGGCATCGACTAAGTCAAGCGCGGCATCCTTACCCCCAATGCGGCTGTGTCCGGCCTCCATTGGCCCACCGGTAACAAAGATAGTAGGGATATTCAGGCGCATGGATGCCATTAACATCCCCGGCGTAACTTTATCGCAGTTGGAGATACACACCATGGCATCGACGCAGTGGGCATTGACCATGTATTCCACCGTATCCGCAATCAGTTCACGTGAAGGAAGGCTATAGAGCATGCCACCATGTCCCATAGCGATACCGTCGCAGATAGCCATGGTGTTAAATTCTTTGGCAATACCACCGTGCGTTTCAACCTGGGAGACAACAAGTTGCCCTAGATCTTTGAGGTGGACATGCCCAGGGACAAACTGGGTAAAAGAGTTCACCACAGCCACCACCGGTTTGCCAAAATCACTTTTTTTCACTCCGGTAGCCTGCCACAATGCTCTAGCTCCGGCCATATTCCTTCCTGATACAGATACCTCTGATCGATATTTACCCATGTGACCTCACCTTGATTTTAACTTTTTATATAAATTTACGTGTCAACACTCGAAGGACATTAAACAGCCCCTGTTTGACCTTAAAACACATACGTTCAACATAACGAAAAAGGGGTTAGAGCAGAAAAAGGGCTTGGGAGCTCCCAAACCCTTTTTAATAACTGACAAATTAGCGCTAAAGCATTTATTACTGGACTCTAGCTTGAGACACAATCATATTCATTTCATCCTTACCTGCAAGCTTAAGTTTCTGAATTTTTTTACGTTCAAATTCGTCATCTGAGGAAAGGTAAGTGCTGTTGTCGAAGTTTTTAAGTTGCTTTTCATAGATCCGGTGCTGTTCGTATAGCATCCGGAAATGCGGATCATCTGCAGCTAATCGAGTTATATCTTCCTGGCTAAGATCCATCTAGACACCTCCTGCGTTAGAGTAACCCAAACAAGCATTGAGCTTGTTCACAGATTACCCAACGGGCAGGCACAATGTCAACAACGTAGATGTTGGATGCTAACATTGTTTTACGGCACTAACACTCAACAAAATACGGGGTTGTCTGTCAACTTTCCTATCTCTTCCATTGATGCAGTTCTGCATCGGAGGGACGTACATACTGGGCTTGAACTTCGTACACTGACACGGGGGAGAATATCCCTGGCTGGCACAATACCAACTGAGCTGCACTCGATGCCGCAGGTATATGTGATGCTGCGCCGCCGAAAAAAAGATCTGCCTTACATTCACGCTCAAATAATTCGCGATATAATTCTGCCCCATGCCCAACCATGATCACTGGCGTCGATGCATGATAAGTGTTGATATGCTCACATATGGTCGGCGGCGGAAGGACAAACATCTGCTCTACATGGGGTCCGTTCTCATTCCATTGTATAGTAGCCCCGTAGAGTTCCCGTTTTCGCGCATCGAGAAGGCAATATTGGACATATGGAGCCTTGCCATACATAAAACCTAGCACCAGAAGGGAGGAAACCTGATACACCGGCAGCTTGAGACTTTGCGCCAGCCCTTGAACCGTAGCAAGACCTACACGGAGTCCGGTAAAGGAACCGGGCCCATTGACAACACAAAGCCCGGTTAGATCGGCTAATGTTGTTCCACTTTCCTGTAATAAAAAGCGTGTATGGCGCAACAGATAATCTGAATGAGGTCGATGTTTGACATCAAGAGCGACCTCTGCAACTACCACGGTATCACGCACCAGCGCCACACTCCCGCGTGGAGTCGATGTATCAAAGCTTAACAGCAGATGCTTCATCTATTCCTCAGCGTCGCGAGAAAATGTTCTTACTGCAAGAACAGGCGCGCAAGATCATTATAAAAAGCCAGCAACATCAGCAAGAGCAGCAATCCAAGTCCTACCTGCTGGGCTATCTCACGCGCGCGCAACGATAACGGGCGGCGGAAGATAAGTTCGTACGTAAAAAACACCAAGTGCCCACCATCAAGAACCGGGACTGGGAGCAAATTGAGAATACCTAATTGAATGCTGATAAAAGCGAGCACTGTTAGGATGGTGCTCAAATCGGTCTGCGCCGCCTGTCCCGCAATCTGCATCACCATGATGGGGCCACCAATGTTATCGGTGGCAACATCACCCGCCACCATTTTTCGGATAAATGTCACTGTCAGAGAAACAAGCTCCCTGGTGCGCTCATATCCAGCTTTTATTGACCCGCCCAAGGGATAGCTCTGAAGCACACGCTGCTGTTGCGGAGTTATCCCCACAAGCCATACTCCCCGCTGCGCATCATGTGTGGGGTTTATTTCATATTCTAACAATGTGCCATTGCGGTTCACAACAAATATGGTAGCACCTCCCTTAAGCTCTTGAATAGCGTTATGCAGGTCGTACCAAGAGTTGATTCCTATATTCCCGATACTCTCAATAACATCTCCCTGCTTCATCCCTGCGATGGAGGCAGGCATTCCCGCACTTAGAGAGCCAATAATTGGAGGCTGAGGTGGGAAAATCCCCAGCGATTGCAAACCTTCAAGACTGTTGTTGTCAGCATCAATGCGTAGGTTTAGAATTTCGTTAGCGCGTTGCACTTCAAACACCAGTTCATCCCCAGCGGCAGGGATGAGCGCTTTATTGGTTTCATTCCAACTTGGCAATAACCTGCCATTTAAAGCCTGAATACAATCTCCAGCGTGAAATCCAGCCAGGTGCGCATCGGAATGTTCTACAACATAGCCAACACAAGGGGGCTCATCGAGATATGCAGGGACGTTAACCCCTATGAAATACGCCCACGGGAGAAGAAACAACGGCAGAAGCAGATTCATCAGCGGACCCGCCGCCACAATGGCCATCCGTTGTCCTACTGGCTTATGTGCAAAGCTGCGTTTGCGCTCAGCCGCGGTGAGCTCACGCTCTTCACCTTCAGCGCCTCCTCCTTCACCTAGCATTTGGACATATCCACCCAAGGGGATAAGGCTGATCTGATACTCTGTTTCTCCCCAGGTACGCCCAACAATTTTAGGCCCGAACCCCAGAGAAAACCGCAGCACCTTTACTCCTGTAAACTTGGCAACGGCAAAATGCCCTAGCTCGTGTACAAACACCAGCACACCCAGCATCAGGATGCCGGCAAATATGGTAGTCATTACATACTCCGTTTAAATTTTGATGTCCGAGTGAGATTAAAGGCTTTATTTCGTGCTACGGAATCCAGGTATAGGATTTCATCCAGAGTGGTTATGCTCTGGGTGGGTATCTGTTCCAACACCTCCTGAATTAGGCGCGGGATATCCATGAATCCTATGTTTTTATGCAAAAAGGCATCCACAGCAATTTCGTTCGCTGCATTCATCACTACTGGAGCCCCTCCTCCGTCCTGCATGGCCTGGTATGCTAGAGAAAGGCATGGGAAGCGTTCATTATCAGGGGGGTAGAAATTGAGTCCAGACAGTTTGCACAGATTTAACGGCTCAAGTTCAAGGGGAAGGCGCTCAGGCCACGCCATGGCGTAAGCGATGGGAGCCCTCATATCTGGCACCCCCAACTGCGCGAGCACGGCGCCATCAATATACTCAACCATGGAATGCACAATGCTCTGAGGGTGGATATGCACATCGATGTTCTCAACCGGCATATCAAACAACCAGGCCGCTTCAATAACCTCAAGCCCTTTGTTCATCATAGTGGCAGAATCCACGCTTATCTTCCGCCCCATAGCCCAGTTGGGATGAGCCAGAGCCTGTTCAGGGGTGGCCTTGTGTAACTTCTGTTTATCCCATTGCCACAGCGCTCCACCAGAAGCAGTGAGGATAATGCGGCGTATATCTTCATTTCGCTGCCCCGCCATGGCCTGAAACACCGCAGAGTGCTCGCTATCCACCGGCAAAAGGCGTACCCCACTTCTTTTAACCGCACGCATCACCAGTTCACCGGCTGCGACCAGCACCTCTTTGTTGGCTAAGGCAATATCTTTACCTGCATCAATGGCTGCAATGGTGGGCACCAGTCCAGCCGCACCCACAATAGCAGATACCACCATCTGAGTGTCTGGGGTTACAGCACATATCCGCGCCCCATCGATACCAGTCAATACTTCGATATCGAGGTCTTTAACCCGATTGCGCAGCACTTTAGCGGCTTCGAAATTTTCTACCGACACCAAGCGCGGTTTAAATTCGCGCATTTGGCGCTCAAGTACATCGATGTTCTCCCCCACTACGAGGGATTCAACGATATAACGCTCTGGATAAGCGCGAACAATCTCAAGAGTGCTCGCCCCAATGGAACCAGTGGAACCCAGCACTGCGATACGCTTCGGTTCCATTAAAACACCAGCTTGACGAAGATATAGGCAAGAGGGAATGCAAACAAAAGGCTATCAAGGCGATCAAGCATCCCGCCATGCCCAGGGAACAGATGGCCAGAGTCCTTGATTTGTGCGGAGCGTTTGAGCAATGATTCAAACAAATCGCCGACTTGAGCAAAAACTCCGATTATGATGCCAAAACTCAAAGCCATAACAACGTTGAATTCGGGGAGGTAAATCCACTTTGATGCTAGAGCTGCCAGCACTGCACCACAGATACCGCCGAGCGCTCCTTCAATACTTTTCTTGGGACTGACCGCTGGATATAGCCGATGTTTGCCCCACCTGGTGCCAACAAAATATGCACAGGAGTCACACACCATGGTTAGCAGAAGCACTAAAAATACTAATTTATGTCCTTGAGGAAGAGCATGCAGCAGAACGATATGACTGAACAAAACCGGCACATATACCCATACAAGAAGAACTACAGCGCAGTCATTAATAACCAGGATAATATCGTTGAAGCGAAACAGATAAAAAATCCCTAACAGCAAGAACGCAACGCTGAAGACTTGGGCAATAAAAACAGGATACCAGCATATTGTAGTGTAGAGTCCAAGACCGCCGCACAAGACCAAACCCTTAAGAACAGCATCTGCCTGAGGACGAAACATATGCAACGCCTCCAACACTGCCAGCGTTACCACAACAAGTGTCGCAGCAAAAAAAACGCTAGTGCTGGAAAACAAGGTCAATAACACTACCAGAGGCAAGGCGATTAAAGCTGTTATAATTCTATCTTTAAGCACAAATATACCTTTAATATACTGATTTATTATTGAGGAAAGGCTTCGTTGCTTACACGTCCGAAACGGCGGCAGCGATTCTGATATTCCTTTAAAATCGCGTCTAAGTGAGCAAGATTGAACTCGGGCCAGAAGCAAGAACAGAAAAATAGTTCTGTATAGGCTATCTGCCAGAGGAGAAAATTGCTTATGCGCTGCTCCCCGCTAGTGCGGATGAGAATATCTGGGTCGGGCAGTGTAGCGGTGTCAAGGTAGCTTGAAAATATCTGCTCGTCGATCTGAGTGGGATCAATATCGCCAGCTACTGCAGCGTCACAAACGCGGCGCACAGCACGTATAATTTCGTTCCGCGCTCCATACGAGAGCGCCAGAGTGAGGGTCATGCCAGCATTATTGGCAGTCTGACGCACCTTCTCCTTTACCTTTTCTCGCAGTGGCGCAGATAAGCGGGATAGGTCGCCAATCACATTCAGACGGATATGTTCTTGCTGCAAAAGAGATATTTCACTTGCAAGATATGTATCTAAAAGCCCCATCAACGCCTGCACTTCTTCCTCTGGGCGCTGCCAGTTTTCTGAACTGAAAGCATACAGGGTGAGATATCTTATTTGAAGACGCGCGCATTCCCGTACAGTGCGCCGCACAGTATTAACCCCCTCCTGATGTCCAGCAAATCGAGGTAATCCGTTCTGGCGTGCCCAGCGTCCGTTACCATCCATTATAATAGCTATATGTTCCGGCATCCCCATACAGAATTCCACATGTCTTTGGATTAAGCGTTATAGAAGCAAATTACTCTAAGCTTTTAACATGTTCATACTTAAAGGGGCAAGCATTCAACCTACTCCAACGGTCTCATTGGCGGCAAACACTATTATAGCAACTTTAATTATAAACACGGGGCTTAAGTCAGTTTTGCACAGAATTGTGCGTTAAATATAAAAGGGGGGCTCTGAGCCCCCCTTTTATATACGACAAAAATGTTTAAGCGCAGGTTAAACCTCCATCAGTTCTCTCTCTTTAACAACAAACACTTCGTCAACTTTCTTGACATACGCATCTGTAAGATCCTGAATCTGCTTCTCTCCCTGCTTCAACTCATCTTCAGTTATCTCTTTATCTTTTTCTTGTTTTTTTAGGTATGTATTAGCCTCTTGACGCGCAGCGCGAATACTAATCCTAGCTTCCTCAGTCTTCCCTTTTATCTGTTTGACCATCTCCTTGCGCCGCTCCTCAGTGAGGGGAGGGATGGGGATACGAACCATATTGCCATCCGAAGAAGGGGTCAACCCAAGATCTGACTTGAAGATTGCTTTTTCAATATCGGGGATTATGTTTTTCTCCCACGGCTGAATAGTGATCAAACGCGCTTCAGGCACTGAGATAGTCCCAACCTGGCTCAAAGGCACAGGTGAACCGTAGTACTCAACACGTACCTCATCCAGGATATCAACAGAGGCGCGCCCAGTACGTACACGGCGGAACTCACGCTGAAGAGCAGCTATCGCCTTTTCCATTGCCTTCTTTGCCTGTTTCTCAACATCCTGGATCATAAGCTAATCTCCTTTAACAATAGTTCCAATATCTTCACCCATAACCACTCTTTTTATATTGCCCTTCTGAGTCAAGTTAAACACCAAAATGGGCAATTTATTGTCCATGCACAACGATGTGGCAGTAGAATCCATCACTTCAAGACCCAATTTAAGTACATCAAGGTATGATAAAGAAGAAAACTTTACCGCTTCTGCATCCAACTTCGGGTCAGCATTAAACACACCATCAACCTTGGTGGCTTTAAGGATAATTTCCGCACCTATTTCCATGGCACGCAAACTTGCTGCAGTATCGGTAGTAAAATACGGGTTGCCGGTTCCGGCCGCAAAAATAACCACGCGCCCTTTTTCCAGATGGCGCATGGCACGGCGGCGAATATACGGCTCAGCAATCTCACGCATCTCTATGGCAGATTGCACCCGTGTCTTCACCCCTACTTTTTCTAGGGCATCCTGCATCGCCAGGCTGTTCATCACTGTAGCCAGCATCCCCATATAGTCTGCGCTGGAACGGTCCATGCCTGCTGCAGACGCAGCAAGGCCACGAAAGATATTCCCACCGCCAATAACTAGGGAAATCTGTACCCCTAGGTCAATAACTTCTTTGATTTCAGAAGCAATCCCGCTGATGGTTTGGGGATCAATGCCGTACCCGTGCTCCCCTGCCAGTGCTTCACCACTGAGCTTGAGAAGTATAGTTTTATAGCGCGGTTCTGGATGCGTCATAGGGTCCTCAATAAAAGTTGGATCGTTAGGCTCAAACAAAACCGGGCATCTGCCAGATCGGCATAAATCAACTGGTCAGGTGCCCGGTTTAACAAAACTACAGTAAGTAGTCTGTATGGAAAATCACTTGGTCATAGATGCAACTTCAGCGGCAAAATCGTCTTGCTTCTTTTCGATCCCCTCACCAAGCTGATAACGTGTATAAGCAACAAGCTTAACTTCAGCGCCTGCATCTTTAGCCGTTTTTTCGAGCAATTTATTTACCTTTATGTCGGGGTCGACAACAAATGCCTGCTCAAGCAGACAAATTTCCCCGAAATATTTGTTTATCTGCCCACCAATTATCTTTTCCACAATATTTTCAGGCTTACCGCTTTCAAGTGCTTTAACACGCATGATCTCTTTTTCATTGTCTACCACGTCGGCAGGCACATTTTCGCGGCTCAGATATTGGGGTGCTGCAGCAGCAACATGCATAGCAAGTTGTTTCGCTACAGCCTGTACCGCTTCACTGTCAGATTTATCTGTTTGGAGTTCGATCATAACTCCGATCTTGCCCCCACCGTGAACGTAAGACTCAATAAGGCCAGCATCAGTAGCACGACGCTCAAAACGACGAATATTGATATTTTCGCCAATGGTGGCTATCTGATGAACTTGCTCTTCGCCCACGCTTCGGTCAGTACCTGGAAACGGCAGAGCTAGTAACGCGTCGATGTCAGCCGGGGCTTCTGCAACAACCACCTCAGCTATTTTGGTAGCAAAACTAATAAATGCATCGTTTTTAGCAACAAAGTCGGTCTCAGCGTTAACCTCAACCATTCCCCCGACTTTATCAGATCCCGTTACTACGACAAGTCCTTCGGCTGCGGCCCGCCCGGATTTTTTAGCGGCAGCTGACAACCCTTTCTTACGCAAGAAGTCGACCGCTTGGTCTAAATCACCAGCGGTTTCTGTCAGAGCTTTTTTACAATCCATCATACCTGCGCCAGTTTTGCTGCGCAGCTGGGCAACCAAAGATGCAGAAATTTTTGCCATAGATCAAATCTCCTGTGCTTTATATATTGTTCTGGGACATACGCCCATATACAGACATTCAAAAACAAACACACTAAGAGCGACCACAATGCCGTTCAGGTCGCTCTTAGATTCGCTTACACAATTATATACTAGGCTTCTTTAGCGGCGAGCTTTTCCTGCTCTTCTACTGGATCAGCACCTTCGTTCTCAGATACTGCAGCAGCCTGTGCCGCCAGCTTGCCATCGAGACATGCATCGGCCATGGTAGAAACAAAAAGGCGGATGGCACGGATAGCATCATCGTTGCCTGGAATGATATAGTCAATTTCATCAGGATCACAGTTAGTGTCCACTACACCCACAACCGGAATACCCAACTTTCTAGCTTCTTTTACCGCGATGGCTTCTTTTTTGGGATCTATTACGAACATAGCCCCAGGAAGTTTAGTCATAGACTTGATTCCACCCAAGCTGCGTTCCAATTTCACACGCTCGCGCTCAAGCTCCAGAGCTTCTTTTTTAGTCAACAGGTCGAAGGTGCCATCTTCAGCCATAACCTCAATCTTCTTCAGGCGGTCAATGCTCCCCTTGATGGTAGAGAAGTTGGTGAGCATCCCACCGAGCCAGCGATTATTCACATAATACTGTCCTGCACGTTCGGCTTCTTCACGTACCGCTTCCTGTGCCTGCTTTTTAGTCCCGACAAAGAGGACGGTCTCGCCACTTTCAACTACGTCTTTGATAAAGTCGTATGCGGTACGGAAGTAGCGTACGGTACGCTGAAGATCGATAATGTAGATACCGTTTCTGGCACCGAAAATATAAGGTTTCATTTTCGGGTTCCAGCGCTTGGTCTGATGACCAAAGTGTACACCTGCTTCGAGCAACTGTTTCATTGATACTTTTGCCATGTCTTTCCCTTTCCATGTAACAATATGGTGGTTTAGTCCTCCGCCTCATGTGCTCACAACAGCGCCATTTGCCGCAGCAATAACCTAGGCGCATGTCCACAAGGGCGTGCGTATTTACACATCAGAGCTTGATAGCACAGTGTCCTCGCTCAGCGCAAGGAAATTAAGCTAGAATCGATTTACAAGCTGACCTTATTGTAATACTATCCGCTCACGATGAGTGCATTCAGGATTCAAAAATATATTGCGCGTGAGATTGTGGTCAACTTCATATTAAGTCTGACCCTCTTCACTTTTATTGTGCTACTAAGCCGACTACTCAAACTTACAGACTTAGTAATAGGTAGTGGTGTCTCCATAGGTTCTGTGGCTGAGCTGTTTTTAGCTATGATCCCTTCATTCATGCTTATTACTATGCCCCTTTCTCTCCTTCTTGCGGTTCTCCTCACCTTTGCACGCCTATCCGCAGATAGCGAAGTTGTAGCAATGAAAGCGTGCGGTATCAGTGTGTACAAAATGGCGCGCCCAGTAATGATTTTGGCACTGCTTGTGTGCGGCGCTACTGCGTATCTTTCAACCTACGCAGAACCCACTGGACGCCGCACTATGCGAAGCATTGCAATAAACGTAGCTATGGATAAAGCTTCAAGTGCTGTAAGAGCGCAGGTTTTTAATGATGAATTCCCAGGGCTGACAATTTTTGCGGACAAGGTATTTAAGGACACCAACCAACTCGAGGGGGTATTCATAAGCGATAACCGCATCGGGGACAAACAGACTATTATTACATCTACAAGTGGAAAGCTTGTGACAGACAAGGGAAACAATACTCTGTTGCTTCACTTAAGAGATGGATCGATCCACCGCGATGCCGATAATGCACAGAAAGGCGGCTTGCAGATCATCAACTTTTCCACTTACGATATCAATATAACCATGGAGGACTCTACAGCTGAGACTTCAGGTGCTATTTTACGCCCTAAATTGCAAACCCTGTTGCAATTGTTTGCTTCATTGAAACAAAACACAGACCCACAGCAACACCAAGAACGGCGCGAGATCCTGGCAGAAATTCACGAACGCCTTATTATGCCTCTGTCGCCTCTGCTCTTCGGTTTGATTGCCATTCCACTAGGAATTAGCTCACACCGTTCCAACAAAGGGGCTGGATTTGCCCTCTCCCTCACGGTGTTTATGATCTACTACATGTTTTTAAGTATTGCCAAAACTCTGGTGGTGGAACAAGGGTGGCCAATTAGTGTAACTATGTGGTCTCCAAGCATCGGTTTTGCTATTTGTGGCGGATTTTTACTTGTTACCTGCGCTAAAGAGCGTCCCTTCAAACCTATCAGGAGCGGATTCTTCTACCTTAAAAACAGACTTGGGAAAAAAGATAAATAGCATGACAATTCTCCAGCGATATCTGCTTAGCACCTTTACCCGTATTGTAGTTCTTTCCCTAAGTTCGTTTTGCGGGGTATATCTGCTTATAGATTTTTTTGGGCGTGTGGACAATTTCCTTGAACACAATGCCAAACTATCCCTCTACCTGATTTACTTTGGCTTAAAAGTTCCATTAATAGTCTCGCAAGTTCTCCCTCTCGCAGTATTAATGGGAGTCTTTCTTACCCTGGGAGGATTTTCCAAAACCAACGAACTCACTGCCATGCGTGCAGGAGGCATCGGCCTGCCGCGCATTGTCACCCCAGTTATCGGGATTGCGTGTCTTCTTGGAATTGGACACTTCATGCTGAACGAATATGTTGTGCCAGCCGGGGTAAAAAAGCTCAACTACGTTATGCGTGTAGAGGTTAAGGGAAAGTCTGCTGCATTGGGAAAGCGGCAGAATTTATGGTTTCGTGATCGTGACACTATGTTTCACGCAGATTTTACTGGAAGTGACACCGAGTCTCTACATGGGATAAGTGTGTATAAACTCAACGCCAACTTTGAACACATCCGCTATATCAAGGCGAAAAAAGCAGTTTACTCCGACAAGACTTGGCAGGCACAAGAAGCGCTGATACGCGAATTTGATCCCACAACAGGACTACTGGTTCGCGAGTTTCGCGCGGATACGATAGATATTGGCCTCAACAAGACTCCGGACGATTTCAGTTCAACCGAAAATGAAGCGGAAGAACTAAGTTATGCAGAACTGCGCGACATCTCGCGCCAGCTGGAGAAAGCCGGACTCAACAACTCGAAATATCTTGTAGACATGCACTCCAAGATCGCCCAGCCGCTAGTATCCCTCATCATGGCTTTGCTGGGGATCCCATTTGCATTGCAAAAATCACGCAATGTCAACCTTGGACTGGGAATCTCCATCTGCATCATGATTGGAATGGCTTTTTTCGTCACTCAATCCACCCTTATCGCATTTGGTCATGCAGAGATCCTCCCTCCCGTGCTAGCGGCATGGGCAGCGAATGTTATTTTCCTGCTCCTGAGTATATTTCTGATCCTCTCCACCCGCGAATAGGTAATCAACCACAAAGCCCCGTAGAACTAACGTTCCGCGGGGCTTTGTGGTTAAGAATAGATACTAACTTAGATTAATAGCGGTAGTAGTCTGGCTTATATGGGCCTTCGACAGGGATATCCAGGTACTGCGCTTGTTTCTGGGTAAGGGTGGTCAGTTTAGCTCCCAACTTATCCAAATGCAGCTTGGCTACTTTTTCATCCAGATATTTGGGAAGCACATAGACCTGTTTGTCGTATTTAGAGTGGTTCAACCACAGTTCAATCTGTGCCAGAACCTGGTTAGCAAAACTGTTGCTCATAACAAAGCTAGGATGCCCAGTAGCGCACCCAAGATTAACTAAACGACCCTTCGCAAGGAGAATAATGCTTTTCCCGTCCGGCCAGACAATCTGATCTACCTGGGGCTTGATCTCCTTCACCTTCAAATTAGCATCAGAAAAAAGAGAATCTACTTGAATTTCTGAATCGAAGTGGCCGATATTACACACGATTGCCTGGTCTTTCATCCTGTCCATATGGGCACGGGTGATCACATCAATGTTTCCGGTTGTGGTCACAAAGATATCGCCCCAAGTACATGCTTCTTCCATATCCACCACGTTGAAACCTTCCATGGTGGCCTGTAGCGCACAAATAGGGTCGATCTCGGTGACACTAACCATCGCACCCATACCGCTGAAAGCCTGGGCACAGCCCTTCCCCACATCACCGTAGCCAAGGACCACGCAGCGCTTCCCCGCAATCATTACATCCGTAGCGCGTTTGATCCCATCAATCAGAGACTCTCGGCAACCGTAGAGGTTATCAAATTTACTCTTGGTGACAGAATCATTCACATTGAAAGCTGGGAACAACAGCTTGCCATCACGAGCCATCTGGTACAGCCGATGCACCCCGGTAGTAGTTTCTTCGCTCACACCGAGCATACTCTTATTGGTACGACGCCAGAAATTGGGGTCTTCGTCCAAAGTGGCGTTAAGGAGACGATCCACGGTTTCAATCTCTTCATGCTCGGTACAGATCTCGGGCTTAACTCCAGTGCGCTCAAACTCCAGTTCCCGCTCCAGACCACGGTGGATCAACAACGTAGCATCGCCGCCATCATCCACGATAAGATTGGGTCCCTCTGGGAAGGAGAGCGCTTTTTTGGTAAACGCCCAGTACTCCTGCAGGGTTTCCCCTTTAAATGCAAAAACCGGCACTCCTGTCTCTGCAATAGCTGCTGCTGCATGATCTTGAGTGGAGAAAATATTACAACTAGCCCAGCGCACCTCAGCACCAAGATCAACCAAGGTCTCTATCAAGACTGCAGTTTGAATCGTCATATGCAGTGAACCGGATATTCTGGCTCCAGCCAGAGGTTTCTGCGCTCGATACTCCTCACGCACCCCCATAAGACCTGGCATCTCCTTTTCCGCTATGGAAATTTCAGTCCTACCCCAAGGGGCAAGGCTCATATCTTTCACTACAGATTCATTGTTTTTACTCAAAGTTATTCACCCGTTTCTCTTCGAAATGACTAAATTTAATGTATGGATCAGGTTGACTGTCTACAGTCCTGCACGGCTTCTAAGCGATTCAATCCTATCTGTTTTTTCCCAAGTAAAGTTGGGCAGTTCGCGGCCAAAGTGCCCATAAGCTGCAGTTTCAGCGTAAATAGGCCGTAACAGATCGAGGGTCTCAATTATAGCTGCAGGACGCAGGTCAAATTCATCACGCACAATCTGCGCAATCCGGTCTGGTTCAACCACACCCGTACCAAAGGTGTTAATCATCACCGATACGGGATCAGCCACGCCAATAGCATAGGCAATCTGAACTTCACAGCAGCGCGCAAGTCCCGCCGCAACGATATTTTTTGCTACATAGCGTCCCATATAGGATGCACTTCGATCCACCTTCGACGGATCCTTGCCAGAAAATGCGCCACCTCCGTGAGAGCCCTGCCCCCCATAGGTATCGACAATAATTTTCCTTCCAGTAAGACCACAGTCTCCTACCGGACCACCTATAACAAACTTACCTGTAGGATTGATAAAATATTTGGTGTTGGTGTCAAGCAATTCTACCGGAAGTACCTTTTTTACCACCGCTTCCATTACCGCCTCTTCCACCATCTTATGCGTGGCTGCCGCAATGTGTTGGGTAGAAACCACAACTGCATCAATACGTTTTGGGGTGAGCCCTTCATACTCAATAGATACTTGGGCTTTACTATCGGGACGTAGAATATCCACAACATTTGTTTTGCGTACATCACTTAATTGTTTGGTAAGGGCATGAGCATACATAATGGGCATGGGCATTAACTGCGGAGTATCGTCGCATGCATAACCGAACATCAATCCCTGATCTCCTGCTCCTTGTTCCATACACAGACCCTGACCTGGAGTAACACCTTGGGATATATCAGGAGACTGGCGATCTAAAGTAGTCATAATTGCACAGGTATCAGCATCAAAGCCCATCTCTGAGCTCACGTAACCAATGTTTCGAATAGTTCTGCGTACTACATCTCGATAATCCACGTGAGCGTGAGTGGTAATCTCTCCGGCGAGAACCACAAGCCCGGTGGTGATAAGGGTCTCGCACGCAACACGGGAGTTTTTGTCCTGCTCAAGCAGGGCATCAAGAACAGCATCTGAAATTTGATCCGCAATTTTATCTGGATGGCCTTCACTCACTGATTCGGAGGTGAACATATAATCTGTCATGGACATTGCTTAAGTACCTTTCTTGTGTAATTGACGCACCTTACGGTATGTTTAATATGTTAATTTAGCCGGAATTGAGCAACACGCAGATCCAACACGCACTTACCTAGCTCAATAGTCCAGATCAGGATCAGCCTGAGGCAAATATTCTGCCAGTCTCTGTTTAAGCACCCGTAGAACGTCAGCAGCGGTCTTCTGCTCCATAAGATCGTTGAGTAATTCCTCACTGTGGGAAGTATCCCACTGGCGGATAAGCTTCTTCACGCGCGAGATCCCTTGGCTACTCATAGACAGGTGGGTATACCCTAAGGCAACTAGCACAATGCTGAACATAGGTTCAGCAGCCATTTCACCACACACACTTAAGTCAATTCCAGCAGAATTAGCACTATCGGAAATCCGTTTCAGCGCTCTCAGAATTGCAGGGTGAAAAGGTTCGTACAGGTCGGCAACATGTTCATTGCCTCTATCGACCGCGAGGCAATATTGAATAAGGTCATTAGTACCAATGGAAAAAAAATCAACTTCAGCGGCAAGGATGTCTGCCACAAACACCGCTGACGGGGTTTCCATCATAATACCAATTTCAATATTGCGGTTAAAGTCAATATTTTCAGCAGCGAGTTCTTCCATCACCTGCGTAACGATCTCCTTGCACGCTCTCACTTCTGAAAGGCCGGATATCATTGGAAACATCAGACGTACGTTGCCAAAAGCAGAGGCACGTAAAATGGCACGTAATTGAATATAAAACAGCTTTTTTTCCCATAGAGAGAGACGAATTGAACGCATACCCATAGCTGGGTTCGCTTCATCTTCTAAGCTGATATCGCTGATAAATTTGTCCCCACCAATATCAAGAGTGCGAATGGTAACCGGATACGGCGTGAAGAGTTCGGCAGCTTTTTTATACGACTGAAACTGTTCCTCCTCTGTAGGAGGGGTAGAGCGTGCCATGTACATAAACTCGGTGCGCAAAAGTCCGATACCCTGCGCCCCATTATTAAGCGCAATATCAGCTTCGGGCAGAAACTCTATATTTGCCTGCATGGAAATAATTTTGCCGTCGGCGGTTTCTGCTGGAAGTTCACAATAACTTCGCAGCTGTCTTTTATAGAATTCATAGCGCCGCTTTAACTCAAGATACCTTTCAAGAGTTTTTTTATCGGGATTACACACTAGCACCCCACTGTTGCCGTCCACAATTACTGGGGTATCGTCGGCGACCTGACGGGTGATTTTTTCCAGCCCAACCACTGCGGGAATCCCCATGGAGCGCGCCAAAATTGCACTATGCGAAGTCCTCCCACCGAGGTCGGTTACAAAAGCAACCACATGTTCCGCATCGAGTTGGCAGGTGTCAGCAGGGGATAAGTCGTGCGCTACTATCACAGAGCGGCGTTCAAGCTCTCCCACCTGCGCTTGTTCCATCCCGTGGATATTGCGAATTATCCTTTCTCCCACCAGCTCAACATCAGAACCGCGCTCGCGTAAATATTCATCTTCAATCTGATCAAAAACAGCGACAAAGCGCCGCAATACCCGCTTTAAAGCACCTGCTGCGTTGATCAATTCAGAACGGATGAGCTCCGTAGTTGAATCGATGAGCATCTTGTCCTTGAGAATCAGCAGCTGAGTATCGATAATATAAAAATGCTCAGTTTTGCTCTGGCGCACCAGTTCCTGCTGCACCGCTTCCAACTGATCCCGGGAGCGTTCAACCGCATCTAAAAAAATACGGCTCTCTTCATCAACTTGTGCAGCATTGATTTTCTGTTCTTGCACAGAAATCCGCCTACGATCAAGCAGGCGTACCTCGCCAATGGCTATCCCAGGTGAAGCAGCTACGCCTTTATATATAATTTGTTTCATATCAATCTTCACCAAACTTATCATCAACCAGCTTCTGCAAAGCACTCAACGCGTCTTGAGCATCATCCCCATCGAGACGTAGGGTTATCGGCGTACCTTTCGGTGCGGCCAGCATCAAGATTCCCATAATACTTTTTCCGTTTACCTCTTCACCATTCTTTTCAATGAAGATTTCGCAACTAAACTGATTAGCTAATTGAACGAATTGAGCAGCTGCACGTGCATGCAACCCAAGGCGGTTTTGAATAATGAGTTCTTTTGTTACACAAACCATGAAAACAAACCTTATATATGGATAAAGCGGTGACAAAGATTACACGATATAAGCGGCAGTGCAACACAGAACAACGGTCACCCCTAATACAACTACAACCGGGACATTACGCCGCAGCAAAAGGACATTTACTCCGACAAAAAGCAACACTAACGCAGCAAGAGAGAAAGAGTGCCTGGAGGTGAGATCAAGTTCGGTGTCGAGACCACGCCAAACAAAAGCAGCAATAATTCCAAGAAAGACCACATTGATCTGTTTTATCTTCACTGCCAAATTAGCTAAATGAAATTGTTGAATCAGAGCAACCACCTGCGCGTCATGTTTGTACCCAAGCACGCTCCCAGCAATGCGAACTATCATAGTTGGCAGGGTAAACAACCCTATCACTACAAATGGTGCCCACAAAAAACCCTGAAAAACTAATACGATAGCCGCCAAGGCCGCTAAAGGACGCAATCCGCCCCAAAATAGGGCATCGCCTACGGCAGCAACAGGTGCCATCACCGCTGCGGCAAATTCATCTGCGTCGATAACAACATATTCTCCACGCGCTTGTTTTTCGTGCAGCGCCAATTGAGCCGCTAGTACCGCTGGGGCACAAAAAGTATTAGTATTAAAGTACGCAACGTGCTTTGCAGGAGACTGCTGCGAACTAGCGTTGCTCTTTGCGGAGGTTGTGGAGCCTCTTTTCCGAAACGGTTGCACGATCCATGCACTCCCTACCCCCTGAAATACATGGAAATTCCAACACGCCTGCAGAAAAAGGCAGCGCAAATTTAACATAAGCAGTTTTTTTGCCAGTACGTACATACATTTAAACCAAGGTAAAAAAGATGGTTACGCCAAAGCCGATGCCGAACAAAACCAAACCATAACGTACTGTAATACTGACATAGACAGCACTAACTCCGGCTAAAAGCGCCGCAAATATTGGAACTTCAGATACTTGCCAGGGGAATCTGGCCAATAATGGTGTTATCAGAACGATACTGGACAAGGTTGCACATAAAATAATTATTTGACTGAACAGCCCCGCAAGGGCAAAGGTTGACAGCCCTGCAACATTAGCCCAGCGCAAGGCACAGGGTGAATCTGTACCAGAGGCCCGAACCAGCCTACTCTGCGCCAGGCGTTGAATCCTGCCATTCATGTGGCGTGCACCGATATCAATTAAACGCCCAATATATGCAAACACTGCAGCAAAAAGCAATACCACCGCCATCAACACCGATTCAGAGATCGGCGCATAGTGTTCAGCACTAAAACCGCAAAACAAAAACACTGCCGCGATGGTTGCCTGAGTATCATCAGGGGCTACCGTAGCCCCGACAGGTAAGCGCATCAGCCACAGCAACTCCATCAGCGCTCCCATCAACAATCCTGCAGAGTAATTTCCCATAATTAAGCCGCAGAGGCTGCCACACACAACAGGACGACATAATAAAGTTTGTGCCAAAGCGGTTCTATCTAGGCCGCAAATAAGGGAAAGAACCACAAGCCCCCCCCACTGGAAGGCGCTAAGTTCAGCTGCCCAGTTCATGGTAGGTACAATCCCATCGCTGGACCCTGTCACTCGGAACGCATTGCGCCGTTACCTTCACCCCCAGAGCCGAAAAACGATCAAGAACCTGTATATCATGTTCGTCTACTGCCAGAGTACGTGAAATAGAGCGCTTCCCTTGCGCCAGATGCATATTTCCAAGATTAAGGCGGGGAAACCTAAGCCCATTTTCGTAAGCGCTCAGGGCATCTTGTGGGGTTGCAAACAACAAAAGCAGGTTGTGACGTCGTTTGAGATGATGCAGTTCCATAGTGGACAATTCCTTCAGTGAACACACCTTCACCTGCAGATGGTCGGGTACACAGCCGAGCATAAGCTGCTTGCGAAACGGATCTTTTGCAATGGCGTCATTTACTACAATTATATAGTCAGCATTTACATGCGGAATCCACGCTTCTAGCACCTGCCCATGGATCAGGCGATTATCAACTCGCGCCAGAACTACTGACATCACCCCTCCATTCTGCCCAATATATCACGGGTATTAATAATGCTTTTCTTGCCGTAACGCTGGAGAAAATCGGCGAGGATCTCTACTGTCATAGAGTCTCTACTGCCACAAAACTTGAGCACCATCGGCAGGTTTACTCCGTTGAGCACTTCTATTCCTGGGATATTGAGAAAACGGTTGGAAATGTTTGCTGGAGTTCCACCAAACATATCGGTCATAATCAATACCCCATCTCCATCACGATCAACTTCAGTTATGGCGTGGCGCAACTCGTTATAGACCGCCTCCATATCGGCCCCGTACTCTATCGCTAACGCTAGAGCCTGTGGCAATGGTCCCATAATGGATGTTGCAGATCGCAGAATTTCAGCCGCAAGCCTTCCATGCGCGGTAATAATCAGTCCGACCATTATTTCTCCCTGACTAAATCCCGATGAGAAACTCTCACGCTGTATGCATCTGCCAACAATTCAGTATGGAGTTTTTCCGCGATTGCAACACTGCGATGTTGACCACCGGTACAGCCGATTGCGATAGTGAGATAGCGCTTCCCCTCGCTGCGGTACAGTGGCAAAATGAACTTTAACCACTCCAGCGTGCGCTTGAGGAACTCCGCACACACGGGCTGACTCAGGACATATTCGGCGACCTCTTTATCCAGACCGCACTTGGGGCGCAATGCCTCTATATAGTGGGGGTTAGGCAAGAAACGTACATCTATAACCAGATCGGCATCAACAGGCAACCCGTAGCGGAAACCGAAGGATTGCAGGCGCATCATCATGGTGGAACCAACAACGGAGTCGTTGTAGAGATGGCGCAGCACACTGGCTTTAAGTTCGTGGACCGAGAGAGAACTGGTGTCTATAATAGCAGTGGCTTTATTGCGCATAGCGGCAAGTAATTTGCGCTCTGCTGCTATGGAACTGCTTAACCCTTCGGTGTCGGAGAGCGGGTGTCGACGTCTGGTTTCAGAAAAACGTCGAATCAAAATGGCGTCAGAGGACTCAAGAAAGAGGATATCCAGATCATAGCCGGCAGCTGAAACAGCCTGAATACTAGAATCACTTTCTATCGAAAAATGAGGATTACGTACATCCATCACTAGCGCGATTCCAGCCGACTGAGCCAGCGGCTTGTCTTGATTAAGTTTGAGAAATTGCGGCACCAGCGCCAAGGGGAAATTGTCTACGACATAAAACCCCTCATCTTCAAGTACTCGTGCTGCCGTGGTACGTCCTGAGCCGGACAATCCTGTAATAATAATAAACCGCACCGGTTTTACTCCAGATTATCACCTATGATGTGTTGCGAATGCTGCTCTGTCACTTCAGCCATGCGTTTTTCCAGGCGATCTTGAAACTCGCTCGCACTATTATAACCCATCTCCTTAAGCAATTGATTGCGCGCTGCAACCTCAACAATTGAAGAGATATTACGCCCCGGGCACACCGGAACTTTCAAGAGTGGAATTTTAATGTTAAGCAGTTCGTAGTATTGCTCGTCAATTCCCAGACGGTCGTACAGTGCTCCACTCTGCCACTCTGTTAGTTCAATCGCCAAATCTATCTTTTTGCGTTCGCGAATAGCAGAAATGCCAAACAGGTGTTTGATATTGATAATGCCCAGACCTCTAATCTCCATATGGTAATGGAGCAACTCACTACCTTCCCCAAAGAGTACCTCCGGTAGCCGAGTGCGCACCTTTACCACATCATCGGCAACTAGGCGATGTCCATGCAACACGAGATCGAGAGCACACTCACTTTTGCCGATACCACTCTTCCCCATAAGCAGAACTCCAACCCCAAACACATCTACTAGTACTCCATGTACCGTAGCTCTGGGGAGAAGGCGTTCTTCAAGAAATTTGCTTATAAGGGAAATAAAGGTGGAGCTCTGCAACTGGGTTCGCAACAGAGGGATAGAGTATTTTCGCGTTTTATCCAGAAGTATCTGAGGAATTTCCTGCCCTTTGGTCACAACCATACAGGAAAAGCCTAACGAACAGAACTGCTCTACATTGCGTTTTGCAACATCTGTGGAGAGGCGTTTAAGATAACTAAGTTCCGTTGACCCAAGGATTTGAAGGCGTGAGGGGTGGAGAAAACTCAGGTGTCCAGCTAAGGCTAGACCTGGCTTTTGAATTCTGTGCGACTCAATCTCTTTGTCCAGCCCTTCAGCGCCTGACACAACCTCCAGATCGATCCCTGTTTCTTTTTCAGCCAGGAGGCGTTTAACACTGAGTTTATTCATGAGTTCCCCACAGATCAGGCGCCGTTTTCGGAACAAATTATTTTATATATCATCTCGGCATTTTCAGCTTCAAGCAACTGCGTACGTATTTGCTCTTTTTTTAACAATTTTGAAATGCGTGCTAGAGTTTTTAAGTGCGTGCTTATAGATTCTTCAGGGGCAATTAGCAGAAAGAACAAGTGGGCAGCTTTGCCATCCATAGAATCAAAGTCAACTCCCTTTACGCTACGCCCAAAAGCTAGATACATCCTCTTAATATTGGCAATCTTACCATGTGGGATAGCCACCCCATCACCGATACCAGTGCTCCCAAGGCGCTCACGTTCCTGTAGCACGCTCAACACTTGAGCGTAATCAAGATCTGGGGCCGAACGCAACATGACGTGGGTCATCTCTTCTAAAAGCGCTTCCTTGTTCTCAGCGCTAACATTGGGCTCAACTGCCGCATAGTCGAGAAATTCTGCTATATTCATATCACATCTTTAATAAAATGCCGGACAGAGCTACCAGGTGCTCACGTCCGGCATCTATTCTGGTTAGTGTTCAGGTACAATCAGACCGTAGTTTCCATCTTTACGTCGGTAAATAACATTTACCTCTTCAGAGGTGTCATCGGTAAACACAAGGAAGTCTTTAGACAAAAGATCCATCTGCATCACCGCTTCGTCAAGTGACATAGGTTTACTCGGGAAGCTATGGGTTCTGACAATTTTGGGTTCATCTGCCCCCTCATCAATACTTGCCGCTTCGATAATGGTTTTAGTAATTAGATGTCCCTTACCTTTGCGTGGGGAGTGTTCCTTAAGCTTTTCTTTGTAGCGCTTAAGTTGGCGCTCAAGTTTATCTACCACGGCATCTATCGAGGCATACATATCGTCGTTAACTTCAGCTGAAGCCTTTATGGTAATCCCTTTAGCGATGATAACAACCTCCGCGATATTGCGGATTTTTTTTTCCACCTCAAGCACAACCTGAACTTCGATGGGTTCATCAATATATTTCTTTACTCGAGCAAGTTTCTCTTCAACGTACTCGCGGACAGGGATGCTACTGTCCATATGACGAAAGGTTACAGCTATTTGCATAGATTAATCCTCCATGTTGTTAGAATAAACGCTTGCGCGCAGTTGATGATCCGATCCCGAGCATTTCCCGATACTTGGTGACAGTGCGGCGGGCAATTTTAATTCCGTCTTCTGCCAAAATTTCGACAATCTTTTGGTCTGAATACGGTTTCTGCGGGTTTTCTTCTGCCACAATATCCCGAATCCGGCTTTTTACTGACTCCGCAGCAACCTCATTCCCAGTCGAAGTACCGATACCACTGTTAAAAAAATACTTCAACTCAAACAACCCCTGAGGTGCCTGTAGATACTTGTTGGTGGTCACGCGGCTGATGGTTGATTCATGCATGCCGATATCCTCAGCCACATCGCGCAACACTAAAGGTTTTAAGTAGTTTATCCCTTTATCAAAAAAATCACGCTGAAATTTAACAATGCTCTCTGTAACGCGGTAGATAGTTCTCTGGCGTTGATAAATACTCTTCAGGAGCCATTGTGCCCCGCGCAATTTCTCCTGAAGATATTCATTGGTCTTCTGATCCAGTCCTTGTTTGGAGATATTTGCGTAATAAGAACTAATGCCGAGGTTAGCCAACCCGTCATCGTTGAGGCTTACCACGTATCCGTCTACAGTTTTGCGCACAAACACATCCGGGGTAATATATTGGACATCTCCACCGCCGAACACACTACCAGGATACGGATCCAGTTTGCTCAGCACGCGCGCCGCAGCATATATTTCCTCTTCTGTAACCCGGCACTGGCGCGCAATTACGCTGTAGCGTCGTGCTTCAAGTTCCTCGCGGTAACGAGTAACAATAATGTCTGCTAGCGACCCTTCTAGGTCAAGCGCTCTTAATTGCAAGTGGAGGCACTCGCTTAAATCTCTAGCGCCAACTCCAGATGGATCCAAATGCTGTACAATCTTTAGCGCACGCTTGAGGAGCTCTGCAGACAGGCTAAACTGATGTTGTAACTCCTCTAAAGGGAAACTGAGATACCCAGCTTCATCCAGATTACCCAAAATAATTTTTGCAGCTTCCAGCTCTTCATCTGGGTAGCGTCCCAACTGGAGCTGCCACAGCAAGTGATCATACAGGGTCTTGGTTTCACTTAGAGTGTTATCATACGCGGGCTGATCATCATCAAACCCTTCTGCAATGCTGCCACCCCCCTGGCTGTATCCTTGCAGATACGTTTGCCAGTCTTCGATACTGGCGAGCTCCTCTGGCTCACCCACTTCCGTAGTGGTTTCCGCGTCCGTTGTCTCTTTAGATGCCTCGTCCTTGCTCAGAACCTGAGATTCAGCTTCAATCTCCTGCGCGTCCACTTTTTCCAATAGGGGATTTTCTTCCAGCTCCTGTTCGACCACCTCTTCCAACTCAACACGGGAAAGTTGCAACAGTTTTATCGCCTGTTGCAACTGTGGTGTCATAACCAACTGCTGGCTGAGCTTAAGTTGTTGTCGAAGTTGCAACGCCATATGGCAATCCGATCATCAAATCCAGTTAATGTAAACCCAGTCGATCCCGGGACTTAACTCCATTCTAACAGTAACGGCCTACCTATACCTACACAATCCGGCATTTGCATGTACTAAAGGCGAAAATCCTCCCCAAGATAGATCTGGCGTGCCTTTGGGCTTGCTGCGATTTGCGCTGGACTCCCCTCCTCTAGCAGTTGCCCATCGTTAAGGATATACGCTCGATCACACACACCAAGGGTTTCGCGTACATTGTGATCCGAAATCAGCACCCCGATCCCTCTATTTTTTAAGCTAGTGATAATCTTTTGGATATCAATAACCGCCAGCGGGTCGATCCCAGCAAAAGGCTCATCTAGAAGGATAAAACGTGGATCAATAACCAACGCTCTGGCTATCTCAGTACGACGTCGTTCACCACCCGAGAGAGCATACCCGGGCGAATTGGCTACGTGGGTAAGGCGAAACTCCTCTAGTAACTCCTGTAAGCGTTCTTCCCGCTGAAGCTTGTCTGCTACATGATATTCGAGCACCGCCAGAAGGTTTTCTTTAACACTAAGTTTGCGAAATACCGAAGACTCCTGTGGCAAATATGCAAGTCCAGCAGCAGCCCGTTTGTACATAGGCCACTGCGACACTTCTGTTTCATCTAAAGTCACCCGACCGCTGTCTGGGCGCACCAAGCCAACGATCATATAAAACGAGGTCGTTTTGCCTGCGCCATTAGGTCCAAGCAATCCTACAACCTCACCCGAATCCAAGCTAAGGCTGACTCCCTTAACTACCTGTCTGCCGCCGTAGGACTTGACAAGCCCTTCGGCTTTAAGTTTATGCTTATTTGTCGCCATCATCATCCGGTGTAAACGTTGCCTGTACCCTCTCGCTGGCGCCGCCTTCAACTATGCTGCGCTTGTCATCAAGGTAAACGGTTATCTTTTCTCCAGCGATAGTATTAACACCCTGCACTACCGTGGGGGAACCAGTCAAAACCACAGAACCTTCTGCATACACGTATTCTGCACGCGCTCCGGTAGCTATACGTTCTTTCTGCACGATCCTCACTGCACCACGCGCCACAATTTTCTCAATACTACGCGCCTGAGAGGCATCTGAACTAGCCTTGGACGTGGATTTGTTCTTCTGAGTATAATATACATCTAATTGTTCAGAGTATATGGTAGCACTATCCTGTATCGCCACTACATTACCACGGAAAACGAACACCCCTTTTTTATCATCCACCTCAAGAGAATCAGAAGTGATATGGACTGGTTGGGAGGAATCGTGGTTCATCTTCTCATCCTGCTTGGTATCACTCTGCGATGGTTCAACTCCAGCTGGAGATATATCCTGCGCATATGTTGAGAAACTCCCCAACAGAATGACGCAACTCCAACTAACGCAAACAATTACTAAGTAGCTTTTTAGACTTCTTGAGAAACTCTGCATCGATTATCTCCTGCCGTAATCAGCACTAGTTTTGCATAGCACCAGTGGATGCGGCATTATCGGACTTTGTGTCGGGGAAAATACGCGCGCTTACATTGCTGTGAATTTGTAAAAAGCGCGATTCAAGCTGATAGGTCATGCCCACACCTTGAATGCGAATTTTATCTGCTTCGAAAGCAACTGGTTCCGCGGTATATATAACCCCGCCAGCTTCACTGTTTTCTTGGTTATCCCCAGCATTGCGCGGACGCTTGGAATATTCAAGCACTTGAGTTCTAAGGCGATATCCACTCGCAGTGGTTACAATTACATTGCCTCGTGCCTCAATTGTTTCTTCATCAAGGTGGGCTTCTGCCGTATCTGCAGTCATGGTGACACTCTCGTTTGGTGTCTCGCCAAAAAACTCGGCGTCAATATCTATCAGATTTGTAATATTCCGCTTCGCATCGTGGGTGCCCTGTTCTGCCTCAAGATCCCACTTCAACTGACCATCTTCGATCTGAGTATAGACAAAGCGGTTCAGCGCTGCATCAGCCTCTATCACAATGTCCTCAAGGATATCTTCCTTTTCTTCCAAGCCTTGGTGGGTGAAAATCACAATTCCCACACCAAGACTAAACATGAAAATAAGCCCCAAAAGAATGATACGGATTTTCTGTCGTGTGAGCATCATTGCACCCAGCTTGTGTCCGAGGGGGAAACGCAAAGCTTGAATATTGCTATATGCGCTATATGCGCTATTCTACACTTCAAAGTAACGTGCAGTGACCTGCTCCCACTTCCCGCTTTGCTTCAAAATAAGATCACACACTTCGCGTACTGCACCTTGGCCTCCAGAAGTACTGGTGATGTAGTCGACATATGGGCGCAATTCAGGGACGGCATCTGCAACCGCTACGGCAAAACCGACACGACGCAACACTGGTAGATCTATCAGATCGTCCCCTACGTAGGCTACTTGATGATCTTTGAAACCACTTTGCGTAAGAATATGTTCATAGGGTTCTAGTTTATTTTTAACCCCTTGGAACACACGGGAGACCCCTAACTCCGCCGCACGTTTCTCAACAATCGCCGACTTGCGTCCAGTTATAATTCCAACTTCAATCCCAGCGCGTTGCAGTAACTTCAGTCCATGACCGTCGCGCACATGAAAGCGTTTGGTTTCCACGCCATTATTGTCGTACGCAATCACTCCGTCGGTCATCACTCCATCGACATCTAGGAGCAATAACCTGATATCTTTCACACGTTGTTTATTCATACTACCCCAGCTTTCAGTAGGTCGTGCAGATGAACAATCCCTACAGGTACCGTTGCCTCTTCTGTGTCAAAAACAAAGAGTGAGGTTATCTTATGCTCTTCCATGCGTTGTAAAACTCGAGCAGCAAGATGATGAAGCAATACCCGCTTCGGATTGGTGGTCATAACCTCTGCAATACTAAACTCAAGACATGTGGCGTTTTCCTCCAAACAGCGGCGCAAATCGCCATCGGTAAATACCCCAGCCAGACTACCATCTGGCGCAGCAACCCCAGTAATCCCAAGTTTTTTATTGGTGATCTCGAACAGTGCTTCTTTAACACAGGTTCCCATTGGCACCATGGGAATTTCATCACCACTGTGCATGAGGTCTTCTACCTTCAGTAACAGGCGTTTTCCTAAAGTCCCGCCGGGATGGAACAGAGCAAAATCTTCAGCTTGGAAATTATGTAACTTCAGAAGCGCTACTGCAAGTGCATCACCCATGGCAAGGGTAGCAGTAGTGCTTGCGGTGGGGGCAAGGCCTAGAGGGCACGCCTCTTGTTCTACTGAAACATCCAGCGACACATCTCCAGAGCGCGCCAGTGTACTGGAAGGATTGCCACTCATAGTGATAAGTTTCAGTCCCAAGCGCCGAATAACCGGAAGGATTTTCACGATCTCTTCTGTTTCGCCAGAATTTGAAACTGCGAGCACCACATCTCCTTTCATGAGCATTCCAAGATCCCCATGAATCCCTTCTGCAGGGTGAAGAAAGAATGCTGGAGTCCCAGTGGAAGCCATGGTGGCGGCAATCTTCTGACAAATATGCCCGGACTTCCCCATCCCGGTTATCACCACGCGCCCTTCGCAGGAGGCAATTAATTTAACTGCCTCGCAGAATTTACTGTCGATTCGCTCATGAAGTGCCACGATAGCTTTAGCTTCAATATCTAAGGTATTTTGTGCATTTGCGATCAGTTCATTATCGTCAATCATAATTTTTCACCACTGAGTCAATTTTAAGCAACGGACGCAACATCATCTCTAGGTTATCTAAGCGCAGAGAGTTAGGCCCGTCACAACGCGCCTTGTCCGGGTCAGCGTACACTTCCCAGAACAGACCATCAATCCCCACCGCTACAGCTGCGCGGGAGAGTGCTGCCACATATTCGCGCTGACCGCTGGAACATCCTCCACCCCCACCTGGAAGTTGAACTGCGTGGGTGGCATCAAATACGACCGGACACCCCAATCCTCGCATGATAGGCAAGGACCGCATATCAACTACAAGGTTGTTGTACCCGAAGCTGGCGCCGCGCTCAGTAAGGATAATATTGCTGTTGCCGGTTGATTTTACCTTCCCTACTACATGTTGCATATCCCAAGGTGCTTGGAACTGCCCTTTTTTCACATTTACCACTTTGCCGCTATTCCCAGCGGCAACCAGCAAATCAGTTTGGCGGCACAAGAATGCGGGAACTTGAATTACATCGAGCACCTGCGCTGCCGCTTCAACTTCATGGGGAGCATGTACATCAGAAATAACTGGGACGTCGAACTCTTTTTTAATCCGCGCAAGAATCTCCAATCCCCTCTCTATTCCAGGACCACGGAATGAATCAACTGAAGTGCGGTTTGCTTTATCGTATGAACCTTTAAAAATCAGGCTAATACCCAAGCGGGAACATGTAGTTACTAACGCCTCTGCGATAGTGCGGGTTGTTTCCAAGTCTTCCAGCACACAGGGACCTGCAATCAGGACCAGCGGGTGCCCGTCCCCCATAGTTATATTGCCAATTTGCACCGCATCAGCACGCATCAGTCCCTCCTGACGTTTGATCTTTTTTCATAACCTTCATACATGCACCCACAAAAGATTCAAATAGCGGATGCGGCTCCATCGGGCGTGAGCGGAATTCCGGATGAAACTGACACGCCAGAAACCAACGATGCCCCGGTAATTCCACAATTTCTACCAGATTGTTTTTTGGATTTACGCCAGATATCATCAAGCCATCCTGTTCAAGCTTGTCGCGATAGTTATTGTTGAACTCATATCGATGCCGATGGCGCTCGGATATGGTTTTTTGCCCATAGATGCGCTGCGCTAAGCTCCCGTCGCGCAGATCGCACTGATATGCTCCTAGACGCATAGTTCCACCGAAGTCATCGAGATCTTTCTGCTCTTCCATGATATCAATAACTGGGTTTTGCGCTTCGGGTCTGAATTCGGCTGAATAGGCATCTTTTAGTTTACTCACATTGCGCGCATATTCCACCACTGCCATCTGCAGCCCCAAGCAGATGCCGAAAAAGGGGATATCGTTTTCACGCGCATAGCGTACTGCGGCTATTTTCCCCTCACTTCCACGTTCTCCAAAGCCCCCTGGAACCAGAATCCCGTCCACGTCGGTAAATACATCTCCAACTCCATGACGTTCTAGTGCTTCTGCATCCACATATTTCAGATTTACGCGACAATCGTTGCCAATTCCACCATGAATAAGTGCCTCCGACAAAGACTTATAGCTTTCGGTCAGCTCCACATATTTGCCCACAATCGCAATGGTAGTTTGGGCTGCAGGCTCTTTTACCCGGCGCACAATGTTTTTCCATGCAGTCAGATCCGGCGCCTTGGTCCAGATCCCCAGACCATCGACAATGCGCTCATCCAAACCCTGCTCATGATAAACTACCGGAACTTCATAGATCGATTCTACATCGCGCGCAGTTATCACTGCGTCTTCCTTAACGTTGCAGAACAGGGCTATCTTGCTTTTCATATCGCGGGAGATTTCGCGATCACAACGACACAGGAGAATGTCGGGCTGGATCCCAATCTCGCGCAACTCTTTAACACTGTGTTGCGTGGGTTTTGTTTTAAGCTCGCCTGCGGAAGCCAAATAAGGCACCAGCGTCAAGTGGATATAAAGCACATTCTCATGTCCCAGATCGGTGCGGAACTGACGAATAGCTTCCAAAAAAGGGAGGGACTCTATATCCCCCACCGTGCCGCCAACTTCAACAATAGCCAAATCGACGTCGCGCGCATTCTCAATGATTTTATGTTTAATCTCATTAGTGATGTGGGGGATAACCTGGACTGTTCCCCCCAGATAATCTCCACGGCGTTCTTTGCGGATAACGCTGTCATATACCTGGCCGGTAGTAAAGTTTGACTTACGCGACAAGCGTGCTGAGGTGTAGCGCTCGTAGTGACCCAAATCCAGGTCGGTTTCCGCCCCGTCATCGGTTACAAACACCTCCCCGTGCTGAAATGGACTCATCGTGCCGGGATCTACATTGATATATGGGTCAAGCTTCTGCATAGACACACGCAGTCCGCGTGCTTCCATCAACGCCCCAATTGAAGCAGCTGCTAAGCCTTTACCAAGGGACGATACCACACCACCGGTTACAAACAGAAACTTGGTTTTCATCGAGTGAACTCCTGCATTTTAAACGTCATCTTTCAGCGACAAGTGTTATTTTATTTCACCAGCAAAAAGGTGGAACTCTACACCTAAATGGGTGAAATGTAAAAAGCAAAAACCGGTGCACCTGCGCGTCGCACCGGTTCCTATCTGTATGAACCTAAACACCTAAACAGAACCTGCAACCAAGCACCGGCTTAAGGTGCCAGCGCAATTTTGACCTTTTCCAGGTCCTCCGGCGTATCCACACCCATACTCTGATGCGCAGTAAGAGCAACATGAATGCGATAACCGTGTTCGAGAGCACGCAGCTGTTCGAGTTTTTCTGTCTGTTCAAGTGGAGTTGGCTCTAAGTGTGGGTAACGCAACAAAAAATCACGCTTATACACATACAGGCCAATATGTTTGTAGCCATCTGCGCGGATTGCACCTGGGCCAACATCACGCAAATGAGGGATAGGAGAGCGAGAAAAATATAGCGCCATCCCCCGTTGGTCAGTAACCACCTTCACCACATTCGGGTTGACAAAGTCTTCCAGTGCATCAATGTGCGCCATCAAGGTTCCCATACTTATATCTGCATGTTCCAATAGCGGAGCGATAGCTGTATCAATCATCTCTGCTTCAATCATGGGTTCGTCACCCTGCACGTTCACAATCAAGTCGACATCTGGAAGTTTCTCTGCCACTTCCGCAAGACGATCTGTTCCAGTTTCATGGTGCACAGATGTGAGCATAGCTCGTGCCCCGAAGTTGTGCGCCGCAGCTAGAATACGCTCATCATCAGTAGCGATAATAACCTCGTCGACCAAGCTAGCCGTCTGGGTACGCTCGTACACATGCTGAATCATGGGCTTACCGTGAATATCCGCCAGCGCTTTAGCCGGAAAACGGGTCGAAGCATAACGAGCTGGAATAATAGCAACAACGCGCATGTGGTCTCCTAATAGCTAGCAATATGGGAAAGAGCTCTGCCCGCAGCAGAGCTCTAGGTGTCCTGACATTTTGGACACAGACCGTAGATCTCTAAACGCCGATGGGATAACGTATAGTTGTGTGCAGAGGCTGCGTTCTGCAATAACCAATCAATTTGCTGATCTTCAAATTCAACAATATTGCTACACTGCTCACAGATCAGGTGATAGTGGTGATCTTCCCCTGTATTGGCTTCATAGCGTGTCTGGCGATCGCCAAAGTGGCGTTCAGCTGCTATTCCACATTCAGACAGAAGTTTCATAGTGCGATATACGGTCGCATACCCAATATTGGGGTGTTTTTTGCGCAGACGAATGTACAACTCTTCAGCCGACAGATGTGAAGGAGAAGAAAGGAACGCATCCAGAATAATCTGGCGCTGACGCGTAACCTTCAGATTGTGTTTAGCCAGATATGCGCGAAACTGATCTTGTACTGAAGCCATCTATTCACCTGCACTAAAGAAAAAGCCCAGTCAAACCTTTGCGCGCCCTTTAGTGTCCAAGGATAATGTCCACGGGCATGCACAATCTGGGCTGAGGTTTTCCGAGTTTTATAGATTTTCCAGATACTCTACAACACTGGGCTGCATCCAATCTATTGCACCCACAACGTGCTCAACCACAATGCCGTTTCGATCTACAACAAAGGTTTCTGGATATTTGGATACATTATACAGGCGCTGCACTTGCGCTTGAGGATCAAATAAAATCGGGAAACTATGAGACTTGTCGCTAAGGAAGCTGGATACCGCCTCCGGACCGTTTTTCTCTACATTGATTGCAAGCATCTCAAAGCCTTGGTCTTTAAGGTGCCGATACAAACTTTCCATGGAAGGCATCTCCTGGCGACATGGAGGACACCAAGTTGCCCAAAAATTGACCAGCACCACCTTGCCCTGCAAATCTGAAAGAGTTACCTCCTCGCCCTGCATGTTTTCAAGGGTAAAATTGGGGGCAACCGTGCCCATATTTACCCTGCCGGCTGATCCATCTGCAGACCCACCTTTATCACACGCAAGCATCAACCCGCATAGCAAACATACCAGTGCAACAATAGCAGTCTTGTGCAAAAAACGAAGATACATACTTTAATACTCCTAAAACACTAAAAGAAATCGAAAACCAGTGTCAAACGTCTCCTTGTTGATCATAACCCGCAAACCGCTATACACAAAGGGGAAATTTTCCCACGTGGAAAAAGCCAACACCCTACAATCAATACCCTGCAATTTGTTCCTCATAAACTTAACTAGAGACTACAGGTAGCGGTGCACTAAAGTTACAGACCCATATTCGACACGCTCCATATCATGCACGTATAATACGTTGACCGTTAATTGTGCGGTGTGAAATACTCGCCCGCACCAACACCCCGTCAACACCGACCGACCTTTACAGGAGATCAAATGCAAGAGCAAATGCCTGAGACCTCTACAGGGCGCCAATTCAGCACTTTTCCTATTGGGAAACGTTTCAACATTGTGCCCGAAAACGAGCCCCCTCCAACCGATGCACGCATAGCCCTCATTATGGCGGCGGGAGCGTTTGGCTCCGGTGAACACGAAACAAGTGCCAGTTGCCTTGAAGAGTTAGAACAGATTCCAGCCCTGCAGGAAAAAACGGTGCTAGACTTAGGCAGCGGTACTGGGATTCTTGCCCTTGCAGCGGTAAAGCTAGGGGCGAAGTCGGCCTTGTGCGTGGATATAGAACCTAAGGCAGTGAAAACCTGTATTTATAATTGCGAGCTTAACCAAGTTCAGGACAAAGTGCGCCACCGCTGTGGCACCGCCGCGGATATCGGGGGGGAGACTTTTGAACTGATAATTGCCAATATTTACGGCGATATCCTCCTAGACATTGCTGACGATCTACTTATGCACGCAAGCCCCGGCGCCACGCTGCTCTTTTCGGGGATACTCTACGAATACAATTTCGATGTGCGGCAGCGTTACGAGCGCCTAGGATGCCAAGTGATAAAAAATCGCATGCTGAGCGAATTCAGCACCATATTGCTGCGATCTCCTCAGCGCCAAGGTGTAGTAGGCTCAGAGTTGCGTTAACAACGAAGAACAATGTCCCTGTACCAAACGAGTTGTTTCAGGCCTCGTCTTTAGTCGCAGCTACAGGCATAGCTTCCGCGCATGCTCCATCCGGTTTGGTCAACTCTTTTTCGGCCATAAACGCTTCAAATGCTGCCCGATCCAGGGTCTCTTCTGCTACCAGAAGATCCGCCAATTCACTGAGAACGGTGCGGTTGCCCGCTATGATTGCACCAGCACATTTCTCTGCCTGCGTAACCAGATTGCGCACCTCCTGGTCAATTATCCACGCGGTTTTATCACTGAAGTTCTTCTCCGCTGCGAGTTTGCGTCCCAAAAATGGATGTTCTTCTCCACGTGGATAGCTAAGAGCGCCCAAGACGTTGCTCATCCCCCACTGGCATACCATCTTCTCGGCCAGGTCCATCACTTGTTTCAAATCATTCTGTGCCCCAGTGGAATATTCGCCAAAGATCTCCTTTTCGGCCATGCGCCCTCCGAGCATCACACACATCCGCCCCATCAGGTAGCTGCGTTGATAATAGTACACGTCATCATCGGGAAGCTGTTGAGTCAATCCAAGGGCCTGTCCATGGGGGATAATAGTGATCTTATGCACCGGATCAGAACCTGGGATCAGGCGCGCCACCAGCGCGTGTCCACCTTCGTGAACCGCAGTAAGGTGGCGTTCGTCCACAGACAGAAACAGCTTTCTCTCCATCCCCATGAGCTGACGATCTTTAGCGCGTTCAAAGTGGGAATTGCTCACACGTTCGCAATCTTCCCGCCCTGCAATCAACGCAGCTTCATTGCACAAGTTCGCCAGATCAGCCCCAACCATCCCTGGGGTCCCTTTGGCAATAGCTTCAAAATCGATATCATCTTCGGTAGGGATGTTCCGGGTATGCACAAGCAGAATTTCGGCACGATCGCGCCAGTCAGGACGCCCGATTATCACTTGCCGATCAAAGCGACCGGCACGCAACAGTGCAGTATCCAGCACATCGGGGCGGTTGGTTGCGGCAAGAACAATAACTTCATCGTTGGGAGTAAAACCATCCAGTTCCGACAACAACTGATTCAGGGTCTGCTCACGCTCGTCATTTCCGCCCCCTAGACCGGTTCCACGTGCACGTCCAACTGCATCGAGCTCATCTACAAAAATGATACTGGGGGCGTTTTTCTTGGCATTCTTAAACAGGTCACGTACACGGCTCGCGCCGACACCCACAAACATCTCAATAAACTGTGATGCTGAAATACTGAAAAACGGAACGCCCGCCTCTCCAGCTACAGCACGCGCAAGATAGGTTTTTCCAGTACCAGGCGGGCCAGCGAGCAGCACCCCGCGTGGGACCCTGCCACCGACGCGCGTAAATCTTTGCGGGTCGCGCAGATAGTTGATGATATCAGACAACTCATTTTTTTCCTCTTTTAGCCCGGCTACATCCGCAAAGGTTACGCCGGTTTGCTCATTCACATACCGTTCCGCTCCAGACTGCCCAACCTTACCCATCACACTGCCGCCCATCCCCCCTTGACGCCGCATCCGTGCAATAAAAAACCACCACACTCCAACAATAAGCACCCAAGGGAGCAAGTTAAGCAAAATCTTCGCCCACAGGGGGGTGTCTTCTACTATGTTAGCTTCAATCTGAACTCCATGTTCTTCAAGAAGCGGCAGCAAGGTGGGATCTTCCACAGGAGGAAGGATAGTTTTGAAGCGCACATACTCACGCAGTTCACCTTGTCCATCCCCTTCGGTCCCGCTCAATAACGGCTTCGATGCCGAAGGTTGCTCCAAGGTGACAGCATCTTTAAACCGCCCATTAACCCGTTTGTTTTCCAAGGTAACTTCAGCGATTTGGCCAGTACTGAGGATTTGCTTGAAACGGCTGTAGGAGATAAGTGCCTGTGGCTCCTGCGAAGTAGAGGGAAACAGGTATACAAATCCTGCGTTGAGGGCGATAATGGCGAGCATAAACAGTACAACCCTGTTCCAACTTGATTTCATAACTCTTTTCTCCAAAGGGAATCTATAATCAACAGATCATGGCTTGCAATATGCCATCATGGTTATTATGTCAAGAATGCTTGCCGACACTTTCAGTACCGCGTTGATTCTAACAGAGAGCTTAACTGCAAGCCAAAGTGCGATTACACACATAGCTGACTCATCACGCCAACTGATGGCGCAACCAAGCCCTGTTTGGACTTGCACCTGCACCACATTAGAGGGTAGTTTTGGGCTAACATGAAATACCACTTATCCCCAACTAGCCGCACACTGAGGATTCATGTCACATATCACAGCTTTTAGCCATAAATTACTCATACATCCTATTAAAGCAGAGACTCTAACTAAAGAGCTAAACTTAACCGCCTTTAGCAGCGCAAAACCATCAAGGACGCAGCCCTTAGAATACATATGTTCACCTTGGCTGCGTTTGATATGTTTTTTGTTCTTAAGTTTTGGTGTTGCTCTTCTGCTGGCAACCCCAGCCCATGCCGTGGATCTCTCTCTTAGCGCTGCATTGGAGCAAGTCTCTACTCAAGCGACAGAGTTTCAACGGCTGCAAAAACAACAGCAACTCGCACGTGCTACCCACATCCGCTCTAAGCAAGCTTTTCTTCCCCATATCAGTGCTGAATCCACGTGGGTGCGTTCCGACGCAGATGCGCTTAAATATACTCCGCGACTTGATCTGCACGCTACCCCCCCAAGCATAACCACCTATGATTATGGCCCCGTAGAAGGGATGATAAGTGGAGTGAACATCATCCAGCCACTTATTCATGTAGAAGGTTGGATAGGTCACGCCCAAGCCCGTACCGCTGCACAGGCGCGGGCTGCCTCAACCGAGTGGGGGGCGCAAGTGCTGAAGTTGCAAACCGCACAAGCTTACTTTGGCGTACATATACAGGGAGCGGTTTTAGACGCAGCGCAACAAGCATTGCGCGCAGCGCGGCAGGTGTTTGAACACGCCAGTGCCAACTATACGCAAGGACTGGCGGGGAAGCTGGATGTTACCAGAGCCAGGGCTGAATTTCAAAGTGCGCAGGCACGCGTGTTTACGGCTGAAGCCGAAGTGCATAGAGCCAAAAACGAACTCGCGAACCTCCTCGGGCTAAACCCGGTGGAGCCAATCCGAGTTACCACTCCATTACCTCGCCCTCTTCCACCCGCTGAATACCCTCTTCCGCAACAGCAGCGCGCAGATATAGTTGCGACTGAACTCATGCAGGAAGCAGCATCTGCAGGGGTGAAAAGAGCACAAGCACGCATCCTCCCTAAGGTAAACTTTTTTGCACGTCAGCAATGGGTTAATGGAGATGCGCCACTTGAAGATTATGCTGACGCGTGGTTTGTAGGAGCCAACCTAAAGTGGGATATATTTGAAGGGCTGGATCGCAAAGGCGATATCGAAGAAGCCAAAGCACAGGCAGATCTGGCGCGGGTTGAAAAAACAGAGAAAATGCGTGACGCTAGCACACAGCAGCTTAATAGCTTAAACGACTGGGTTGCTTCTTGGAGTGCGTGGCAAGCATCGTGCTCTGCAGTAGAGGCAGCAGAAACAGCGGCCGATCTGGCAATACGTCGTTACACTGAAGGTTTGGGAGATCTCACTGAGGTTCTCCTGACCCGTACAGAGCTGTTTCAGCATCAGGTCAACGCTAGCCGATATCAGTATCACACCCTTCTTGCGGGGATGAGCTACTATCTGCATCACGGCTACAGCCCCCTGCAGGGGTTGCCGCCACAGATGAGATAGTTTTGGGACTCACCGAAACAGTATCCGCACACAACCACAACATACATACAACCAATGGATAGACACTATATGTACCTCTCACACCACAAATGGCTCTCAGGCACCTTGCCGCAGCGTATAACCTTGGCTAGGGACAGACGAGAAAAAGTGCGCATAGCAATGTGCGTTTTCGCGCTTATTTTGTGCAGCGTTGCCTTATGCGCGTGCCAACAAGAGCAACGTGCACCTGCTCAGCCTACGCCCACATCTGCCCCAAGCGAGAAAAATATCCCCGAAGTAGAAACTACAGAAGTAACCCTGTGGGAATCAGATATACAACAGCGCTTCAGCGGAGCAATTCGTCCCCTTAAACGCGCACTGCTGAGTACGCGCATGAGTGGCACCCTAACCCACCTATATGTTGCCGCCGGGGACGAGGTTGAAGCTGGTGCGCTACTGGCTCAGGTTGATGCGCGCGATATTGTTGCCGCACTGGAGGCAGCGCAAGCGCACCAGAACGCAGCGCAAAGTGCATACACTAAAGCACAACTTGACGTACAACGCCTAGAACGTCTCTACGCTGACGACCTGATTGCGCGCAACAATCTCGAACGTGCCGTAGTAGAACGCGACAGAACTAAAGCCGCGGTGGAACAAGCACGTACGCAGGTGCGTGTGCAGCAAACCAATCTCGAGTATGCCCGCATCAGTGCTCCATTTTGTGGAGTTGTGAGTGAAGTACCCATAGATCAGGGCTCATTTGTAGGTCCCGGCACTACCTTGGTGGTCCTTGAAGATCGCTCCTCTTTCCGTATTGATGTGCCCATACCTGCTGGCGTAGCTAACTCTCTGCAAAGGCATACCTCAACTTTTATGGTCAATGCTCCCTTTCTTAACCAGCCGTTAAAGGCAACGTATCAAGATACTGTCCCTTCCATGGAAAGGGGTGGAGTAGGACAAATCCTACGCCTAGAACTCGAAACAACAGATGGCAAAATTCGTCCTGGACAGGTGGTGGAAGTGGACATCAAAAACCTAGAACCTCTGGAGACATCAGAGGACACGGAGTTTAAAAACCCAGCAACAGCTATTCCCCGCTCTGCATTAATACACCAGGGGCAACTCACCAGCGTAATGCTTGTTGTAAAAGGTTCGATCCCAACAGACACCATTGTTCAAAAACGCTGGGTCGTTACCGCCTCTTCTGATACCCGAGCTCAAGCTAGAGACTCGTCCGAATCAATGGTAAAGGTGATCCAAGGGTTGCAACCAGGAGCGCTGGTGGTGCTCAATCCCACCTCTACTCTGGCTGATGGCCAAGTGGTGAACCTTAAGGTGGAGCCCAACTGATGGAACACTTAGGTCTTGCAGGGCGTATAGCAAAGCGCAGCATAGATTCCCCTTTGGTGCCGTTATTTGTCATTGCGTGCTTCATTTTTGGCATTTATAGCCTGATGGTCATTCCACGTGAAGATCGCCCTGACATTGATATTCCTACCGCCAGCGTAATTATCCCGTGGCCCGGTGCTGGAGCTGAACAGATTGACAATCAACTTGCGCGGCGCGGCGCAACCTGGGTACGCCGGCTGGCAAATGTCACCGAAGTGCGCAGCAGCAGCACGGACGATGCTACCCTTCTTCAGGTAGAATTTACTCCAGGAACAAACCAAGCGTTGGCTTTTGCGCGTCTCGAAGAGGTGTTTTCCACCCATGCCCATCTGCTTCCACAGGGAGCCGGCCCAGCCCAGATTGAAACTTATGGCGATGACCATTTGGTGATGCTATCTGCAAGTCTGAGTAGCAAAACCCGTTCTGCTATCGAGCTCGAACTCCTCGCCACCGAGGTGGCGACTGAACTCGAACAGATCGAAGGGGTACGAAATATCCGCGTATATGGGGGTAATCAGCGCGCGATAGAGATTCTTCCTGATATCCAGTCCCTAGCAGCACACAACCTTACCTTGAGTGACATCGCCGATGCGATCGGTATCGCTACGCGCCAGTTCCCAGTCGGACGGCTGGAGAGCGCTCCGGTAACCCTCATCCGCGCAGGTTCCCATATCGGCAGGATCGAAACTCTGGCGCGTATTCCCGTAGGCAGAGGGGATAGCGGTCCCATCTACCTTGAAGATGTCGCCACCATTCGCGATGGAAGTGTAAAAACTCATGATGCCGCGCTGTACTGGCACCAAGGTCAGGATGAAGCCTGGCCTTCAGTAACCATAGCGGCTACCACCCTCGACGGTAGAAATGTCAGTGATATTACTCGTGCGCTCAACGAGCACATGCATCAGTACGCAGTGTCGCAGCTTCCTGCAGATGTAAAGCTCTCTACCACCTACGATGCAGGCGCCGATGCCACTGCACGAGTGTACCGCGTTTTGAACCAGCTCCTCACCGGCACTCTAGTGGTGGTAGCAATTATCTGGCTCGGACTCGGGTGGCGCGCCGGGCTGATCATCGCCATGATGATGCCCGCATCGCTGGCGATTGTCCCGTGGCTATATAAGCAGATTGATTTCAGTCTCAATCCGGTATCTATTGCAGCTATGATCCTGGCTATAGGGGTCCTCTCGGACGATGCGGTGGTATTACTGGAAAATATTGCGCGCCGCTACCGCATAGCAGGAGAAAAGAGCCGCGCCCTCACCATCGATGCTATAAACGAGGTGGGCAATCCAACAATCCTCGCAGATCTCCTCATAGTTGTAACCCTGCTTCCCACCGCATATATAACTGGAGAGATGGGGCAGTATGTGCGCTCGATCCCGATAGGAGCCTCGGCCGCGGTGATGTTTTCTCTGCTGATCGCCCTCCTTATCTCCCCCTATTTTGGCTTTCGCCTCCTCAAGCTACCTCCACAAGCCAAAAAAGGAGCAGACCTTCAGTCTCAATCAAACACCGCTGCCGAAGGTGTGAGTCCAAACAGCGGGCAGAAAACCTCCATGAGTGTCACTTTATACTCCACCATAATGCGACCACTCTTAGGGCAAGGCAGCAGCATGCGTTGGTGCATGTATCTGACTTTGCTTGTGCTGTTGGGTGCAAGTTTTCTCCTCCCCGCGATGCGGATGATACAAATTGGGCTCACCCCTCTACTCGATCGCGAAACCTTTGCCATCAATATCGAGCTTCCTGCGGGAAAAACCCGCCAGGAAAGTCTAGAGGTAGTAAGTTCCCTGCACCGGAAACTAAAATCCTATCCAGAGATTAAATCGCTATCATCTTATATAGGAACCAGCGCACCGCCGATATTTCCCCCTTCCGAGATTCCTGATCCTGTTGCACAGAGCGGACCCCACAGAGCGGTTATCCATGTACAGATGCTTCCAGAAGCTGAGCGTGATCGCCTCAGCTATGAAGTGAGTCAAGAGATAAACTCCCTCCTAGGTGACTGGCTGAAACCCTACAACGGATGGGGGCATATCGGCAGGATCCCCTCGGGGCCATCGAGTGATCGGGATATAACTGCAGAAATATATGGCGCAGACGTGAACGCACGCCAACACACGGCAACACAGCTGGAACATTGGCTTCGCCACAGAGCAGGGGTAATGGGGACAGAGCAGATCCCACGTGCCCCATTACGCAATCTCACACTGCGCCTCGATCCTCAACGTGCGGCACTACACGGAGTGAACCCAGATACGTTTGTTCGCACCCTGAACCTTGCCCTTAACGGCGAGCAGATAGGAACCTGGCCCGATCCAGCAGCGCGCAGTGCAATACCTGTGATATTGCGTCTGGATGAAAAACAACGCCAAGACAGAACCGCCCTCACCGACCTATATGTTGCCAGCGAGACTGCCACCGCTGTGTCGCTCGCCGACTTGGTGGAATTCAAATATTCAGACGGGTTGCCTGCTCTGCAGCGTCGCGATCTGCGCCCAGTGCTCACGGTTGCGGCAGATCTGCATCGGGATATAGCGCTCCCCTTAAGTGTTCAACTCGAAAGTTTAGTACAGGGCAACACCATTGACGCTGGGGGGAGCGATATCCCCGTGTACTGGCTTGACATCCCCAAGCAGAGAGAAATATCCAGCACAGATGGGACCGTGGTTTATTGGTCTGGTGAATGGGAAATGACACGCGACGTGTACCGTGATCTGGGGGTAGCAAGTGTGGTGGCCATGCTGTTGATCTATATTCTCATCGCAGGGTGGTTCAGTTCCTATACTCTGCCGCTACTCATAATGCTTCCGATCCCTCTGATCTTTATCGGGGTGCTTCCAGCGCACTGGATTTGGGGCGTAGATATTTCCGGCATCGGCGTTTTGGGGTTAATCTCCCTTGCCGGTATTGTCACCCGCAACGCTATTCTTCTGGTTGACTTTGTAATACAGCGCGAAAAAGAGGGGATGGAGATCGGCGCAGCAGTGCTTCAGTCCGGAATTGAGCGTACCCGCCCTATCCTCCTCACTGCTGCCACAGTAATGTTCGGCAGTGGGATACTAATCTTCGAACCCGCCTTAGAACCCCTGGGGCTGAGCCTCGCCAGCGGCGTCTTGATCTCTACGCCAATCACGCTGGTGCTAATACCCGTTTTGTATTTCCACGTGTATCGCAAACGCTGGGGCAAGAAATAGAATTTTATGCTATCAACCCTATCCTGAACATGCGCTATAAAACCGGGCAGAAAGCCAATATAAAAAAGGCTAACCTGTTTTGTTTAGGGCTGCGGCAACCTGGTGAACATCTACTCCAGATGTGATCCTAATACAATGCTTTATCTCTGCATCCCTTAGCTTTTCAGCGGTTAACATCTGCTCATCAAGCACTTCCTCGCCGGCTTCCGACACTGCGGAGTTCTGGCTCTGACGCAGCCGAATACGGCGGCGCAGTTCGGTTTCGGGCACACAGAAATCCAGCACGGTCAAGCGCAGCTTGTGGCGCTGAGCCAGAGTCGCGAACAAACAGCGGTCCTGTTGCTTGAGAAAGGTCGCATCGACAATGGTGGTGATGCCAATATTCAACAGGTTTTCGACCAGAGTATGCAGGCGGGCATAGGTTTTGTGACTCGCATCCGCGGAATAGATGCCGCCGCGCACCGATGAGCGGCTACTCTGTTCAGGGCTAAGCCCGAACAGGCGCTTGCGCTCATGATCTGAATGCACGCAGATCGCGCCCAACAGCGGAGCCAGCTCATCGATAAAGGAGGTCTTTCCCGACCCGGAGAATCCGTGGGTAATAATCAGCTGTGCTTGCCGCGGGCGGGTATAACGCCGGGCAAGCTCCAGATAGCTGCGGACCAGATCAATGTCCGCACAGCATTCCTTCAAGCTCAGGCCGGTCTGGGCCAGACGCATACAGGTCACCTTAGCTCGCACCAGTGCACGATAGACTTTGTAAAAATCCAGCACCTGCAACCCTGAATAGTCGCCGTTGTTCTCCAGATAACGGTTGAGAAAACTCCAGCCGAGATCCTGCCTGCCGCGATAATCCAGGTCCATGACCAGAAAAGCGACCTCATTCATGGTGTCAATCCAGCGCAGAGCCGGGTTAAATTCGATACAGTCAAACAGCACCGGAGCATTATTGAACCAGGCCATGTTACCCAGATGGGCGTCACCGTGGCATTCGCGAATAAAGCCAGCATCTTTGCGTTCCTGCAATGCATTACGCAACTGCGCGTACATTGCCCGGCTCCAGTGTTCCAGCTTGTTGAGCTGTTGTTGCATCTTAGGGTCAGGAAGGTTGGCGCTAATCTGCTCAAAATTCTGCTCCATCGGTGCAAATACCTGCGCAGGGTTCCCGTAATCACTTGCGGCATCCGCTACCGGAGCCAGGCCATGAAATTCGTCCATGACCACAGCAAAGCGCTCCATGTGCTCAGTGGAGAGCGCGCCGGCGCTGAGCATCTCATCCAGTTGTTGCGCCTGGGGGAAACGGCGCATTTTAACGGCGTACTCAAGTACCGGATGGGCGTGGAGCTTGGGCATATCCGCAGTACCGCCTATGCTCACCACATCCATATAGAGTTTTGGGGCAAGGCGGCGGTTGAGGCGCAACTCCTCTGCACAGAAATACTGACGTTGTGCCAGGGTGGAAAAATCAAGAAAACCGAAATTCACGGGTTTCTTGATTTTGTAGACAAACTCTCCAGCCAGAAAAACCCACGAGATATGGGTTTCAATCAGATCGACCCGCGTCACCGGATGATCATAAACTGCCGGATCAAGCATGCCCTCCACTAACCGCTTATGTTCACCATGTGCTTGCTGTTCCATTGCCACGTAAGCTCCTCTGTCAAGCTCAGACTATCCGCCTGGATAGATACATTTTTTGGGTTTAAAATAGCTATTTTTAGCACTTAAAAGCACTTTTTCGTGGCTCAAATGATCATTGCAAGCACCTGAGACTTTGAGCAGAATAAAACCGCCGCGTGCAACAATTTTGCGTCCAAAGGTTCTACAGTTAAGTAGGATGTATTATCAGATGTATATCAGATATAAATCTGTTGTGTAAGGGTAGAGATGACCAGCTTGTCGCCTTGCTCCACGCATAATAAGTTTCCTAAAGTAGGGTTTCTAAGACAACAAAACTACGTTATCTTGGTCTAACCCCGTTTGTGTGGCGTTTATTTTAGACCAAGCTTAAGATCTTGCCAATAGCCTCGACCATCTCGTTAAGACATATCTTATTCGATCCTAAAGAAGCAAAAAAGCGTATTCACGCTGATTCAGAGCAGCATAATGCCGCGGCAAAGGATTTCACTTGTTACGCAAGATTTGGAGACATTATGCACAATAATTATTTTTCCCCGCGCCTCAGGGCTATACCAGGCAGACACACAGCCCTATTCTTCGTCGCCCTGATGCTGCCCATCATCACTACAGTACTGATGTGGGGCTGTGTCGCGCCCGCATCCTCTGCCATAAGCTCTGCTCCAACTCTGGATGAAAAGATCGGCCAGATGCTAATGGTCGGCTTTCGCGGGACGGAGGTCGACGCCAAGCATTTTATTGTGCAGGACATTCAGCAGCGCAACCTAGGTGGCGTCATTCTGTTTGACTACGATGTGATCAACGCAGAGCGCAACCGCAATATTGAGTCGCCCGCACAAGTCAAAGCGTTGGTATCCCAGCTTCAGCAGGTCGCAGCCACGCCATTACTTGTTAGTGTCGATCAGGAAGGGGGCATCATCGCACGTCTGAAGGAGGGCTACGGCTTTCCCCCTACCCGCTCACATCTGGATCTGGGCACGCAGGATGATCTGCACCGCACCTTAACCGCAACCAGCGCGCTCGCCACCACCTTGAACGACGCTGGACTCAACCTCAACATGGCGCCGGTGGTCGATCTGTGCTTCAACCCCGATAACCCTGTCATCGCCGCCTATGAGCGCTGTTTCTCCGCCAAGCCGCAACAGGTTACTGCGCATGCCTTGAGCTACATCGCCGCCCATCACCAATGTGGCGTGTTAACCACGCTGAAACACTTTCCCGGGCATGGAAGTTCGCAACACGATTCCCATCTCGGGCTGGTCGATGTCACTCAGAGCTGGTCTGAGGTTGAACTGCTCCCCTACCAGAACATTATCGCGGCCGGACAGGCCGACCTGGTGATGACGGCACACGTTTTCAACGCCAAACTCGACCCCGAATATCCTGCGACTCTCTCGCGTGCAACCATCGAGGGCATATTGCGCCAGAAACTTGGTTTCGACGGGGTGGTGATTTCCGACGATATGCAGATGGGAGCAATTGTCGATCACTACGGCTTTGAAACCGCCATCACCCAAGCAATTACAGCCGGGGTGGATATCTTGGTTTTTGGCAACAATATGCACTACGACGAAACTATCGTCACGCGCGCCATTGCCACGATTAAAGAGCTGGTACGCAACGGCACCCTGAGTGAAGCACGCATCGATCAGGCCTATGAGCGCATTATGTTGTTAAAAAGGCGCTTAAAATAACGCTGGAGGCGCTTCCACCGCGTCTCTGGCGGAATCTTGTTTAGTATAGCGATTTTGCTAACAGCATGCTCAACCTAGATGCTCGTGCTACAGCGCGGCCCTCCCGCACACAATTCTCTCACACTATAACCCATTCATGTTCATCCTGGTCGTAGCAGCTCTCTTCAGGCGAAGCTTGTCCGTGGGATATTATCCACTCTATCCTTACCTTATCTCTCACCAACAGGTTCTCGAATATTTCCTCCTTTTAGAGGTAAACCTAGGGTTTAACCCCTGCCCCTAAAAGTTACTCCCGAAAAATGTAGAGAGCAAGAAACGACGCTAGACAAAGCATGACAGCAAGCAGAGTAAACGAAGATGAGTGAGCAACTTAGACAAACAGCATAAAACCTTGGAATTGCGAGACTAGTTTAACGAATAAATACTGATGGACTACGCAAGACAAAAAAAGCCCCTGACAAATCAGAGGCTATTTCTTTTTAATGGTGCCCGGGACGAGAATCGAACTCGTACAGGATTAGATCCCGAGGGATTTTAAGTCCCTTGCGTCTACCAGTTCCGCCACCCGGGCTTTGCAATCGGTAGTTGTAATGCAAAACAGTGATGGGTGTCAAACAAAAATGCTGTTCATATAGGATTTACCTGTCATTGTCCTATGCTACAGAGATAAAGTTAAGTTCGGGGGTGTGGGGCAAGAAATTATACTTGTGACAGTAGCTAAAAAACAGCTTCAAACCTTCTATATGTAACTCTTCAAGATCGTATGACATGGCATGCCAGTAATCAACCAATTGTTGTGGGGTTATCCATTCGCTTTGGGGTTGGTTGCGACCCAAAAAACTTATGTTCTGCTCTGCGCGTTGACGTGCACAATTTAGTTGTTGGGGAAGCTGTTGAAGTGCGACCTGCTTGCACGGATCGATATCGCGGCGCGCAATCCACAGGGCAAACACAAAAGGGAGACCGGTGTGTTGGGTCCAGAGCTGCGCAAGATCATAGCAATGCCACTCTGAGGCAATAAGTTTAGTCCGGTACTTAAGGGCTTTATCCCCAATAAGAAGCACTGGGTGCCCCTGCTCCAGCACCTGCTCTGCCGGTTCTGTTGGCACAACCCCCTCTACCCCATCCCAATGATAAAATTGTTGCAGCAATACCTTAAGCAGGTGCACAGAAGTTGCTGATTCACCCGTTAGATAGATAGGCTGGTGCTTTATCTCTGCAAGGCTTTCCCTACTGAAGAGGATAACACTTTGCACCTGATTAAAGGCGCTGATGGAATGCCCCGGCACCAGAGCATAGTTGGTAAAGTTACGTCCATATTCAAACGAGGATGATGGACTAACGTCAACTACACCCTCTGCTAACATCTGGTTCAACTGTGCAGGCACCCCTTTTACTATTTCGCCGCGAAACCCACACTCACGCAAATAGTGAAAAAACGGTACACAGTTCAAATAGTCAATATGACCCAGAGTTAGTTCCATCTAAAATTCTCCGCGTTGACAGTCCGCCATGTAAAAGGCGGCAACCGAAGCTGCCGCCTTTTATCATGTTGTGCGTGAGATACAAGCTTTACAGGGTGGTACGTTCCAGAAATCCGGTATCGATATTCCCTTCGATAAAATCCTTATTGTTCATCATCTTGCGATGGAAAGAGATCGTAGTTTTGATCCCTTCGATAATATACTCCTCCAAGGCGCGGTCCATGCGGCGGATCGCCTGCTCGCGCGTTTCGGCATGCACAATAAGTTTAGCAATCATTGAATCGTAATAGGGTAATACCTTGTACTGGTCGTATACGGCACTGTCGACCCGCACTCCAGGTCCTCCCGGAGCATGGTAGCCGTCAATTTTTCCGGGACATGGGGTGAATGTCACCGGATCTTCGGCGTTAATGCGACATTCAATAGCATGGCCGGTAATCTTGATATCTTCTTGCTTATAACGCAGGGGTTCCCCCGCAGCGGCGAGTATCTGCTCCCTGATGATATCAACCCCAGTTACCATCTCGGTTACGGGGTGCTCTACCTGAACCCTAGTGTTCATCTCCATAAAATAGAACTTCATGTCACTATCAAGGAGAAATTCAACCGTACCCACACTTGAGTAATTAACCGCTTTTGCGGCGGCAACCGCGCACCGACCCATTTCTTGGCGTAGCTCCTCGGTAAGAACCGAGCATGGAGCCTCTTCAATAAGCTTTTGATGGCGACGTTGGATAGAGCAATCACGCTCTCCAAGATGGATGACGTTGCCGTGCTTGTCCGCCATAATCTGAATTTCCACATGGCGTGGGCGCTCGCAATATTTTTCAATATACACTTCGGGATTACCGAAACCTGCTTTCGCTTCAGAACGAGCTGCAGCAAACGCATTGGGAACTGAGGCAATGGAATGGACAATCTTCATTCCGCGCCCACCGCCGCCTGCGGTGGCTTTTATAATTACGGGGCAGCCGATCTCAGCAGCAATCCGTGATGCTTCTGCTGCACTGGTTACCGCGTTAGTTGTACCTGGCAAAATAGGTACTCCTGCTTTGGTTACAGTCTGCCTGGCGGTTATCTTATCTCCCATCAGGCGCATGTTTTCAGCGCTGGGACCTATGAAAGTGAGGCCACAATTATTGCATATTTCAGCAAATTCGGCATTTTCGGACAGAAAACCGTAGCCTGGATGAATAGCGTCTGCATCGGTCAGCTCTGCGGCGCTTATAATCGCCTTCGTATTGAGATAACTATCCGCACTTGCTGCGGGGCCGATGCATACACTCTGATCTGCAAGCTTCACATGCAACGCCTCACTGTCAACGTCAGAGTGAACCGCAACAGTTTTTATCCCGAGCTCTTTACAGGCGCGAATAATTCGCAGGGCAATTTCCCCACGATTGGCAATAACAACCTTGTGAATCATAGTCACTCCTGATAACAAAACTGCAGTCAGCTCAATTTGAGCGCGTAAAACTGCAGCTTGGGATAAAATCTAAATTCTTTCTACAATAAAAAGAACATCGCCGTATTCGACCGGCTCGGCGTTGGTTTTAACAATTTCAACAATCTTGCATTTAAATTCTGCTTCAATCTCATTCATTAGCTTCATCGCTTCAACAATACACAGGGTCTGACCAGAATCAACCACATCCCCTACTTTCACATATGGGTCAGATTCTGGCGACGGTGCTGCATAAAAAGTTCCCACTATAGGTGAAGCAACCCGCTCCTGCTTGTCGCCTAAGACGGCTTCAGCAGGCGGCGCAGACCCTTCGGGAGCAACCTGGGGTGTTACAGGAGCTGCTTGAGCAACTGCTGGAGCAGGGGCCGGAGCGGCTACATGTATGATCTCCGGCTCAGAACCACGCTTTATAAATACACGATCCTCATCTGTTTCCATCTCAAATTCTGAAATATCAGTGTCAGAAATAAGCTTTATCAGGGTCTTAATGTCTTTAATATCCATGGATAATTTCTCCTGTTTTGTTTAGTCAATCGGTAGTGTACGTAGAGTTTTAGGCACAGATGTCAATGCTCTGTAGCCATCATTTGTCAAAAGAACGGTATCTTCAATACGTACCCCTCCAAGATCGGGGATATAGATACCTGGCTCAATGGTAAAAACCATTCCGGGGGTAAGGATCACCTCGGAACGGGGCGAAAGTGTCGGTCCTTCGTGCACTTCAAGTCCTATCCCATGCCCAAGACCATGGCCAAAATACTCACCATAGCCACAAGAAGCAATATAGGCGCGCGCAATACGATCCACTTCGTACGCTGAGACCGAAGGTGCCAGTGCCTCAAGGGCAAGGTCGTGCGCCTGCAGAACACAGGCATATATTTCATCTAATTGAGAGCTGATCTCCCCCAGTGCGAGGGTCACAGTTTCGTCAGAAAAGTAGCCCCCCTTACGGGTACCAAAATCGATGGTGATCAGTTCTCCTGCATTAATTATTTTATCGGATGCAACTCCGTGCGGGTAAGCGCCACGCCAACCAGATGCAACGATAAAATCAAACGCCTTCTCTTCACCCCCGCAACAACGCAAGGCATACTCAAGTTCGAGAGCTATTTCACGCTCGGTTATTCCGGGTCGAATCAGTGGGAGTATTTTTTCAAATGCAGCTGCATTTATACTACAGGCTTGTTCAAGCAACTCAAGTTCCGCACAGTCTTTTACTTGGCGCAACTCGCCAAGATGTTCTAGCCCAATCCACTCAAACTCAGACTCTCGAGCACATAGCTTGTTAAACTCTGCTACACAGAGGGTTGAAGCTTCAAACCCAATCCTGCGCAAGTGCAAATCGTTCATGCGTGATAGCAGCTCAGGATGCTTTATTTTGTACTCTGCAACAGAGTCGGCTTTCACTTCCGCTGTAGCTTGGGCAGTATAACGGGAATCAGTAAAAAAAAAGCACCGTGCGTGGGTAACTATAAGCGCTCCCTCACTACCACTAAAGTTTGCATAATAACGCAAATGGATGGGATCTAAGAGCAAAATTGCATCAAGCTGATGCTTTTTCAGCTCGTTTCTGAGCCGATTTAGTCGCAAACCTAACATAATCAACAATTTTCAGCGAGAGTAAAATTGACAAAACATCTTAACGCGAACGGAGGTGCTGAACCAGACCTTCAAGCGCGAGAATATAACCGTAGCCTCCAAAACCGCACAGCTGAGCTATAGCGACCGGAGCAAGGTAGGAATGGTGTCTGAAGGTTTCACGGGCATGGATATTTGACAAATGCACTTCAACTACTGGCAGCTGGATAGCTGTGACCGCATCACGCAGGGCGACACTAGTGTGAGTATAGGCTGCAGGATTGATAATCACTCCATCCACACCATCTTCCGCACCTTGGTGCAAAGCATCTATCAACTCACCCTCGTGATTTGATTGGAAGAAAACTGCCTTTGCCCCAAGTTCTTGCGCGCGCAACGCAACGTCCCTGTTAATGTCAGCAAGGGTCTGAACTCCATAATGTTCGGGCTCTCGCTGGCCCAATAGATTAAGATTGGGGCCGTGGATGACCTTAATATACATTTACATCTCCTGATTCAGCCCAGCACGCAACCTTGGTGCCTCGCGCTTCAACAGGTAGGAGCCCTTGCCGCTCAACATTTGGGGCGGGAGAAGCAACACCACGAAATATTCCTCGCTTAGAACATGAACCAGCAAGGTGAGTTTTTCATAGCGAATTACAACCTCATTCAACCCCCCAGCTTCAAGAACCTCAGCAGTCTGACGAATTCCCTTAATCCCTGCGGCGAGCTCAACAACCAAAGCCAGCTGCTCATCCGCTGAAGTTAAATCTGCACGTACTTGATCGATAATAATACCATCGTCACCAAGCAAAAAAACTCCTAAGGCACCACTGCTTTCGTGCAGAATGGTTTGCAAAATAGGTTTAAACATACTATCTCCGTTGTTTTCGGTGCTCAACAGCACGCAACCAAGCATGTAGACGCGCCTCGACATTTGAAACGTTACCCTTGCGTGGCTCAAGCAGAGAAGCGCGCGCAGACAGAAGTCCATCGAGACGTTGGCGCAACAAATTATCGTGCGAATTTTGCGCTACCAACTGCTGCAAAGCTGCGATGGCTTTCTCCTCCATCCCCTGTTTAAGGTAAAGCTCAACCATGGTTAGCGTAACAAAGGGAAGGTCCACCTCGACCTCTGGGATTGCAGCCTGTTTACGTTCCAACTGGAGGCGCAACTTTTCACTCCAAGCTGACTGCGCAAGAGATTCGGCACGGTTGAGCAGGTTTTCTGCACGTGCGTAATTGCCTGTCGCTATTTCGAGTTCTGCTAAACCACATAATGGATCACTACAGCAGGGATCGGCAGTCAAGGCTTTTTGAAACGTATCTCGTGCCTCATCCTCATCCCCGCGCTGAGATTGGATCTGTCCCAGCAGCGTAAGCCCTTTGGCATGGGTGGGATAATTGCGCAAGCCCTGTTGCAACACGTCCGCCGCTGCATCATGGAGACCAATGTCAAAGTAGGCGCGAGCCAGAGGATAGAACGCCTCAGAGTGGGGTGCACTTTTCCACTGCTTCTGCAGTTGTTTTAGTTCAGTGTCGGGCATGGGTTACCTAACTACCAAGAGAGAAATCTGCTAAAAGTTGAGTAAAGTCCAGCATAGGGTCAGGAAGCAAATGGACTGCACTCGCACCTATACCGTGCGCTAACACCATGCGCAAAACACCGGAGCTCACTTTTTTATCTCGCATCATTGCAGTAACAAATTGAGTCGGAGTAAAACCTTGGGGAATATGTATATCCAGCCCATATTGTAGTAAAATACGGTCCAGTCTGGCAACATCTGCGCTAGAACACAATCCTTTTTGTGCCGACATCCGTGAGGCAACGGCCATGCCGATTGCGACCGCTTCGCCATGCAGGACAGTTCCGTAGCCACACAACTGCTCAATTGCATGGCCAAAGGTGTGGCCAAAGTTCAGCAAAGCGCGCACTGAATGCTCGGTTTCATCCTGCGCTACTATCCCTGCCTTGATCTTACAACAGGTCTTTATCGCATATTTAAGGGCGGAGGGATCTTTATCCAACAAACGGGACACATTTTGTTCCAACCAAGAGAAAAATTCAGCATCGGCAATAACCCCATACTTAATCACTTCAGCTAACCCTGCGCGGAAATGACGCTCATCCAGAGTGTTTAGGGTCGCAACATCAATAATAACACTGCGTGGCTGATAAAAGGCGCCAATCATGTTTTTTCCCAAGGGATGGTTGATCGCCGTCTTACCCCCGACTGAACTGTCCACCTGAGCCAGGAGGGTGGTGGGAATCTGCACAAACGGGATGCCGCGCATATAGGTCGCGGCTGCAAAACCAGCCATGTCGCCAATAACTCCACCGCCAAGTGCCACGATAGTGGTACTACGATCGCAGTTATTTTCAAGCATATGGGTAAAAATGGAGTTCAGACTGGCATCATCTTTGTGTTGCTCTCCGTCAGGGAGGATTACACAATCAACGTCATAGGTTGAATTGTGCAACAAATTCACCACCTGTTCGAGATACAATGGCGCAACAACATCATTGGTTACCACAACCAAATGCTTGGAAAGCTTAAGAGGTTCGAGCAATTCAACCACAGAGGACAAAATCCCTGTACCAATATGGATGGAATAACTTCTGTTATCTAGATCTACGTTTAATGTTTGCATGGTGGGGTTCGCTAGGTCGCAATTAAGTTTAATTTCAGACTTATTCATCTACGCAAAGGGCTTCAGGCGCACAATGAGTTGCGCTACCACCTGGTGAGAGGATAGCCCATGCGTGTCAATCTCAATATCGGCACCCCGGTATAGGGGTAAACGCTGTTGCCACAGGTTTGCCAGTCTTTCGGTACAACCCTGCCGCGCTAGAGGACGATCAGACACATTTTCCAGCCGCTGTTTCAATGTGTCCCATGGAGCATGCAAATAGACTACAGTTCCGAGTTGATGCATCAAACGCAGGTTTTCGTCCCTACATACTATCCCGCCACCGGTAGATATTACTTTCGGTGTCGCCGCAGGGGCAGCGTCCAGCTCCTGCAATACCAAGGTTTCGCAGACACGGAAGTATTCTTCACCGTAGTGAGCAAATATCGAATTAATATCCATACACTGACGCTGCACGATAAGTTGATCCGTATCGATAAAATCCAACCCAAAAGTGCGCGCCAAAAGCGTACCAACTGTAGACTTTCCTGCACACATAAAGCCAGTTAAAAATATATGTCTATGTTTCATTAAACAATCCAGCGGGAGTACCAATCAAAAAGGACAGGCATTAGCCTGTCCTTTTTGATTGGTTGAACTAACTAAGTGGATCTTTACTCAACAATGCGGGGAGTTATGAAAATAAGCAACTCGCTGCGGGTATTACTCTTATTGCGAGATTTAAACAGATGACCCAGCAACGGGATATCCTTAAGGAAAGGTGTTCCTGTTTCGCTACTCAGCTCATTCTCCACGTAAATCCCGCCAATTACAGTAGTCTCGCCATTCTGGAGAAGCAATTTTGTTTCTGCCTCTTTAGTGTCAATGGCTGGAGCGCTTCCGGCACCTGTTGACACGGTGTTACCCACGGTACTGTTGGAAGCAAGAATCTGAAGAATAATAGTATTATCAGGATTGATCTCAGGAGTTACCTCAAGAGCCAAGGTTGCATCTTCAAATTGGGTAGAAGTACCATCTTGACTTACAGATTGATAGGGAATGGATGTTCCCTGTTCAATTTTGGCTGTCTCACCATCCAAGGTCAGAACTTTTGGCGAGGAGACCACCCTGCCCTTGCCTGCAGTTTCCAGTGCGGAAATGCGCATATCCAGGACCAATGAATCAAACCCTGAGCGTCCAAAAGTTAGCGCACCACCCAGACCGGCCGTGCCAATCTGAGCAGGCAATAGGAATGCACCCCCTAGACCTGCGGAGCCGCTATCTAGACTAGAAGTACCAATAGATCCACTAGCATCATTATTATACTCAAACCCCCAGTTAATCCCCAAATCGATACCATCGGAGGTGTTCGCTTCAACGATACGTGCCTCAATCATCACCTGTTTAAGTGGTTCGTCAATTTGTTTTAAAAGGTCGCGCACCTCTTCAAGCTTCGAAGGGATATCATTAACCATGATCTTCTTGCTCCCCTTGATTGCGCGTACTTCACCTTGGGTTGAGAGAATATCTTTAATTACATCTTCAAAGGAATTTGCGTCTTTATAGTTTATAGAAAAAATCTCGGTTTTAGTGTCCTCTAAACGTTTCACTTCCTGTTTGGAACGTAGACGCTCCGTTTCCATTGCCTGAATTTTTTTCAGAGGGAGTACGCGCGCCACATTACCCTTTTGAATCATACCGAGTTCCTGAATGTCAAGAATCAGATCCAGTGCCTGATCCCAAGGAACATCCTGCAAGCGCAGAGAGAGGCTGCCCTGCACCTCCTGAGATACAATCAGGTTGATGTCACTTATCTCACTTATGAGACGCAATACTTTACGAATATCCGCATCGTCAAACACCAAGCTCACCGGTTCGCCGGTATAGACTTTAGCCGGTTCTGCAAACAAATCTGCACCATCAGCTTCACCTACTGCAGATAGCGACTCAAGCACTTCCCCTACGGTAAGATCTTTTGTGTCAGAATAACGGTCTGTTATAGGTGCTGCACTTAAGGTGCTGTGTTCCAAATCTGACCCCAGCACATCTACTGCGACTTGCGCATCCTCAGCCGCCATGTCGGCAAACTCTGCATTTGCACAGCTAAATTGTAACGTATCTCCGTTTAGTCTTACAGAATACTCCACATCACCTTTGAGCTGTACGGCAAACATCACGTTCCGAGTGCCATCAATAATGGTGGAATATGGAGTAATTTGGAGTACGGAACTGGGGAAGACCGAAGCATCGACAACACGGCGCAAACTGCGGGGTATGGCAGCATTTGCTACTCCGAAACGGATAATACCCTCTTTAGTGCGTGGCTGAATAAGCTCTAGCTGGTTGGTGTCGCCGCCGAAATTGGCATTAAACACAGAGGAGGAACCAACCAGGTTAAAATTAATCTCAGTGGCGACTGCAGGGGCTCCAGGTTGAGGGGAATATGACCTTTGGGCTGACACCAAGGAAGTTCCTGTTGCGGTGCGAGAGGCAAGATTTTCTGATTCTAGAGTGTTTTTTGCTCCAGACCAGTCCACTACAATCTCACTTCCATCCACATACACCTTTGCCTCGGGTAATTGTTCCCCACTGGCATCGAACACGAAACGGGTTTTATCCGCATAAAGCCCAACCCTGACGTTACTGAACCCCGAGTTAATGCTATATAAACGCTCAGAAAAAGCAGGCGTTACATCAATAACATCTACCACTAGGCGTTCCGGTGCTCCCAGAGTATAGGTATTAAACTTCGGATTCGCAGTGTCAGTGAGAATAGATACGGTGTCCACCCCGAGTTGCACTGCCGTAACGGTATTCAACTGCGCGTGTACATTTTTTTGCAAATTAGGTAGCAACAGGAGTGCAAGCATAAAAACAAAGGACACTGTTGGCAGACAAGCTCTATATTTCATATTTACTCCCCTTCTCCCTGAGAAAGCGTCATACGTTTGATTTCAGTACGCGTGGTTCCAACAAAATCGCGAAAACGCTCCTCTACAATTACTTCCTCCGGGGTGATCTCCTGTACAACCCCTTTATTTCTTCCGATTTTAATCCCACGGGTAACGGTATAAGCTCTCTTATCGGGAGCCATAACCATAGCCCGCGGCTCCCCTTTACCAATAACAATGGCAATTAAACGGATCTCTTTAAGACCAAACTTCTGCAGCGGAGTCAGTGGCTCTGCCTCGCTTTCCACTGGATCTTTAATTGCAAGCAGTGAGGTAAAGGGATCGCGCCGACCATCTTCTGCATAGACAAACACTGGTTCTTCAGGCCTTTTCACTTCTTCTTCAGAAACAACTTGGTTATCTGAAGCAGAACCACTAGGTGGAACGCTACTTCGAGTTTGGACCGGTTTTAACTGTTGTGGCTTGTCTTCCGAACATCCACTTAACATCCAAGGTAGCAGCAATAGGAAGAAAAGTACGTAACGTCGCATAACTATTTCCCTTTCTCTGCACTGGATGATTCAAGAAAACGATAAGTAACAGCCCTACACGATATCGATAAAACAGTAGCACTACCATCTTGCTGTGGCTTACTTAACCTAATGTCTTTTACATTAACTATACGCGCCATTTTAGAGACGGACTGACAAAAAAGCGCCATCTGGTGGTAGCTACCCTTCAGATCCAGACTAACAGGCACTTCGGCGTAAAAGTTTTTTGCAATTTCGTTCTCAGGTTTGAACTGCAGCACCTCTAAGCCATTATCACGTGCAAGACCAGCAATATTTTTAAGCAAAGAGGGGATCTCTTTTTCGTTCGGAAGTTCATTCAATGCCAAGTCAAGTTGCTTCTTCATCGCTTCATATTCCGCTTTGAAGCGTGGCAGATTGTTGGCAATACGCCGACTCTCCTGTAATTCAACCAGTAACTTTGTATTCTGGGCTTGTTTGGAGCTAAGTTCTTCACGTGCAGGACTGTATACAAAGTAAACAAAAGCTCCCGCTAGTAGCGCCAACACAAGCACCAGCATCAACACCCGCTGATAAAGGGGCAATTTAAGGATTTTCTCAACCTGCGGATTCATGACTTACCCCCCTTATTTATCGGCATCGGCCAGCACAGGGCTTTGAGCCCGACACGAAATATCGAAATTCTGCAACCGCAAACCGTCTTGAACCTTCTGTTTGGTAACCTTTAGTTCTACACCGGTGTAATATGGCGAACGTTCGAGATTAGTCATAAACTTAGCCACATCGTTTTCTGTTAGACCTACACCGCTGATTTGTATGGAGCCACCCTTTTCGGTGAAAGATGTGATCCAGAGTTTTTCCGGTAATGCCTCTATAAGCTCATCTAGTAGATGTACAGGTCCAGATTTCGATGTGCGCAGCTCTTGCATGATTTTTAGCTTGTTCTGCAGCTCTTCTTGAAGTTTCTTAAAGCGGTTGACTTCGCCAATTTTCTTTTTGAGTCTACTTATCTCTTGCCGGTTATCCTGAATCTCGCGTTCAACAGCAACGATATCGGATTTGATGGAAGAATAAAACACATAGCAAACTCCACCTACAAGCAACAGCATCAATGCTGCAACAAGAAAATTATTCCGTGCCTGAATCTGCTTCTGAACCTGCTTTACCGGTAGAAGGTTTATTTTAATCATAGCTTGTCTCCAAATTTTCTTGTAGCCAGGCCAGCAGCAACGGCATAAAAGGGTGCCGAAGATTTAACAAAGTCAAGGTCAAAATCGCTCTCCTTAACGTTCACCCTACTAAAAGGATCTAGAAGCGCTACGGGAACTTCAAGAGACTGTTCAAGTTTTTCTACCAAACCAGATGTTTGGCTCACACCGCCGGTTAGATATACCTTCGAAGCTTTGTCATCGTCAAATGTCGCAGAAAAAAAGTCCAGTGCTCGAGAGAGCTCCTGGACAAGATTAACCGTAACCTGTTCAATAATGGCGCACGCCTCATCTGCGTCAACGCCTTCATATGAACCATTGATCTTCAACATCTCCGCTTCTTCATGGTTGAGACCAAAGTTTTTTTGCAATTCATCGTTAAAAGAATCCCCACCAATCTGAATTTCGCGCGTGAACACAGACATATTATCTTTAAGAACACTCAACTGCGCTCCCGTTGCACCGATATCAATCAAAGCGACTGCGTCGAGCATCTCTTCTGGATACAAGGTGCAGTAGATATTTTCTACTGCAAAACACCCTACATCCAGCACTATAGGCTCAAGACCACACTCTCTGATAACTCCCGTGTATTCATTGACTAATTCGCGTCGGGCAGCAATGAGAACCACTTCCATCTGACCCTGGTCGGAAGGATCCGGACCGATAATCTGGTAATCGAGGTATACATCTGCGATATCAAATGGGATGTACTGCTCAGCCTCCCATTGAATTGATGCATCTAACTCATCCTCCGTCATCAAGGGAAGAGAGATCTTTCGAATTATTACAGAATGTCCCGATACCGCAGTGGCTACTTCAGCATTTTTGCTTATATTATTGCGCTCAATCAGGCTACGTATAGCTTGAACTACAGAGCTTGAATCCATTATGGAACTATCCACTACCGCTTCTGACGGTAGCGGCTCAAGATCTAGCGCTTTGAGAGTGTAGCCAGATTTAGTCTCCTTAAATTGAACCAACTTGACGGCGCTGGCTCCAATGTCAATCCCTACGACAGTTTTTTTTGATCCAAACATAATTACACTTCCCTCCTAAGACGGAGACATCCAGACTTTACAACCGAAAAATCCTATGAAAATATTATCACAAGTTAGAATGGAAAAATACCACATAAGTGTAGTCAATGGTTAAAGAACGGCACTTAACCAAGTGATTATTCAAGTGGGCATTTACGCCACTACGCTCAGGTAAGCCAAAATACGATATGGTGCCACGTGCTACAGGTTAGAAGCAGTCAATGCAAGGAAAGTTAAAAGGCTACTTTAATACCCAGAAAAAACACTGAGCTAAGCACATTAAAAGTATATTCCTTGTTAGCTTCATAGCACAATTGATCCTATATTACCATCAATTAAGCCTGGTTTTGCCGAATTGAAAACAAATCGAAACCGAAAGCCTCGCAAAGAGTGAACACCACCAGTATTAGTTTTTATTTTTGCGGTTTTGCACACATTTAGTACACAAATAGATCCATATACCAATTGATCAGTTGAGGGCCGGCGAACAAATATATGGTTGCAGCTAAAGCAAGAAATGGACCAAATGGGATAGCGTAACGTCCGTCGGCTTTTTTAAGTAACATCAACGGCACTCCTACAAAAGTACCCAAAAGAGAACTGATAAAAATAACCGGAAGTACCGCTTTATACCCAAGAAAAGCACCAATCATGGCTAAAAGTTTTATGTCGCCCCCTCCCATCCCCTCTTTGCCGGTAAAAAAAGCATAAAGGTATGCCACAGCGAATAAACTTCCACCCCCAAGGAGAATACCCCAAAGCGAATCGTGCCACGACACCGATGGAATGATAAACGAAGCACAAAAACCCAAGATAATTCCAGGCAAACTAATCACATCGGGAATAATCTGATGATCAATATCTATAAATGATATGGTGATCAGAGCAGAAATAAAGACGAACAATATCAATGAAGTAGGAGAATAGCCGGAGGCATGAAACACTGCAAGGTAAAACAATGCATTCAGAATTTCTACCGCAGGGTAGCGCCAGGAGATTCGGGCATTGCAAAAGCGGCACCGACCTCTGAGAAACAAATAACTTAATACAGGGATATTGTGATACCAGCGTAGAGTTGAGGAGCACTGAAGACAGTGAGATGCAGGGAAGGCAATAGATTGCTCAAGGGGCAACCTATATATACACACATTTAAAAATGAACCAACTATGGCACCAAAAATAAAAGAGCCCACGTATCCTACAGCGTAGGCAATATATTCCTGCTCAAACATAAAGAACATTCCTTCACATTGCATGAAAATTGCACGTATAAATTATTTATGATGTTTGGTTCAAATTCAAAATAGGAAGAGTTGTTTACAAGAAATTACGCCAAATAAACAACATCACTACGTGACCCAACTGAGCAACTCTATGTATCTCTGTTTAAAGACCGCATTCACTCAACACCAAGCTATTAACCTTGAGGCATTATTGCACAATCTGCGTTCAAGACACAGCATGTTTAATTGACATATATAAAAAGCCGCCCCACTAATCGAAGCAGGACGGCTATCTGCATTAGCCTTACATTAAATTACAGTTTTATTCCAAAACTATTATTAACACATCTTGCTGCACCTGAGCCCCTTCGCCAAGAAGGATCTCCTTCACCACGCCGTCAACCTTGGCGCGCACATTGGACTCCATTTTCATCGCTTCGGTTACCAGCAGGGTATCTCCGGCCTTTACTTCATCACCCACGGACACATTCAGCTTGAAAATCTTGCCCGGCATCGGTGCACCAACATGTTTGTCATTGCCTGGGTCGGCGAGCACGATGTCCACAGCATCGGTATCGACAGAGAGGTCTTTTACCGTGACCTGACGTGGCTCACCGTTAAGCTCAAAGAATATACTCCGAGTACCATCTTTACTTACTTCACCGATGGCAGTCATCTTTACCATCAAGGTTTTCCCCTCTTCAATCTCTACACTTACCTCATCACCAGGCTCAAGTCCGTAGAAGTACAAGGGGGTAGAAAGAACAGAGGTATCGCTGTATTTTTGCCGATGACGATCAAACTCCTCATACACTCCTGGGTATAGCACTGCAGAAGTAACGTCGCGATCCTTAACCTCGTGGCCAAGTTTCTTTTCCAGCTCCTTTTTCGTCGCCACAAAATCGACCGCCTCTAGGAACTCACCCGGACGATGGGTAAAAGGATCTTCATCTTTAAGAATGATCTGCTGCAACTCCTTAGGGAATCCACCGTATGGTTGCCCTAGCATCCCTTTAAAGAAATCAATTACACCCTGAGGAAAGGTAAGTTCGTGACCACGTTGCATCACATCTTCAGGCTCAAGGTTGTTCTGCACCATAAACATCGCCATGTCTCCAACAATTTTAGACGATGGAGTAACCTTGACCAAATCGCCAAACATGTCGTTTACCTTGCGATACATCTGCTTACACTCTTCCCAGCGGTGCCCCAGTCCTAGACCTTCAACTTGAGGTTTGTAGTTGGAATACTGTCCTCCCGGTATTTCATGGTCATAGACCTGGGCGGTGCTGGCACGCAGCTCAGATTCGAAAGGCTCGTAATAGGTGCGTACGGTCTCCCAGTAATTGGCGAGCTGTTGCATACCAGCTTTATCTAACTTCGGGTCCCACATGGAACCCTCAAAGGTAGTTATCAGTGCGTTCATACTGGGCTGAGAGGTAAGCCCAGAGATAGAAGAAAGAGCCGTATCGACAATATCCACCCCGGCCCTGGCTGCCATAATAAGCATGGCTCCACCATTGCCAGAAGTATCATGGGTATGCAGATGGATAGGAATTCCCACCTCTTCTTTCAGGGCTTTAACTAGCTTTTCGGCGGCAAAGGGCTTAAGAAGTCCGGCCATATCCTTGATGCCAAGGATATGCGCCCCCATTTTTTCCAGCTCTTTGGCCATGCTGACATAGTATTCCAAAGGATACTTATCCCGTTTAGGGTCGGAGATATCTCCGGTGTAGCACATAGCAGCTTCACAGATGGCGCCCTCTTTCTGTACTGCCTCCATGGCCACCTTCATCCCTTTGGTCCAGTTTAGAGAATCAAAGATACGGAAGACATCAATCCCTCCGGTAGCAGCCTTAGCAACAAAGTCCTGTACTACGTTATCTGGATAGTTCGTGTAGCCCACAGCATTGGAAGCACGTAGTAGCATCTGGAACAAAACGTTAGGCACTTTCGCGCGCAGTCGATCCAGACGTTCCCATGGATCTTCGGTCAAAAAGCGCATTGCCACGTCAAATGTTGCTCCCCCCCACATCTCCATCGAGAACAATCCTCCACCGAGATGGCTGGTAGCCGCTGCAACCTTTTCCAGGTCGTAGGTACGTACCCTAGTTGCGAGAAGTGACTGATGGGCGTCGCGCATGGTGGTGTCAGTTATGAGCAGATGTTTCTGCGCTTTAGCCCACTTCGCCAGCCCCTCTGCCCCTTTATCCAAGAAGATGTCGCGTGTACCACGCGGGCAAGACGCATCCAGGGATATTTCCGGCACATGCGCGTCACGCAGGTCGGTAAGACGCAGACGCTTTTTAATATTGGGGTACCCATTAACCGACACATGCCCGATATAACTAAGCAGCTTATTGGCACGGTCTTTTTTCTCAGGGATATTAAACAGTTCAGGATTGTTATCCAGATAAGAGGTGTCACACTCCCCCTTCATGAAAGGCTCGTGGGTGATCACATTTTCAAGGAAGCCAATATTGGTTTTAACCCCCCTGACCCTGAACTCTTTGAGGGCGCGGTTCATAGTTCGGCACGCATCGAGAAACGTTATTCCCCAAGTGGAAACCTTAACTAGGAGCGAGTCGTAATATGGCGTGATCTCAGAGCCAGCAAAACCATTGGCTGCATCTAGACGCACCCCAAAACCCACGGCAGTCCGGTACGCTTTAATAGTGCCGAAATCGGGAGCAAAATTGTTTGCCGGATCTTCTGTTGTTACACGGCACTGAATAGCGTAGCCACGCATTTCAATGTCACTTTGTTTTTTAATCCCAATCTCGGGGTCGGAAAGCTTGTATCCCTGTGCAACCAGAATCTGGGTCTGGACCAAATTCCGCATGGTGATCAATTCGGTAACTGTGTGCTCCACCTGAATACGTGGATTAGTTTCGATAAAGTAAAACTTGCCCGCTTTATCCATGAGAAATTCCACTGTGCCAGCATTGACATAGCCAACTTCGCGCACAATCTGCATCGCGTACTGGCACACTTCATCACGTTTCTTACTGCTCAGCGACGGGGACGGGGCGAGCTCAATAACTTTTTGATGGCGGCGTTGAATAGAGCAGTCACGCTCAAAGTAGTGGACTATATTGCCGTATTTATCGCCCATGATCTGTACTTCGATGTGCTTGGGATTCTCTAAGTACTTTTCCAGAAACACAGTACCATCGCCAAAAGCTGCTTTGGCTTCCGATGCTGCGGACTTGATACTTTCCACCAACTCTTCGCGCTTGCGCACTACGCGCATCCCACGACCACCACCGCCTGCGGCTGCCTTTACAATAATAGGGTAACCACACTCCTTGGCAAAGATCAGCGCCTCTTCCTCGGTCTTGACCGGCTTATCAGTTCCCGGCACTATCGGCACTCCGGCAGCGATAGCAACCTCACGCGCAGCCACCTTATTACCCAGACGCCGCTGGATTTCAGGAGTGGGTCCGATAAACGTAATCCCGGCACTCTCGCACGCTTCCGCAAAATCGGGATTTTCAGACAAAAACCCATAACCTGGATGAATAGCGTCAACCCCTTTGGCACGCGCAAGCTCAATTATCTCATCAATGCCGAGATATGCATCAATGGGGCCCTTCCCCTTGCCTATCATATAGGCTTCATCGGCCTTGTAACGGTGCAGCGCAACCTTATCTTCTTTCGAGTAAATAGCTAGAGTGCTTATACCTAACTCTGTACATGCACGAAAGATTCTGATTGCGATCTCGCCGCGGTTCGCGGCCATGATTTTCTTGAATTGCTTTACAGCCATACTGCCTCCATTCATGCTAAAAAACGTCTTTAATATCAGGAAAAAAACATCCTCGTTTTTTAGTCATACTTTAAAAACACGTTTTATTTCAAATACTTACGCGAATAGAACAGGATTTTGCTCGCGATGTCAAGCTTAAAGAATTTTGAACTAGGCAGAAACGAAATACCTTTCATTGCCAACAATAACAGATATCTCATGATTTTCAGGCACATACAGAGGGAAAATCTGGTAAAAGAAATCTCAACCTGCTATCTTAGTCAAAAATATGACGCTACAGAAATAACCCTACCCATGCCGGAGAGTTTAAGTGGAACCACAAATACAGATTCTGCTCATCGATGACGACATACAGAGCAACAAAGTTCTCCGCACTGCGCTAGAACGCACCGGCTACGCAGTAACAAGCGCCCATAGCGGTGAAGAAGCTCTGCAAGTCCTGGAACGTAACTCCTATGCGGTAGTGGTAACCGACCTCATTCTCCCGGGCATCGGCGGTCTTGAGATCCTGAAACATCTGCAAGAGGGCTCCCCCGATACCAACGTCATTCTGATTACGGGGAATGCCTCTGCCGAAACAGCGGTAGAGGCTATGAAGAATGGCGCCTTCGACTACATCACCAAACCTCTTAACATCGACAAATTGAAACTTATAATTGCAAAATCACTTGAGAAACAGCAGCTTATCCAGGAGAATCAGCGCTTGCGCCTGCAACTCCACCACAGACACAGCTTTTCCAATATCATCGGCACCAGCGCAGCGATTCAGAAAGTTTTCGCGCGTATGGAGAAAGTTATTGACACCGACTCCTCCATAATGATTTTAGGAGAATCTGGCACCGGGAAAGAACTGGTTGCGCGTGCTTTACACTTCAATGGCCCCAGACAGGATAAGCCTTTCGTGGCTATAAATTGTGGCGCCATACCGCAGGACTTGCTGGAAAGTGAACTCTTTGGTCACATGCGTGGCTCGTTTACCGGAGCAACAAAAACCAAGCCGGGGCGTTTTGAGCAGGCTAATGGCGGCACCATATTTCTGGATGAAATTGGCACCATGTCGGTTCATCTGCAACTCAAGATCCTCCGCGTTCTGCAGGAACAGGTGGTGGATCCCGTGGGCGGAACCCACTCGATTCAACTCAATGTCCGCATCATCTCTGCCACCAATACCGACCTTGAGGAGATGATTGCCCAAGGAACCTTTCGCGAAGATCTGTTCTACCGTCTTAATGTGATCCCAATCAATCTCCCCCCTTTGCGCGAACGGGTAGAAGATATTTCTATTTTGGCGCGTCACTTTCTTAAAAAGAGTTGCAGTCAGCTTAAATGCGGGCAACTCAGCTTCGATGATGAAGTATTTGAAGTTCTAGAGAGATATCCATGGCCGGGCAACGTGCGCGAACTAGAAAACATCATTGAACGTACCGCAGCGCTATGTGACAAGGATAATATCGGCACTGAGGATCTGCCTTTGCATATAACTGGTATTAAACGCCCGCAGAGTCAGATCCCTATCGCCTTGCCCGCAGATGGACTGGACATGCCAGCACAGATCCAACAGATAGAGAGGTGCTTGATAAAGCAGGCGCTGGCACAGAGCGCGGGGGTAAAAGCAAAGGCTGCAGCCATGCTCAACGTAAAACGCACCACCCTAGTGGAGAAGATAAAACGCTTAGGAATAGAAGCTTAAGCTTCCATCACAAACCCCGGCTCCGGCGTTCTGGACAACACTTCGCCAACGATATCCTCACGGTAGGGACATTCTTCTTAAAGCGCTACAACATATTCGTATATTCGAAATAAAATAAACACCTCACCCAATGCGCACTCCACCTTCTTACGACCACTAAGATTACCCTGACATATTTAAGTAGGGAATGGGCCAAACATGCACCTGGAATCCCCCTCAAATGACCCTACACTGCACTTCCACCCTCGCTTGTATTCCCTACAGTGACCAGCATGCTTAGCAACAAGCACAAAATAAACCCCCATCAATCACGTATATATGCAAATTCGAGCTATAGTTACAAAATAGGTTGCTGTTTGGCCAAACATAAATCGCATATTGACTTGAATGCCAAAATGTTACTAAGATAGACATATGTCAATCCATTATCAATTTTGACAAAAAGAGAGACATATGTACGTAAACGTAAAAGAGACCGCGAAACTGCTGTCTGTTTCAGAGAAAACTGTCTATCGCTGGATAAAGCGTAATCTGGTTCCTACATACAAAGTGCATGGAAGCTACAGATTTAAACGCGCAGAACTGCTTGATTGGGCGACATCTAAACGGCGCCATGTGGTTGAAGAACCGTTTGAGCCCAGTACCCATGAGAAAGAACCTCTGCCAAAACTTGCTGACTCCCTTAGCTCCGGTGGCATCGTGTACCGAATTGCAGGTAATTCCAGAGATGCGGTGCTCGCTGATGCAGTGAACCATTTGCGCCTGCCTGATGAAGTTGATCTGGAGATGTTAAAAAAGGTGATGATAATCCGCGAAGATCTCGCCTCAACTGGCGTTGGAGATGGCGTTGCCCTGCCCCACCCACGGAATGCAGTGCTCGACCACCTCACCCGCGCGAAGGTAAATATTTGTTTTCTGGAACAGCCGGTAGACTATGGTGCATTAGACAACAAACCGGTGCACACCCTTATCATTGTAGTGTCACCGTCGCTGCGAGTGCAGCTTCATCTGCTTTCTATCCTCCATTATATTTTGCGTGATCCGGACTTAAAAAAAGTACTTGCTGCACAACCAGGACGTGATGAAGTTATTGCGGCAATCCTTGATGCAGAAAAACGTATCGGAGCCGAATAATACTGATATACATTCAATTAATACCGTTAGCCTCCAAACTGTAGGATCGCCCAATGTATTTACACCTAGCTCACCTTGGAGTACTTCTTGCTCTACTTTCAGCAGTAGCTCCTCTACCGGTGCGCCACGTCAACGTCGGGGTGCGCCTCGCGTTTACCCTCCTGGGGCTATCTGGCCTTACCAGTGCGTATGCAGGGGGGGTGGGGATGCTGTCCGGTGCCAGCCTGCATGTAGTCCTTCCCATCGGCTTGCCATGGCTACATAGTCACCAACACCTTGACCCTCTAGCAGGATTATTTTTACTCCTGGTTGGTGGAGTAAGTGCGGTTGTGTCACTGTATGGGCCAAGCTACGTAATCAGTAGCGGCACAGATTCAGCATCAGCGCGTGCTCTTGCTATATTTACTGGGTTGTTCGTTGCCGGAATGTATCTAGTGATCTTAGCTGCAGATGCGTTTTCATTTATGGTGGCGTGGGAACTGATGTCTGTGGCCAGCTATTTCCTCGTAGCCCATGACCACGCGCAGAAAAAAAATACCGACGCTGCGTTTTTATATCTCCTCATGGCACAGGCTGGGGGATTATTTATTCTTCTTGGCTTCGGAGTCCTCGCCGGAATTGGAGATGGTTTCACCTTTAGTGCGATGCAGAGCGCCTCTCTCGCCCCCCACTGGGAACACATAGCGTTTGGACTCGCTTTTATCGGGTTTGGGATGAAAGCCGGCATTGTCCCTTTGCATGTCTGGCTCCCGCAGGCACATCCAGCTGCGCCATCCCACATCTCCGCCTTGATGTCGGGAGTAATGCTGAAAGTCGCGGTATATGGTTTTATCCGCTTTTGCTATGACTTGGTGGGAACGCTCCACTGGCAATGGGGCATGATTGTTTTGCTTGTGGGGTGTGCATCGGCACTGCTGGGGGTACTCTACGCCCTGATGCAGCACGATCTTAAACAGCTGTTAGCGTACAGTAGTATCGAGAATATTGGCATCATCTTTATGGGACTTGGGCTTTCATTTCTATTTGCGAGCAGTGGGGTCCCTACCCTCGCCGCTTTAGGGCTCTTAGCTGCCCTGTATCACTGCATAAACCACGCGCTTTTTAAAAGTTTACTGTTTCTGGGTGCCGGTGCGGTAATTCAACAGAGCGGACGCCATGATCTGAACCATATGGGGGGACTGCTGCGCCTTATGCCCATTACTGGCGGATGCTTCCTAGTTGGATGTATCAGCATTTCTGCTCTCCCCCCATTTAACGGCTTTGTGTCTGAATGGCTCATATTTCAAACTGCTCTACAGGGAGCCGAGTTGGAAAGCGGGGTAATAAAATCTTTGGTGGCAGTTGCAGCCGCCGCACTAGCTTTGACAGGAGCGCTTGTGGCGGCATGTTTTGTCAAGGTGTTCGGTATTGCGTTTTTGGGTAAGGCTCGCACCGAAGATATGTTGCGCTCCCACGAAGTATCTGCAGGGATGAAATGGAGTCAGGCTTTACTTGCCCTGGGCTGCCTTCTCCTCGGGATATTTCCCACCTTTATAGTTAAAAGCATGCAGACGATTCCAATCGCGCTGCTGGGCAGCGGACTGGACTCGATGGGGGCAAATACTTGGCTGCGACTCACTCCAATTTCAATACGCGCTTCTTCGTATGGCGCCCCCATGGTGCTGTTTGGAATTTGTATCGCATGGCTAGGAGCGTATATTTTGCTTCATCCGCGTCGGCGTAAAACGAAGGTACGCTTTAGCCCCGCGTGGGACTGCGGCTTTGGCCCTCTTGGTCCGCGTACTCAGTACACCGACTCCAGCTTCTCGCAACCGATTCGGCGGATATTCCGCCCAGTATGGCACATTGATGAACGAGTGGAACCTCCAACACCAGAGGCCAGAGGTGGCAGATATATCCTGCATATTGGCGACTGGGCTTGGGACAAGTTATATGTACCCCTTGGACGCGTAATTCAACGCAGTGCCAAGATAGCCTCTAAGATTCAAGGGGGCAACATAAGGATATACTTAGCCTATTCTTTCTTTACCATCATCGTAATGCTGTGGATTGTAACATGAACGCCTGGATTCTTGCCCTTGTACAGACGACTCTCTTATTACTCCTAGCCCCCCTGCTGAGCGGGTGGGTTAAATGGGTAAAGTGTAAACTGCAGTCCCGGCGCGGCCCGGTACCGTGGCAACCCTACCGCGATCTGGCGAAACTTATGCGCAAAGAGATGGTGCTGGCAGAACATGCTTCTCCAATATTTCGTGCTACCCCATATATTGTGCTCAGCGTCACTGCGTTGGCCTCTTCGGTAGTACCTGCGTTTGCCATCGGCCTCCCTACTGCGGCTATTGCTGATGTTATTGTCATGGTTGGATTCTTTGCCCTCGCCCGTTTTTTCCTCAGTCTTGCAGGGATGGATATTGGTACCGCTTTCGGGGGTATGGGAGCGTCACGTGAAGTCACTATCTCATCTCTGGCAGAACCGGCGATGTTGCTCTCTATCTTCACCTTGTCCATGACCTTTGACAGCACCAACCTAGACAGCATGGTGCATTTCACCCTGACTCAACCGTTTCACATATATCCATCTTTTATATTTTCTGGCTTGAGCCTCCTGCTCATAGCCACTGCGGAGTGTGGACGGATCCCCATTGATAACCCAGCCACCCATTTGGAGTTAACCATGATGCATGAAGCGCTGATCCTTGAGTACAGTGGCCGCCATCTGGCTCTGCTGGAACTGGCATCAATGCTTAAAATGTTGATATTCGGGGTTCTAATCACCAACCTGTTTGTTCCGTGGGGAATCGCCCTGGCCCCTGGAGTTGCCTCGCTTGCTATCGGTACGTTAAGCATGTTGGTAAAGCTCATGCTGATTGGGGTAGTTCTAGCGGTGTCGGAGTCGGTATTGGCTAAGATGCGCTTATTTCGCGCTCCAGAATTCTTAAGTTTGGCGTTTGTTCTTTCCTTACTCGGCATGCTTAGCCATGTGATTCTGGAGGTGCACTGATGGATATAGTGGTGTTTACTCTCGCAGAACAGTTGATCCTGACCTTGGCAGCGCTGATGTTGTTTACCTCATTTCTGCTTCTAGCTCAAACTCGTCTGCTCACGTTGATCCACATCTTTGCCCTCCAGGGTGGGCTGCTGTGTGTAACCACGCTCGTAATTGCGTTTACCTACGGACGCCATCATCTCCTCATTTCTGCTGCCCTCACCTTGGGGCTTAAGGTGTTTTTCATCCCTATTTTGCTCCAAAGGTTGGTAGCGCGTCTGGATATCAAACGTGAGGTAGAGGTAGTGGGAAATCCAACGTTGATAATGCTTGGCGCCGCTGCGTTAGTGCTTTTCAGCTATTACGCAGTTCTTCCCATCCGTGAACTTTCAATGCTTGCGACACGCAACACTATTGCCATCTCACTGGCAATTATATTGCTTGGGATGCTTCTTATCATCTCACGTCGCAAGGCGGTTGTGCAGGTAGTAGGGTTTATGTGCATGGAAAACGGTCTGTTGTTTGCTGCGGTGGCAGCAACCCAAGGGATGCCTATGGTGGTAGAGATGGGAGTAGCGTTGGATGTTCTGGTAGCAGCTATTTTGTTTGGGATCTTCTTTTTCCAGATTCGGACCGAGTTTGGCTCCCTTGATGTTGATAAACTCAACCGCCTGAAAGAGGTGGACTGATGCATAATCTAAACTTCTCGACATATTCAGCTCTGTATCTGACCCTGATTATCCCTCTAGTTGGATCTGGGGTGCTGGCCCTGTGCGGACATCGGCGTATCGCGGGCAGTCTCAATCTGATCTTATGCAGCGCCACCTTTATTACTTCATTCATATTGGCGGTAGAAATATTTTATTCTGGTTCAATAATTACTCCGTTAAATTTCTTTTACGTGGATGCCTTTAATGTATACCTGGTACTGCTTAACTCCTTTGTGGGGCTAACCACGGCCGTATTTTCTGGTCCCTACATGGCACACGAGCAGAAAATTGGGCGGGTAAAAAATGCAGGGATGCGTTTATACCACAGCATGTATCAGGGCTTTCTGTTCACCATGCTCCTGGCCCTTACAACCAACAATCTCGGAATCTTGTGGGTTGCGGTAGAAGGTGCCACCTTAGCTACAGTGCTGCTGGTAAGCTTGTATCGAACCCCTGAATCGATAGAAGCGGGGTGGAAGTACTTTATCCTTTGCGGCGTTGGCATCGCACAGGCGATGTTCGGCACCACCTTGATCTATTTTGCCGCCGTGCAGATCATCCCAGACTCAAGTCAGGCTTTGATGTGGAGCGTACTGTACGCGCACGCCTCCGAGCTTGAGCCAACAGTACTGCTGCTGGCATTTGTGTTCCTGATCGTGGGGTACGGCACCAAGGTTGGTCTGGTGCCATTACATAACTGGCTTCCAGATGCCCACAGTGAAGGACCAACTCCCATGTCTGCCATCCTCTCCGGTCTGCTACTCAACATTGCCCTGTATGCGGTGGTGCGCTTTAAAATGCTTATCGACCCAGCACTGGGTACCAACATAGCTGGGCATATTATGATGGGGTTTGGCTTACTCTCCTTTATGGTGGCAGGCTTGTTATTACACCGCCAGCTCGACATTAAGCGGATGTTCAGCTACTCCTCCATTGAGCATATGGGGCTGATCACCTTTGCCTTCGGGATTGGCGGCCCGCTGGCAACCTTTGGTGCACTTCTACATATGATTGTCCACTCGCTGACCAAATCTGCAATTTTTGTCACCGTTGGACACGCAGCGCAGTTGTGTAAAACCCAGTCAATTAACCAGATACGCGGCCTCATAAAAATCCAGCCAGAAATTGGCTGGAGCCTCCTGATCGGAACTGTAGCTATTGCCGGTCTTCCCCCGTTTGGGGTGTTCACAAGCGAGTTTCTGCTGTTTAGTGCCACCATTAAGAGTTATCCCTGGCTTGTTATCACCCTACTTGCAGGGTTGTGTATCGCATTTGCGGGGCTATTTAAGCACGTACAGCCTATGGTATTCGGGGTCCGCTCACATGGGGTGATAAAGATAAAAGCCAACATGTGGCCAGTTGCATTGCATTTTTGCATCATCCTGTGGCTAGGGATAGCCGTACCTGAAGTTCTTGCTGGCTGGATCGATCAGGCCACAATTATGATCAGCGGAAAGGGGGTTCTTTGATGTCAGGCTCCGACAGCCAATCTAGTCCGCAGATTATTAACACTGATGCGGACCACAACCAGGAAGATCACGCCAAGATTGAAAAATGTGTAGAGCATCTGCACGACGCTAATTTAACCACGAACATATCCTCCATAGCTCCTGTGGGTGCATTTATTACTGTAAGTATTGATGCCCCGTGCTGGAGCGATGCTGCTGCGGTAGCGAAATACTGCCACCTGCGCTGGAGCGCCCTATGGGCAGAACAAACTGCAGACACAATTGTGGTGATGGCATTATTTGGCGGGAAAGATGGACATCTACTCCTTACGACACAGTTGCCCAGCGCACACCCTGAGTTACCTTCTCAGGCAGGGGTATATCCTAATGCTGACCGCCCAGAACGGCATCTGCAGGATATGTTTGGCATCCGCTTCAGTCACCTCCCATACCCACGTCGCTGGACACGACATCAAGCTTGGGATGCCACGCAGTTTCCTCTGCGCAAAGAATTCCCACTAGCGGGAGCTCCTCCCGCTGACACCCCTACTGACCATACCTATCCGTTTATAAAGATGGAGGGGGAAGATATTTACGAAGTGCCGGTGGGGCCGGTACATGCAGGTATCATAGAACCGGGACATTTTCGTTTTCACACTATTGGTGAAGATGTGCTGCGGCTAGAAATACACCTTGGCTACGTGCACAAAGGGATTGAAAAGATTGCGGAAGGTCGAGATCTTTCTGGATTACTCCGCCTCGCGGCACGCGTGAGTGGCGACAGCACCATAGCCCACAGCTGGGCGGCGGCGCAGGCAGTTGAACACGCACTGCAGATTGAAGTCCCTCCCCGCGCCCTCTCCATACGCGCCATCCTTGCAGAACGGGAACGGATCGCCAACCACTGCGGTGACATCGGGGCTATCTGTAACGATGTCGGCTTTAGCTTTGCAATGGTGCAGTTCAGTGCCCTGCGCGAACGGATTCAGCGCCTGAATGTGCAGCTGTTTGGGCATCGCCTGCTGATGGACTGCATTCAGATTGGTGGAGTAAATTGCGATCTAGACGCTAACGGGATTGCCGCAATAGTGGCTGAACAGAAAATGTTGTACACCGAAGTGGCTGAACTGATGCCGATGATTCTGGAATACCCTTCTCTGCAGGATCGGCTGCGCACCACTGGGATCCTCCCCTACGAAACCGCTATGCGCCTCGGAACCTTAGGCTACGTTGGGCGCGCCAGCGGAATCGATTACGATCTGCGCCGCGATGCACCTTATCCTCCTTACCATGATCTGGAGATAAAAGTACCGCTGTATTCTGAAGGGGATGTTGCGAAGCGCACTCGCGTGCGCGGAGATGAGATTCTGCTCGCAACAGAGTTGATTACAACTCTGTTGCACACGCTGCCAGATGGAGCCATTGTAGCTGACAACATATCTGAGTACCGTGACGCTGCCGGGATCGGAATGGTGGAAGGGTGGCGGGGAGAAACCGTGGCGTATGTGCATCTCAACGCTGCAGGCAAGGTGGAACGCTACTTCGCCCGCGATCCAAGTTGGCTCAACTGGCCCGCGCTAGAAGAGCTGATCCACGGCAATATAATCCCTGACTTTCCGGTATGTAACAAGTCGATCAACGGTTCATACTCAGGACACGACCTGTAACCCAAAGCAAAAGCTCAACCCAGAGGAATAACAGGATATGCTTTCGATACTGAATAAAATTCGCCGCACCGGCATTTTAACTGAATCAATAAGTGCTGCCGAAGAGGAGATCGTTACCTTAGGCAAGGAGTGTCAACGCCAGATCGCCACTAAGTTTAGTCGTAGTTTGGCTATCCGTATGGTGGATGCGGGATCGTGCAACGGGTGTGAATTGGAAATGCACGCCGTAAACAACAGCTTCTACGACATCGAACGTTTTGGGATTCAGTTTGTCGCCTCACCACGCCATGCAGATATGCTTTTAGTGACCGGGGTGGTTTCGCGCCATATGCAAGAGGCTCTCAAACGCACCTACGCCTGCACCCCGGCACCTAAATTAGTTGTTGCCATGGGTGACTGCGCCATAAGTGGAGGGGAGTTCGGCACCAGTTACGCCAGCTGTGGCGGTGTGGATAACGTGATCCCTGTGGATGCCTACATTAAGGGGTGCCCCCCTACCCCCCTTGATCTGATGCGTGGAATTTTGGAACTGTTACAGAGAAAACCTTCGTAAAAGCGGTTGTGCAGGAAGCATGCCTCATGGGCTGCAGGTAATTTTCAGCGCTGCGTTAATCCTAAGCGTGCAAAAATTTCCAGGGTTGGCTCAGCACTGTTGAGCGTGTAAAAGTGGACCCCACTAACTTTGTGCTCCAACAAATCGCGCACCTGTTCTGTAGCCCAATCCAGCCCGATCCGTTCCACCGCTGCTTCATCCGGCGCGTTAGCGACCTGGCGCAGCAATGGTGCGGGAAAGCGCGCTCCAGCAGCAAGTTCGGCCATCCGCTCCATCCCTTTGCGATTCCGCAATGGCATTATCCCCGCAATGATGGGAACCTCAATTCCAGCCAGCCGACACCGTTCGCAAAAATCATAGAAATCGCGATTATCAAAAAACAGTTGGGTGACTATGTAATTCGCTCCCGCATCTACTTTCTCTTTTAAATACTCAATCTCCAGCAGACGGTTCGGCATCTCCGGATGCCCTTCGGGGAATCCCGCCACGCCGATACTTGTACCGGGAAACTCAGCACGGATAAAACGCACTAGATCAGCAGCATATTTAAACCCATCCGCCGGGGGATGCCAGTCATCTTCTCCTACTGGTGGATCGCCGCGCAACGCCAGCACATTATCCACTCCAGCATCGCGATAACGTTGCATAATGGTGCGCACTTCAGAGTGTGTAGCGGCAACGCAGGTCTGGTGCGGCACCACTGGGACCTTACATTCCTGATGGATGCGCATCACCAGTTGGTTGGTCTGACTGCGCGTAGAGCCGCCAGCACCATAGGTTACACTTACCGATGAGGGCTTTAAAGGCATGAGTTTATCTATATTGTCGAGCAGATTATCCCACCCACGTTCTGTTTTAGGGGGGAAAAATTCAAAGCTAAGGGACGTTTTTTGCGCGTTGAGTATCTCTTTCATGATCTTAACCTTTTATCCTATTCTTTTGTGTTTATCGCGTATATATCGGAGGCTGAATCCACCTGGAAGCTTATACCTTGGTGAAACTTTTTAACCTTGTCATGATTGGATCAAATCTGGACGGCGCCACGCACAACTATATCCAAGCTTTTGCAACAGAGCTATCCCCACGTCAACGCCACTCCCTACGCTGGTAACCCCATGTGAATCATCTCCAGGTAAAATATCAATCCCCATTTCCAGCGCCTTTTTAAGAATTGGGCGTGAAACATATGGCTCTGCTGCCCCTTTAAGCAGTGCGCGCATATTAAGGTCAAGACATAGATGGTGATCACGGATGTAGGTAAGGTTGCGCTCAATGCGCTGGGTTACCGCTGGTGTGCTCAGATGCCTTGAATAATCTGGATCATACAGACGGATCAAATCAAAATGCCCTACTACGGCAGGATTCAAGAACTGGAGCATCTCAAGTTGTTCATCAAAATAGGAGCAATAGAGTGTATCTATCCCTCCACACACCTCAATCGCCCTAGCATACTCAGCAGGACTGAAATCAAAATTGACCCCCTGCACATGGTGCACGGAGCCGACAATATAGTCTAGAGCGTATCGGCGCTGCAACTCTAAAGCACTCTCAAACGCACCAGGATAACATTCCGTTTCCATCCCCACCAAAAGGGTAATTTCATTACGATATTGCTTTTTAAGACGATGCGCAGTCTCAACATAGTGCCCAAACTGCTCCCGCAAAGCGGCACTGCTGATGCCCGCCTGACATTCATCGGCATAGCGGTACTGGTTGTGCACTGGGGGCATATGTTCGGTTATTCCAACCCAAGCAAACTTCTGCCTGATGTATTCCTGCACTATCTCCTCCAGATCGTCCTGAGCATGGAGACAAAACTGTCCGCTGTGCCCACCATGTGCAGAAACTCGTGCAGGGTTATATCTCTCTCCCATTGCCAAATCTCCGTTCCCCCATTAGTGCATATTGAGGTAGAAGCTTATCTACTAACTACCTGCAGATATGGTGCTTTTTCGTAGAGAAAAAATGTTTATATTAACTTTTTTGTATAGCGTAAGCCTGTTTGTGTGTCGCTACAACAAAAACGCGATTCTATTGCAGCCGTTATCGTGTATACTTAAAGAGTGTTAAATGTACCATCTCCTGCGGAATAAAATCTGCCCATTTAGACGGGTAAAAAGATAAAAAACCCTTAAACACAAGCAATACAGATGCAATGGAGGATAACTTTTTTATGAAAACTGAAATCACTGCTAAATCAGCCCCCCAAGCCATTGGCCCCTATTCACAGGCAATCAAGAGCGGAAACCTGGTGTTCTGTTCCGGTCAGATCCCTGTCAATCCACATACTGGGGAACTTTCCGCTCCCTCCATAAAGGGGCAGACTCATCAGGTGATGCAAAACATGAAAGAGGTGCTTGCCGCCGCAGGGCTCACCTTTGAGCATGTGTTAAAAACCACTATCTACCTAACCGACATGGATGATTTTAATGTAGTCAATGAGATCTACGCTGAATATATCGGTTCCCCAGCGCCTGCGCGCGCATGTATTCAGGTTGCCGCGCTACCTAAAAAAGCAAAAATAGAGATAGAGTGCATTGCGAGTACCGCTTAGGGGATAAATTTTTATTGTCAAAATTCGGGGAATAGTTCCACCGTCTACTCTGTCTGACTGCGTAGGCGCTGCGTCACCTGTTTCATATCGCGCCACAACTCACGTTTACACTTTGGATTGCGGAGTAGGTATGCCGGATGGAATGTGGGCATAAGGTCGATACCGTTGTAGGTGCGCCACTCACCACGCAAGTTACCGATGGGAGTTTTATCCTGCAACAGGGTTTGTGCGGCAAATTTTCCTAGTGCAACCAATATGCTCGGATTGATGGCGTCAAGCTGGCGTTTCAGAAAAGGCTCGCATGCAGCAATCTCTTCGGCTTCTGGGTTGCGATTCTGTGGGGCGCGGCACTTGATAACATTGCAGATATAGACATCGTTACGCTCAAGCTCCATGGCAAACAGAATTCTATCTAGCAACAGTCCTGCTTCACCTACAAACGGCTCACCTTGTTCATCCTCGTTGCGCCCCGGCCCTTCTCCCACAAACACCAGACTTGCTTTGGGATTTCCCCGCCCAAACACCAAGTTGGTACGTGTGCGCCCTAGGGGGCACCGTTGGCATTCACCCAGGTCTGCGCGAATCTCTTCGAGCGATTCTGCACGGCACGGAGTTGTCGCTGCCGTAGCGGGATCTAGATTGACGCACAGGGGTATAGCTTGCTGTGGGTTAGAATCAAAATAGAGCTCTTCAACCCCCCAACGCTGCAGGTCCTGTAGTGCAGACGCGGCACTTGCACGTGCGCGCTGTATAAGTTGCGTCCGATTATCGACCATATCCTTTACATCCGTCTACGTATGGCTTTATCTTAGAAAAAGTATTATGTGAAAGTTTAAGTGCCACAAAAAATGGTGCGGAAGGTTTATGTATGTGTAAGTGGATAACAATGCTTTACTGTATGTGTTTGTGCCTCATCCCGACTGATGTATGGGCATGGGGATTTGGAGTACATCTGCAACTGGGTAACAGTATCTTGGCACAAGCGGCGCATTTACCCGCGCATGTAGCGGCAGTGCTTAATGCATTTCCAAACGACTTTCTCTACGGCTGTATTAGTGCCGATATCACTCTAGGGAAAAAATACACCCACTACTTAAAACACTGCCACAGTTGGAACATGGGCAACAAAGTTCTGCACGAGGCCAAAACTGATGCGCAGCGCGCATGCGCCTACGGCTACATTGCCCACCTGGGTGCGGACACCATTGCGCACGGCTTCATGGTACCGTACGAAATGGTGCGCAGTTACAATACGGTTTTTCTCAACCATGCCTATTGGGAGTTACGTTTTGAAGCACGTATTGATCCGCAGACCTGGATTCAAGCCAAAGAACTTGCACACCACGATTTCAGCGAAAACGACAAGCTGCTTCGGCGCGTGCTGGTGCGAACCCTGTTCTCTTTTGGCACCAACAAACGTATGTTCAACTCCATGTTGCTCATCAGCCGTATCCAGCGCTGGCAGCGCATTCTAAAGCATCTAGATGAACGTTCGGTGTGGAAGCTTGAAGAAGTTGAGCGCCAAGAATATCTGGATCTGGCGCTGGCAGCGAGTTTTAGCGTCCTCTCCGACCCAAACAGTTCATATTTTAATGCCGACCCCACCGGAGAACGTGCCCTGCAAACTGCACATAAAATGCGCGCTAGTCTAAAGAGTCTGTGGCAGGATGGGCGTCTCTCTTCTGAGCTCAGTGTTCCAGTTCTTGACGACATCAAAGAGCATTTTCGCTCCAATGTCACCAATCCGCTACATAATATTTAATGTATGCAAAAGTGCCTTACCCGTCTCCACATCAAAGCGTACGCCGCGCAAGACGGATGCTAATCCGATCCAACAGAGCATGCGCAACCTCTGCCTTGCTCTGTTGGGGCATATCTTCTACTGTGCCATCTGCGTGCAGAAACTTAACGATATTGGTTTCAACGTCGAAGCCCGCTCCCGGAGCAGTAACATCGTTGGCGACCAGAATATCCAAGTTTTTGCGTTGCAATTTCTCTTGGGCGTGACGGAGAAGATCGTGGGTTTCTGCCGCAAATCCGACCACAATTTGACATGTTTTCTGCGCCCCAATCTGCGCTAGGATGTCCGGATTGGGCTCCAACTCAATACTCATGCACACGTGATTCTTTTTTATTTTCTGTCCTGCCGCGTTACAGGGGCGATAATCGGCGACAGCTGCTGACTTGATCACCACAGTTGCTTCGGGCAGTTCATGCATCATTGCTGCATGCATCTCCCTAGCACTTGTCACAGATATGCGCCGAACCCCAATCGGTGCTTCCAGCGCTGTTGGGCCACTCACCAACACCACTTCAGCTCCACGCTCCCATGCCGCACGCGCGATGGCGTACCCCATCTTACCAGAGGAGTAATTCGAGATATAGCGCACTGGGTCGATCTCTTCACGCGTAGGGCCGGCGCTAATCAAAACCCGCTCTCCAGCCAGATCGGCACTAGTTGCTATCCGTTTAATCCACGCAAGAATATGTTCCGGTGCCGGCAACTTCCCTTTTCCATCCCAACCACATGCGAGGGCACCAACATCTGGCTCAATGAGATGAAAACCGCGCTGGGATAAAACCTGCAAGTTGTGCTGCAGAGCCGCACTTTCGTACATATTGACATTCATAGAAGGAGCCAGAACCACTGGAGCCTTGGTAGCCATCAGGGTTGTGCTCAACAGGTCGTCCGCAATCCCGCCGCTGAGCTTACCGATGATGTTCGCAGTTGCTGGGGCAACTATACACAAATCGGCCTTATCCGCGAGAGAAATATGCCCAATCTCTTTTTCCTGATATAGATCAAACATGTGCGTATGTACGGAATTATTCGACAGAGTCTGAAACGTCAGTGGTGTAACAAACTCACATGCATTTGCGGTCATCACTACTGAGACCTCAGCCCCTGCTTTTGTGAGCAAACGCAGGAGTTCTACCGCTTTATATGCCGCAATTCCTCCACACACTCCTAGAACAATCTGTTTCCCCTTCAGCGTTGCCATATCTTACCTTCCCAGTCGATAATGCGGATTCGGATTAACACATTTAACAACAGCATCAAACGTAGTCGCCATTGACAAACGGATTGGAGCTTTGCTCGGCACCAATGGTAGATTCGGGTCCATGTCCCGGGTGCACCACGGTAGATGCAGGCAAAACCATAAGCTGGGAGCGGATATGTCCGAGCAGTTGCTGCATATCTCCACCGGGAAGATCAGTGCGCCCTATAGAACCGGCAAACAGGGTGTCTCCAGAGAAAAGGTGCCCTTCTCCGTACAGACAGATACCGCCGGGAGAGTGCCCCGGTGTATGGATCACCTCAAAACTTAAGTCACCAATCTCCAGCAAATCACCATTGTGGAGCAACCGACTCGGAGCGGGCGAATCCACTGCGGGCAATCCATAACTCGCTGCCTGACGTGAAGCCTGCTGCAGCAAAGGGAGATCGTCTTTGTGGATACAAAACTCGATCCCGGTTTTTTCTATAATAGCGCTATTGCCCCCGACATGATCGAAATGGGCATGAGTATTTACTAGCATTTTTGGTTCTACCCCTTCCTGTTCAATCACGCGGAGGATATGTTCAGCTTCGTCGCCCGGATCGATAATCAGCGCTTTCTTAGTGCGCGGGCATGCCACGATATAGCAATTTACTTGCAAAGGGCCAACAGGCAGGGTCTTAATGATCATGTTCTTCATCCTCTCTGCGTTCAAACAGATCCAGGGTTGCGCCACTAAGCTGGTCGCCAAGGGAAGTGCGCAGGGGCTCCTGATATCTTTTATTGCGTATGTTCTGGTTAGTGGGGGTAGATTCTTTTTTCACGCGCTGTGTTGGAGGTGATGGTGCAACCTCTATTTCAGGTTTCGTAGCTGAAGGCGGGTACCCCTCAGCCTCTATTTTTTTTTCGTGTGCAGGAGCGTAGAAGTAGCGATCAAATAACCGGTGGTATGAGGTCCAGTCAGAGGGGTTATGCTGCTCGCTGTCGATGTGTAACCCTATACCGTTGATCTTCGCATCCATATCATCCACAAAGTTCAGCACTACAGCCTCAAGGGTCTTGGGTCGTTTGGGTGAGCCGTAATCATACTGGCCATGATGGGAAAGGAGCATGTGCTTGAGGAGCATCGCCTTTTGTACTGGGAATCCAGGACAGCTCTTGATCTTCTCCTCCAGCATTTCAACTCCCATGACGATATGCCCAATGAGCTTCCCAGCGTCGGTATAATCAAAACTGCGCGCATAACGCAACTCTGCAACCTTACCAATATCGTGCAACAGTGCGCTGCACACCAGAAGGTCGCGATCGATACGTGCATAGCGTGCACTCACATCTTGAGCCAAACGCGCGACGCATAGAGAGTGCTCTAGCAACCCCCCAAGATACACATGGTGCATAGACTTCGCCGCCGGTGCCTTAATAAACAAGCGGATAAACTCAGTGTCAGCGCTAAACGCTTCAAGGAGGCGGCGGTAATCTGGATCTGTTATGTGAGCAATTATTCCCCGCAGTTCTGTCAGCATCTCCTGTGGGTCATTGGCACTTACCGGGAGGAAATCACCCAACTCAACCTGGTGCTCATCTATGCGCTCAATGGTGTTAATGATAAACTGCATTTTCCCCATGAAGAGATTGGCTTTCCCCCTGACGTGGACAAAATCGTCTTTATCGAATTGGGTCGTGAGTTCATCCACCCTATCCCAGATTCGTCCGTCAACTTCGCCACTGCGATCCATCAGTTTCAGGTTCATATACGGCTTGCCATTTTTGGCCATAGCCATATTTTTATCCCGCACCAGAAAGACGCTGTTGATGGGATCGCGTTCGCGAATATCTTCAATATAGGTTTTCTTCAAAAACACTGCTCCTGTTACACGCTCCGCTATGGAGATAAATGGATTCATAGTCAGATTTAATTATGTGGTTTGGGGGGGCTAGTATATTCTACGCAGGCGTTAAAGCACTTGGTCGTAGACAAGCACCTTACCTTATACCTAGCCGGTAGAACAATTGTGCTGCAGTGTATATGTTCTGCACCACTGACCACAACCCCTATGATAGCTTCATGCTCAATCTTTGAATGCGCATGTGAAATAAATTATTCCATGGTTGATGTAGTGCTGAGTCTAAATCAAGATCTACTTCATATCCATATCTGCAGCACACTCATGGGGAAGAGGAAATTTCATGTAGAAATTCGCCCCTCTGCCAGGTTCACTTTCAACCCGTATGTTACCGTTACAACTTTTAACTACACGTAACACAACCGAAAGGCCAAAACCGGTTCCGGCACTCTTGGTGGTATAGAAAGGATCAAAAATTTTAACCAGGTTATCCTCTGGGATTCCGGACCCTGTATCTCCAACATGAACTAGAGCAATGCCCTGTTCTACCTCTAAATCGATACTCAAGGTACCCGAGTTTGGCATTTCGTGCAGGGCGTTACTAATCAGATTGGTAAAGATCTGCTCAACTTCCCCCTCCATAGACATAATATATACTGGGGCTGGATGCAGATTAAGATCTAGATTAACTTTCTGATGTTTAATCTGTTCGCGAAATAGCTCTAGTGCTGATTCAATACAACTCTGTAGACATACCAGGCCAGACTCACCACAGGATTTATGTTTGCTTGCACCGAGCAATTTGCGCAAAATGGTATCGATGCGCTCCACTTCAAATAGGATGCTCTGCGCATACCCTAAAGCCGTCTGATCTGTTTCTTCGTCGCACTCCGACTGGAGCAACTGCGCAGTCAGAGCGATAGAGTTGAGCGGGTTACGGATCTCATGCGCCATCCCTGCTGCCAGCTGGCCAACGGTTACAAGCTTTTCTGCCTGAATCACCTCACGATTTGCCTGCCTTAACTCTCGCGTTTTCTTCCGCACCCGAAACTCGAGTTCACGATTCCACAGTTGAATTTCATGTTGCAGCTCCTCGCGCTCCTGCTTAAGGCGCCGATTAACCATCTCAATGCGACGAATATGGAGAACATTTTCAATGCGATCAAATAGATCTTTATTGTTAAACGGCTTTAGAATGTAGTCACTTGCTCCGGCTTTCATAACTTCAACAGCTACCGGCTCGCTCCCTTTACCGGTAAACATCACGACATAAATATCTTTGTAGGTGGTTTTTACCTTGCGGAGCACCTCCATACCGTCCATCCCAGGCATCATATAGTCAAGCAGGATTAGCGCAGGCTTAAAACTCTCGATCAGACGCAACCCCTCATCTCCGCTGCTCGCAACTCTTACCTCGTACCCCCTACTCTCGAGAATGATCCTACACAATTCCAGAACGGCAAGTTCATCATCTATGACAACAATTTTTTCTTGCATGGATAGTTTTTGCATTCTCTTTAACCCTACCGCAACCCTATCAAAGATACATAGAAAAAGGGCAAGCCCTTTTTATGGCTTGCCCCAAATCTGCTGATTCTACGTAGTCTGAAGAAAAGTGCCTATTTACGCAGAGGCACTGAAAGTATCGGAATAGCCGACTTTCGGATCACTTTTTCTGTAGTACTGCCAAAAAGAACATGATCAAGGCCACTGCGCCCATGGGTACCCATCACAATAATATCGGCCCCAACATTTTTCGCCTGTTGGATAATTTCTTCGTGTGGAACTCCAGAGATCACCAGAGTGCCATAGTTGTCCGCTTCAGTTAAATTCTCTGCACAGAACTCTTCCAGCATCTTCTTGGCGCTGGCTTCTATCTCTTTAGAGAGGGCGTCAAAGGACACATGTGGAACGTAGAATCCACGTAAATCCACAGGCTCACTAATGGTGTGGATAATCTCAAGACGTGCCCCGGCCGCTTTACAAAGAGCATACGCATACTCAAAGGCCTTAGCGGAACATTCGGAAAAATCGGTGGCGAACAAAATGGTCTTAAAATTCTTCATAACAAACCTCCTAAAGAGAAAAACAACTAATCACCAACCACGGCTAACTTTTTCAATACCAGCCTCAACTCTTCAAACTTAATTGGTTTATGCACAAAATCATACGCCCCCAGATTGGCGGACTCTAGATACATGTCCACCTCGCCATGCGCGGTCACGATTATAACATAGATATCAGGGTATTTTGCTTTAATCTTCTTTAGCAAACCTATTCCATCTAACCCCGGCATCCGTATATCACTCAATACGAAGTCGACATGTTGGCATTGAAGTTTTTCCAGCGCTTCGTATCCATCGGCAGCGCAATCCACCATATAGCCTTCCCGTTCAAGCAACTTCTCTAAGGAGTGCCTGCTATTCTCCTCATCGTCAACCACCAGTATCGATTTTTTATTCTGCATGTTTTGGGCTCTAGCACTAGAGTATACATCAATCCGCACGAGTTTATTCTACCTGCCTAATGCGAGCATAGTTTCCATGCTCTGAGAATAGCACCGGCTATGCTGAAGTCAAGAATGGGAAGGTTTCTCTAAATGTAGCTTACAACCCGCTGCATACACAGCTTTTATTCCTCGAGCATCTTCAGGTACTCGCGCGCTTCTTTGCCCAAACTGGTTTGATCTTCGCGGTTAGCAATTTCGCGAAACTCTTCTCGTGCCCTATCGTTTTCCTCTTGTTTAAGCAGGGTTTGCGCGTACTCAAAGCGCACAACATTATCCAAAGGATCTATCTCCAGCACACGCTCAAAGACTTGCTGCGCAAGGGATAACTTCTCCATCTTTACGTAATTCTGTCCCAACAGGCGCAGCACTGTCAGATCGTCGGGGAACTGCTTGAGTGCTTCTTTATACGCCATTACCGCTTGGGTATATTCTCCTCCACGATGATATGCCAACCCTAAACCGGTCAATGCACGTACAGGATACCTGAATACCAGGTTATCTGCCGCCTTGCGAAAATAGGTTGCAGCTTCATCCCAGCGTTGCATATCCAAATATAGCGCAGCCAGATTGTTCTGAATGTAGGGGTCGTCCGGTTTTAACTCAAGCGCTTTTAAATAATGGGTTTCTGCTTGCTCAAATGCCGCCTTGTGCTGGTATGCCTGGGCGAGAAGGTTGTGTATATCAGGATTGCGCGGCTGCAAGCGTACCCCTTCGCGCAATTCCTGCAATGCACTGCTGTAGTCGCGCGTTGCCATATAGGACTGCCCCATATGATAGTGGGATTTTGCCATATCCTCTTTAGAAGGCCCTGCAACAGCGCAACCAGAGATACAACAGATTACAACAAACAAAGTAAGCATTCTGAGCATGGTTCTCTCCAGTTCCTAGGGTTAATCCACCCCTTTAAATTCGGTGAGCAGCTGAAACTTACGATACCGATGGCGTATCTGTTCAATGTCCAGAGAGCGCATGCGCTCCAAGCTGAACTCTTCTACGTTAAACGATGCCAAAACACTGCCAAACACAATAGCCTGACGCACAGCTTCATCTGACACATTATTGGTACTGCTCAAGTACCCCATAAATCCGCCGGCAAATGAGTCTCCTGCTCCGGTGGGATCAAAGACCGACTCAAGCGGATATGCCGGAGCGGAAAACACACTATGAGCAGTAAACATAACTGAGCCGTATTCACCTTGTTTTACCACCAGAGTAGTTGGACCCATTGCAAGCACCTTATGTGCCGCTTTCACCATGTTGGGTTCCTGCGCCAGCTGGCGTACCTCCGCCTCATTGATCAGGAGAATGTCTACGTACTTCAAAGTATTGAGTAGCGCGTCACGTTTCCCTTCAATCCAGAAATTCATGCTATCGCACGCAACAATCTGTGGCCGTACCACCTGCGTTAGTACCTTTAACTGCAATTCCGGATCAATATTGCCAAGAAACACATATTTGGCATCGCGGTAGTGCTCTGGTATCTGTGGATCAAAATCTGTCAGCACATTAAGCTGAGTATCCAGTGTAGTGGCTTCGTTGAGATCAAAGCCATACGAACCCTTCCAGCGAAAGGTTCTACCTGAAGTGCGCGTTACCCCAGCGGTATTGATCCAACGTTGTTGCAGAAATTCAAGGTGTTCAGCAGGAAAATCTTCCCCCACTACTGCTACCAAATTGACGGAAGTAAAAAAACTAGCTGCAACGGAAAAGTAGGTGGCCGAACCGCCCAACACGTCCTCAGCCTTGCCAAAAGGGGTTTCCACACTGTCAAACGCAATAGAACCAACGGCTAAAATACTCATGTCCGCCCTATTCCTTAAAATACTTGCCAATAATCAGGTCAAGCTTTGTGCGCGTTGCAGGGTTAAACTGAGCTGGAGAGGTCATAACACAGTGTTGCGCAGCATTGGTGCACGCGCAGGTTCTAGCACCACTTATGTTCTCTACTGTTGCGGCGATAATCTTTTTTGCCATCTCAATATTTTCGTGCATAATCGCCACCACCGCTTCTACTGACACATCAGCGTGAGCCTCGTTCCAGCAGTCGTAGTCGGTAGCTAAAGCCACGGTGGCATAGCATATCTCCGCCTCACGCGCCAGACGCGCTTCGGGAAGATTAGTCATGCCGATAATATCCACCCCCCAACTACGAAACAAATTAGACTCCGCGCGGGTTGAAAAAGTAGGTCCTTCAATACAGATGTAGGTTCCTTCGGGGTGTACCGTCGCACCCACTTTTTTAGCTGCCACAGCCAAGTTCTGTCTCAACTTGGAGCAAATAGGGTCGCCAAACTGCACATGCCCAACGATACCTGCACCAAAGAAGGTGTTGTCGCGCTTCCCGGTAGTGCGATCGATGAACTGATCTGGGAGGACAATATGTCCAGGGACGATCTCTTCCTGCATACTTCCAACGGCAGAAACTGAAATTATTTGCTCAACTCCAAGCATCTTCATGCCGTAGATATTAGCGCGGTACGGCACCTCAGAAGGGAGGTAGCGGTGTCCACGTCCATGGCGTGGGAGGAACACCAGCTTCACCTCACCCAAAGTACCCGTAATATATGCATCTGAGGGTTCACCAAAGGGGGTTTGGAGCCGCACCTCTTCAACATGCTGCAGCCCTTGTAGTTCGTACAAACCACTCCCGCCTATTACGCCTAGCACCGGTTGCGTCATCTACTCTGTCCTTTCAATACACTTGGTGTTGTGAGGTTGAGGTTCCAGCTTACCCTTAAGTTGGCCACAGGCTGCCGAGATATCCTGCCCTTTACTTGCCCGACGGATAGCTACAATGTTGCGCTGCAGCAAAAAGCTCTGAAATGCGTTAATACTCTCCTCCGTAGGGCTTTGGTACCCAGAACCTTCGTGCTCGTTGAACGGGATCAGGTTAACCTTTGCCTTTACCCCGTGGAGTAACATCACCAAGCGGCGAGCATCTGCAATGGAATCGTTTAGATCACGGATGAGAATATATTCAAAGGTTATGCGGCGCTTACCGTGGAGAGGAAAATCACGACATGCCTGAATAAGCTCGCGCAAAGGATAGCGTTTATTTACCGGCATCAGACGGCTACGCACTTCGTCGTTGGAAGCGTTGAGAGAAACTGCAAGGTTTACGTTGATACGGCGCCCCAACTCCTCCATCTGCGGCACCAGTCCGCAAGTAGAAAGGGTTATTTTACGCGAGCTGTAGTCCATTCCGGCGGGATCGTAGAGGATCTCAAGGGCGCGCACCATATTGTCCAAGTTATGCAGCGGCTCTCCCATCCCCATCACCACGATGTTGTTGATATGGTGTTCGCGCCGCACCGCACATACCTGATTGACAATTTCTGCCGTGGTGAGGTTGCGTTTCAGCCCAAATGTTCCGGTGAGGCAAAAATCACACTGCATGGCACATCCCACCTGAGAAGAGATACACAGGGTGGAACGTCCGCCCTCCATGGGGATGAGGACAGTCTCGATGCTCTCATTATCCGCAAGGCGAAACAGGTATTTCCGCGTTCCATCGGTGCTAACCTCTTCAGCCTCCGGAGTCCAATCTGAAATGTACGCACGCTGTTTCAGTTCCGCACGCAGATCTTTGGATAAATCAGTCATCTGACTGAAGTCAGACACATTCTTTTTATACATCCAGCTCATCAACTGCTTGCTGCGAAAGCGCTCTTTACCCAACCCAGCTAAAAAATCTATCAGATCGGCGGATGTAAGGCCGCGCAAATCTACTTTTGTGTCACCCATTGCTATAATTTCACTATCTCACTGAAGTGGTAAAACCTGCACGGATATACCACTCAACAACACCGAAGCAGGAAAAAAAAAGCCCCACGGATTGTATCCGAAGGGCCCTTAATCCTCAAGCACGATTGAGCTGACTGATTACAGCAGCTCCATACCGGAGAAGAAATATCCAAGCTCAAACGCTGCAGTTTCAGGAGCATCAGAGCCGTGGGTAGCATTTTCTCCTATGGAAGCACCGAACTCACGCCGCAGAGTACCTTCCGCTGCCTCGGCAGGGTTTGTTGCACCCATCAGGTCGCGCCACTTCATGATTGCGTTCTCTGCTTCTAAAGCCATAACTATGCAGGGCCCACTACTCATAAAATCGGTAAGTTCACCAAAAAAGGGACGCTCTTTATGCACATAGTAAAACCCCTCAGCTTCAACTTTACTAAGATATATTTTCTTGAGCCCCAAAACCTTGAATCCTTCTGCATAGATGCGATCCAAGATTTTGCCTGCGTATCCTGCCGCAAAAGCGTCGGGCTTTATAATTGCAAATGTCTTTTCCATGGAGCGTGTTCCTTTCAATGATCAATTTAAATAAAAACACCAGATCCCGCCTGAAACGGAAAATAAAGTTTAAGCGCTTCAATCTTCTTAATACCGCACCTTCTGTGCTGCATCAGGGAGTGGGCTTTTACCATTCTGGCGCGCAAAAGTCAATGCGCGTTTGCGCGATACCCGGACCTAACCCCAGAAAGTAACCTGATTGCGTCCCATTTCAATGGAACGTTGCAATGCATTTTCTGCCCGCTCCAGAGTTTTATCTAAGGACTGTTTATCTTCAACAGATACGGCACCGATACTTGCGCTCATAACGAAGGGAAGATCGAAGCAAGTCTCCTGGTGCAAATTGTCTAACACCATGTTGGCAACCTTAAGAGTTGATTTGCGGTCAGAGTTAGACAGAAGAACAATAAAACGGCTTACTCCAACCTGCCCAATGATATCTGAGCGGCGCAGGGATAAAGCGATATTGGCAATAACTTTGTTAATCATTTCGTCTGCAGCAGCTTCGCCGTAAATAGCTTCAAAATGGGAATAGTAATCCACTTCGAGGCTCAAAATTGAAAAGATATTCTGATAGCGCTGATAGCGGTGCCAGTCACGGTTTAGCGCATCATAAAATGCTGCGGCACCAAGAACATTGCTGCGACTTCCGTCCGCAATAGATATGCCCGCAGATAAGCTTAAATTGGCACATTGGGTATTACAAAAGGCGCTCTCCACTCCCGGAGCGGTGCCTACAACTCCCAGCAACTCACCAGAATCAGCATAAACCGGGGTACAGATGAAATCTACTTTCCCCAGGGAGCCTTCAAGATGAATACAAAACATCTGTTCTTTCGTACCGGAAGGAGAACTAGCTACATTGGCTTGGAGGTAGTCGCGTACTATAGATGCGCTGGATGTTTCCAGTTGCTGCCCACAAATCTCGGGCTTCAAACCGGACTGCTCCAAGGTTTTTCCCTTAACCGCAGCGGATGTGAAACCTGAAAGACGTGCGGCTGCATGGTTCCACACTTGTACAGTGGTCTCAACGTCTACAAAAAAAAATGCTGTCGGAAGTGCCTCAAGCATCAAAACGTACGCTTCAGTGTTTATTGCCTCTATTTTACCCATCTTTAACACCCATCCCCATTCGTCATTTGCAATTGTAATACTCACATCATTTTATAATTAGAATATAGATCACTAGGATTGTCAAACAGATTGTTGCAAAAATTCCACTACTTGCGCTAAAGCCGCGCCGCGATGACTTATGCTGTTTTTCTCTTTCATGCTAAGCTGAGCCAGCGTTTTCTGCTGTTGCGGGAGCCAGAACAATGGGTCATAGCCAAACCCGCCACTCCCTTCAGGCTCCAACAAAATTGTTCCGCGAAGCTCTCCTTCAAACAGATAACACTCACCGTCGGGCGCGCACAACGCCATAACACACACAAAAGCGGCAGATCGTTCAGATACAGGAACGCCCTGCAAGCATTCAAGCAGATAGCGATTGTTTTCTGCATCGGTGGCTTCGGCATGGGCAAAACGCGCCGAATGTATCCCTGGGCGCCCCCCGAGAGCCTCAACAACCAAGCCCGAATCATCCGCTAAGCACAGCTTACCACTTTGGGTCGCAATAGCCTCAGCTTTCTTGCGCGCGTTCTGTGCAAAGGTATTTCCATCTTCCACCGCAGGGATCCATTCTGGATGCGCACCCAATCCCTCAACCCTTACACCAGCATCTTGCAAGCGCGCTCTTATTTCACACAACTTCCCCTGATTGGTAGTTGCTACAATCAGCTCCATTATTCTTTCTCCAGCGCTAGCTGTTGCAGTTGACTGATTTCAGCACACCCCTTGAGGGCAAGATTGCGCATGGAGTCAAGCTCTGCTCCACTGAAGGGACGTTTTTCTGCAGTGCCCTGAACTTCTACAAATTGCCCAGAGCCGGTTACTACAAAGTTCATATCTACATCAGCACGTGAATCTTCAACATAGGCAAGATCAAGAAGAGAGATGCCGTCCACAACACCAGTACTGATTGCAGCTACGGAGCCCACTAGTGGACTCTGCTTAAGTACACCCTGTTTAAGTAGAGAATCTAGCGCAAGTTGCAGCGCTACATAGGCGCCGTTTATCGCTGCTGTGCGAGTACCACCATCAGCCTGGAGCACATCGCAGTCGAGCTGGATGGTGCGTTCTCCCAAAAGATCAAAATCTATCACTGCACGTAGCGCACGGCCGATGAGGCGCTGAATCTCATGGGTGCGTCCACCAACCTTTCCCTTAGTTGATTCGCGCATGTTGCGGGTATGGGTGGCACGGGGCAACATAGAGTATTCTGCTGTGACCCAACCACGCCCTTCCCCGCGCATAAATGGAGGCACCCTCTCCTCCACTGAGGCATTACATAACACTACAGTATTTCCTGCGCGTACCAGGGCAGAGCCTTCAGCATAGCAGGTAAATCCAGTTTCAAAACTCACAGGACGCAGCTGATCTGCCCTACGTCCATCTTCACGTACATTCTGTTGCATTAAAATCTCCTATCGCCACTTAACCAGAGGCATTTTGCGGAATTGGGATTGGTTTGTTTAGACGCGATCCAGTCAATTTCAGAGCAGTGGTTCCAGGATATCTATCAGATCCGCGCTGAACATATGAAAATTCAGCTCACATGGTTTCGAGGTTTTGGTGAAAATCCTGCACCCCTTTTAGTAACGCAGCAGCCAAACTCTGACGCTGTACTGCATCGGTGAGGTTTTCCACATCGTGTGCATTGCTTAAGTAGCCAAGCTCTACCAGTACTATAGGTATCTCACTGCGTGGTAAAGGCAACAACGTGGTGCTGCTCACTTCGTGTACCTTAAATCCGGCCTCACGCAGCGCACTCCTTAGGCGCAATGCCAAGGCCATGCTACTTCCCTGACTGAACGATGCAAAAGAATCCATATCTTCGTTAGTACGTACATATAGATGTATCCCCTCTTGCTCCGCGCTCAGGCCCGCTTGGGCGTGAAGCAGGAGCAACAGATCAACGGAATTTTCCCGTGCAACTTGCAGGCGCTCACTGTCTTGCAGGGTGTAATCTTCATTTCTGGTCAAATGCACGGGGATACCGAGTTGCATTTTTATATGCCGACGCAAATCGAGTGCTACATCCAAGACCACATCTTTTTCCTTAATCCCCTTGAGCCCCATCACGCCGACATCATCGCCTCCGTGCGCTGGATCAATCATTATGCCACGTAGATTCTGGCGATTGGTGGAGAATTGCTTATGCAGCAGGAAGGAAAAAAACTGATCTTGATCAGTGGGCACTTCATCGATATTGTGAGTTATCCCCTTTAGATTGCGATAATAGATGTTGTAAGGAAGCTGATCCGCGAGTTGGTTCAGCACTACCTGCTCTGCAACCCGAAGGCGCCCATCAATAAAGCGCGCGGGGCGATCAAGCATGACGTATCGCTGTCCGTACTTCATGTAGGGGCCGCCAGGATACAAACTGGCCTGGCCTTGGGGTAGGTTTATGAAATAAAGATGTTGCGTTGAATGCCAATAGCCTGAAAGGCCTATGGCGGGGAGAAGATCGTCCAGCGCCAAGTATGCTGCACCGTCAACATTGTAAACCTCTTTAATCAAATGGGGCCTGTGTCCCTGCCGAGACAATTCAACCTCGGCATTGGCCTCCACGGCGGCGAAACAGATGAGTATAAAGAGCATAGAACAGAGGAAACGCATGGTATCGATTCTCACCTCGGGGCAAGCCCGAGCTATAAGGAAAGGTTAGGATATGTGTAAAAAAAACTGCAATATAGCTCTGCAGGAAGCCCTAAATGAGCGCCTGCCCCTCAACGTTTTCATACTCAAACATCTTCAACAGGCGGGATGTTAGTTTTTGTTCCAGCTCTGCCTGTGCTTCACGTGTGTCACTAACCCCTTTTATTTGTCCGCCAGCAATCATGCCGTGTCCGCCAGCAGTACCTAACCCGTCAAGCAAACCTCGGATAACCTTCCCGGCATAAATATCTTCACGGTCGGTACGTAACGAAAGCACTTCCCCTTTTTTGATACACCCAAGTCCCAGAACCAGCCCCACCCCCTCAGTGCGCAACAGAAAGTCGGCCATCTCTGCCACGATATCGGAGTGATCAATGTTATACAGATTGAATATAAGGATATCGTTGTACATGCGTGCCGTCCGCAACGCTTTATCAAAGCTGGCAAAGTAACTACGCGGTACTTTAGCTTGAGAGATCTCAAACAAAATCCTGTTGTTGCTCAGGGATAAAAGCTCAAGATACGCGCGGCGGTCCGGAGCTACCCATTCCCGCCCGAGATCCTGCGTTTCAGAGCGGATAGCGTAGAACATCGCCGTTGCCAGCCTTGTGCTCAGACGGATCTCCTGCGCCTGCAAGTATTCAAACAAAATCGTAGCACAGGCACCGTAATCTGGACGCACATCATAGATCATATCTGCGGAGGGGACTTCGTTGCGTATCGGGTGGTGGTCAATAATCACATCAAAAATGCATTCCGGACTGATGCTACTGTTCCCGGTTCCCGGCTGTGCATCAACCATACACACATGATCAAATTCGGTTGGGTCCAGCTTTTCAATCTGTTCAATAGAGATCTCAGCCTTTTCAATCAAGGTGCGGTTTTCGCGCCGCCCGACCACCCCACCACACGCAATCACGGCTTTGACCCCTCGCGCCATTTCAAATAAATAACTCAGCGCGTAGGCACTGGCAAGAGCATCCGGATCCGGATTGTCGTGGGTGACAATCAACACCGTATCTTCCGGCGCAATCCGCCTCAGTAACTCGGTACTGTATTCGCGGGAGCGATCTTCGTACATAATCTGACACCTCCATGCGCGGTGCCCTGATGCAAGGGTGCATCAGGAGTTAAAACTGCACCTAGCGTATCGTGTAGCGTAAAGCCTTTCACTGTACATCAAACCTGAGCACATTTCTACTATACGCGCGGATGAGCTCACTTTTTTTAAGCACCCCCTTAACCCTACGGGGAGAGTACACGCTCACAACCGGTAAGGTTGAGATGTTCTTCCCTTGGAATAGCTCAAAAGCCTTTTCCAGGTTGTCATCAGGGGTGATGGTGATAACATCGCGCGTCATTATCTCTGAGGCAAGAACCAGATATGCCAACTCCCCCATCTCGCCAAGACAGTTTTTCAGATCGTGCATGGACAACATCCCAACCATCAGCTTATCCTTATCGTGCACTACAAAGTGGGGATATTCGCTCTCCTGCGCCATTGTAACCACCTGCTTCAAAGGGAGACTTTGGCTGATGCTCTCAAAATCGGACTCCATGTAGCTAGCCACCTTCAGGGACCTGAGCAGATTGACATCGCGTCCGCGCACAATGCTCACCCCTTTGCGCACTAGGCTGGTTTCGTATATGGAGATGCCGTACCCGGTCTGCACTACAGTCAGGCTTGCGATACATCCAACCATTAAAGGGAGAATAATTTCGAAATTATAGGTCAGTTCAAAGATGGTAAACATCGCTGTGATAGGTGCCAAGGTCGTGCCGCTGAACATAGCTGCCATTCCCACCATGGCATACAAGGTGGCCGATGTTGGGTCAACCTGTCCCGGTGCTAGTATCTGTACTCCCAAGCCACATAAACTTCCTATGAGCGCCCCCAAAAACAGAGAAGGGGCAATAATCCCACCGGAAAAACCAGATCCTACACAGCACGCCGTTGCGATAAATTTGGCTATCAAGATGGTTACTATCAAAGCAGGGATCAACTCAGTACCTAGCGCTTGGTTGATAGTGAAATACCCCACCCCGAGCACATGTGGGCACCACAGCGCCACCGCACCGAGGATAAACCCCCCAACTGCAGGGCGAAACTGCAGCGGAACTTTGCCTGCGTTAAAGCTATCTTCCACTCGACTGATAAGTTTTATAAGTACGATAGAGAGCGCTCCCGCAAGCAGGCCCAAGAGCAGGAACACAGGGATCTCCCAGTAGTGCACTAACGACACCGATGGGACATCGAAGGTGGGGAGGTCCCCAAGGAATTGATGGGAAACTACGGTCGCGGTAATAGCTGAAACCGCGATCTGACTTAAATACCCTACTTGAAAGTCAATCAGGATAATCTCGGCGGCAAACAACATCCCTGCCATGGGGGCATTAAAGGTAGCAGCGATTGCTCCGGCAGCACCACAGGCGAGAAATACAATCTTCCACTCCTGTGCCACCCGTAGCAGCCGCGCCACCGCTGAGCCTATAGACGCTCCGATGTGAACCATAGGACCTTCACGCCCGACTGAAGCTCCACAGCTTAAGGAGACTAAGGTGGCGAGCATCTTATAAAACGTAGTGCGGTGGTGAATATCTCCCCCCCGCTCTACCATCGCCTCAATCACGTCTGCCACTCCAGCGCCACGAGTTTCAGGAGCGCGGGGATAGAGGATCAGCCCCAGAAACAGACCAGCGCCAACGGGGATACTCACCACAGCATACGCAGGCAGACCCTGGGCTGCGGCAACAAGGTTATATGGCGCCCCCCAAATCACTTCAGTGCCTTGCAAAAGCAAAAAACGAAATGCCACCGCAAGCAGGCCAGAAACAAACCCTATTACAACAGCAGCAAGCAGTTGAATTACCAGCCGGCCACGCACAATTCTCTGGGCTATCGCTTCACCGCTCATGTAGCTCCTCTACACCCAATCAAACCTAACATCAATTGGGATTATTTTGACGCTGATGCTTAGCAATGCTCATCTGCGTGGGGTTGCCGAGAATACACACCCACAGTAGTTCTGACGATAAAAATTGAGTTCGCGGGAGATCTCCACACTGCGCTTGTATCCGTTGTGTTTCTTAAAATTGGCCGCATAGAACTCTACCCCGTAACAGCGTCCGAGTGCCACTCCGAGCCGATTGATATGAGTGTGGCGCTTGTGGGGGGAGATAGAAAGAACAGTGCTGAACAGATCGTAACCATGCACGCTTGCATACTTGGCAGCATGCTGCAGGCGCAAACGAAAACAACGGTTACAGCGCCTACCGCGCTCCGGCTCTTGCTCCAGTCCTCTGACCTGCTCCATCCACTGCTCGGGAACATACGCAGCAACCACGCAGGGAACTGCGGCAATGTTGTCACACCAGTTTTGTAGCTCGTCTCGGCGTTTAACATATTCCGCGTATGGATGGATATTGGGGTTATAGAAGTAGATAGTGATGGCGTAGTTGGCTGTAAGTCGTTCCACCACCGCAGAACTGCACGGAGCACAACACGCATGCAGCAACAGGCGGGGCTTCATCTCTTCCTGCGTGGAAGATGGAAAACCGGTTGTGGAAGCAGATTGGCTCAAAGGTTTCTCCACTTAATGCGTCTTCTTGCACATAATACACCCTGCCGAATCGAACAGTTGTTGCTCAGAAGTTAACACTGTTGCTATATTGTGCGCCATGAAGGATATATTTATTGCTGATGCACATCTGAAAAACCCCTCAGATGAAAACTATATACAACTCCTTAAGTTTCTAACACAGAATCGCGGCAAGATTCGCACGCTGATTCTACTTGGAGATATTTTCGAGTTTTGGCTTGGATATCGGCATTGTGTCTACAGTGCATATCTGCCATTACTCCACGAACTCCACGCCCTTAAGCAGAATGGAACCAAGATTGTGATGGTAGAAGGGAACCATGACTTTAATGTTGGGCCATTTTTCTCCACTACCCTTGGTGCCAAGATTATTCCAGACGGCGCCTGCATAACCCTCGATGAAACACACATCTGGGTAGAACATGGCGATCTCATCAAGCCCAAGCGCACCTACCTGTGGTTGCGCAAGTTCTTTCGCAGTCAGGGCGCGAAAATATTAGCCAGAATTATCCATCCAGATCTACTGTGGGACATTGCCGCACTGCTCGGGAATTGGAGCAAAAAACAGCGCTTACGCAAGCAGATAAACAAAAATAACTCTCCAGCAACAACATGCTCCAAAATGTCTACTGCCTTACCCATCCCCCAGAAAGAGATTATAGCTGCTATGCAGCAACGTGCTGAGATGGGGTGCGCTGCGTTAGTCTGCGGCCATTTCCATCATAGCTGGCACCATCAATGTGCCCAGGGGGATATCCTAGTTGTTGGCGATTGGGGAAATTTTGGAACCTACGCCGAGTACTCCGCCGGTACTTTTGCCATACGGCAATTTACCTCACCTCTTACAGCAAATCCTGCGGATTAATATTTTTCACTTCCCTGCCGCGCGCTAAATTCGCGATGGTTTCCTCATCTATCTCTCCCACTAAAATTATCGCTTGGTGTTGAGGGTGCAAATATTTTTGCGCCACCCGCTGCACATCTGCAACTGTTACCCTGCCGATGTGGTCGCGATAGCGGGTGAGATAATCTTCCGGATATCCGAAGAAATCATACTCCATCACCCTAATAACCAAGCTGTGCGGATTTTCAAAGCGGAACACAAATGAGTTTATTTGGCTCTGCTTGGCAAGTTGCAGCTCCTCTGCAGTAATCCCCTCGGTACGAAGATCTTGCATAATTGAAGCAAACAGATTAACCGCTTCCTCGACTGTCTCAGCTTTAGTTTCACACCCAGCATAAAAAGCCCCCTGCAAGCGCCGCCCCACAGAGAAATGGGAGAAAACTGAGTACGCCAGCCCGCGATTCGAGCGTATTTCACGCATCAGACGCGAATTAAACCCTCCCCCACCGAGGATAAAGTTCATGATCTCTACTGCATATACATCAGGATTATTCTGCGTAATGCCTCGTTCAACCAAGCGGATCGTGGTCTGACTCAAAGGACGTTGCGCTACGACAACTGGGCCGAGACTTTCCATTCCAGACGTCTCCTTAAGCGCAGGCACTTCAGCGTGCTCTGTCTCCTGCTCCCAGGTTAAAAAGCTTTCTTCCATAAGCTGCACAGCTTCATGTGCGGCAATATCTCCAGAAACAGCCACATACATATTCCCTGGACCAAAATAACGCTGATGCAGATCGAGAAGGTCGGTACGCTTTATATTGGCGAGGGTTTCGAGGGTTGGTTTGCGCCCCAAAGGATGGTCAGGATACAAATGCTCTAACATCAGTTGCCCTGCAATTGATTCAGGATTATCCAGCCGCCGTCGCACCTGTTCCAAAAGTTGCTGCCGTGCGGTAGCAAATCTTTCCTCCTCAAAGCCTGGATTGCGCACCAATTGTGCTAACAACTCCATCCCTGCCTGCAGATCCTCTTTGAGCAGCGACATTTGCAGGGTTGTGGTGTAGGGCCCTGTATCAACGCTGAGATTGATAGCCAAAGCATCAAGCTTGGCATCAAAATCGGATGCTGAAATATTGTGAGTACCCCCATTTTCCAGCGCACGCGCAAAGAGCTGTAGAAGTCCAGCATTGGCAGCATCCTCTATGCTACGCCCTACCCCAAACATCAAAGTTATGTCTATCAGGGGCAATTCTGTATTGTGGTGGTGGTATAATTTAGTCCCATTTGCAAGAGAAATTCTGTCTGGGGTCTGCATGCTCCAGCTCAGGGGCTCAAAGGTCAGGTGATCTGGACGCTTGTTGTGGTCATATTCCTCCCCCCGCCCTGCAGTGGCACCACACAGCATACACAACAGAGCAACAACACCGGTAAACCTAGTTAACATATTACTGTGCATCTATCCCTCCATCCAGACCGGAGTTATGTGTGAGTTCACCTGAGGGTTTCAACGTAACAACGGTGCGGTTTTCCGGCGTAATCCATTTCTGCGCTGCTTTTTTCACCTCATCAGGCGTAATAGTGCGCAAAACTTCATCATACTCAAGTAGATATTTCCACGAACCGGTCACAACCTCATAATGAGTCAGCATGGAAGCCAGCCCTTGATTACTGCGCAGGTGACGGATCTGGTCTGCGCGCAGACGCTTGCGTGCATGTTCCAGTTCTTCAACACTGACCCCCCCCTGCTTAATCTGCTCCAGTTGAGTGTAAATTGCCTTTTCTACCTCCGCACTGGTGTGAGGATGGCGTGGAATAGCCTCGATCACAAACAAGTTAGGATAGCGCGAACCAGGCGCCGTATATACCGACACAGAAGTAGCTAGGCGCTGCTCTAACACCAGGGCACGATGCAGACGCGATGAAGGGCCACGACCGAGGATGGTGCTCAACAGGTCAAACGCGTAATCATCCCGATGGGGGAACGTTGGTTTATGGTACCCCACCAGCAAACTCGGGCTGGCATCAAATACCACCTCAGCGCGCCTCTCTCCACGCTGCGGTGGCTCCTGCGCACGCACCTTTGGCACCTTAAGCCCCGGTGGGATATCGCCAAAGTACTGCTGCACCAACTTAAGTGCCTCTTGCGGGTTCACATCTCCTACCAAGGCAATGACAGTATTTTGCGGCATGTAATAAGCGTGCATAAATTGGCGCGTCTGCTCCTTGGTGATGGCACGGATATCAGAGTTCCAGCCAATAATAGGATGACGGTATGGATGGACCCTGAAGGCCGTTGCCAGCAGAGCTTCATACATCATCCCGCGCGGACGAGTCTCGTAGGAGCGCCTTCTCTCCTCCAGTATCACCTCTTTTTCTGTGTAAAACTCACGTAAAACCGTATTCTTCATACGGTCTGCTTCCATAGACACCCAGAGTTCAAGCTTATTACTCGGTAGAGAAATCAGATAGGTAGTGAGATCTTTGCTCGTGTAGGCATTAAACCCAACCCCACCATGGCGCGCATATATCTGCGCGGCTTCATCCTTTACCACGAGGCTACGGTGTTGCGTCTGGAGTTCTTTCAGATTCGAGTTCAACTCATCCAGCGTCTTTTTTGTGCAGGATTCACTTTGGCGGCACACTTCAAGCTGCGCTACGCATGCATCAATTTTGAGCAACAGATCCTTCTCCGCTGCGTAATCAATTGTCCCGATGGCTTGGGTACCCTTAAAACGCATATGTTCAAGTAAATGAGCAATACCTCGGTTATCTTCGTGCTCGTTTACCGAGCCTACCCCCAGAGTAATAAAGGCGGTAAAGGTTGGGATATCGTGGCGCTGCGCTATCAACAACGTAAGGCCATTGTCCAACTTGTATTCCACCACCTTATCCTCAAGCCCATTTGTCTGAAATGTATGCCCAAAGGTGGGGAGAAAAAGGAACAGCAACAAACTTACACAGAGAAAAACCTTATATCTGTTTATTACCTGCATATAGATTCCTGATAGTTATAATTTTATTTTGACCGCCTACAAACCAAAAAGGGAAAATCCCCAGACCCAAAAAACCATATAAAAAAGACCCTCAGTTACAACCCTATGGTATTGTTAGATTGCTACACCACAACAATAAACAGAGCGCTGATTTTAGTTCTGAACCTCAGAAAGAAGGGAGAAAGGTATCATGCTTAATAGGAACAATCCAGCATACAAGGGGTGTGGGTAGGAAGCAAAAAGGTTGGGAAACTGTTCGTACAAAACATTAGACACACTTATTTCCTTAACTTCATTTCAGTATCTAGCTCGTGCCTACACAGGAAAACTGGCTTAACGCACTAAGTAAAAGCGTGTATGCTGTGGTGAAACATATTCTTTTCTACTTCACCAAACACCCTAAACACCTGAAACGACTTTCATGCTTAAATTTTTTGCCAAACCATGGGTTCCCTACGTCTTCCCTTTCCTGCTCACCCTTATTTGCGCAGAAGCCGCGTGGTTTCTACCTCAGTGGCGCTACCAATTAATAATCATGGGTGGGATAACTGTAGCGACTTTGCTGTACCTGTGGCGCGATAGAGTAACATCTGACGCAATAACCACAACCCGCGCTGCCCACGCCTTGGTGGGAACAGGTTCTGGCTTCTTCCTCGCCGCAACATGGTATGCGTTTGTGCACATGGGGATCTCAACTTCAGAACCTCTGCAAATAGCCCAGACTTGGTCTGGGGTACGTAAGTACATCATACTTATATTTCTAACTGGTGGTTTCGCATTAGTAATTCCAGTCGTCTCTGAGCTATTCTGGCGTTCATTCCTCCTCAGATACTTTATAAAGCCTGACTTCAAGTCAATTCCACTCGGTACATTCAATCTGTTTTCATTTATCATGGTTGTAGTGTTAGGCTCGCTCCCCACCAGCAATCACAGCGTATATCTGTTTATATCAGGACTTATATACACCGGAATAACCCTCTGGAGTAAGAGCGTGTATTCTAGTATTATTGCTCATATCACAGCCAACTCCTGCATCATAGGATTGGCGTTGTCTTTGGGGATATCCTTTTATTGAATAGTTGACACTTGGAGTAGTTTTATGCGCACACACATTTATGTGGCTTTTATACTCGCAGTTACACTTTTTCTTACTGGGTGCGTAGAACCGGGGGAATCAACATACAATCAAGGAGTTAAAGCGTTAAACAGTGGGAAGACAGCAGAAGCACGCGTGCTGTTTGTTCGCGCGTTGGAAGAAAACCCGCACATTGCTGAAGCCTATCTTAACCTCGGACGGATTCATATCAAGCAGGGGACATATGCCGCAGCAAGAGAAAAAACCCTTATAGCCCTCGAGATGCTGGAGGAAAACCAGAAAACAATCATCAGCGGTAACTCATGGAAACAACAGGCCGCTCTTGCATGCAATAATATGGCATCTATTGCATTTCAGCAGGGGTTGGAGCTGAAGCAAAGCGAAGAAAGTGATCCCGCAGAATATGCGCGCTTATTTGATGAGGCAAAATCTTGGCTGGCGCAAGCGTATGAGTTGGACCCGAATAGTGAGTTAATTCAGAAAAACAGGGCGTTTATCCAGAGGTGGGGACAGAATCAGTAACACCTCCCCTACAGCGCCGGCCAAGGTGACACCTAAAATAGCGCACAGACTAGAGTGAACTCTTTAACTATCTTCCTGTTGCTGTTCTAGCTTCCGTAACCAGGCGATAGAGAGCAGAGCTAAAACCAGGCTTCCACCTCCCCACAGCAAGCCGCCTTCCTGGTAGATCCCGGTGACGCCAAGGGAAAGTACAAAGCTTAGGCAACTGCACGCTACACAGATAATAGCGATTATCTCACGCTTACATTTATGTCTATAACTCACCGGTTCAACTTGCACCCGCAGGGTGGTATCGCACTGCAGACACTTAAGCGCACGCCTTGCTACTGGCATTCCACAATTGTGACATTTGTGGTTAAAAAACATCGTTACTCTCCATAATTTTGTATCTGTCTTGCTAGTGAAGTTCGTCCATAGCTGGTGCTGTTAAACTTAAATCGAGATGTTACACACATACTACGGGGTGTTGCCGCTGATTTTGTTAACCAGTGCGGTAGTGGAACGTCCGGTCACAAATGGCATCAGCGCTACACGTCCACCCCATTGGCGGACAAGTTCAGCACCAACTACCTCTTCTTCTGCATAGTCGTTTCCCTTTACCAGAACATCAGGCTGCAACAGTGAAATCAGTTCAAGGGGGGTATCTTCCTCAAATATTACGACATAATCTACACACGCCAAAGCGGCAAGAATCACAGCGCGATCAGCTTCCGGAACCAGGGGGCGAGTCTCCCCTTTGAGACGCCGCACAGAGGCATCGCTGTTAAGGCCTAAAACTAAAAGATCTCCAAGTTCTCTGGCACGCTGCAGATAACTCACATGTCCAGCATGAAGAATATCAAAACAGCCATTGGTAAACACCACTTTACGCCCCATCTGACGCAGACGTCGCAACACTATCTGCAACGCATGCGGATCGCAAATCTTGGTCTGACTTCCGGCAATCAGAAAGCCTGCTGCCTCTACAAGTTCAGCCGGGCTCGCGGTCGATGTTCCAACTTTCCCCACCACAACACCGGCAGCAATATTTGCCATAAAAGCTGCTTGCTCTAGTGAAAATCCGGCCGCAAGACCGAGCCCCACCACTGTGAGCACAGTATCCCCCGCACCGGACACATCGTACACCTCGCGTCCACGTGTGGGCAGATGTACTGGTTCTGCATTGTGTTGAAAAATGCTCATCCCCTGTTCGCTGCGGGTCAACACTAGGGCTTCAAGCTGTGCCATCTTGAGTATCTGTGCACCAGCCGCACATAAAGTGCTGTGATCTTTAATATTTATCCCCGTTGCAAGTGACGCTTCTTTGCGGTTCGGCGTCAAGAGAGTGGCACCACAATATCTTGTATAGTCAGTCCCTTTCGGATCCACAATTACAGGTGTTTTATGCTTTTTAGCCTGTTCGATTATCCCCTGAATAAGGGTTTTAGACAGAACCCCTTTGCCATAATCGGATAAGTAAACTACATCCGCAGCAGCTATTTTGAGGCTCAATTTCTGTAACAGTTGCGCTTCTACCTGTGGCTCCACTTCCTGCGTGCTTTCGCGGTCGATGCGCATCATTTGTTGGTTCCCGGAGAGGATACGGGTCTTGCGACTGGTAGTGCGCCTGTGATCATGAACCAGAGCGTCCACATCGACCTGAGCGCGCTGGAGCCGCTCTCGAATAACCTCGCCATCCTGATCATCACCCAGAACTGAAGCTAGGGCAACTTGTGCTCCTAACACTCGAAGATTGTTCACCACGTTACCGGCGCCACCTAGACGCAGATCTTCACGCCCAACATTTACAATCGGCACTGGAGCCTCTGGCGAAATGCGTTCTGTAGCGCCCCAGAGATATTCATCCAGCATAAGGTCGCCAACTACAACCGCTTTTATGTTAGCTGATTTAGCTAAAAACGTTTCAATATCTGAAATATCTACTGCATGAGTATTCATAGGATTAACCTGCGACAAGCCCCTTGATAGAGCCGTAGAATAAATGATCGACACAAGATGTTATGTTCAGCCTTTGATGCCAAGGCAAGATTAAGATGTTCCAGTATCGGAGTATTTACGCTGGTAGCGCGCATATAATTTAATACTGCGCTTCTCCACCTGACGCCACAGGCGTTTATCCTGCGCCAGGCTTAGCCGCAGTGGCTCTGAGGTGTATGTACGGATAAAGCGCAGACAGTCGCGCTGTGTCAAACCAACATCAAAAGCGGAAAAGTAGATGGAGGCAAGATCTTTTATCTGCCAGCGCCGCGGCACCCGTTTGCGAAACTGCACCCGATGTAGATCGATAAGAAATACGCGCAGCTTGTCTGGATTTTTAAGATAAGCGCCACAGGATGTATCGAGCAGGAAATGGCACAGATAGTAATCGCGATGATTGATCCCGTGGGTGTGCATTTTGCGGGTAACCTCCGCAATGCGCTGGAGCAACGCTCGTTTGAAGTTCAGCGGCGGAGGTTTATACTCCCAATTACGACATACTTCTTCCAAACTCTGGGCAGGGTTAAGGTCAGCGGTAACGATAAAAGATTGGCGCGCAACGGGGTTGCGCCCCCGCTCGCCGTACGCCACGGTATTCATGGTATCGATACCAAGTTCGGATAAAACTTTAATCGCAAGCCACTCGTTATACGCCGAAAGGACCGGCGGAGTTTTAAAGCTTAACAAGCTTTTGCAGATGCGCCCCCATCCCAGCCCTGTGTACATTTTGACAAAATAGCTCTGGCCTAGCATGTCAAAGCGTAGCGTGCGGCGTCCATCCATGTTGCGATATTCATCCCCTTGCAGGGATAGGATCCAGTCAAACCAATCTACTTTATCGCACGCATCCTTCCACTCCTGCGGAATGATCAGTACATCAGGGACAGTATGCTTCAAGACCTCTCCTGTTTGGCAAACAACTCCTGCTCCACCAGATCACACAGGATATGTATCATGCTTAAGTGAACTTCCTGAATGCGTGGGGTTTCATCTACCGCAACCGTGAGATTCAGATCAGCGTAGAGAGCCATTTCCCCTCCATCTCTGCCACTTAGCGCGACAATTTTGCAGCCCCTACTCTGCGCCAGTTCGAAAGCTGCCACTACATTGGGTGAGTTTCCGCTAGTGGAGATCCCTATCACTACATCCCCGGGATTGGCAAGCGCCTCAATCTGACGTTTAAACACTTCGGCGTAGCCAAAGTCATTGGCTACGGCAGTTAAAATTGAGGTGTCTGTAGTAAGTGCTATGGCAGGTAGTGCCGCACGGTTAAGCATAAAGCGCCCAACCAGCTCTGCCGCCATGTGTTGTGCGTCCGCGGCGGATCCGCCATTGCCCATCACCAAAACCTTGCCACCAGCCCTGAAACAGGCACACAGAAGTGCAGCACATTCCCCTACTTGAGGCGCCAGGGGGAGAAAAAACTCTTCAAACACCTCAATATGCCGCCGGATATGGCGTTCTATGCAGGCTTGCATAATCTGTCCCCTTTTTTTAATCTATTAATGTAACTATTCAGCTTTACTAGCAGGCTGCGCTTGTCGCAAACAGCAGGGTTGTTACTTAAAAGTAGGGGCTTGTGATACCCATTCCAAGGGCACCACAAGTTCCTACTGTCAGTGGAGATGAGAGGTTACTCTATTATTTTCTCGATAGCATCGAACACATCTGCAACCCGAATTGAAGTAGAACATTGGGCATCATATTCACATTGTTTACGCAGACATTTCGCGCACGGCATAGGGGTTTGCAAGCGGATATGCTTCTCCCCCTCTGGGCCGTTGCGCAACGCATCTGTAACTCGATACATAGATACCGTTGGTGTTCCTGCTGCGGCAGCTATATGCACTGGTCCAGTATCGCATCCCACCACGAGATCAGCGCGCGCGAGTAGCGCAGCAAATTCGGGCAGGCTGACTCGGGGCCAGATAAATACCTCCTCAGCTACGTAATCGCGAATCTGCTCGGCAGCACGCAGCTCATCATTACTCCCCCACGTCAAGACTACACGTGTGTTGGGGCGCTGCAGCAATTTTGCGGCCAACTGTTGCCACATAGACAGATGCCATAACTTGGTATCCCACGTGGTGCCATAGTGAAGGATAATTACCTTATCACTATCCCACTCAAGTTGATCCATGGAGCGCTCAATTTGTTTTTTGTGTTTGTCCTCTATATGCAGTGGTCCACAAAGAGGTACTTCTCCCCCTCCCGGAAGGGCTGCCTTAACTACAGCAAGCGCGCGACGCGCAACATGTTGCTCTTCAGGGCTTGGTTGAATCCGATGTCGCGTTGCAAGTATATTGGGCAGCTCGCGCACAGCATGGCGGGAAAATCCGTATTTATCTCCCCCTTTACTCAACAGGGTAAACAAGGCACTTTTGCTGTTACCTTGCAAGTCGAATATATAATCGTAACGCTGGCGGCGTAAATCTTTCCCAAAAGTGCAGATCTGACGCATCATCGCCCTAAACGACATATTGCGCCATGCACGGGTGTTCACCCGTATCACCTGATGGAGCAGAGGGTGCTTTTCTAGAATTGGCGCAAAGCTTTCTTCAACCAACCAGTCTATGTGTGCATCGGGATAGAGTTGCTTGATATAGGCAAGAACCGGCAACGCATGGATGACATCACCAAGAGCACTGACTTTAACGATCAGAATCTTCATCGACTCTTTCCAGTAGTTCAATGGCAGCTGCAGTTACATCGCTTGCGGTGATGTTTTTCATGCAACGGTGATCTGTCGGGCACTGACGCAGCAAACATGGAGCACACTCAACCTCTTTACGCACAATTTTAACCTTGGCCGATGCTGGGGAGGTGGTGGTGTGATCAGTCGAACCGAACACCGCCACAATTGGGATATCACATGCAGCAGCTACGTGCATCGGACCAGAATCATTGGTGACAAGCAGACGGCTGGCAGCAAGAAGTGCCATCATCTGACGCACATCGGTCTGCCCCACCATATTGATACAATCACATTGCATAAAGGCGGCGATATCTTCTCCGATTTCGCGTTCTCCAGGTCCGCCAGTAAGGAGGATGGTCGCACCATAGCGCTGTGCAAGGGTATCTGCTACTACAGCAAAACGCTCCGGGAACCAGCGCTTTGCCGATCCGTAAGCAGCGCCTGGGTTTATCGCTATGACATTGTCACTCTTTAGGATAGTGCGAGCCCAGTCCTTTTCTGCAGAGGTAACCTGGAGGCAGAGTTTTGTATCTTGTGCTTTAAAGCCAAGGCGGCGCAGCAAAGTAAGATAGTATTCAGTATGGTGGAGGGTCTTATCTGCCTGAGTCAGCTCAGCCACATCGCTTAAGAGCAAACGTCGTGCATCGGTAGGATATCCAGCGCGACACGGGATGCGTGCGGCAAAGGTGAGAAATGCCGCTTCAAAAGCATTCTGGAGCAATAGCGCCGCATCAAAGTTCTCTCTACGTAGCTCACGCGCCATGCGCAAAAACCCACGCATCCCCTTATGCTCCCCTGTGCGTGAATATATAATCACGCGGTCTACCGCCGGATGGTGCTCAAACAACGGGGCAACTAATGGATTAACGAGCAATACAATTTCTGCATCAGGACGTTCTGCGCGTAAACTCATCAGCGCCGGAGTGGTCATTACTGCATCTCCGATCCAATTGGTTCCCCGCACCAGAATCTTATTTGCCCTAAGTAGCTTATCCACCGCCATCAGAACGAAACCGCTTCATCCTGCAGCATCCGCGGGATGCCATCTCTTATCGGATAAGCGAGCTTACATGCGGTGCAATTCAGATAATGCTGCCCATCCACAGATTGAGCTACCAGCACCCCTTTACACCTAGCGCATGCAAGCAGCTCAACAGGTACGCTCATAGGTACAGCCGTACTGGCTTCGCTCTTTATATCCATATTATGCGACATAATATATTTTTCACTCCAGAAATAGCTAGCGTGTCTTTGGTAGCGTAAGCACGCCAAGCAGTGCCTGTTCCAATTTTTCCAGCTCCACCGGCTCAATTTCCAACGGCACATAATAACATGGCAGCGTAAACAACTTAGGATCGAGTTTTACCGCATCTTTTTCCGTGGTTATAAACGCATCCACACCCTCGCAGCGGGTATGAATATAGTGCACTTTTTTTGCCGTGTAGGATACATGATCGACAAGTGGAACTGTGGTAAATGGTTGTATAGCATATCTGTGCAGCGATGCAAAAAAATCATCTGGATCTGCAATCCCCGCAAACGCCCCCAAGCGCAAATGGGACAGATCGCTTAGAGGGATTCTGGCTCCAGACAGATCAAGCGCATAATGTGCGAGGCGAGAGGAAACATGTACGGTCTCTTTAGGCTCTCCATGCTTCAGGTTCATCTCAGGTATAACAACACCTGGATGATAGCGCGTCATAAGGAGCATATCTGCACGCTGCAGCGCACTGCGGCGTTCACGCATTAAACCCGCGGGGAGAACATGGCCATTTCCCAGAGGTTTGCGCGCATCAAGCAGAACTAAATCGAGATCACGCTCCAGCGCAAGGTGCTGAAAAGCATCATCCAAGATAATGACATCTACCTCGTGGTGGCGCTGAATATAACGCACGCCATCTACACGCCGCGGCGCTACCACTACGATAGTTTCTGGATGGCGCAACGCAAGGAGTACAGGTTCATCGCCATAGGTTGCGGCGGCATGTGCTCGGTCATGCGCACCTTCGATCTTCACTTGGCGCGCTTTCACAGGTGGATCCGCTCCAGCAGATGAAGCATAGCCGCGACTGATCACCGCAGTGCGATAGCCCCGTTGCCGGAGACAATCGAGGATCCAACTCACTACTGGGGTTTTCCCCGTGCCACCCACAACCAGATTTCCTACACAAATAACCGGCACATGCGCTCTACTCGTGGATAAAAATCCGCGTTGATACAGCCACACCCTGAACTGCCCGATAAAACCATAGACATATCCGCACGGGATGAGAACCAGCATCAGGAGATAATCGTACCAAAACCGACACCCATCGAGGGCTAAACGTCGATAGAAGAGCGCTATTTGCTCCCGCATCTTAAGGCTCCAACAGCTTTTTCATTACAGTGAGGGTATGTGCAGTAGCACCAGCATGCTGCTGCAATATCGCTGCCCCATTTAAACCGGCAGTATCAGCCACCGCAGGGTTTTGCAGCAGGCAGGTTACCAATTGCTCAAGCTCAGCTGCATCGGCAACTTCGCCAAAACCCTGCGCCGCAGTAACATACTGAGCAATCTCTTTAAAGTTCTGCATGTATGGACCAAAGAGCACCGGCTTATTCACCATGGAGGCCTCAAGGATGTTGTGCCCTCCGACAGGGACAAGGCTTCCCCCGACAAACACTACATTCGCAAGAGTATAAAAATCCAGCATCTCCCCCAGCGTATCTACCAGCAATACTCCACCAGGCTCAAGAGGGGTCTTGCTCACGCTTGAGCGTAGCCGCCACGCCAGATCCTCCTGCGTAAGCAGTTCGCCAATGTGGCGACACCGATGTGGATGCCGGGGCACAAGGATCAGAATCAAATTTGGGAATACTTTAAGAAGATTGCGATAGGTACGGATCACAATTTCATCTTCACCCTGATGTGTGCTGCCCGCTACCCAGACTTTTACTCCCTCCTGCAGAGCAAATTTTACCCGCAGCTTTGCAGCATCAAGGGGTGCTGGGGTGCTATCACCTTGATCAAATTTCACATTCCCAGTTATCTGGATACGCTCGGAAGGAGCACCCAAGGCCTCGATTCTACTCGCGTCTTGTTGTGACTGCATACAAAACAAGGAGATCTGGTGTAAGACTGGATGCAACAGAGCCCCCAACCGTTTGTAGCGTGGGAAAGAGCGATCGGAAATCCTCCCATTGACCAGCATAACTGGGATAGAGCGCTGGTAACATTTGCGCACGAACTGAGGCCACAGTTCTGTTTCCACAATCAGCACCAACGCTGGTTTTATCGCGTCCAATGCACGCGCCACCGTTAGAGAAAAATCCACCGGAAAGTAGATGAACACATCTATTTCTGCGATAGATTCTGCAATTTGCCGCCCAGTTTCGGTGACATTTGAAAGCACTAGAGCCGTATCGGGGTAAACACGGCGCAGTTCTTTGATTAAGGGGATCGCGGCGCGGGTTTCCCCTACCGATACAGCGTGAATCCAGATTGTCTGCCGCCCACTTATCTTGTCTAATTCGGCAGATGAAATAAATCCAAGACGCTCACGTAACCCTTGGCGCACTTTTCCCCTTATACATCCACGCACAAGATACCAAGGGATTAAAACCACCATGCCCAGGAGTAAAACAATGTCATACAGCAGATAAACCATGAGTCTCCAATTTATTTCGGGCCTGTGTTGCACATGCGTCCATAGCTGCACTGAGGCGATGGTGAAAGTCTTCTGCGTTTTCTTCCTTAGAAAAATATAGAGGCTTACCGTACACAAACACCAGCCGTCCAAATGGATACGGCAACAGAAAACGATCCCACGAAGCAAAGCGCTTTCCGCGACTACATGCCATTGTCATGGGCACAACTGCACGTTTGCTCAAGCGCGCCAAATGCACCACCCCTTCTTTAATTTCGTGCCTTGGGCCACGTGGTCCATCGGGTGTAATCACAAGATCGTAGGGCTCGCGCGCTAAACGCAACAGCTGTTTAAATGCGCTGCTTCCACCGCGACTGGATGAACCGCGCACAGCTTTTTGCCCCATGTAAGCCATCGCACGCGCAATCAATTCTCCGTCACGTGATGCACTGATAAGTATTTGCGCTTTATGGGTATACGCCTTTGCCATCAGAAGCAGTTGATCGTGCCAAAGTGACAGAATCACATGTTCCCCGCGCGCCCACATGTTCTCAACCTCGGGATCCACTTCTATCTCTTTGCGCGAGCACAGATAAATCAAGTGAATACACACCACTGCCAGGGGAGGTACAAGGTGGATAAGGATAAATTCGCGTATTTGTTTCATATCTATCGCTTACTTCACTGCCCTTTGAATTGGGTCTGATGCAGATCAAAATAGTGTCCACCACGAGCAAGCAACTCTGCATGGGAACCACGTTCCACTACCCTTCCATGCTGCATAACCAGAATTTCATCTGCACGCATCACTGTGGAAAGGCGGTGCGCAATCACAAATGTAGTGCGCCCCCGCATGAGATTTTCGAGAGCATTTTGCACCACGGCCTCACTCTGCGTGTCCAATGCACTAGTAGCCTCGTCCAGCAGAAGAATAGAAGCATCGCGCACAATTGCACGTGCGATACAGATGCGTTGGCGCTGCCCACCTGAGAGACGCACGCCCCGATCACCAATGATGGTTTCAAAGCCCTGTGGCATCTGTGTAATGAAGTCATCCGCAAACGCCTGCTGAGCCGCGCGCACAACTTCCGCGTCTGTAGCTTCAGGTCGTGCATAGCGGATATTATTGGCAATGGTATCGTGAAACAAAAAGACCTCTTGGTCCACCAGGGCTATCTGCTGCTTCAAGCTTTGCTGGCTGACCTGGGCGATATCCTTCCCATCGATGGTGATACTCCCACGCAAGGGATCGTAAAAGCGCGCGAGAAGCCCGATAACTGTAGATTTCCCTGCCCCGCTCGCTCCAACTAAGGCCACAGTGGTTCCGGGTTTCACATCCAGACTAAAGTCATGCAGCACCAACTCTTTTGCATCGTAGCCAAAATAAACGTGGTCAAACACCACGTGCCCTTTTACCTTCTCAAGTTCAGGGGCATTGGGGATGTCGTCAATATCCACAGGGGTATCCATCATACTGAACACTCGCTCAGCGGCACCAACTGCTTTTTGAATCACATTATTGGTTTTTACCAAACGCTTCAATGGACCGTACATCATCCCCATAGCAGTCACAAATGAGAGCAGTTCACCCTCACTTATATGCCCCTGCATAACGCGATTGAGTCCATACCACAACACCCCAGCTGCCCCTAGGGAGGACAACAGTTCAATTATGGGGGCGCTGGCGGAGTCGTAACGGATAACCTTGGCGATACGCTTATAGTAGTTGTAATTTTCGGCCTCAAAACGTTGCTGCTCTTTTTCTTCGGTACCAAACGCTTTGACCACCTTAATTCCGCCAAAGGCCTCCTGCAATATACCAGTAAGGTTGCCAATATTGGATAAACTCTTCCGCACATAACGTTTGATCCGGCGGCCGATGTGGTTTGCGGGCACCACAGCGAGAGGAAGAACGACAAAAGCTACCAGTGCGAGGCGCCAGTCGTTGTAAAAAAGCAGTGCTACCAGGCCGATCAGGGTAAGCCCTTCGCGTACTACGGCTACCAACTCATCTGCAGCGGATTTTTGCAGGGTAGCTACATCGTTTATAATTCTGGATACAACAGTTCCGGACTGAACCTTGGAATAAAACCCCATGGAAAGGCGCAACGTATGCTTGTAGAGATCATTGCGCAGATCTTGCACCACCAGTTGTCCCGCTGTCTTGATAAAATACTCCTGCACATAGCGCGATCCACCCTTGAGCAGCGCTAACCCTACTACAATAAAAGGAACCAGATTTATAAGCGCATCCCCACCAGGCGTCAGGACATGATCCACCAGTGGCTGAATCAGTTTGGCTACAGCCACGTCACTGGCAGCGACACCTACTGAGGCGGTCATTGCGATAAGTATTCTGCTTAAATAGGGGCGGGAATAGCGTAACAAACGCTTATAGACAGCTAGATTATCTTTTTTCAAAGTCAACTTTCTCACTTAGTTCCAGCACCATGCGCGCTACACGCTCCGCACATCCGGGGGTTCCCATCCGGGCGCGAATATCAGCCAGACCCGCCAGCATGGTCTCCCGATAGCCGGCATCATCAATAATACGCCCAATTTCTGCAGCGATAGCGGCGGGGTTAGCCTCGTGCTGGAGCAGCTCCTGAATAACTGTGCGTCCGGCGACAATGTTAGGCAAGCCAAAATGGCTTATAGATACCAAACGCTTGCCAATAGCGTAGGTAAACGGAGATCCCTTATAGATTATTACCATAGGAGTCTGAACTAATGCTGTCTGGAGTGTTACTGTACCCGAAACAGCAATAACTGCATCACATGCCGCCACACTGGTATAGATGGTATCGTCTACCAACTCTACCTCTAGGCCACTAGCACTGATGGGACCCTGCAGCAATGCCTGATCCAGCCCAGCAGCAACAGGCATAAGAAAACCTGCTTGGGGATAGCGTTTTTTTAGCAGTTGAGCCGCCTCGAGAATAGTGGGTAAAGCATAGCGAATTTCATTGTATCGGCTCCCGGGCAACAAACCAATTACCGGTTTGGCTTCCTCCAGATCATGATGGGAAAGAAATTCCTGCGCAGGGGTTTCAACTACAACTTCATCCAAAAGAGGATGTCCCACATAACGCACATCGATCTTTAATCCAGCATAGCATTCAGGTTCAAACGGCAGTATCGCTGCGAGCTTATCCACATCGCGGGCAATGGTGTGTACTCTACCTCGGCGCCACGCCCATACTTGAGGACTAACGTAGTAAAGTACTGGTATTCCAGCCTTGCGCGCCAACTTTGCGATGCGAAGGTTGAAGTCGGGAGAGTCAATAAGAACAACTACATCTGGCCGCGTATCATCCCCGTTCAAAGCACGTTTTATATCGCGGTACACACTCCATATTCTGGGGAGATGGCGTACCACTTCGACAAGCCCCATCACTGCCAGATCAGAGATTGGACGCAGCAGAGCACAACCTGCGCTCTGCATACGCTGCCCCGCCACCCCATAAAAACTGAGTTGCGGATCAAGCTCTAATGCCGCACGAATCAAGTTCGCACCGAGAATGTCGCCAGAGGCTTCCCCTGCAACAATTAAGATTTTTCTACGCATCGTAGTCACAGGTTTTCACCTTAAACTGCACCATTATGCGCGTGCAATCCCACGCTCACTCTGACGCACAAAGTCCACCAGATTCTGCACCGGTGCTGGGACATCAGCCCACGCTTCAATTTCTTTGAGGGCTTCCTCCTGCAGCATTCCGGAACGGAACAATAATTTGTACGCCTTCTTTAACGCACTCAACTCATCGTTGGCAAAGCCGCGCCGTTTAAGCCCAATAAGGTTCAAACCTACCGTTTTGGCCCGATCACCTTGCACAATCACATAAGGCACCACATCTTGGGCAATCATAGAACCACCACTGGCCATTACATGTGCGCCGATGCGAGTAAACTGGTGCACAGCTGACATCCCACCAAGGATGGCAAAGTCGTTCACTTCCACATGTCCGGCAAGGGTAGCACCATTGGCAAGGATTACATGATTGCCAACTACGCAATCATGGGCGACATGGGTATACGCCATAAACAAATTGTCATTGCCGATGACGGTCTTCCCCCCCCCATCTTCGGTGCCGAGATGGATAGTAGTAAACTCACGGATTTTGTTCCGGTCGCCAATGGTAAGGAAGCTCTCTTCTCCATGAAATTTCAAATCCTGCGGAATGGCTCCAATCGAAGCAAACTGAAATATCTCGTTGTCACATCCGATGGTGGTATTGCCCTCAATAACAGCGTGAGGACCTACTGTGGTTCCTGCTCCAATGGTAACTCCAGCGCGGATAATACTATACGCACCTACACTAACATCAGCAGCCAGCTGCGCTCCATCTTCGATAATGGCGGTTGGATGAATATCTGCCACAGACTACTCCTCCCGCTCGGCAAAGGTTGCCTTCAACATGGCTTCAGCAACTAGAGTTTTACCGACATAGGCTTTCCCTGAAAACTGATAGATGCCCCGCCGTTTGCGGATCAAGGTCATATTCATCTTCAGCACATCACCGGGGCGTACCGGCTTGCGGAAACGCGCTTTGTCAATCCCGGTAAAGTAGGTGACCTTATCTTTCCCTATCTCATCGATCATGGTGGCAAACAAGCCGCCAACCTGAGCCATAGCCTCGATAATCAAAACGCCAGGCATCACGGGATGTCCAGGAAAATGACCCTGAAAAAATGGCTCATTTATTGTGACGTTTTTAACCCCAACAATAGACTCATCTGGGGTGTAGGACTCAACTCCATCTACCAGCAGAAACGGATAACGGTGCGGCAAGCGCTGCATCACCTCAGTTGCATTCATATACATGTTTTTACTCTTTCGATAATTGTTCTTCTAGTTGCTCAAGTTTTTGGCGTAAAGAAGTTATTTCACGGCGCATACGGGGAAGGTGCGGAAATGCCATGGAAGCTTTTAGCCATTCGCGATGTGAAAATGCTGGGGCGCCAGATACAGTCTGATTCCCCTCAGTATTGTTGGCGAGGGCACCGCGTGCCCCAACCACAAGATTGTCGCCAGTCTTGATATGTCCTGCTGTGGCCGACTGCCCCCCGAAAGTGCAATGACGCCCCAACTTACTGCTCCCCGAAATACCTACCTGGGCGGCCATAACCGTATGTGCACCTACCGTAACGTTGTGGCCGATCTGAACTAAGTTATCAAGTTTACTTCCACGCTCAATTATGGTTTGCCCCATAGTCCCCCGATCCACGCAGGTATTGGCTCCAACCTCGACGTCGTCTTCGAGGACTACATACCCAATCTGAGGTATTTTATAGTATTCCTCTCCATTGGGTGCAAAGCCAAACCCATCAGAACCGATAACTGCGCCAGGCTGAAGGATAACCCTGTCACCTAGAATCGAGCCTTCACGCACCATAGCCCCTGCATGAAGAAGACATTCGGAACCGATCTTCACATCCGCGTAGATCACAACATTTGGATGAATTGTTGTGCCAGAACCGATGTATACACGTGCGCCAATTACTGCACCAGGGCCGATGGTTACATCGGAACCGATAACAGCTGTTTCAGATACCACAGCATGGGGGGAAATCCCCTGCGGCTTGGTTTTAGGTACGTGAAGATATGTAAGCACCTTGGCAAAAGCCAGATAGGGATTGGGACACACTAGGTAAGTTATGTCACTGCGCTCTAACACGCGATCTGTTATTAACGCTGCCATGGTACTGTTGTTGACCGCTTTAGCGTAACGTTTATTGGCCAGAAACGAAATTTCGCCCGGCCCCGCTTTATCTAGCGGGGCAAGGGCGTGAATTTCGAGCTCTGGATCTCCTACAATTTCAGCTCCAGTGAGCTGTGCAAGTTCTGCTATAGTAGCCATAGGATGTCCTGTTAGTGATTTTCTTTGTATTCGTTGTCATATATTTTAATGAGTTTATCTGTATAATCAAGTGCAGGGTCTGCATATACGAGCTGGCTTCTTTCCAGCATCATGCTTACCCCCTCTTTAGTGCTCATACTTACAACTTGTTGCCCCAGATCACGTAAAATCTGTTGCGTATAGCGCTCTTCACGTGCCTGCATTTCATCCTGCTTATCTTTCACATAACGCTGGTAATCACGCACACGCTGCTCAAACTCAAGCTGCTTCTCCTCTTTGGCCTCAGCGGAGAGCATGCCCAGCTGTTTTTTCAGCGAGTCCTGCAACGCCTGAAGATCTTCCTGGCGCTGCTTAACCTGGTCTTCGATCTGTGCAATCTCAGTTTCCATTTTCTGCTTTGCAGCCTGCCCCGCTTTAGAAGTGATCAGGGCTTTTTGCAAATCCACATAACCGATCTTTACTTCAGCAGCAGAAACTGAAGTTGCAACAAACAGTGCTGCAACCATAAGGGCTAAAACAAATACACGTAAACGGTTCATCATTTACTCCTTTGTATGCATGAATTTAACAGTTACTCCCTAAAGTATAGTACTAACTTAAGGGATACTTATACTGTGGGTTTAAAAGAATTTTCCGATGGAAAAATCGAACACTGAATTGTCTTCATACTCGTAGGGATCGAGGTTGTAGCCCCATTCGAGGCGCAGGGGTCCAAGCGGACTCTGCCAGCGGATCCCCACCCCGACACTGTAACGCATATCGGAAAAATATTCTTCATCTTCATCCCACGCATTACCAATATCGAAGAAAATAACTCCCTTAAGTTTTGCTTCTTTAAGTAGCGGAAAAATCAGTTCAAGATTCGCATATGCCATCTTTTCGCCGCCAATATAATCATAGTCATTCTCTGCCGGGACAAATATAGGTTCGCCGTTTGCATCGGTACCTGCGTATCTGCGCCGCAGTTGTTTTGGCCCAACTTCACGATTTTCAAACCCGCGGATGGTGTTAATCCCCCCAAGGAAGAAACGCTCATCCAGAGGGACATCTTTCCCACCATAACCACTCACATAGCCGATTCGGGCATGAGGAGAAAACACAACCCCCCATTTAATGGGGAAAAAGTGGCGGTGGTCCACAATAGTTTTGACAAACTTCTCCGTGCCTCCAAGACCGGCAAACTCTACTGATAGCTCCGACATATATCCGCGACTCGGGTCGGGACGAAAATCTGTGGTATTGCGTGAGATAGAAGTGTACAGAGATGAGATAACTGATCTCCCTTCCTGTTCACGAATATACCAGGAGGAGAAAGGACTAACATCGTAGATATCTTGCTCTTCGAGCTTGTACACAAAGAACAAGCGGTTTTCATAGCTAAGCGGAAGTCCAAGCTTCAGATTGCCTCCGGTGGACTTTATCGAGTACTCATCCCATTCTCGGTCGGTCCGATATGCATCAAATCCCAAGGCTAGGTTCTTATCCATAAAATATGGATTGAGCAACCCGATGCGATAGTTGGAATAGTCGCCCCCGAGAGAACCAGCTAGATTGAGCTGCAGCGCCTTCCCAAGGAAGTTGTCCTGACTTATCGACCCTTGCCCGATAAAGCCATCGGTAGATGAATAGCCAAACCCGACACTGAAAGTACCGGTGGGCTGTTCTTTGACGTCCACATCCACATCCATAACCGCAGCATCATCTTTTCTGGGGATGGAATCTACGTTGACTTCACTAAAAAAACCTAAGTTATTGATCCGTTTTTTACTGGTTTCCAAACGCCCCGAGCTAAACAGCTCCCCCTCGGCCAAGGTAACTTCGCGGCGGATAACTTTATCCCTGGTCTTGGTATTGCCACTGATGTTGATGCGTCCGATCTCAACCTGTATCCCTTGTTCAATATTGAAATTCAGACTGACCTGTTGTGTTTCATCATTGATAAGAGTCTGGGGCACAACGTTTACGTAAGCATACCCGCGATTGGAATACAGGCTATCGAGCCTGTCCATATTTTCGCGCATCTTCTCACGGCTGAACACCTCGCCGGGGCTAAACTCAAGGAGGTCGAACATCTCCTGTTTATCCATAAGAAGATCACCTTTAATATCCATCGAACCCAGACTGTATTGAGGGCCTTCATCTATTTCGATAAAGATATCCATCTTTGTACGATCTTCGGACAGCACAATGTGAGGCTGTTTAACCTCCACCCGAACATGACCAACATTGAAGTACTGATCCTTGATAATCAGCAAGTCATTCTGCAACATCCCCTCATTGTACTTCCCACTGCTGGTGATCCAAGAGAAGATGCCCCACTTCTTAGTCTGGATAAACTTGCGCAGCTTGCGGGCGGAATACACCGTATTCCCTTCAAACTCAATATTGCCGATAGTTACTTTCTTCCCTTCAGTGATGTCGAAGAAAACGGTCGCTTCATTGCTGGAATCTACATCCACGCGGCTGGACACCTCTACCGCATAAAACCCCTCTTCTTTGTACATTGCGCGGATAGCTTTCTCGCTCTCATTCAGATCCCGGGCACGCAAGATTCCGGGAATTCGCAGAGTGAGCACACCACGGATTTTAGAGCTTTTAAGTTCTTCGTTGCCAACAGTGCGAATCTTACGCACCAAAGGGCGCTCATCCACCGCATACACCAGGGTTTTCAACTCCCCGTCGCGTTCCAAGCGCGCCTCAACATCCTTGAAATATCCCAGGGAATAGATGGAACGCAGATCTGAGTCGATAGCTGCCATACTCGCAGGATTTCCAGAAGTGACTCGCACAGCTTCTTCAACTACGGCCTCATCAATACGCTTTACCCCGTCAATACGCACCGCATCGAACGTTAAGGGTTCGGCACCTATATTCCCGGCCATGAAAAAAAGTAAGACAAATAAAACCAAAATGCGTTGTGGCATCAAATAACGTCTCCTGAATACACGTACTTAGCAAGCCCACGCGGGGCCACACGGGGATGTGCATAGCATTTGCGCTGTGCAGTTACTTGTATTCCGGCGCCCTGCGAGCGCTCTTCTAAATTTTGTGTAGATAAAACCTAGGCATTGTAGGGAAAGCCCAGGGATAGGTAAACAGCAAATCCCGTAATAGTGGAGTTTATTTCCCGTGTTGCGCGGTATGAGGGGCAACTCTCTCACACCGCAGCCAGAACTCCATCTTTAAGTTGCAGAATCCGATCCATCTGTGCCGCCAGTTCCATGTTGTGTGTAACCAATACCATGGTCAGGTTATATTCAGCATGGAGAGCATCAAGTAAAGCGTAGATACCGGCTGAAGTAACAGAATCAAGGTTTCCGGTGGGCTCATCTGCTATCAAGAGCTGCGGACGCAACACCAGCGCACGTGCAATAGCAACGCGCTGCTGTTCACCGCCGGAAAGTTGTCCAGGTTTATGTGTCGCACGCTGTGCCAACCCCACCTGATCAAGCAATATTTGCGCCTGTTTTCTCGCAGCGCTCTTTTTTGACCCGCTGATTAGGGCAGGCATCATTACATTTTCCAGCGCATTAAACTCACCAAGCAGCTGATGGAATTGGAACACAAACCCCATATATCGATTGCGAAACGCATCCAGGTCTGCGGCTTTGTAGGCAAAAAGATCTTCCCCATTGAACCGGCATTTGCCTGCGCTGGGGCGATCTAGCGTTCCAAGGATATGCATGAGGGTGGTTTTGCCTGAGCCTGACTCTCCCACTACAGCGACACGCTCACCGCGCAAAACAGAGAAATTGATGCCGCGTAACACATGTACATCTTTTCCGTTAGCACGGAAACGTTTCTCCAGGCCACTTACTTCCAGCAATCTGTGTGTGTGCGTCATTTCCCTGTACCTCTACTCATAGCGCAGTGATTCAGCGGGATCATTACGCGCGGCGCGCCGCGCTGGATATATGGTCGCGAGCAAGCAAATGACAAAAGCTGTTATTACAATGGTTATGACGTCTGAAGCAACCACCTGCGAAGGGAAGTGATCCATGCCGTAGACCGCAGTATCAAATATGGTGACATTTAACTTTTGTTCGATCCAAGTGATGATGGCGTCGACATTCAATGCCAGAGTCAACCCGAGGGCACTCCCCACGGCAGTTCCCGTTATCCCTATCATCAACCCTTGCACCATAAATATATGCATGATGCTGGATGCTGTTGCTCCCATGGAGCGGAGAATAGCGATATCTTTATGCTTATCCATAACAACCATTATCAGGGTGGTGCCGATATTAAACGCTGCCACCACCACAATAATGCCTAAGATAATGAACAGCCCCAGTTTTTCCAGCTTCAGCGCAGCAAGAAAGGAGCCAAACATATCCTGCCACGATCGAACCGAGTATGGATATTCCAGTTTCTGGCGTAAGGTTTGCGCAATAGTGGTAGCCTGATCAAAATGTTCCACTTCAACCTCAATGCCACTTACCTTGCCCGCTTCCCCGACGAAGTTTTGCGCCTGTTCCAGGGTTATAAATGCATAGTACGCATCAAGAAAGCCCCCCTTGTGGCGGGAAATAGCGACAACTTCAAAAGGGCGGATTTTGGGAATAATGCCATAAGGGGTCAGAGAAAAATCGGGAGGTATCACTTGGATTTGATCTCCTACCCCTACCCGTAAGATTGCAGCAGTATCAGCGGCAATCACAATGCCAGGGCGCGACTTGGTGGTATCAAAAAGTGCACCTTTTACCCCGAGCGGATGAGAATAGACACCGGTATCGTATTCAAGTTGCAAGATCCGATTGCTCTGCCGTATCCCCTTGATGTTGGCCGCGGCGACATTATCCCCCGCAAGGAGCATCACCTCTTTACTTACAAAAGGTTCCACCTCCTTCACCATTGGTGATATTGAACGGATATGTTCCAGCCTCTGTTCCCAATCCGGAATATCCGCCCCGCGATTCTGCACCAGCACATGAGGGACATTGCCAAGAATTTGCTGGCGCACCCCGTCATGAAAGCCGGTCATAATTGCGAGCACCAAAATCAACGCTGCAACACCCAGAGCTACCCCGGCCACCGAAATAAAACTGATAACCGAAATAAATGTCTGTTTGCGTTTAGCTTTTAGGTAGCGCAGACCAATCAGCCATTCATATCGCATCTGTTTTCGACTTTCATATGTTTGTATACCCAGCGCCACAGTAATTCGACGCGCACGTAAAAGCGCAGAAACCACGTGTATATCTGGGATTAACGATAACGGCTTTAGTGATTTTCGCGGCGCAACTGCGGGAACAAAATCACATCACGAATTGAGGCGGAATCGGTTAGGAGCATAACTAAGCGATCAATGCCAATCCCTTCCCCTGCGGTGGGGGGCAAACCATACTCAAGGGCGCGCACGTAATCTTCGTCCATAGCATGAGCTTCTTCATCGCCAGCTTCTTTCTCTGCCAGCTGACTTTCAAAGCGTCTGCGCTGATCTTCCGGGTCGTTGAGCTCTGAGAATGCGTTAGCCAATTCACGCCCAACCACAAAAAGCTCAAAGCGGTCCACAACTTCGGGGTTGTCATCGTTACGCCGCGACAGAGGGGAAACCTCGGTGGGATACTCGGTAATGAAGGTGGGATCCCAGAGCTTAGGTTCCGCTACTTCATCAAAAATCTCCGTAAGCAACCTGCCATGCCCGATGGAGGAATCAAAGTCAAGCCCGAGGCTGCGCGCATACGCGAGGGCCTTAGCGTGATCTTCCAGGTCCTCTGCGCTGATATCTCCGTACTTAATGATGGCTTCACGCACAGTCAGCCGTTGCCAAGGCGCCTTAAGGTTGACTTCACGTCCCCCATAAGTGATGGTTTCACTGCCACACACTTCGCGGGCAATGTGGCAAATCATCTCTTCAGTCATATCCATCAGATCATGATAGTTGGCGTAAGCCTGATAAAATTCCATCATGGTAAATTCGGGGTTATGCTGGATAGATATCCCCTCATTGCGGAAGTTGCGATTTATTTCAAAGACACGCTCAATTCCACCAACAACCAAACGCTTAAGATATAACTCCGGCGCAACACGTAGGAATAGATCCATCTTCAAGGTATTGTGGTGAGTTACAAACGGCTTAGCTGTCGCACCCCCTGCAATTGGCTGCATCATCGGTGTTTCAACCTCCAGATAGCCTCGTTCCTGCATAAAGATACGCATCAGACTGATAATTTGACTGCGCTTGACAAAAACTTCCTTTACTTCGGGATTGACAATCAGATCGAGGTAGCGTTGGCGATAGCGGGTCTCAATATCTTTGAGACCGTGCCATTTTTCTGGCAAAGGCTGGAGCGATTTTGTCAGCAATTGTAAGTTTTTCACCCGCAGGGACAACTCCTGGGTCTTGGTGAAAAATGGGGTTCCGCTGACCCCAATAATGTCTCCTATGTCAAGGCTTTCGAAAACCTCGAACATCTCTTCCCCTATTTCTTTTTTTGCCACATACAACTGCAAGCGTCCGCTTCTGTCCTGCAATTGGACAAAAGCTGCTTTCCCAAAACTGCGCCGCGCCATGATGCGTCCTGCAATGGTATAGAGCTTTTCCTCTGCATCTTCTTCAGCTTCTGGGGTTGGATTGTCCTGCTGTACGTCCACAGCGAGATGTTCTACCCGAAAAGTATTGCTATACGGATCAATGCCCTGCTTTCGCAAAGACGCAACCTTAGTTCGACGCTGAGCGACCAAATCATTCTCATCTGTACTTTGCATTCTCTTCTGTTCTTCCTTTCTTATCTCAGTTCAAGTGGCGTATACCGCTCCACCTGAAACTATATGCCAGTCTAATCTATCTATTTCAATGTCTGACCGCCTCATGTCATCGTGCCAAGGGCAGTACTTAAGCCCACCGAATCAGGTTAGTTCATGGCACCGGTAACATACACAGGCGCAAGCGTGGCTAAAAGCGTTAAACCCACAGTTCACCTCAAGCATGGGGCAAGCTTATCGCTTCCACACCGGTGATACACTAGCACCTAATCTTCCATCAAGTAGTGCTCAATGAATCCTTCAATTTCCCCATCTAAAACAGCATCTGCATTGCCCATCTCAAAGCCGGTACGGTGATCTTTCACCATGCGGTACGGATGAAGCACATAAGAGCGGATTTGGCTTCCCCAGCCAATCTCTTTCTTATCTCCAGAGATGGCGTTGGCTTCCTCCTTTTTCTTCTGCTCCTCCATCTCATACAGCCGCCCTTTGAGCTGACGCATAGCTTCAGCTTTATTGTTGAGCTGAGAGCGCTGATTCTGACATGACACCACAATCCCCGAAGGGATATGGGTTATGCGAATAGCAGAGTCAGTCTTATTGACATGCTGTCCCCCCGCACCACTGGCGCGATAGGTATCAATCTTGAGATCGTTTTCGTTGACCTCAATTTCGATGCTGTCATCAAGATCTGGGAACACAAATACAGAACAAAAAGAGGTATGGCGTTTGGATGCGGCATCAAATGGTGATATGCGCACGAGGCGATGAATTCCCATTTCAGAGCGCAACCAACCATACGCATAATCACCTTCAACAGTAAAGGTGACGCTTTTTACCCCAGCGTCATCCCCCGCTTGATAGTCAGTTATTTCAGTCTTAAACCCTTTATGTTCACAGAACCTCAGGTACATCCGCAGCAACATCTCAGCCCAGTCCTGCGCTTCTGTTCCCCCAGCCCCAGCATTGATACTGAAGATGGCATTGCTATCGTCGTGCGGACCGGAGAGCATGCGGGCAAACTCGATCTTAGCCACTTGCTCATTGGCGTTTTGCAGCAGAACCTGAGACTCGGAGCGGACGCTTTCGTCCTTTCCCTCTTCACCTAACTCCACAAGAACCTGCGCATCTTCATAGTTTTGGTACGCCTGGTCCCAAGATTCGACCACGCGTTGAATCTTATTGCGCTCTTTCAAGCGCTTTTGCGCATGCTCCTGCTGATTCCAAAAATCGGGCTCGGCTATTTCAGCTTCAAGCTCCTCTATCTCTTCCCGTTTGGCATCCAGGTCAAAGATACCTCCTCAGCTCTTCCAGCTTCGCGTTAAGTTGATTGAGCTGTTCTTTTTCTTCCCGAAACATTAAACAATTCCTCCTGCAATCAGTACATTGTTGCGCTTTAGCTCAACTGCCGCATGAAATGCTTTCCTCAAAGTGACAAAGCCAGACATAGTGCCACAGCTACCCCTATGCTGACAGCCTTTTTTTTCGGCTCTGCCACATCCATACGGTTAGGGTCGCAAGCGCCATCCACGCCAGCACGTCGCCATAGCGCGTATAAAGGGTGATTTCCTGACGAAAAGCCACTTGTCCTGCGACAACTCCAGCAGTGAAAATATCGGTAGGATTATGTACTGTCCCGTGTGGATCAATCAGTGCGGAGACTCCGGTATTGGCACAGCGCGCCAGCCAGCGGCGGTTTTCCATAGCGCGGAAACGTGCCATGTGCAGATGCTGATGTGGAGCCGGAGTATTTCCAAACCAAGCGTCATTGGTGAGATTGAACAGCAACTCTGCGCCCATAGCTACTTGAGTGCGCGCCAAGTGTGGGAATATAGCTTCATAGCAGATCAACACTCCAGCTTCATGCCCGGCCAGAGACAACAACCTGAGATCTCCTGGGCGAAAATCTCCCACACCAACCGCCATCTTATCTACAAATCCAAGCACTGATCGCAACGGGACATATTCCCCAAACGGAACCAGATGCACCTTGTCAGTGCGTCCCACTGATTTCCCCTGATGATCGAGGAGGTACGCACTGTTCAGATAGGTATATCCATAGGGGGTGAGTTCTCGCGCTGGGCTGCCAAACAGCAGATTCAGTTCTAGGTCGCGCGCCAACTCATCAACGGTACTCGCAAAATTTGAGCCTTCAGCATAAAAAAACGGGGTAGCGCTTTCTGGCCACACAATCAAGTCTACTGCGGGGTGCCTGCGACTCATCTCGGTGTAGAGATTGAGAGTATGGACAAGATTGTTCCTGAGCCACTTCTGGTGCTGATCTATATTAGCCTGAATCAAGGCAACATCTAACGTTTGCGTCGCCCCATCCGCACCTGCAGTAGCTGCCGTCGCATTGCTCCCCTGCTGTTCATACTGCTGCACATAGACCCCATATCCAGCATTGACTATGAATGCACACGCAGCAACGGCAAGGGGCAACCACTGCGCTCTAGTGCGACCCAACTTAGGGGAGGATGAGCTTTGCCACACAGGGCGAAGCGCTTCGGCAAGCGCACAATTTACCAACAGCAGCACCAGCATCGGCACCCAGATCCCCCCAATATCTACGCTCTGAACCAGAAGCGGGAGAGCTGCCTGCGAGTACACAACACTTCCCCAGGGGAACCCGGTAAGAAGCTTGCTGCGTAAAAACTCAAAAGCTATCCAAACCACGGGGAAAACCACGGGCAAGGGCAAAGAGCACTTACTTACTATACGTGTAGAACACCAGCAGCTTACCCCCCAGAACATGGCCAAATATCCAACTAAAAGCAGATATAACCCCACCGAAGCAAGGGGATAGAGGCCGCCGAAGTCAATCATTACATGATTGAGCCAGTATAAAACTGGGGCAAAAAAGCACACCCCCGCAATAAAGCCGCGCCGTAAAGGTTGGTCACTACTCACCAACACTAAGAGAGCAAGACTTACCCATGCAACCGCTGCAATCCAAGGGGAATAAGTCCAGATAAAGGGGAGAGCCGAGAAACCGCCGGCAAGCGCCGCTGCTATGTCTAGTTTAAATCCCTTCAGCAGTTGAGGACTCTGCATTCGCATCATCTATCTTGGTTACCTTTACACTATGAATGGCGCGTTTATCGCTATTAAGCACTTCAAATTCCAACCCACTACTGGTAATGGATTCACCAACTTCAGGTAGACGCCCAAGCTCGTGGAGCAACAAACCACCTACTGAATCGAACTGGGCACGAGGTATTTCATCCATATCATAGTGATCTTCAAGTTCACACAAATTCAGGCGCGCATCCACAATTACACTTCCATCTTGATCTTCTACCAGCAGATCTTCCTCTGCATCGTACTCATCCTTGATATCCCCAATAATCTCCTCAATAAGATCTTCAAGGGTTATAAGACCCGAGGTTCCACCATATTCATCAATAGCTATCGCAAGATGTACCTGCTTGTTTCTAAACTCATGCAGCAACTCTTCAATGCGCTTAGTTTCAGGAACAAAATAGGGGGTGCGCATTATATCGCGCAAGCGCACTTCAGCATCGGACTTGCCCCAATATTTAAGGAGATCCTTGGCGTAGACCAGCCCTACAATCTGATCAATAGAGTTTTCATAGACTGGGATGCGTGAGTGCCCATAGCGAATAATTACATCAATCATCTCGCTCAGCGACGCATCCACCGCGCAGCAGTGCATCTCAGTACGCGGGATCATCTCCTCACGCACAATGGTATCGCCAAACTCTATGATGGAGCTGAACATCTCACACTCTTCGGCGTTGATCAGCCCCTGCCGCTCGGAAAGCTCGATCAGCTCATGCAGTTCGTCCTCGGCACTTACATTCCGGCGTTTAAGTCCGAATAAGTTTTTCCAGAAAGAGCTGCGCCTGTCACCTGATTCATTTTCGTCCATCTAACATACCCCAATAAACATTATTGTTTACCAAACTTCCTACCCATTCCCTATATCAGCCCTTCGGCCTGCAACAGTGTATATATTTCTTGTTCTTTTTTCTCCATCCGCTCTGCCTCTTCTGCAGTTCCACGTTCGTGGTCGTAGCCGAGCAAATGAAGGATTCCATGTAAAAGCAAAAACACCAGTTCCGCGAACATCTCCCCACCAGCTTCTTGTGCATCGCGCCAAGCCGTATCTGCCGATATCACCACATCTCCCAGCAGCCCCTCGGCGCCAGGCGCAGCAAAGGTTTCCCCCTCTTGTTGGGAAAAAGATATTACATTGGTAGGACAGTCGAGCCCAAGGTAGTCGCGGTTAAATTCCTGAATAGTGGGATCATCTACAATGAGAACCGATAACTCCGTTGAATCAGGACATTCCAAGGCGTTTAAGATCCTCAATGCTATCTGTTGTAACCTCTCCTGGTTGAACGACCGGTTCTGCTGGTTCTCTATGAATATCTCCACTATGTTGCCCCTTTTGTTCGTTGGGCGTGCTCTTTTTATCTTCTTTGACACGCTCTTTGTAGGCTGGTTCCGGGTACTCCACGCGCTGGTGAAATATCCCTACCAAAATACGGTTAAAACTCTTAGCTATTTGGTGCAAATCCTTCAGGGTCAGATCACATTCGTTGAGCTGACCATCGATAAATATTTTATTTATGATCTTCTGCACCATCCCCTGAATACGCGCTGAAGTGGGATTAGGCAGAGTTCTCCCTGCAGCTTCAACCGCATCTGCAAGCATAATAAGAGCAGCCTCACGGCTCTGAGGCTTCGGCCCTGGATAGCGATAATCTTGTTCATTAATCACTTCATCCTTAGCCTGTTGCTGCGCTCTGTCGTAAAAAAACTTGATCAGAGAAGTACCGTGATGCTGGTGTATGATATTTATCAGGACATCACCCAACTTGCACTCGCGCGCCAGCTCCACCCCATCCTTAACATGCGAAGTCAAAATCAGGGCACTCATAGAGGGCGCAAGCTTATCGTGTCTGTTACTTTGATCTTTTAAGTTCTCGGCAAAATAGAGGGGTTTTTTAATTTTACCGATATCGTGATAGTACGCTGCCACCCGAGCGAGGAGTGGATTCGCCCCAATAGACTCTGCCGCGTTTTCCACCAACAGCCCCACCATGATGGAATGATGATAGGTACCCGGAGCCTGAATCATAAGTTCACGCAAGATTGGGGTGTTCATGTTGGCAAGTTCCATCAGTTTGAAATCGGTTGTGTACTTGAACCCCGACTCCGCCAGCGGGATGGTTCCATTGACCAAAAGCGCACTGATAAACCCGCCACAAAAGGCAAACCCCATCCGGTACAGAAACTGAGTGTCGTACGGTTGCGTTGCGACTGCGTATATAGCACCCACGGTAGCCATATTGACCACCGACAATATGAGTCCAGCTCGAAACAGACTACTACGCGACATGCAGTATTTAACGCTGTGAGCTGCGACAAGGCTTCCGATTAAAACATAGATGGAGATAAAGATATTGTCGCCAAACAACAATCCAATCAGAAGTGCAAACAAAACCGAAAACACCATGGCGGTTTCAGAATTAAGAACAATCCTAACCAGCATCGCCGCAGCAGCAAAAGGAAGAGCATAGTAGTAACACACCGAATCAATATACGGAAACGCGCTCTGCATTGCGCTAGAGATAAAAATGCCTATCTTAGCGAGGATAAACGCAGCAACAAACACACTGGCAAGAAAGAGCATATCGCGAGAATCTGGGTCGTATTTGCGAATGTTGACGCGCGCAAACTTGTGCATAACGTAAAACAGCAGCACAATTGCTAGCCACAAACCTGCGCCAGTGCGCACCGTCTTCAGGATATCCGCCGACCCACCCCGTAGGACATGCAGCAGGCGCACCTGTTCGGCGCTGACGCGTTCCCCTTCACGTACAATCATCTCCCCACGCTTGACTTGGGAGAGTACCGGAGAAACTGCGGCGGCACTCGCCTGGCGTCTAGCTTCAGTTTCGCTCTGATTGAAGGTAAGATTGGGGCGCAGAAGTTGGTGAATAAGATTTAGAAAAGTGCTTAAATCTGCCTGAAGCTCTTCTGGCACCTCAAGTTCAGATTTCAGGGCGACCACAACTTCAGCACGGCTGCGGATAGATTGGATGTTTGTAACTAAATCTTCCTGCCCAGAGGCAAGATTTTTTAGAGTTATAACTCCGCGCCAGTTAGCAAAAAAAAGGTCTGTACTTTCAACGATGTAGCTGGATAGAACTTCGGTAGCAGCTTTGTGAAACTGCGACATAAACTGAGCTAAAAACTGAGGGTCAGCACTGAGGCGAAGCAGTGCCTGGTGTTGCTCAGTATTCAATTCAACTCCGAGAAGTTCCGCCACCATATCCTGCTGCTGCGCCAGTTCTGCTGGAGAACGTAGCGGCTCGGTACCCTCTGCAGCGGGCGCATAAAGCTGCAGCACTTTGCTTACCCCCTGCGCCAACGCGCGGCTCGGGCGCCTGTCATAATCATATACTGGAGCCACAGCACTTGCCGCCTGCTGACGCTTTTCCTGCGTAAGTTCCGGCACTGGAACCAGAAAATCGCGCGGCGCTTTGATATCACGCGTGGCTATATCGCCGGGAGTAAAGTAGTCAGGGACAAAACCTCCCGTTGGGACAATGATCAAAGCAAGAACCAGGGCGAGAAGAAACAGCATCGCATAGCGTTGGTGACGCAGAAAGCTGTCACTATCAGGCTTTTTACGCCATCTTTTGCTTGACTTTTGCTGCGCAACAGGGCTTTGCGCAGTAGTTTTATTCGACATAATTTAATTAATCCAAGGTTGAATACGCCCGCACGATGCGCTGCACAATCGGGTGACGTACCACATCTATATCTGTGAAGGTGCTGATTCCCACCCCTTCGATATTCTGGAGAATTTCCAGCGCTTGCAGCAGTCCAGAGCGTTTGCCGGTGGGCAAGTCAATCTGCGTTGTATCTCCAGTTATCACAGCCTTGCTGCCAAACCCAAGACGGGTAAGAAACATCTTCATCTGCTCTGTAGTGGTGTTCTGGGCTTCATCCAAGATGATAAAAGCATCATTTAGGGTTCGGCCTCGCATAAACGCTAGAGGTGCAACCTCAATAAGTCCGTCATCAATCAAGGTTTGCGCTTTCTTGACTTCTAGCATATCAAATAGAGCATCATAGAGGGGTTGTAGATATGGATTAACTTTTTCCGCAATATCACCAGGGAGAAAACCGAGCTTTTCCCCCGCTTCAACTGCTGGACGCACCAAAACAATGCGGCGCACTTGCTTTTGCTGCCACGCTGCTATTGCCAGAGCCATAGCCAGATAGGTCTTTCCAGTCCCTGCTGGTCCCACCCCAAACACAACATCAAATGAACGGATCGCATCTATATACTGTTTCTGAGCCAAAGTTTTAGGTGCAATGTACTTGTTGCGGGCTGAGATAAGGATAGTATCAAAAAATATATCTGCTAGATTTACAGACGAATCAGTGCGCAAAATATTCAGCGCGTATTCAATATCGGGAGGATAGAGGGGATAACCTCGACGCACCAGATTGCGAAGCTGATCCAACAGCGCTTGTGCTAGATCGAACTTATATGGATCGGAGGCGAAGATATTAATCTCACTCCCCCTAGTTGCCAATTTCACCCCCAACATAGTTTCAATCTGCTTAAGATTGCAGTTTTGTGCTCCAGCCAGTTGTGCAAATAGAGCGGGATCATCCATGTTGCAGGTTGCTTTATACGTGTTACCCAATTAGTATCCTTTCGAGATTCAGATAGAATTAACTCCAACATAAATATAGCCAACAAAAAATCACGAAAACAGGCGTAGCTGTGATATAAAATACAGCGCGAACTATACTACATATTCACGGGAACAAAAACACGGTTTTCCCTTTTATGGCATTAGTCAAACCTAACTCTGCAAGGAGGTAATATGAGTGGCATTTCTGAAATTTATGCACGTGAGATTCTTGACTCACGCGGCAACCCCACGGTCGAAGTTGATGTGTACCTAGAAAGTGGCGCCATTGGGCGTGCATCGGTTCCCAGCGGCGCATCTACTGGCGAACGTGAAGCCCTGGAACTACGTGATGGCGACATGAATCGCTATCTAGGCAAGGGTGTCACTCAAGCGGTAGATAACGTAAATCGCACCATTGCCGACTCTCTGATCGGGTGGGAAATAACTGACCAAGCTGGAATCGATGCAAAACTTATAGAACTTGATGGCACTGAAACCAAAGCCAATCTTGGAGCTAACGCGATACTTGGGGTTTCGCTGGCGTGTGCCCGGGCTGCCGCCGACGAGTCTGGGTTAGCCTTGTTTCAATACATCGGTGGACCCAACGCCAAAGAGCTGCCAGTCCCGATGATGAACATCCTCAATGGCGGTGAACATGCCGACAATAACGTAGACATTCAAGAGTTCATGATCATGCCTGTTGGGGCATCCACCTTCAAGCAAGCCTTACAGATGGGCGCAGAAATCTTCCATACCCTGAAGAAGGTGCTTAAAAACAAAGGCTACAGTAC